>Ga0207648_10007316_pt1 | contig 10879 bp, 12 predicted proteins | sample KBSMisM32_FD_184310 | JGI IMG/M metagenome (GOLD analysis project Ga0207648, IMG submission 184310) | Miscanthus rhizosphere microbial communities from Kellogg Biological Station, Michigan, USA - KBS Miscanthus M3-2 (SPAdes) (version 2) | ecosystem: Host-associated > Plants > Roots >... | reverse complement strand
GGCTCGAAGTCTGACGCCGGCGGCTCGCTGCCCGACCCCGGCCGGCCGTGGCGCTCGAGCAGCTCCGCCGCGAGCGGCTCGGTCAGCGCTCGCGCAGCCTCGCTGCCGTAGGTCTCGCGCCGGATCTCGATCCGGCGAGGGTACCGTTCCGCCTCCATGCACGTCGACCGCCCGCTCGGGCTCACCGAGCTCCTCGCCGAAACCGTCCGCCTGTACGGCGAGCGGATCTGGGCCGTGGCCGGAATCGGGATCTTCCTGGCGGGATCCCTGCTCGCCGCGAGCATCATCGGCCACCTGCTCATCCTCATCGTCATCGTCGCGCCGGCGTTCACGGTGAGCTACGCGGTCGGTGTACGGGTGGCGCTGGGCGACCCGGCGGCCGAGGCCTGGGCGCAGGCCGGCCTCCGCGCGCCTGTCCTCGCTCCGCTCACGATCATCGTCTCCGTTCCGTTCGTGCTCGGGATCGTGGACGTGCTCATCCTCTTCTTCTCCGTCGCGTGGCTCGCGTTCGTCGGGCTCGCGATCCCGGTGGCCATGATCGAGCGGGCTCCCGAGGCGACCTCGTGGTTCGGCCGGATCGGCTACGCGCTCACGCGCTCGACCGACCTCGTCCGGGTCGAGTTCCTGCACGTGCTCGGGGTCTGCGCCGCTCTCGTCCTCATCTACGCGCTGCTCGGTCCGCTCCTTGCCGTGCTCCTGACCGGCTTCGCCGACAACGGGAGCCTCGCCGCGAGCGTGATCGCGAACGGCGTGCTCGGCCCCTTCTTCTTCCTGGGGCTCAACATGCTCTATTTCGAGCAGAGGGCGAGAGAGTTATCCTCGCCGCCGAAGCCGAAGACCTAGGAGGACGGATGCCGAAGTACCTCATGCTGTCGCAGCTCAGCGAGCAGGGTCTCCAGACACTGCGCGCCAACCCGGAGCGGGTGCGGGAGGTGAACAAGGACGTGGAGGAGCTCGGGGTCAAGGTGCTGCACCAGTGGTTCGTCCTCGGGCCGCACGACTTCGTGAACATCGTCGAGGCGCCCGACGCCTCCGCGATCGCCAAGGTCTCCGTCGCGCTCGGCGCCCGGGGCAGCGTGCACACCCAGTCCTACGAAATGCTCGAGGTCGAAGACCTGCTGAACCTTCTCGCGGAGTAGTGTCCGAGCCGCCCCGGCTCCCCGACTGGCTCGTCGCCGAGGTCGCCGGCTGGCCGCAGGACGCGTTCGGCGCCCATCAGACCAGGCTCCTGCTCCGGGACGGAACCGTGATCGCGCCCGTCGCAATCCTGCCGAGCGGCGACATCGTCGGCTGGGGTGAGGCCGGAGAGGCCCAGTTCGACGCCGACGACATCGTCGCCATCGAGCGGATCGACGAATGACCCGCCCCGGCGAGAGCCGGAGCGGGTCACCCAGCGATTGTCACCCAGCGATTCCTATGGACAGGCCGTGGCGCTCGCGGCCGCGTAGTCCTCGTCCCACACGTAGATGCAGTTGGTGAACGGCGAGGAGAGCGGTCCTCCACTCAGCATCGAGGCCGAGACCCTCGTCTGCATGCAACATGCGCTGTGGATCGAGTTCGTCGCTCCGTGGATCACGGAGTTCTGGATCCGGACGAATGGCCCCGCGCCGATGCAGAAGAGCCCGCAGGACGAATCGCCCTCGATTCCGATGCCCGTCGACGTGATCGTGCTGTTCGTGATCGGCGTCGCGTTGCACCGGTTCTGCCGCACGCCCCAGTTGTTCGTCGTCGCGCCCGAGGCGGTCGCCTCCGAGAGGTTCATCGTGGCGCTGCAGCCGCCGGAGTAGTAGACCGCATACGCGTTGTCCCCCCCGGTGGCCGTGAACGTCGAGCCGTAGAGGTCGGCGTGGGCGCCGTCCCCGTGCACCAGAATCGCAGCGTTGTCCGGAGCTCCCGATGCCTTCGCCTCGACCCAGCGGACGGAGAACGGGTTCACATCCTGTGCGACGATCGCAACCGATTGCGTCCCCCCGCCGGTGTTCTCGACAGTGAGAAGGCGGAGCTCCGTGTTGTTTGCGCCGGCCACCGTGCCGTCGAACCAGTCCGCCCCGCCGTTGCGGGTGATCGTCGTTGCCCCGATGCCCGAGCCTTCGATGTCCACGAACGCCTTCATCGTCAGTTTCGAGTTACCCAGGTCGTAGACGCCCGGCTCGATCTTGACCAGGTACCTCTTGTCGGCGGCCGCGGGCGGAACGCCGGCGACGGCGGCCTTTAGAGCGTTGCCGCTGGCCGCAGGGGTTGCTTTCGGCCCGACGACGATCGTGCGGGCATATGCGTGCTGGAGGTCGGCCGAGCTCAGGCCGTCCAGCTTGTCGGCATTCAACTTCGCGACCTTCACGCTCGAGTCGACCGTCATAGGCGGTTTGCCGGGGCCGACGTGCAGGCCCAGCGCAGAGCCGGATCCGGTGTTCGTGATTTGGAGGTTCTTGCCCGAGGCCGAGCCCTTCAGCGAGCTTTGTGCGTTGACGGTGTTCGACTGGCCAAGGTTGAAGACCTCGCCCACGCCCGTGCCAGCGAGCGCGGCTGTTGCGAGCAGCACCAGCGCCGCCGTGAGCCCGCCGACGAGAGCCCCTTTTAGGAATGTGTTCACCGTTCTCCTTTCGTCGACCGTGATGGAGGATGCCTCCGGAATTAGGCGATCACGAGCACGTGCTCGCGTGGAAGACGTTCGACCCGTCGACGATCGCGAGCGTCAGATGCGCTTGCGTCGAACCGACATGGCCACTCTCCTTGAATGACTTGCAGAGAGGGGTCTTAGCGCGTCAGCGCGCGAGTTTCAATTCGCGCAAGCGACTAGGTCAGCTTCGAGTACGCGGCTGCGACCTCCGCCGCGAGGGCCGCGTTTTCCACGATCAGGTTCTTGTTCACCTCGATCGTGCGCCCGTCGCTCTTTTCGTGCAGGTACGAAAGGACGAACGGCGTGACCGCTTGCCCGCGGATTCCCCGCTTCGCGGCCTCCTTGATCCCCTTCTCGATGAGCGGCTCGACGTCAATGCTCTCATCCGGCGGTCGGGCGAGGACGATGCCCGAATGCCGGCCAAGGCGCCAGTGGAACTGCGCCACCTGGGCGGCCTCCTCGACGCTTTGCACGCGCTGCGAGACGGCCGGGCCGCCGTCGGCCTTGTAGAAGAGCGGCAGCTCGTCGGTGCGCCAGCCGAGAACGGGGACGCCGAGGGTCTCGAGCACCTCGGCGGTCGCGTCCACGTCGAGGATCGACTTCGCGCCGGAGGAGACGACGAGCGCCTCGGTCCTGCCCAGCTCCCCGAGATCCGCCGAGACGTCCAGGGTCTGCGCCCAGCCGCGGTGGACTCCGCCGATCCCGCCGGTGCCCATGAAGCCGATTCCCGCGGCGCGGCAGACGGCGAGCGTCGCGCCGACGGTGGTCGCGCCGAGCTCCTTCGCCACGGCGCAGGCGGCGAGGTCGCGCGGGCCGACCTTGCGCGCTTCCGGTGAGATCGCGAAGCGCTCGATCTCCCCCGCCTCGAGCCCGACGCAGATGCGGCCGTCGATGACGCCGATCGTGGCCGGGACGGCCCAGGCGACTCGGACACGCCGCTCGGCCTCCGCCGCGACCTCCGCGCCGACTCCGCCCGGGAAGCCGTGCGCGACCAGGGTCGTCTCGAGGGCGACCACGGGACGGCGCGATTCGAGGGCCGCGCGCACTTCAGGGTGGATGCGGAGGAGGTCGGTCACTGCGGGAAGGCCCCCATGGTTGCCACACAGCGCGCCGCGGCGTCGAGCCCGAGCTCCGGGCCGCCAAGGAGGAACCCTGCCGCGAGGGCGTCTCCGGCTCCTGTAGTGTCGACGACGTCGGCCGGCCGCGCCTCGAACGAGATGTCTCCCACGACGATGCCGTCCGCGCCTCGCTTCACCACGACCGTCTCGGTCTCGATCTCGCCGACGAGCTCGGCTTCCTCCGCGTTGGCGAAGACGACCTGCGGCCGGATCCGGGCGAGCAGCGCGCGGAACTCCTCGACGCCGGCCGCCTCGATCGCTGCGGTGGAGGAGAGGTCGACGCTGACGCGTGGCGCGACCGCGGCGGCGGCCAGCGATGTCTCGCGGATCGGCGGGCGCGCGAGGCTGTACCCGGCGATGTGGAGCCATTCGCACCCTGCGAGCCAGGCCGCGTCGAGCTCCTCCGGCGCGAAGCCGGGCGCGATGCCGCGGTCGGTCAGCATCGTTCGCTTGCCGTCTGGAGTCGCGACGGAGACCACCGTGCCCGTGCCCGCGGCCTCCACAGGGCCCGCGAGCTCCACGCCCCGCCGCCGGAGCTCGTCGGCGAGCATGGCGCCGGCCGGGTCGTCGGCCCGCTTGCCGATGAACCGGGCGCGGCCGCCGAGCGCGGTAATCCACGCAGCAACGTTCGCCGCCTGGCCACCGGGGCCCACCCGTGTGCGGCCATACGTGTCCGTGTCCTCGGCGATCGGGCCGTCCAGCCGGACGACGACGTCGAGGAGCAGGTCGCCGAGTGTGCAGATCATGGGGGCGATGAGCCTACAATCGCTCACGTGGAGAGCGAGCGCGCGAAACGGATCCGCTCCTTCGTGATTGGAGGGATCGTCGGCAGCGCGGCCGGCCTCGTCGCGGCCGGGCGTATGCGCGTTCCCCGCCGACCTGCGGAGCGCGAGACGCACGCCGGCCTGGCCGCTTTCGAGCAGGCGCCGTGCTTCGCGGAGACGGTGGAGCGCGAGGCCCGTCAGGAAGCGGCGCGCTAGCGCCCTTCCAGTCTGCTCAGAGCCGTCACTGCCGTCTGCAGGTTGATGCTCGCGTCGCCGACCCCGAGGATTCGGCCCTCGAGCTCGACCGCAGCCGTGTCGCGGAAGAAGTCCTCCGCGTTCCTGACCGGCTCCTTCGTCCTGATGACCAGGAACGGGCCCCATGCGCGGCTCTCGAAGATCGGTCCAGGGACGGTCTCCGGAATGGTCAGCGACACGCGACCCGGGTCGCTCTGGTCGGACGCGTCGAAGACCCAGACGCCGCGCCCGAGTGGCTTCGGCGCCTCGTCGAGGCTCTCGACGGCAAGCCGGGGATCCGCGCGCTGCACGATCACGGAGCCGAACGGCGCGCCCTTTTCCCGCGCGTCGAGATAGAGGGGCTCGTAGCCGAAGAGGACGTCGTCGGTCCGGCTCGTCGCCGCGAGCCACGCGGCGGCGTCATGTCGCGCCTGTTCCCGCGCGGCGGGCTCGCCCGCGTACATGTACGGAGTCTTGTGCCACCCCCAGGCGAGCTCGACGCCGAGGAGGGCGGTGAGGCCGACGAGCACGGCAACCGCCTCGGCGCGCCCCGCCAGGCCCGTGAGCTTGAGGAGCCCGGCCGCGACAAGCATCTGGAAGAAGGGCAGCGCGAAGATCAGGTGCCGGCTCTCGAGGAAGACGCTCGACTGCGACCGCGTGAGCATGAGCGCGAGCATGGGGACGAGGAGCACTGCTGCCGTGAGAAGGACGGCGGCGGGCCGCGTGCGGAAGAGGACGACTGCGCCCAGCACCGCGAGCGCAGCGATCACCGCGCTGGCGGCCGTCCAGCCGGCGCCGAAGTCGCCGATCGTGTGCCAGACGTAATCGAGCACGTCGACGGGAGACCCCAGCTTCGAGTCGCTCTCGCCGGTGAGGCCGATGCCGAAGCGCGAGGCCAGGACGCGGTAGATGAGCCAGAGCGGAGCCACCAGCGCGACCACGATTCCGAAGGAGATCGCCGTCGGCCGTAGGGGGAAGTTGCGTCGTCGCCTCCGTGCCAGGACGTAGACGGCCTGCGCGGCGAGCACAAAGGTTCCGTATGGCTGCGTCGCGATGGTCAGCACCGTCGCGACGATCCATGCGGCCCAGCGCCTCGGATCCCGCGTGCCGACCGCGCGGAGAAGCGTGAGGAACGAGAGCGCGCTGAGGAAGAGGAAGAGGCTGTACATCCGCGCGTAAATCCCGTGGTAGATCGTGATCCAGCTCGCGGCGGCCAGAGCCGTGGCGACCAGCGCGGTGCGCTTGTCGGTCAGCCTGGCGACGAGCGCGGCGATTACGGGCATGCTCGCGACGGCGAAGATCACCGACACGAGCCGAAGAGCAGTCAGGGTGGGGGAGATCGACCCCGCGAGGTAGGCGAGGAGCCAGTGGAGCGGCGCGCCGCCGCGCTCGGCGAAGACCGTGGAGAAGACGTCGCCGATCGGCTGCTGCGTCACGAAGAAGACGAGCGTCTCGTCCTCATGCGGCGGCCACACCATCATCTGGAAGAGGAGGAAGGTCGCAAGCGCAGCCGCGATCACTCCCACGCCGAGCCGGAATGAGTCCTCCCGGGCCCAGAGAAGCGCGCGCTCGAGCCAGGATGGGCGCGGCGCGGGCTCCGCGCGAGCGCCAGAGGTGGCCGTCCCCCCTGGTACGATTTCCTCCCGCAAACCGGGCCTTTCTTTTTATGCCGATCTACGAATACAGATGCCCGAAGGGGCACACGTTCGAGCTGTTCCAGCGGATGTCGGATCCGCCGCCGTCAGAGTGCCAGATCTGCGGTGAGAGCCCCCTCGAGAAGGTGCTCTACCCGGCCGCGATCCACTTCAAGGGCTCGGGGTTCTACAAGACCGACTACGGTCGCGGGTCCGGCAAGCGCGACGGCGACAAGCCGGACAAGTCGGACTCCTCCGTGAAGAAGGAGAAGACCGACTCGAAGCCGGAGAAGAAGTCGGAAAAGAAAGCCGCCGAAGCCTAGGAGTCGGGCAGCAGGGCTCGTGCCGTCTCGAGGTCCACTTCGTGGACGAGCACCTCGCGCGGGCCCGCGGAGATGAAATCCTCTATGGGCGAGTCGATCGCCTCCGTGTCGCGATACGCGCACTCGATGCCGTTCGCCCGGAGAAGGCCGCAGAGAAGCTCGGCCTCGGTCTCTCCCGGAACGACGGTCAGGACGACTGGTTCGTCGGACTCCACAGGGTGGACGCTACTCGCTAGCCCCCCACGATGCAGCCGGGCCCGTACGCGCCCGAGGCGGGCTTCGGCGGCTGCGGTGCGGTCTTCCCCGTGACCATCGCGATCACCGAGACGTTCTCCTCGGTCCCGACGATGTAGTCGATCCCGCCGAGATTCGAGGCGATCCCGCCCAGGCGGCACTTGAGCTTCCCGTTCGACGGCGTGCGGAACTTGATCCAGGAGAGCTCGAGGATCTGGGCGGCGGAGAGGTCGGTGGCGAGCGGCTTCGTGATGTCGTCTCCGTTGAAGGGCGCCTTCAGGAACTCCTTGAAGCTGACGATCTCGTCCGCCATCGCTGAGACGACCGCCTGCTGCCGCTCGCCGCGCGTGATGTCGGATTCCCCCGGGTCGAGCTGGTTCTCGCGGATCCGCGCGTAGATCAGCGCGCGCTTGCCGCTCATCGTCTGCTCGCCCTTCTTGAAGCGCCAGCCCTTCCAGCGGTCGCAGCGCGCCTCCGTCCCGAACGGGCACTCGAACTTGTTCGAGAGGATCGCCTTGGGGACGTCGATCGCCACCCCGCCGAGCGCGTCGATCACCTCGTCGAAGGTTCCGAAGTCGACGACGACGACATGGTTGATCGGCAGGCCGGTGACGCTCTGCACGGTCTTGATCGCGAGCGTCGGCCCGCCGTAGGCGTAGGCCGCGTTGATCTTGTCCTCGCCATGGCCCGGAATGTCGACGCGCAGGTCGCGCGGGATGGAGAGGAGCGCGATCCGGTGCTCGTCGGGATCGGTGTGCACGATCATGATCGAGTCCGAGCGCGCCGTGGAGCCCTGTCTGCTCTTCGAGCCGGTGTCGGCCCCGAGGACGAGGATGTTGCTCGGGTTCGAGAGCATGATCCCGTCCTGCGGCGTCAGTGCCCGCTCCGCGCGCGGGTCGAGCTTCTTGTTCGCCTCCTTCACTCCACTGCGGAAAGCGAGATAGCCGAGCACCGCCCAGACGAGCGTCAGGACGAGGAGGCCGACGAGCGTCAAGACGACAGGGCGGACCCAGCGCCGCCCTGTCCGGGCGGGCCTGGGGCCGCGGTACTGCTGGGGCTCTGGTCCGTTGGCCTTGCCCGCCTTCCGGCCGGACTTCGGCGACTCGGGCCGTATCGGCCCCTTGGCTCTCCCCCCGCGGTAGATGCGGTACGGCTTGTCCTTGGGCGCCACGCGACCGACTATCGTAGCCGGAGCCCATGGCTTCCCCCCGTGTCATCGCGCTCGACCTCGGGGGCACGAAGCTGCTTTCCGGGGTCGTCGACGACGAGGGCGTCGTCCGCGAGCGAGTGGTGAGCGCGACGGATACGAGCAGCGAGGAAGCCGTCATTGCGCAGGTCGAGGACGCCGTCGACGGTCTGATGGATGACGACATCGGCGCCATCGGAATCGGCATTCCATCGACGATCGACCAGCGCAAGGGGCAGGCGATCGACTCCGTCAACATCCCGCTCTCGGATGTCCCCCTCCGCGACCGGCTGCGTGACCGCTTCGGTATCCCCGTCGCGATCGAGAACGATGCGAACGCAGCCGCGCTCGCCGAGCATCGGCTAGGCGCAGGCCGTGGCTCTCGTCACCTGGTCATGCTCACCCTCGGAACAGGAGTGGGCGGCGGCCTCATCCTCGACGGGCAGCTCTACCGGGGCGCGATCGGCGCAGCCGCGGAGCTCGGCCACATCACGCTCGATCTCGACGGCCCTCCCTGCCAGGGCCGCTGCCCCGGCCGCGGTCATCTCGAGGCGCTGGCGTCGGGCACGGCCGCGGACGGCTATGCGCGCGAGGCGGCCGAGCGGAATCCCGAGGGCGACCTCGGTCGCGCGGCTCGTGAAGGCATGACCGTGGACGCTCGTCTGGCCGTCGAGCTCGCGGCAAATGGGCCCGGGGACGCGCGCGACGTCCTCGACCACGTCGGCCTGCACCTCGGCGTCGGCATTGCCAGCTTCGTCAACGTCTTCAACCCGGAGCTCGTCGTGCTCGGCGGCGGCTTTGCGCGCGCGGGAGACCTTCTCTTCGAGCCGGCCCGGCAGTACGTGGCCGAGCACGCCCTCTCGCCGGCGCGCGACGAGGTCAAGATCGTTCCCGCCCTCCTCGGCGTCGAAGCCGGCCTGATCGGCGCCGGGCTCGCCGGCTTCGAGGCACTTCACCGGGAGTCCTAGTGCCCCATCAGGCAATACATGCCTGCTTCTGGCCCGCGATCACACGTCGCTGGAGTCGCTCCTTGCTCTTGCCAAGGCAACCGGCCTTGTCGGCGAGCAAGTGGCGCCACCAGCTCGATGGTCGCGACCCAGAAGCGGGGCAGCATCGCCTGAAGGAGCACTAGTGCCGCTCGTCGTCTGCGCGACGCCGATCGGCAACCTCGAGGACGTCACGCTGCGCGTCATCCGCGAGCTCGGCGAGGCCGACGTCGTCCTCTGTGAGGACACGCGCCGCACCCGCACCCTCCTCGAACGCCACGGCATTCAGGCCAGGCTGGTCAGCTACCACCGGCACAACGAGGCCCAGCGCGTCCAGGAGCTGCTGCCTCGCCTCGAGGCGAGGGAGAAGGTCGCGCTCGCGAGCGATGCGGGCCTCCCCGGGGTGAACGACCCGGGTGCGCGGCTCATCTCCGCGGCAATCGAGCGGGGTCTCGAGGTCACGGTGCTCCCGGGTCCATCCGCGGTCGAGACGGCGCTCGTCGCGAGCGGGCTCGTCGGTGAGCGCTATGCCTTCGTCGGCTACCTGCCGCGGTCGCGCGAAGCGCTCGAGCGGCTGTGGGAGGAGTCCGCCGCCTGGGGCTCTCCGGTCGTGGCGTTCGAGTCGCCCAAGCGGTTGCCGGGGTCGCTGCGGTCTCTGGCTGAGGCCGACCCGGAGCGGCCGGTCGCCGTCTGTCGGGAGCTCACGAAGCGCTTCGAGGAGATCCTGCGCGGCTCTGCACAGGAGGTCGCCGCGCGCTTCGTGGAGCCGCCGAAAGGCGAGATTACGGTCGTTCTCGGGCCCTCGGCAGGGGGCAAGGATGCCGCGTCCGAGAGCGATGCGGTTGCCGCCGTCGGCGAGCTCGTCGGGGCCGGGTTGCCGCGCCGGCAGGCAGCCGATCTCGTCTCTCGTCTGACCGGTATCTCGCGGAACAAGCTTTACAAAGCGTCGCTGTAGCCTGACTTGACAACGGACGGCCGCCCTGCTACGTTGGACACGTTCGCAAACTTGACAACGAGGAGGAGCGGCGATGAAAGGCCTCGCCTTGCTGCTTCCGGTCCTCGTCGCGCTCCAGGTCGGCGTGCAGCCCGCGCTCGCCTGGGCCTGGCCCGCCGACGGGCCGGTGCTTCGACCCTTCGTCCTGGGTGACGACCCGTATGCCGGCGGCCAACACCGCGGCATCGACATCGGCGCGCCCGCGGGAACTCCTGTGCGCGCGCCCATCTCCGGCTCCGTCAGCTTCGCGGGCACCGTCCCGACCGGCGGAAGGACGATCACGATCCGAACGGCTGATGGCTACGCCGTGACGCTTCAGCACCTCGGCTCCTATTCGGTTGCGCGGGGAGGCGAGGTCGCCGAAGGCGACGTGGTGGCGTCAGTCGGCGACGCGGCCGAGCCGTACGTCTATCTCGGTGTGCGAAAGGCGGATAAGCCCGACGGATACGTCGATCCACTCGTCCTGTTGCCTGCTCCGGCTCCCGCTCCGGTCGATCCCGCGCCGGTCGAGCCCGATCCCGTCCCGGCGCCTGTTCACGGCGGTGCGAACCGCCATCACCATCTGCCGGTTCCGCAGCCGGCCCCGGCGGGAGTGCCGAACGCGACGCCGGAGCGAACGGCTCCGTCCGCCCGGCCGGCGCACCTGTCCCGCCCGTCCGCTCGTGCGCACGCCAACGAGTCTCCTGGCGCTCCTCGAAGGCGGCAGGGTCGCTCCCCGCTCACCATGCGCGGCTCCGTTCCAGCAGCTGCAGGAATGGCTAGCGGCGCCACCGTGGCAACGCTCCCGAT
>Ga0207648_10007313_pt1 | contig 10881 bp, 9 predicted proteins | sample KBSMisM32_FD_184310 | JGI IMG/M metagenome (GOLD analysis project Ga0207648, IMG submission 184310) | Miscanthus rhizosphere microbial communities from Kellogg Biological Station, Michigan, USA - KBS Miscanthus M3-2 (SPAdes) (version 2) | ecosystem: Host-associated > Plants > Roots > Rhizosphere... | reverse complement strand
AGTGGCGGTCGGCCAGTGGCGCGGCGAAGCGGAAGTTCTGCTCGACCAGCACGATCGTGTAGCCGCGGCTCTTGAGCAGGCGGATCACCTCGCCGAGCTTCTTGACAATCACCGGCGCCAGGCCTTCAGTGATCTCGTCGAGCAGCAGCAGCCGCGCACCGGTGCGCAGGATGCGCGCCATTGCGAGCATCTGCTGCTCGCCACCCGACAGACGCGTGCCCGGGCTGGTGCGGCGCTCGTAGAGATTCGGGAAGACGGCGTAGATCTCCTCGATGCTCATGCCGCCGCCTTTCACCTCGGGCGGCAGCATCAGGTTCTCTTCGGTCGTGAGACCCGAGAAGATGCCACGTTCCTCGGGGCAGTAGCCGATGCCCAGCCGCGTGATGCGGTGCGGCGCCAGGGTCGTGACCTCGCGGCCGTCGAACATCACCGAGCCGGTGCGGCGGCCGACCAGGCCCATCACCGACTTCAGCGTGGTCGAGCGGCCCGAGCCGTTGCGCCCCAGCAGCGTGACCAGCTCGCCCTCGTTGACCCGCAGATCGATGCCATGCAGCACATGCGATTCGCCGTAGAACGCGTGCAGGTCGGTAATGCGCAGCATCTCGGTGCGGGTCTCGAAGGCCCCGCTCATGCCTCGACTCCCACATAGGCTTCGAGCACCCGCGGGTCCTTCGACACCACCGCGTAGGGGCCTTCTGCCAGGATCTGCCCGCGCTGCAGCACCGTGATCGTGTCGGACAGCGTTTCGACCACCGACAGGTTGTGTTCGACCATCGCCACCGTTCGGTTGGCGGCCACCTTGCGGATCAACGCGACCACGCGGTCCACGTCTTCGTGCCCCATGCCCTGGGTCGGTTCGTCGAGCAGCATCAGCTCGGGATCGAGCGCCAGCGTTGTCGCGATCTCGAGCGCCCGCTTGCGGCCATAGGGCATCTCGGCCGCCAGCGTGCGCGCGTAGCTGCCGAGATCGACCGCTTCGAGCAGTTCCATCGCGCGTTCGTTGAGCACGTTCAGGCTGGAGAGCTGGCGCCAGAAATGCAACGACGTGCCGAGCTTTCGCTGCAACGCGACGCGCACGTTCTCCAGTGCCGTCATGTGGCCAAACGTCGCCGAGATCTGGAATGAGCGGATCACACCGCGGCGCGCGATCTCCGCCGGCTCCTCGTTCGTGATGTCGGTGCCGTTGAAGGTGATCGTGCCTTTGGTCGGCTGCAGAAATTTGGTCAGCAGGTTGAAGACCGTGGTCTTGCCGGCGCCGTTGGGGCCGATGAGCGCATGGATGGTGCCGCGCCTGATCTGCAGGTTGACGTCCTGCACCGCGGCGAAACCCTTGAACTCCTTGGTCAGGCCGCGTGTCTCGAGAATGATGTCGGTCGTCATGACAGCATCCCGTCACCCAACCCCGAGTCGGTACGAATTGATGTGCACTTCATGTCTCCTGTCGTCACCGGCAGCCTGTGTGGCCGCGGGGCTTTTGTGGACGCAAGGATGGACGACGACTTTTTCAGGAGCCGTGCGGCAATGTGACGAATGTTTGCGGCGTCAGGGGCGCTTGGACATGACAGCCCGGCCCACTCGCGATCCGTTGTCGCGACCGAGCTGGGCCGAGATCCACGCGCCGCAGTCCACCAGCGCTTCCAGATCGACGCCGGTATCGGCCCCCAGCCCGTGGAGCAGGTACACGACGTCCTCGGTCGCGACGTTGCCGGTGGCCCCTTTGGCGTAGGGGCACCCGCCGAGTCCCGCGACGGAACTGTCGAACACCCGCAGCCCGAAGTCGTAAGAGGCATGCACATTCGCGACCGCCATGCCATAGGTGTCGTGGTAGTGCCCTGCCAGGCGCGCGACGGGCACCCTGCCCGCCGCCGCCTCGAGCATGCGGAGCACCGAGCCCGGCGTACCGACCCCGATCGTGTCGCCGAGCGACACTTCGTAGCAGCCCAGCTCGTGCAGCCGTGCGGCCACGTGCGCGACCTGTTGCGGCGCAATCGGGCCGTCGTACGGGCAAGCCACCACGCAGGAGACATAACCCCGGACCTTGACGCCCAGACGCTTCGCGGCATCGGCCACGGGAACGAAGCGCTCGATCGATTCATCAATCGAGCAGTTGATGTTCTTCCGCGAGAAGCCCTCCGACGCTGCCGCGAAGACGGCCACCTCGGTGGCCCCTTCGGCCACCGCGGCCTCGAAGCCCTTCAGGTTCGGCGTCAGCACTGAATAGTTCACGCCAGGCTGGCGTCGCAATCCGCGCATCACCTCGGCCTGGTCCGCCATCTGCGGCACCCACTTCGGCGAGACGAACGACGTGACCTCGATGTCGCGCAGGCCGGCCGCGGCGAGACGCTCGATCAGCTCCAGCTTGGTCGCGGTCGGGACGTTCTGCTTCTCGTTCTGCAAGCCGTCGCGCGGGCCCATTTCGACGATGCGGACGTGTTCCATCTTCATGCCTCCATTACCTGCAAACCACACTCATTCGGCCCCGCCCTTCATGGCGCCTTGATGACAGGCTCGGGCGGCCCGAGATCCGGCGAGGGCGTGACCGGCACATGCTGCGCGAGGGCAGCCTGATGCTGCGCGGCCATGGCACGTTGAAATCCGCCGCGCGCTTGCAGGCGCTGCCAATAGGCCAGCACCGATGGCGTGAAACGCTCATGCAACCCGAGGTGCTGCGCCAGCAGCAGCGCATAGCCCACGGAGATGTCGGCGGCGGTGAACCGATCGCACAGAAAGGCTTGTCTGGCCAGCAGTGGCTCCAGCGTTCTCAGGCGCGCGAGGAACCACTTCGCGTAGTCGTCGGCCACCTGCGGTTGGCGTCTCTCGGGTGTCTCGACCCGGCCGTAGCGCAGGACCAGTGTCTGCGGAAAGGTCAAGGTCGCCTCGCCGAAGTGCAGGTAGTTCAGGTAGGCACCGAAGTCGGCTTCATCTACTCCGACATCGAGATTGCCTTTCGAATAGCGCGCAGCGAGAAACTGGCAGATCGCGGCGGACTCGGTCATGCTCACGACGCCATCGAACAGGGCCGGGATGGTGCCGAGCGGATTGATGTCGAGGAACGCGCGCGCAAGCACGCGCGGCGGAAACGGCAACATCTTCAATTCGTACGGCACGCCGATCTCTTCAAGCATCCACAGCGGCCTGAATGAGCGCGCGCTGACGCAATGGTGAAGTGCAATCACTCAGCCGCCTCGAAGTCGAGCAGTTCGACACCGTCGGTGACCTGGTCTCCGGGCGCGAAGTGGAAGGCCTTGACCACGCCCTTGCGCGGCGCGCTGATCGTGTGCTCCATCTTCATCGCCTCGAGCACGATCAGCGGCGTGCCCTTCTCGACCGGCGTGCCGGGCTCGACCGCCAGGGCGATGACCCTGCCCGGCATCGGCGCGCGCAAGCCGCCTTCCACATCCTCTCCGGCCCCGCCGACGTGCAAGGTGTCCACCAGCGCCAGCGACCATGCGCGCCCCTCGAAGAACACATGCCGGCGTTCGTTGCCCGCGACGACCGCGGCGCGCAGCCTGCGCTCGCCGAGCTGCGCCTGCAGCTCGCTGTCGACGCCGAGCGAGCCACGCGCGAGGATCTGCTGATCGCCCGCCGTCAACCGGTAGGCGCCGGGCACGACTTCGACGCCCACCTCCTGCACCGCTTCGCCCAGGCGAAAGAGCAGCCGGCGTCCGGTGCGGCCGTTCAGGCGCCAGCCGTCGAGCGCGCGCCAGGGCGAGTGCGGTTCCGCCGATTGCGCCGCCCTCTTCTCGGCCAGGCGCCGCTCGCGCAACAGCTCGGCCAGCGCCGCGAGCAGCCAGACATCCGCCGGCACGTCGCCGGCGGGCGGGAACAGCAGGGCCTGCTCCCGCTCGATCAGGCCGGTGTCGAGGTCCGCATTGGCGAACGACGGCACGGCAACGAGGCGCGCCAGGAAGTCGACGTTGTTCGACACGCCGACGATCCGGTACTGCGCTAGCGCCTGCCGCATGCGGGCGAGCGCCTGCCGGCGATCCGAGCCCCAGACGATCAGCTTGGCGATCATTGGGTCGTAGTGCGGTGTGATCTCGTCGCCTTGTTCGACGCCGGTGTCCACGCGCACGTGATCGGTCTCGGGCGGTGGCGACAAGTGCACCAGGCGGCCGGTGGACGGCAGGAAACCCCGGTCCGGATCCTCGGCGTAGATGCGCGCTTCCATCGCGTGGCCGTTGATCTCGAGTTGCTCCTGGCGCAGCGGCAGCGGCTCGCCGTTGGCCACGCGCAACTGCCATTCGACCAGGTCCAGGCCGGTGATCATCTCTGTGACCGGGTGCTCGACCTGCAATCGCGTGTTCATCTCCATGAAGTAGAAGCCACCGTCCTGCATCGCGATGAATTCGACGGTTCCCGCCCCGACGTAGCCCACCGCCTTGGCCGCGTCGACGGCGGCCTTGCCCATCGCGGCGCGGCGCTCCGGCGTCATGCCCGGCGCGGGTGCTTCCTCCAGCACCTTCTGATGACGCCGCTGCACCGAGCAGTCGCGCTCGAACAGGTAGACGCAATTGCCGTGCGTGTCGCCGAAGACCTGGATCTCGATGTGGCGCGGCTTCAGGATGTACTTCTCCACCAGCACGTCGTCGTTGCCGAAGGCGTTGATCGCCTCGCGCTTGCACGAGGTGAGCCCGGCGTCGAAATCGGCCGCGCTATCGACGCGCCGCATGCCCTTGCCGCCACCGCCGGCGCTGGCCTTGATGAGCACCGGATAGCCGATGGCATCGGCCTGTTTGGCAAGAAACGCCGGATCCTGGTTGTCGCCGTGGTAGCCAGGCGTCAGCGGCACCTTGGCCTTTTCCATCAATGCTTTCGACGCCGATTTCAGACCCATCGCGCGAATGGCCGAGGCCGGCGGACCGATGAAGACGATGCCGGCGCGTTCGCAAGCGTCGGCGAACTCGGCATTCTCCGACAGGAAGCCGTAGCCGGGATGCACCGCTTCCGCGCCGGTCTCTTTCGCGACCTGCAAGATGCGATCGGCCACCAGGTACGACTCGCGGGCGGCGGCCGGGCCGATCAGCACCGCTTCGTCGGCCATTCGCACATGGCGCGCGTTCGCATCGGCCTCCGAGTACACCGCCACCGTGGCGATGCCCATGCCGCGTGCCGTCTTGATCACGCGGCAGGCGATCTCGCCCCGATTGGCGATGAGGATCTTCTTAAACATGGCTTGCCTCCATCGGGACGAGATCGCCTGCGTGCGCTGCGCGCACCAGGCAATTTGGCGTAATGCTCACTTGCGCCTGCGGCGCAAATGAGCACACTCCCGCGCCTTCGGCGCGAACGCCCCGATTGGCTATCAGGATTTTCTTGAACATGTCTTGGTCTCCCATCAACCCTTGGCGGGCACCCACGAGGCCGTGCGCTTCTCGAGGAACGCGCCCAGCCCTTCTCTGGCTTCCGGCGTGGCACGCAAAGTCGCGATGCGGAGTGCGGTGTCTTCGACGACCGCGTCGTCCACCGGCCGATGCGCCACCGCGCGAATCAGGTCGGTGGCCGCCGCCTGGGCCAGCGGGCCGCCGGCGAGCAGCGCGTCGACGATCTCCTGGACCTTGGCGTCGAGCGCGTCGGGCTCTGCGACCTCGTGGGCCAGGCCGATCTCGCGGGCCTGCTCGCCGCCGATGCGCTCGGCCGTCTGGAAGTAACGATAGGCCTGGCGCTCGCCGATGGCGCGCACGACGTACGGGCCGATGGCAGCCGGGATGATCCCAAGGCGCACCTCCGAGGTCGCGAACTGCGCCTTGGTCGACGCAACACAGATGTCGCAGGCCGCGGCCAGCCCCATGCCGCCACCCAGCGCCGCGCCGTGCACGCGCGCGATGGTCGGCGTGGCGCACATCGAGATCGTTCGGAACAGGGTGGCGAGTTGGCGCGCATCCGCCACATTGGCTTCCAGCGGCGCCTCCCCCTGACGCTTCATCCAGTTCAGGTCCGCGCCGGCCGAGAAGCTCTTGCCCGCGCCGGCCAGCACGATCGCACGCACCGCCGGGTCGGCATCGAACTCGGTGAACGCCGCGGTCAGCTCAGCGATCAAGGTCTCGTCGAAGGCGTTGTGCAGCTCGGGCCGGTTCATCCAGACCCAGACCGCGGCGCCGCGGCGCTCGATCTTCAGCGTCGTGTAGTTGGGGGTCGTCATGTCGCGCATCACATCCGGAAGATGCCGAACTTCGTCGGCGGAATCGGCGCATTCAGCGCCGCCGACAGCGACAGGCCGAGGACGCGGCGCGTCTGGGCGGGGTCGAGCACGCCGTCGTCCCACAGCCGCGCGGTGGCGTAGTAAGGATGGCCCTGCGTTTCGTACTGGGCGCGGATCGGCGCCTTGAAGGCATCTTCTTCCTGCGTGCTCCATGCGCCGCCCTTGGTCTCGATGCCTTCGCGCTTGACCGTCGCGAGCACCCCGGCGGCCTGCTCGCCGCCCATCACGCTGATGCGGGCGTTCGGCCACATCCAGAGGAAGCGCGGGCTGTAGGCGCGACCGCACATGCCGTAGTTGCCGGCACCGAAGCTGCCGCCGATCAGCATCGTGATCTTCGGCACCTGCGTGGTGGCCACCGCGGTCACCATCTTCGCGCCGTGCTTGGCAATGCCTTCGTTCTCGTACCTGCGCCCGACCATGAAGCCGGTGATGTTCTGCAGGAACACGAGCGGAATGCCGCGCTGCGAACACAGCTCGATGAAGTGAGCACCCTTCACCGCCGACTCGCCGAACAGGATGCCGTTGTTGGCGACGATGCCCACCGGCATGCCGTACAGCCGCGCGAACCCGGTGACCAGCGTCGCGCCGTAGCGCGCCTTGAACTCGTCGAAGCGCGAGCCATCGACCACACGCGCAATCACTTCGCGCACGTCATAGGGTTTGCGCGTGTCCTGCGGGATCACGCCGTAGATCTCCTCGGGGTCGTACAGCGGCTCCTCGCTGGCTTCCAGCGTGACCGTGTCGGGCTTGCGGCGATTGAAGTTGGCGACGATGCCGCGCGCGATGAACAGCGCGTGGGCGTCGTTCTCGGCCAGATGGTCGGCCACGCCCGAGATGCGGGTGTGCACGTCGCCGCCGCCGAGGTCTTCGGCGCTGACGACCTCGCCGGTGGCCGCCTTCACCAGCGGCGGGCCGGCGAGAAAGATCGTGCCCTGGTTCTTCACGATGATGGATTCGTCGCTCATCGCGGGCATGTAGGCGCCGCCGGCCGTGCACGAACCCATCACCACCGCCACCTGCGGAATGCCGAGCGCGCTCATCTGCGCCTGGTTGTAGAAGATGCGGCCGAAGTGGTCGCGGTCGGGAAACACCTCGTCCTGCCTGGGCAGGAACGCGCCGCCGGAATCGACCAGGTAGACGCACGGCAGATGGTTCTGCTGCGCGATCTCCTGCGCGCGCAGGTGCTTCTTCACCGTCATCGGGTAATAGGTGCCGCCTTTGACGGTGGCGTCGTTGGCGACGACCATGCAGTCGACGCCCTGGATGCGGCCGATGCCGGCGATCACGCCGGCACTGGGCGCGTCGCCGCCGTACATGTCGTGCGCGGCGAGCTGGCCGATCTCGAGGAACGGCGCGCCGGGGTCGAGCAGTTGCGCGACCCGATCTCGCGGCAGCAGCTTGCCGCGCGCCACGTGCCGGTCTCGCGCGACGCTGCCGCCGCCGAGTTCGACCGCGGCGGCCTTGGCGCGCAGATCCTCGACCAGCTTGCGCATCGCGTCCGCATTGGCCCGGAAGTCGGCGGCGCGCGAATTGACTTGTGTCTTCAGAACCGGCATGTCTTGCTCCTTGACTCTTGTGATTCAGTTCAGCGTCTGCAGCGCAGCGCGGTAGCGCTCGTCCCACGGCTGCCCGCCGCTGACGCTCACGCCCACGCGCCGCAAATAGCCGTCGGCCAGCCCGTAGACGAGGCCGTGCACCTCGACGCGCTGGCCGCGGTACCAGGCGCGCCGCAGGATGGTGGTGCGGCACACGTTGGCCACCTGCTCGACGACGTTCAGCTCGACCAGCCGGCGGCCGCGCACCTCGTCGTCGTCCACGGCCAGCCGCGCCTCATGCTTTTGCGCGATGTCCTCGATGTGACGCAGCCAGTTGTCCGCCAGACCCACCGAGCGATGCTCGGCCACCGCCTGCACGCCGCCGCAGCCGTAGTGGCCGACGACCATGATGTGCTCGACCTTCAGCGCCTCGACGGCGTACTGCAGCACCGACAGGCAGTTCAGGTCCGAATGCACCACCAGGTTGGCGATGTTCCGGTGCACGAACACCTCCCCGGGGTCGAGGCCGAGGATCTCGTTGGCCGGCACGCGGCTGTCCGCGCAGCCGATCCAGAGGTACTTCGGCGATTGCTGGCGCGCGAGCCGGGTGAAGAACTCGGGGTCCGCGTCAACGCGCTGGTTCACCCAGGCGCGGTTGTTCGCAAACAGGCCGTCGAGGCTGCACATCGCAGGCTCACATGGTCTCGCTGAACAGCTCACGCCCGATCAGCATGCGGCGAATCTCGCTCGTGCCGGCGCCGATCTCGTACAGCTTGGCATCGCGCCACAGCCGAGGCGTCGGGTATTCGTTGATGTAGCCGTTGCCGCCCAGCACCTGGATCGCCTCGCCGGCCATCCAGGTCGCCTTCTCCGCGGCATAGAGAATCGCGCCTGCTGCGTCCTTGCGCAGCGAGCGCGCGTGGTCGGCCCGGTCGCAGGCCTGGCCTACGGCGTAGACGTAGGCGCGGCAGGCCTGCCACGTCGTGTACATGTCCGCGAGCTTGCCCTGCATGAGCTGGAACTCGCCGATGCTCTGTCCGAACTGCTTGCGGTCGTGCACGTACGGCAACACGACGTCCATGCAGGCCGCCATGATGCCGAGCGGGCCGCCCGATAGCACGGCACGCTCGTAGTCGAGGCCGCTCATCAGCACCTTGACGCCACCGCCCTCAGTGCCCAGCACATTCTCCGCCGGCACCTCGCAGTCCTCGAAGAACACCGGGTAGGTGTTGGAGCCGCGCATTCCCAGCTTGTCGAGCTTGCTGCCGAACGAGAGGCCGCTGAAGCCCTTCTCGACGATGAAGGCGGTGACGCCCTTCGGCCCGGCATCCGGCTCGGTCTTGGCGTAGACGATCATCGTGTCCGCATCGCCGCCGTTCGTGATCCACATCTTCGAGCCGTTCAGCACGAAGCGGTCGCCCTTGTGCTCGGCGCGCAGCTTCATGCTCACCACGTCGGAGCCGGCGTTGGGCTCGCTCATGGCCAGTGCGCCCACATGATCGCCGCTGACCAGCTTCGGCAGGTACTTCGACTTTTGCGCGGCATTGCCGTTGCGATGCAACTGGTTCACGCACAGGTTCGAGTGCGCGCCGTACGACAGGCCGACCGACGCCGAAGCGCGCGAGACTTCTTCCATCGCGACCATGTGCGCGAGGTAGCCGAGATTCGTGCCGCCGTAGGCCTCGCTCACGGTCATGCCGTGCAGCCCCAGTTCGCCGAGCTTTTTCCACAGGTCGGCCGGGAACAGGTTGTCGTGGTCGATCTGCGTTGCACGGGGCGCGATCTCGTCGGCGGCGAAGCTGCGCACGGTGTCCCGCAGCATCTCGATGACTTCGCCAAGGTCGAAGCTCAGGCCGGGAAGGTGGTTCATCAATGTCTCCAATGGGAAGGAATGGGTCGCCGGCACATCAACGCGACCAGGCGCCGATCACGATCGGGCCGGGGATGGCGTCGAGGCGGCCGACACTGCCGGCAGAACCCACTCCGGTGGGTCGTACTGCGGTCGAGCGGAACGCGCCCGCATGGGCGCAGCCGGACCGGCTACTTCTTCACCAGCGGGCAGGTCGACTGCGCCAAGGACTTGAACGCCTGATCGCCGGGAATGACGCCCTTGACGTTGTAGTAGTCCCACGGCGCCTTCGATTCACCAGGCTTCTTCACCTGGACCAGCAGCATGTCGTGCACGAGCCGGCCGTCTTCGCGAATCTTGCCGTTGGGGATCACCACATCGTTGACCGGCGTGTCCTTCATCTTCTTCATCACTGCCGTGGTCGCGTCGGTGCCGGCCGCCTGGACCGACTTGAGGTAGTGGGTCACCGCCGAATACACGCCAGCCTGCGCCATGGTGGGCATGCGCTTGTGCTTGTCGAAGAAGCGCCTGGACCAGGCACGGGTCTTGTCGTTCTGATCCCAGTAGAAGCCTTCGGTCAGGTACATGCCCTGTGCGGCCGTCAGACCCATGCTGTGCACGTCGCTGATGAACAGCAGCAGAGGGGCGACGATCTGGTTTTTCGTCAGGCCGAACTCGGCCGCCTGCTTGACCGCATTGACGGCGTCGCCGCCGGCGTTGGCGAGTGCGACGACCTTCGCCTTGGAAGACTGCGCCTGCAGCAGGAACGAAGAGAAGTCCGGCGTGTTCAGGGGATGCTTGACGCTGCCGACGACCTTGCCGCCAGCGCCTGCGACCACATCGCTGACGTCCTTTTCCAGCGCCTTGCCGAAGGCGTAGTCGGCGGTGATGAAGAACCAGCTGTCATTGCCCTGTTTTGCCAGCGCCTGCCCGACGCCGACCGAGCTCGAATGGGTGTCGTACATCCAGTGCACGCTGGTCGGCGTGCACTTGTCGTTGGTGATCGGCGTCGACGCCGAGCCGACGACCACTGCGATCTTGTTCTTCTGGGCGGCAAGTTCCATGACGGCCAGCGCGACGCTGGTCGGCACCAGATCGAGGATGGCATCGACATTGCCCGAGTCGAACCACTCGCGCGCCTTGCTCGACGCGACGTCGGGCTTGTTCTGGCTGTCGGCAAAGACCAACTCGATGGGCTTGCCGAGCACCTTGCCGCCGAAGTCCTCGACCGCCATCTTGCCCGCCACCACCGAGCCGGGGCCCGCAAGATCGGAATACAGGCCGGATATGTCGAT
>Ga0207648_10007309_pt1 | contig 10886 bp, 9 predicted proteins | sample KBSMisM32_FD_184310 | JGI IMG/M metagenome (GOLD analysis project Ga0207648, IMG submission 184310) | Miscanthus rhizosphere microbial communities from Kellogg Biological Station, Michigan, USA - KBS Miscanthus M3-2 (SPAdes) (version 2) | ecosystem: Host-associated > Plants > Roots > Rhizosphere... | reverse complement strand
AGCAGGCCGAAGCCGAGAGCCGCCGGCGTGCTGCGGTTTGCCATGCGCCGGAGCGGGGATCCGGCGAGGATGAGAAGGATGCCGATACAAGCACCTGCCAGCCGGGCCAGCCTTTCGCCCAGCACGAAATCGGCGCGCGAAAAGAAATAGAGCGGCAGGAAGTGGCGGTCCCACCAAGCCTGGTCGGCCAGCAGCGCTGCAGTCATCAACGCAATCCCGCCGGTCACGACCAAGACCTGCAAGCCGCTGCCGGTCAGCCGTTGCGCAGGATTGGCAGTCATGGGCGCCGCCCCACAGTCACGAACAAGCCGCCTTCCTGTCCCAAAGTCGCCATCCACCCGAGCTGGGACAGGAGCGCCTCCGCTGGCCAGTAATCTTCGTCCGCCTCGAACAGGCCCTTGTTGCTCTCTCCCAACAACAGGCTGGGATAAGTCCTGAGATATTCCACCCCGCATTCCGAGAACCAGCGCCGCACTTCAGCTGCCGTATGGCGGTGTTCTTCCGGATGGCGATACTGATCGCGGATCCATGCGCGGCAGCGCTCGGGTTCGCCCTTCCGGTCCCGCAATACCGGATCGAAAGGGAACCATCGATAGCCGGAGGCGCGCGCAATAACCCGCCGCAGCCGCAACGGTATCCTGGCATAGGCATTGTAAAGGCCGACCACGATCCATCCCCCTGGGCGCAGAAGAGGCAGGATCGATTGGAATGCGTGGCGCGGATCCGGGGTGTGATGCAGGACGCCTGACGTATAGACCACGTCGAAAGCGCCGGCGCGCAGTCCGGGTCGGTGAAGATCGGTCTCCACAAATTGCACGCCGTCCACGCCAAAGCGCTTGGCGGCCTCCGCGCCAAGCTTCAAGGATGCGCGTGTGAGATCGGCCGCAACCACGGTGCGGTTTCGGCTCGCGAGAAAGAGGCTCATTTGCCCGGTGCCGCAACCCATCTCCAGGACTCGCGCGTCCGCCGGGATGGCCTCGTCCAGTAGACAGGCGAACGCGCTGCGTTCCGCGCGCAGGCGCAAGGCCTGTAAACTGTCGCGGGGCCGGTAGCCCGGAAAGGGTGCCTCTTCGTAGAACTGCCGCACGATATCGCCGCTCTCACCGCAGGGCAGGCACAGGTTTGGAATATTGTCCGAAACACAAAAGGACGCGCCGCAACCGATGCACGTCCAGTGCGGGTCCAACGCGCTGCCGCAAGCGGGGCAGGCCAGCAGGTCCCGAACCTCCGGCATGCTCAGAAGATCGAGTAAATAAAGGGCGCCAGGGCTTCCACGCCGGCCGCCAGGGCAAGCAGCAGGCCAGTCAGGCACAGGAATATCGCCAGCGGCAGCTGCCAGCGCCTGGAGGTATCGCTGCGCCACATGCCCAGGGCGAGATCGCCGATCGAACCCGCCGCGCTGCCAAGCACGATAAGGCCCCGCCGCACTTTGCCGCGTTTCTTGATCATGCGCTCTTCTCCCGGTCCGGTTTCATGACCCTGGTCTGGCCGGCGACCAGCACATCGATGCCGCTGCGGCGGAAGGTCAAATAACCTTCGACACAACGATTGACGATCGGCTCGCCGGCGAGGTTGAAGGATGTGTTGAGCAAGATGGGAATGCCGCTTCGCCGCTCATAGGCTTTCAGGAGCGCGTAAAGACGCGGCGCCATGTCCTGCTCCAGAACCTGGACCCGCGCCGTGCCATCGACATGGGTAATCGCCGCCAGCCTGTCCCGCCATTGCGGGCGCACGGGAAAAACGCCCGACATGAAACGTGCCAGCCGCTTGCCGCCGGGCGGCAAGTCGAAATAGCGGTCGGCATCTTCGATCGGAACGACTGGCGCAAAGGGGCGGAATTCCTCGCGGCGCTTGATGTCGCGGTTAAGACGGTCGCGCATGGCGACGCTGTGGGGCGCCGCAAGGATGCTGCGATGTCCCAAGGCGCGAGGCCCCAGTTCCAATGCGCCATCCATCCAACCCACGATGTGGCCTTCCGCCAAGTCCTGGGCCACGCGATCCAACAGGCGTGGCTCGTCCAATTCCTCCACAGGCATACGGTCTTCCCGCGCCAACTTGGCGAGCGCATCGGCCTGCAAGGACGGGCCCCAGAAGGGATGGTCGGGAAACTCCCGGTCCGGATTGCCGAAGTGGATTCGATCGGCATACAGCGCTGCACCCATGGCACAGCCGGCATCGCCCGGCGCGGATGGAACAAATATCCGCTCGAAGCCGCACTCCTGGAGGATGCGGTGGTTGGCGACGCCATTCAGGGCCACGCCGCCGCCCAGGCACAGGTCGGGCAGTCCGGTCTCACGCTGCAGCGACCGCGCCATTTCGACCAATATGTCTTCCAGAACCAGCTGAACGCTTGCGGCGCAGTCGGCGAAGCGTCGCCCGTCTGGAGTCTCGAGCTCGATGGGCTCGTACCGATCGCGGGGCGGTCCGAAGACATCGATGAAGCGCTGGGAAAATGAGCGCTTCGCGGTGGTATGGAATTCGAAATAGTCCAAATCCAGCTGAAAGGCGCCATCGGCGGTTCGCTGCACGATCTTGCGCACCGCGTCCGCCATGATAGGACGGCCATAACTTGCCAGACCCATGACCTTATATTCGCCTTCGTTCACGGGAAAACCGAGATAGGCGGTAAAAGTCGAATAGAGCAAGCCCAGGGAATGGGGATAGCGCAATTCCCGCAGCAGGGAGATTGTCGTCCGGTTCGGCTCGCGCTTCCCCCGCCCCATGGTCAGCGTGGCCCATTCCCCGACGCCGTCCGCAGTCAAGATGGCGGCTTCGCGGGCGGGCGAGGTCAGAAACGACGCCGCCGCATGGGAACGATGATGCTCGGAAAACAGGACCTTTCGCCTCGGCACCCCCAATTGGGACGCTATGGTGCCGCCAACCCACAGCTTGTCGCCCAGCGTGTTCTTCATCGCATGCGGAAAGGACTGCCAGGATTTTGGAAAGGCGCGCAGCGTCGAGTTCAATATCCGGTCGAATTTGAGCATCGGCCGCTCATAGAAGACCACGGCGTCGAGTTGCTCCGGCTCGAGACCGCCGCGTTCCAAGCACCATTCAATGGCGGTGAGCGGGAAGGCTGCATCGTTCTTGCGCCGGGAAAGGCGTTCCTCTTGAACCGAGGCGACCGGCATGCCGTCGACAATCAAGGCCGCGGCGGAGTCGTGATAATGGGCTGATATGCCGAGAATGTTCATTTCAATACTGGCTTTTGAGGGTGGGGCCATTCTGCTCTTTTACTTCGGTCCAACCGGCGGGCTCCCGCCGCGCCGCGCGCTTGGCCAAGAATGCGAAAGGTGGAAGCAGGATGAAGTATTGCAGCGCCAAAATGACCGTTCCCATCTTGCCGGCGATCGCTGACATGACACGGAGGTAGCCTTTCCAAAGCCGGCCCAGGCGGGCCTTCCACAGAAAGGCCTTTTGCCCTTTTGGCGCAATGCGGTTCAGTTGAGCGAGGGTATAGTTCATGTGAAAACTCTCATCCTCAAGCACCTCCTTGAAAACCGAGCGGGTAAGAGGATCGCTTTTCAGGGCCTCCACATAAGTCGCGAAATGTCCCGCGGCCGACCGCTCCGACAAATGCAGAAAGGCGAGCAGGCTGGCGTCGGTTTCGGCATGGACACGCAAGTCGTCCAGGCCCCGTTCGCCAGGGGCCACCCAATTCAGCTGAACAAATCCGGCAGAGCGGTCCGGAAGCGCGCGCATCAGCGTCAGCGCCCGCGAGCGGAACAATTCCGCGTGACGGTTTTCGTCCTGCGCGTGAACCGTGAAAAGACGGCGCAGGGTCGCGTCCTGGGTCAGCTCGGCCGCACGGACCAAATCGCGGCCGCCATCGGCTTCGGTTTCCGCAAAGGCGAATAATTTCCGGGCGCAACGCTGCGGATCGCGCCAAATCCAGCGATGCAGGGGCAGGAACATCGATCCGACTCCCCGCCTTTCTACTGGACGACAATGCTTCCATGCATGCCCATCATACTATGCATGAAGTGGGTGCATTCCACCGCGAATGTCCCGGGTTGATCCGGCGTCACGATGATGTCAACGGTTTGGCCGCGTTCCAGAGCGACCAGGCCCTTTGTCACCTTCGCTTGGTCATCCGCCGCGATATGGGACGCCGCGAAAAATCCCGGCGCGCTGAAATTGTGATCCTTGGTGCCGTCGTTGATGAAGTGCATCTGATAAGTCGTTCCGGCTTTCAGAATGAGAGACGTCGGCGTGAAGGCGTAGTTGGTCATGCTAACGCTGATCGGCGTGAGGGATTGCGCCATGGCATTTTCCACCGGAGACAGAGGAATGGCGATCAGGACCAGAAGGTTTCCGAATTTTATCATTTCTTCCCCGCGAAAGGATAGCTTGCTGCGGCCGGTATCTGCGCCTTCTGGGAAAAGACGACCGGACAGCGCCCGATATTCCCGGCACGCGCCCAAAAAGGCGCCCTAGAAGGTGCGTTCCAAACTCAGCAACAGGAAGTCCCGGTCTGCCAGGGGCTGGCGCGAGGGCGGACCCAGAAAGCCGGCGTAGGAAATCCCCGCTTTCCAGGCCGATCGGTAGGTCGCGGAAAGGCCGACACGAAAATCACCTGTCCCGCTGTTTTGGGCGTAATAGGTGAAACTGCGGCCCGTCAGGTTCACGCCTAGCTCGGCCATGCCGGTGACATCCAGGTTGGGCAGCACCCGGAAATAATGCGGTTCGATACGCGCACGTCCTTTGAGCGCAAAGCGTGAATAGCTCGCCCCTCCAGGCGCCACGCCGGACAGGTTCAGGATATGGTCCGAGGCAATCTCGGTGGTGAGATCGGCTTTGTCCCATAAAGGCGATTCCGCAAGCGCAGCCGCCACGGAAATTTGCGCGTGTAAAGTGTCTCCCCTTGCATAAAATGGAAACCGGGTGGGCGCCGCATATTGTGGGGCTCTGGCATCGTAGTTGACCAGTGGCATGCTCTCGCGCGCCGATAGCTCGCCAGCCAGGATTGCGTCGCCCAGGTCTTTGCTGAAGCTGGCGCCAAATAGGTTTAGGCCGGGCGGATAGACCAGGCGATAATTACCAATCGCTCCGGCTTGACCCGCCAGGGCAGGATCGGGCAGCAAGACAGCGACCGGATCCTTGGCGCGGAAGCGAAGGGCATAGATCCCCAGATCCATGTCCGCCACGTTGGCGTGCAACATGACTCCTTTTTGTCCACTGGCCGGCCCGCTCTCGGGAAGGCGCGCCAAATATTGGTTGGGAGTCAGGAACAGCCGAACCGCTCCGGTCCCGACATAATCGACATAACTCAAATAGCTGCCGTCTCCCGGCTGCCGGGAGGCGCGCCATTCGAACTGATTGTAGAGCGTCAGGGAGAACCAGGGGAGCGGCTGGAGCGTGACGCTCGCCTGGGTCACGGGCAGGAACATATTCCCCGCATAACCATTTTGGTCAGTCATGGTCCTGAGATAGTCGGTCGGCGCCATGGCGGCCGCTATGGACAGGGTGTCGAAAAACCGGCTTTCGCCGCCCAACAAGGTTTGGCGGCCGGCCCTGACCGAAACCGTCGTTTGCCCGAGCGCAAAATTGCCGTAGGCGAAGGCGTCGAGCAGCTCCGCATGCTGGCCCTGGAGATCGCGGACCGCAGGCGCGAATTGACGGGCAGGGGAAGCGGTATTGTCGGTCGCCGGCGAACTGTTGTCGGTATGGCCACGATACGCCGCGTCGTACCATGCGGCCGCACTGGCATGCAGGCCGACATCGCCTGCCGCGATATCGAGCTTTGTCACCAAATCTAGCCGGTCGGAGACCGGCCCGGGCGCGAAATTGCGGTCGCCATCGTCGCCGTTGATATAGCTCAGCAGCTCACCGCTGCGGGATTGGGGGCGCAACGCGATGCTGTAGCGCAAGGTGGTGTCCCAGCGGACATCCAGCCCATCCCCGGCATAGATTTGCGCCGCTTGGGCTTGGCCGCCGAAGATCATCAGGCAGCCCAGCAGGCAAGGCAGCGCAAGTCTTTGGAAAGGATGAGCCATGTCCAGCTTTTTGCCGTGCCGCAAGCCGCGAATTAGGCTATAGCACAGCTGCGACGCCCTCAAAGAAGGGCACAATCTGTACACGAGCTATGCGCCCCCCCAACGCGTTGCCAGTCTGTGTCCTGATGATGCTCGCCTGGGCCGGCGTTTCCGCGTTCGCACTTGTAACCAGCCAGGAAGCCGCGGAGCTGAAATCCCGCCTGACGCCGGTGGGTGCCGAGCGCGCGGGCAATAGCGAGGGCACCATTCCTGCCTGGACCGGCGGCGTTTCCGCGGCAGCGGGCTATGTCTCCGGCGCACCGCGGCCCGATCCATTCGCGGCCGACAAGCCGATATTCTCCATCACCGCGCGAAATTTTCGCGAGCATCAGGATAAGTTGCCGGAAGGCGCCAAGGCCTTGTTCGCGAAGTATCCCAACTATCGCATGGATGTATATCCATCCCGCCGCAGCGCCGCGGCACCGGATTGGGTCTATGAGAATATCGCACGCAACGCCGTCAGGGCCCGCCCGGCTCCCGAGGGCATCGCCTATGGCGTGGAGGGCGCGGCGGGCGGCATCCCGTTCCCCATTCCCAAGGACGGCTTCGAAGCCCTGTGGAACCATCTGCTGGCTTTTTGGGGGCCGGCGCGCGAAGTCACGGTGAGCACCTATATCGTTCCCGCCGGCGGGGCGGTGGAGAAGGCCAGCACGTATAAGGAAATCGCGGATTTCCCTTATTACTATCCGGGCGCCGGCCCGGAGTCGGCCGGCCCGTATTATTTCAAGACGCTGCATTCGGCGATTGCCCCGCCCGCCCGGGCGGGTGAGGCCTATCTGAACTGGCAGCCGCTCAATATCCGCCGCAACAATTTCGCGGCCTGGCGCTTGCTGCCGGGCGAGCATCGGGTGCGCAAGGCGCCGGGCATTTCCTACGATGTGCCGGACGCCGATGCCGCGGGCTTCGTCACCCTGGATGAGTACTACATTTTTTTCGGCGGGATGGACCGTTACAACTTCAAGCTTGTCGGTAAGAAAGAGATGTACATCCCCTACAACAACAACCGGCTCTACACCCGGCCGGTGGGCGAAGTGTTGGGACGCGACCATGCCGATCCCGGCCTTCTGCGTTACGAGCTGCACCGCGTCTGGGTGGTGGACGGTACCTTGGCGCCCGGCGCGCATGACGTGGTGGGGCACCGCCGCCTCTATCTGGATGAAGACAGTTGGATGGCGGCCTATAGCGACTCCTGGGACGAGGCGGGCCGCTTGTGGAAATTCGGCCAGGCCACCATGTACCTGATGGCGGATGTGCCGGCCATGGTCGTAGGCAGCCAGTTTGTCTATGACCTGCAACTGGGCGGTTATGCCTTTGGCTTCGCCTTCAATGGCGAGGCTTCGGCCTACAAGGTGACGGCGCCGCATCCGGCGACATTGTTCACGCCGGAGTCGCTGTCGGCGCGCTCGGTGCGGTGACTGCAGCATCGCCTGAATCGTCCATTACGAGGATGTCAGACCGGTATAGCTAAGGGTTGCCAGCCGCTGCATGACCGCGGCGGAAATATTGCCGGCCATGACCGTGCTGATCTGGTCGTCCTGCCAAATGCACACGCGAAGACCGCGGCGCTCGAACTGGTCGAAGCGTGCGGTGCCGTCGGACCGCCGCACATACAGCGTGAACAGCTGGTCTTGCGGCCCGCGGTAAACGATTTCGGCTGCCTTCTGGTACAGATGCAGTCCGCGCAGCCTGTAACCCATGCGGCTGAGGTCGGGAATGTGCACATTGGAGGCAATGGTTTGGCGCAAGGCCGCGTCATAGCGGCCCGTCGTCAATCCATCCCTGGTGATGCTGCTGCGCTCGCCGGCGGGACTGCCCTCGCGCGCGTCCAACGCCGCTTCAACCACATCGGCATTTTGCCTGGGCAGGTAATACTGCACGGCCAGGGGACTCACAGCCGCGATCACCAGCGCTGCGGCTATAGCATAGATCCATTTTGCAGGGGAACGCGGCGGCGGCTGCCGATGCACGCGGGCGACCCATTCGCCGGGAAGAGGGCGCTCGACCAACGGCGCATAGAGTGATTTGAGCAGAGCCTTGTCGGCTTGGAACAAGGCGGCGCGTTCCGCCAATGACGGATTTTCGGCCAGCAGTTTCTCCACTTCGAGCGCGCGAGCCTCGTCCAGCGCGCCGTCGATATAGGCGTGCAAGTCCTCGTCGCTGATGATGCGCGGATTACTCACGGGCTTTCCTTCGGTCCGGCAGGGAAATGATTTCCGCGCCGTTCTGCAACAGTTCGCGCAGCCGCTCCCTGGCGCGCGCCAGCCGGGACATCACCGTTCCCAAAGGGATTTCCAATTCGTCGGCGATTTCGCGATAACTCAATTCCTCCACACTTATTAACAGGAGAATCTGGCGATGCTCGATACTGAGACGATTGACGGCCTGGATGAATTCCCTCACGGCACTGTTGTCCGGCGCCGGAGCGCTCAATTCCAGGCGATCCGCCAGGTCCACAATGTCCAGCTCGCGGCCCCGTCTTTTGCCCCGCCGGATCTCGTCGATATACCGGTGATAGAGGATTCGCCGCAGCCATCCTCCCAGCCGACCTAATTCGCGCAGCTGTGCCTGCTGCGCCAGCGCCCGTTCTATGCAGTCCTGCACCAGGTCGTCCGCCAGGGCGGCATTTCCGACCAGCGCCATGGCATACCGCCTAAGGCCGGGAAGCTGCGCCACAAGCGCGTCGGCAAAATCCCGTGCTTGAGTCACGGCAACCGCGAAACGAACGGGGAAACCATCGCTGCAGACGACCAGCCCTTTGAGGTGGAGCGGATACTCTTCATTGTGTCGGAAAACTCGGGATTGCGCCCACTGCATTCTAGATAAGCCAAGTTGGGACAACTGTAGCCAATTTCAGCCGCCCACCGTTTTCAAGACGTTGCCTGGGACAATTTTATTCCCCAAGGCCGGCGTCCCGGGGAAAACAGGGCCGAAGCCCCTGAAACATCGTCATAATCCGGATCGGCGACGGCGATCTGACGGTCCGGTCCCGCGACTCACCCCGGGGTCCCGCTGCCTCAGCGTCTGATGGCGAAATCGGCTCGGCGGAGCGGGAATAAACCAGACGGCAGCGGCGTCTCTTTCTTGAAACAAGTCGAAGCCGCAGGATCGTAGACCGCGACGACCGCATCTCATTCCTGCCTTCGAATGGAACGAGCAGCTGCTGCATAACTCCCCGCGGAGGCTGTTCTAAGGCGGACGGGATTTAAACCCTGCCCCTCGCGCTCCCGTCCGCCTTTCATTCCCTCCCGTTCCCTGGCCCCGAAATTCGGCCTTAGCTCGCTGCCGGGAACATGTACTATCCTGCGCTGAATCGTTTGGGGCTCAGAGGGGGCTTTCATGGGGGGCAATCGACCTGCGCCAAGCCGGCGTTCGCTGCTCAGCATGATCGGCGTCGTGGCCGGCAGTGCCGCCATGTATCACGCCATGACGGAGCTGGGCTACGCGGAAGGCTCGAGCTTCAACGGGCCGATCAAGCTTTCGCCTCCACCGGCCGGCAGTACGGTCCTGGTTTTGGGCGCGGGAGTCGCTGGCATGGTCGCGGCGATGGAGCTGCGGGACGCCGGCTATCAGGTACGTGTGCTGGAATACAATGACCGGCCTGGCGGCCGGAATTGGACCCTTTATGGCGGGGACACATTCACCGAGCTTGGCGGCGCGACCCAGCATGTTCAATTCGATCCCGGTCAATACATCAATCCCGGTCCTTGGCGCTTGCCCTATCACCATCGCGGAATTTTGCATTATGCCAGCCGCCTGGGTGTGGCGTTAGAGCCGTTCACCCAAGTGAACTACAACGCCTATGTTCATTCCACTCGGGCTTATGGCGGAAAGCCGCAACGCTATCGCCAGGTTCAGGCCGATTTTCACGGCCATGTAGCCGAACTTCTGGCGAAATCCACCCGGCAGAACGCGCTTGACCAGGCTGTCAGCAAAGAAGATCGCGAGGCTTTGATGCTGGCGCTGCGCAATTGGGGGGCGCTGGATGAGAATTACGCCTACAAGGCCACTATCGCCAGCTCGATGAGGCGCGGCTTTGAGGTCGATCCGGGCGGCGGGCTGAAATCCGTGCCGGTGCCGTCCGAACCTTCCGCGCTGAGCGATGTGCTGCAGTCCAATCTTTGGACCGCGATTTCAGCCGCTCACAATTATGAAATGCAAAGCGCGATCTTTCAGCCCAAAGGCGGGATGGGGATGATCGGCAAGGCGATGGGCAAGGATCTCGGTCCGCTGATCGAATACAATTGCAAGGTGATCGATATCCATCAGGATGAGAAAGGCGTCACCGCGACCTATGTCGACAGCCGTGGTCTGGCCAAGGAGGTACGCAAGGCGACGGCCAAATGGTGCGTCTGTACCATTCCCACGCCGATCCTCAGCCAGATTCCCATGAATGTGGGGCCCGCCATGAAAGCGGCGATCGACCAGCTGCCCTATGTGGCGGCACTGAAGATCGGATTGCAGTTCAAGCGGCGCTTCTGGGAGGAAGACGAGCAGATCTATGGCGGTCACACGTATACCGATATGCCGATCGCACAAATCGGCTATCCCATGTGGGATTATTTTTCCAAGGGTAAGGGCGTTCTCCTTGGCGCCTATACCTTCGGCAGAGCGGCCTATATCGCCGCCTCCAAGTCGCCGGAGGAACGCATCAAGGACGCCTTGTCCCAAGGCTCGCAGATACATCCCCAATATATGTCGGAATATGAGAATGGCGTGGCGGTAGCCTGGCATCGCGTGCCCTGGACTTTGGGCTGCCAGGGTGCGTGGACCGAGGCGAGCAGGGCGGCGCACTACGACAATTTGTGCGCGCTTGACGGCCGCATCGTGCTTGCCAACGAGCATGCCTCGCGC
>Ga0207648_10007308_pt1 | contig 10887 bp, 8 predicted proteins | sample KBSMisM32_FD_184310 | JGI IMG/M metagenome (GOLD analysis project Ga0207648, IMG submission 184310) | Miscanthus rhizosphere microbial communities from Kellogg Biological Station, Michigan, USA - KBS Miscanthus M3-2 (SPAdes) (version 2) | ecosystem: Host-associated > Plants > Roots > Rhizosphere... | reverse complement strand
ATTGGCGGTGGCATCCAGTCCTGTTACAGCCACCTGGGCAGTGCTAATAGAAAAGAGAGCTGCTACTTTCGCAATTTGCGGAAGGTCCAGCCGCAAAGCGTCAGGAACTGGGCCGGTCATGGCTTCAGTATAGCTGGTGCCGGTGACAAGAATATCCCGGTTTACTACCCGGTATGTCTGAGGCGCATTCTTGTGAAAATTATCGAAGCTTAATTCAAATCGAACAATGAGAAATATCAGCAGGCAGGCTGCAATGCCTATGGCCAATCCCGATATATTGATAAAGGAATATTTTGTATTATGGGCGATGTTTCTCCAGCCAATTTTCAAATAGGTTTTTAGCATACAAGGCCTTTATTTTTAATGAAATGGTCAGCTACATTATCATTCAGTCCGAAGGCTTTTTATGGGATTAGCTATTGCCGCTTTGATCGCCTGAAAACTTACAGTTAATAATGTAATTAGTAAAGCAATAACTGCAGAAGCGGCAAATATCCACCATGACATTTCTGTCCGGTAGCTATAATTCTGCAACCAGTTATACATGAAGTAATAGGCCAATGGTATGGCAATCGTTAATGAGATCATTACCAGCAGGACAAATTCTTTCGACATCAATCGCCATATATTGATCGCCGATGCACCCAATACTTTGCGTATACCAATCTCTTTGGTCCGGCGTTCAGCGGTAAATGATGCCATACCAAAAAGTCCGAGACAACTGATAAAGATGGCCAATGCTGCAAAGAAACCAGCCAGCTTGCCAATCCTTTCTTCGGTTGCAAATTTTTTACCATATTGCTCATCAGCAAATTTGTAATCGAAAGGTTGAGCCGGATTGATTTTTTTGAATATGGATTCGATATTGTTCAATGCCGTTTTTACCGGTATTTCTGGATTAATTCTCATGATCACATAATTCTGAGCGGTTTCATACAAATCAAAAACAGTTGGTTTTACTTCCTCGTAAGGGTTTTGCATGACCACGTCTTTTACAACTCCAATAATATGATAACTTTCATCAAACCATTTTATGGTTTCCCCTATAGGTTCCTTCAGACCCATAAACTTCATCGCAGCTTCATTGATAACCAAACCCATTGAATCCGTCGCATAATCCCTGGAGAAATCGCGTCCCTGTATTATTTCCCAGCCGATTGTTTTTCCATAATCGTGGGAAACATCAGTGCGGAGAAAATCAACAGACAGGTTAGGATCCTTACCTTTCCATTCGAAGCCACTGCTGCTGGCCCGGCTTTCCGTAACCGGATTACCTGTTTCTGCTATGGAAGTGATGATATTTTTTTTGGTAAGTTCGTCTTTAACCGCATTGAACTGTTTATGGATATTTTCTGTAACCGTGGGAACCATCAGCAACCCGTTATTATCATACCCAATAGGTCTGTTTTTAACAAACTGCACCTGGCGAAAGACGATCAGTGTGCCAATGATCATGATCACCGAAACCGAAAATTGTAATATTACCAATATCTTTCGTGGAGCGGATGACAAAGGACCTGTCTTTAATGTTCCTTTAAAAATATTGATAGGACGAAATGAAGAAAAATAGAGTGCAGGATAACTGCCAGCGATCATGCCGATGATTAGCGTAAAAAGCAATCCTATCAACCAAAACAGAGGACTGTCAAAAGGAATGGTCATTTTCTTGGTAGCTACCTGATTGAAAAAGGGCAACATCAACTGAACAAAAGCCAGTGCCAGTACAAAGGAGAAAGCTACTACCAGTATCGACTCACTAAAAAATTGGAAAATCAATTGTCTGCGTGCTGAACCAATTGTTTTGCGGATACCTACTTCACGTGCCCGTTTTTCAGACCTCGCCGTACTTAGATTCATAAAATTGATACAGGCCAGAATCAATACAAAACCACCGATGATACCGAACAACCATACATATTTAATAGCTCCCCCTGTATTTACCCCATTTTTGAATTCGGATTCCAAATGCCATTTGCTCATTGGGTTAAGGAAAAGCTGAGGCTTCTTCAAAGCTAGTTGCGCGTTTACGTTCTTGAGCTTTTCGTCTTTGATTTTAGCTGAAACAGTAGCGATATTGACATTATTTGCCAGTTTTGTAAATACGAAAAAAGCATTTGGTCTCCAGGGGTCGTCCGCTGTTCTTATCCAGTTTGTACTGGCAAAGAATAGGTCCCAGGTAGCTATAAAAGAAGTTTCATGGAATGTGGAATTTTGTGGCAAATCTGCATACACGCCAGCTACCTTTACATCTTGTTTGTTATTGATCTTCATCATTTGATTGATAGGATCAGCATTTCCAAAAAATGTTTTGGCAGCAGATTCAGACAATAAAATGGATGTTTGGTCTTTCAGCGCATCAGGACTACCTGCCAGTATTTTTAATGAAAAGAGGTCTTTAAAATCTGGTTCTGCATAAATCCCTTTTTTAGTAAACTTCTTTTCATTTTGAGAAATAATATATTCATTCTCACCTGTGGCTAATACCACCGAAGCAAAATCACTGCTAAAATTCTTTCTTAGGTCCGCTGCAAGCGGATAAGGAACAACTCCTGCGGTCTGTATTTGCCCATTGTTAGTGACATGTTGCATTACCTGGGCAATACGATCATAATTCTTGTAATATTTGTTGAAAGAAAGCTCATCCCATATCCAAAGACCGATCATTATACTTACCCCGAGGCCAATGGCCAGTCCACCTATATTAATAATAGAAGAGAACTTATTCTTGGCAATATAGCGCCAGGAAGTCTTAAAATAATTTCCAATCATGGCCGTGATTTGTGCAGTAAAAGTTAGGAATGCTGAAGATAGCCAAGTAAATGCCAAATGGTAAAACTTTATCAATCAATTAAATAGAACCCAAAAAGACTGGTAGTTTGTTCGGATTTGATACACCCGGTGTTCGCAAATGGCGTAAAGGATTATTTGTCCAAAAGGCTCAATAAAAGCGTCATGGGGCAACACCTTATTTCCATAATAGGTTTTTAAGAGCCTTTTGATAATACATTTTTGACTAAATACTTAATCTTTTGAAATAAATTTCTTTATCTCTTCGATAAATCTTTCCTTATTTGTTACAAAAGCGAAATGCCCGGCATTCTCTATTATTATTAAGTTCTTTCTTGGAGCTACTATTTTATCAAAGTAATTTTTAACTGGTTCAGTTGGTGTAAAGAGGTCATCCTTGCCCTGCACAACTAAGTAAGGAATTTTAAAATTCAGCGAATTTGTGGAAAGTCGCTCCTCTAATTGATAGGGTAACAAAATCCTACCTGAAAAAAACATTCCGCTATCGAGATTGTTATTTTCTCGTTTTGTAAGTTTTGCTGCTTCTTTTCTCAAGGTTCCAAACCAGGATGTATCTGCCGCATCCAGGTATCTTCTTCTCTTTCTTGTAAAATGAAAAAATTGGTCGGCATTTTTTGGATCAGGAATTCCGATTTTATTTAGCTCATCTAATAATAAACTGTCATTTGATTCAACGGCCTTTCTTTTCATAAATTCAAACAGCCATTGGACTGATTCAGCCCAACTGGCAATTTGGCCAGTGCCTATATACATTTTAAAAAGATCGGGGCGTTTTATAACCATGCCGGTTGCAATCGCTGTTCCAAGTGAGTGACCTAAAACAATTAACTCATTTCGTTTAAAACGCTTTTTCAAATATTCAGCCAGTTCTATGCCATCACTTATCAATTGATCCATTGTGAGATTGGGCGTAGACTCTTTGTATTTTCCAAATGTTTCCCCGGCCCCTCGCTGGTCCCATTGCACTACGATGAATTGTTTTTCGTATTCAGCATAAACATTCGTAAAGCCTGATTGCGCATCTCCAGGGCCCCCATGCAACACAAGGAGTACAGGAGCGTTTTTGAGATCTCCACGTATCGTAATCCATTGTTCAATACCTCCAAGAGTAATAAATTTGGCCTCCCGGATTTCATTCTTTGCAATTGAGTGTTGGACAAAGAATAGTGTGAAAAAAAGAGTGCTGAATAATCTCATTTTATTAAGTTTTTTTGAAATTTTGGGGTATCATATTGAAATTCACTTCAGATCAAATTCCTACAGTTTGGTTTTAGACGTAATTGAGTGAATAACCATTTGAATAGCTTTAGCAACTATTTCCGGGTTATCATTTTGAATTGAATGACCACTTTTGGGGTCCAAAATAAACTTTGAATTTTTAGATAAAAGAATAAGATCACGTATTTGTTTATCCCGTTCGTTTCTTATTTCTTTCCATTGTTCGTCCGGAGTTCCCGGAGGTTGTTGTCGTATTCCTGCACCAAGAATTATTAATGGTCGACTGCCTAATCCCTGAGGTTTTTTTACAGAGGATAAATACATTTTTTGAAATTCTTCAGCCATATAATCTGCTGTGGTATCATAACCTGGACTTATGCTATCTTTTATTTGTGGTTCAGGTATGGCCTTCCCCATTGCCTTTTCTCTTAAGCGAACCCATCCATGGTACTTCATACTTCCTAAAACGCTGCTTTCATGAGTGGGGTCTACCAGAACCAGTCCCACAACCTGTTTTCCGTATTTCTCAGTATAAAGCCGGACAATTAAACCACCAATGGACTGTCCTACCAAAATAATTGGGCCTTTTATTTTGATCGCCTTCAATAATGCATGTAATTCAAAAACATTTTGCGCCATTGTTTGGGGTAACGGACCATTTCCACTTTTGCCCACACCCGCTCTGTCATAAGCAACAGTTTGAACTTCGGGGGGCAACATGGTTATTACCTTTCTCCAATCTTGTGAGGTTCCGCCAGCACCGGATTCAAATACAACTGTAAATTTTGCGTCTGGATTTCCCTTAATATTAATCCATAGTGCATGATTGCCAATTGTTACAAATTGTTCAATCGAGGATGGATCCTGATTTTGACAATTTGCCCTGAATCCAAAGGGAAATAACAATTCAATTAAAAGAAGAGGCCATAATTTAAAGTGCTTCGAGGAAATCTTCATGTCAGTATTATTTACGATATCTTTCGTATAAAAATACGAAAAGTGTCGTAATGTACGGTATTCGATTGATATTATTTCTATTTCACCCTAATCTTTGATAGGTAGGATAGAGGTATATTTTTGGGGAATTTAGTGGGTAGGTACAAATAAATTGCTGAAGCTCAATAAAGTTCTCAATCCGAATGTTCAAGCTGACTGCGTACTGTGCATGTATTTGGAGTAGGGGCACATCACCCTTTTCATTAAATTGACTTCAATGTGTCCAAATCATTTTATCGAGGTTATCCAGCTATCCTTATCTCTTTAAACAACAGATGCCCGTCACTTTGAATAAGGAAATTATAATTAATACTACTCTCTCCCTCTTTCTCGAATTTTCCATTTTCATCTTTATAGCCCGTATTAAATAATATAATCAATCTCAGTGTATTGTCCGTTGTGTCTACAGTCGCTGACATAGAGTAATTCGTTGTACTATCAGAATCTAAAATATCGGTGGATGATTCTTTCCGTTTTAATAATTCGTCTGATTTGATCTTTAAAATGCCGCTTACAAATTCCTTTGTAAATAATTTTTTATGGTACTTAACAAAATCATTTTCGGTGAAGGGATGTAAAGTATCACTACCTACTTCTCCAAAAATATCAGTTGAATCTGCTAAAACTACTGACCAGATTTCGTTGTAGGGATTTAACACAGGGAATTTAAAGTAGGTTTTTAATTTATTGACATCATTCTGGTATACTGCATTTCTGAAGTTCCGGAAATCATTGATCCATAAAGCATTTAAAGTGTCTTGCTTATTTGTAATACTATCTGCTGCCTTATCGGCAACACTTTCAGTGGTGGCCTGCCCGGTAGCCGAAGGATTATTGCCGCAAGAATATATTCCTGCGCCAAACAATATAATAAGCATTTTTTTCATGGAAAATTAAATGGAATGGGTCCTAATAGATCATTAATTACATTTCAAAGTATATATCAAAATACAGAATTTATTTGGAAATTCATTTTCCCGAATAGAGCTAAAAGTTTCAATTTCAAGATCTGAAAACTCTTAATGCATTTTCCAAATTCATAGTATTTGATTGAATTTGTTTTAATGCGTCAATTAAATCATTTGCCGAACGTCCAAATGCAGGAAAGTTGGTAAAGATATTCAATAGGATATTGTATAGAGAGCTTTCTTTCATCGCTTCAGACATAGTGCTGATATTACCTTCAAATGTCGTTACCAAATTGCCGAATAGTTCAGGGTCTTCTGCCTTTAATTGTGTCACATAGGGAAGCAATTCCCGATAAAATTGCTGGAAGTCTTTAATATTATAAGTTTCTATAAAGCCCTGTAACCTCATATTGGTGCCTTTTGAGTCAGTTAAGATTTTGTCGGTCCAGGCCGTTAAATTTTTTACTGAGGATTCAAGTTTATTATGCATCTTTCAAAAGTTTGTTTTTACCTTCCCTGTGTCTTATAGATTGTTCGGGTATTCCTACTTTCAAATTCTACCCTTTCAATTTTGTACCAATTATGCCTCATCCCATTATAATCAAAATCTTCAATAAATCTTAACCCGACCTTTCTCAAAATTTTATTTGATGCAATATTCTCAGACTCCGCCATTCCATAAACTTCATTTAATTTAAGTTTATCAAATGCATACTCCAGGGAAGCTAAGGCAGATTCTGTTGCAATCCCTTTTCTCCAATATTTTCTAATAAGTCTATAACCAAGATCGTAATAATTTTTATGGCCATTTATTTCGGTAACTATGTATTTCAACCCACTCCAACCCATAAAATCATTTGTCTTTTTCTCAATTACCGCCCAACGTCCAATCCCATAGTCAATATATTGTTGCCTGATGAAATTTATCATATCCAGGGCTTGTTCCTTTGAGGACACCGGTTTATTCCCCAGGTATTTATGTACTTCCGGGTCACAATCTAACTCAAACATCCCATCGATATCTGTTGGAAGTATCTCTCTAAATAGTAGTCGTTCTGTCTCCGCAAATATTTTCATTCTTTCTACCTATGAAATTAGCAGTAATAATATAAAAGATAAAAAACCTGAAATGCCAATGGTCAAACCTATGGTTTGTTTGTTAACTGAAAATACTTCTCTAATATTTGTTTTGCACAATACATATAATATTCCAGCCAGGAATATTAACTGGAAAATATAAGTCCCCGGAGACGGGCGTATAAATATTTTGTCAAAACCCGCTAAACCAGAAGGTTTCCATGTCAATGTTTGAATTAAACCCAATACTGCTGAAACCGTAGAAAATGTGATGAATATTGCCAAAAGGATCCAGCCCGACTTTTTTCGTGCCCAGAAAAGTAGTATCGAAACAAATAACAATAGTAGAGGAAAAAAATACAAGCTGCCTTCCAAAGGAAACCTGGAAAAATCTTTCAAATAAGCCAAATGCATCCTGTATTCTTTTAGTAGATCATACAGGAAAATTCCACCAAAAACAATTACAATAAGCCTGATTGTTTTTTCTGCCGAAGAAACACCAGTTTGAATTGGGTTTATGGTATCTATAATACTGTTTCCGGCAGCTTTTATTTTGGTTTCGACGGCTTTGATTTTTTCCTTTTCTATTTCTTTTTGGGCTTTCTTATTTTCCAAAACCTGCCTCGCACTTTGTAATTCCTCCTCAGACAAATTCCTTCTGGCCCACTCTGCCCTGGCTGCATCCAGGGCCAGAGGTTGATAGTCGCCCTGGTTGTCCAGTATATCTAAAAGATCGGCACTGCTAATAGTCTTATAGTATTCGCCAAAATTGTTTGGGGTAGTCATATTGGAGGTGGCAATAATTTGACATCTTTCAAATGGAAAATTTCCACTTAAAACCGGACTAAATTTAAACCCTTTTACTTTAATCCTTCACCTTAATCATCCACGCATCACTTATTCCCTCCCTACCATGATTTGCCGGCACATCAAAACTATTACTACTCGCCGATAATCCGCAGACCACAAAACTACCATCAGTGGTTATTGTTGCAGCCAATCCCTGGTCATTACTACTTCCTCCGTATGTCCTGGTCCATTTTTTACTTCCGTCAGGCAGAAGACGTACCAGCATTAGATCCATTGAGTTGATCCCGGTAGTATGATTTTTTGGAACATCCCCATTTTCATTGGTCGCTGTATGCCCTGTCAGCAGGTAGTCACCACCCGGGATCGCGGTAATAGCAAATGCATCATCTATATCATTGCCACCATAGGTCTTAAGCCATTTTTTGTTGCCATCCGCATCCAGTTCAATTGCTATCATATCAGATTCTCCCTGGGAAACAGGAATATCGCCCGTGCCATTGCTTTCTACCATTCCTGCAATGATATAGCCACTGCCACCCTGTTTTGGTACAACATCAGTAGCATAATCGAAACCCTTACCACCAAAGGTTTTCACCCACTGTTTCGCCCCATCCAATCCAATTTTCAGAACCAGCATATCAGATAGCCCATTACTTTTATCATGAGCAGGAGGAATATCACCGTTATTATCACTGGATGTATAGCCAGCCATTACATAACCACTGCCATCCGGACTTGCAATAATGGATCTAACATCTTCCCCTAAATTGCCTCCATAATTTTTAATCCATTGCAAATTGCCATCAGGATTAAGGCTAAATACAATAATCTCGGAAAAGAAAGGGAATAATTTTGAGTGGATCTTTGGAATATCGCCATCATTATCAGTAGTAGTACTTCCTGCAACCAGGAAACTTCTTCCATCCCTGCTAACTGTAATAGAGTGAGCCTCATCACTTCCATATCCTCCAAATGTCTTAACCCACTGTTTCTTACCGTTGAGATCTATTTTTACTACCGCCATATCAAACTCACCACGTGTAACCGGAATATCACCGGCACTGCTGCTTGCAGAATAACCTGCAATCATATATCCACTGCCATCCGGACAAATTGCTATTGACCGTGCATAGTCATTGTTATCCCCTCCAATAGTAGTTATCCATTCCTTATTGCCATCGACTCCTGTTTTTACGATGAACATATCCAGATTTCCGCCAACAGCAGGACTTAATGGAATATCGCCGCTGCCATTTGCGGATGAGGTAGTTCCCGCCATCAGGTATCCACCATCTGCAGTCTTTACAATAGTGCCAAAATGTTCTTCCTGGTCACCACCGAAAGTTTTGGAAAACAATAGTTGAGGGGTATTGTCAGTCTTTATTGGGGGAATGATCTTTTCTTTCCTGCACCCGAAGCAGGCTATTATTACACCAAGGCCAACAGCTCCATAAACGCTAAGATTTTTCACTTTTATTTTTCCAGCTTAATCTCTGAAATTGACTGTTTGGTTGTCCTGTAAGGCTGGCAATTGTCTAACGGCGGGAATTGGCCGTCAAACTGTGGGAATTGATCTTTTATCGGTAATTGCAGGAAAAGTAATCCAATTTTGAGTTCGTTCACTTTCGGACTGCAGGGATTGTCGGTTCAATCATGACAAGGAAAAGCGTTACAATTCCGGATAGTTATCGGCTGAATTATAAATGAATTACAATTAGGATTTAATAATCAGACCCCTACTATCAATAAAGGATTATACTTAGATTTCTGATAACTGAAAATTATCTTATAAATCATCTTCCAAATACTTCGGACTTTCTAAAACCCGGATTATATTGGTTATCAGAATTTAGAATCCAATTCAATTGAAAAAACCGATCTTATGAAAAAGTTCTACAACTTTTCTCTACTTTCTCTTTTATTTTCAGTTACTGTTTATTCACAAACCTCCCTGCCTGATTTAGTTGCGGTAAACGGAACTGTCAACTCCATTAGTCAGGATGGCAATACATTATATGTTGGCGGAAATTTTACGTTTGCCGGCCCTAATGCTTATTATGGCTCCCCGGTTAATCTCAGCACGGGTATACCAGACTTCGCATTTTCAAAACCTAATAATTTTGTTTATTCAGTAGCACCTGATGGGAGTGGAGGGTGGTATATAGGCGGAAACTTTACTATAGTAGGTGGACAATCAAGAAATCGAATTGCGAGAATCAATGCAGACGGTAGTTTAAATGCCTGGAATCCCAATTCTAGCGGTACTGTTACTTCAATACTTGTGAGTGGTGGAATCGTTTATGCAAGTGGAAGCTTTACTACTATCGGCGGAGCAACCAGGAACAGGATTGCGGCATTAGATCCCACCACAGGATTAGCTACCACCTGGGACCCTAACGCTAATGGTTCGGTAAATTTTCTTTGTTTATCGGGTAGTATTTTATATGCAGGTGGATCATTTTCCACCATTGGAGGAGCATCCAGAAATTATATTGCTGCTATTGATATTTCTACCGGACTTGCAACTTCCTGGAATCCTGGTTCTAATAATGTCATTAATTCTATAGCAACAGACGGAACTAATGTATATGTCGGCGGCAGCTTTGGTTCAATAGGAGGACAATTAAGGAACAGGATTGCCGCGTTGAATGCAAGTGATGGTTTTGCTACTTCCTGGAATCCCAATGCCAATAGCACAATTAATTCCATAATGCTCGCCGGAGGTATGGTATATGTAGGAGGAAGCTTTACAAATATTGGTGGACAAACCAGGAGCAGGTTGGCGGCATTGGATCCATCTACCGGTTTAGCTTCTTCCTGGAACCCAAATGCTGACGGTCAGGTATTAACAATAACATCGGCTGGAAGCACCGTGTATGTCGGAGGAGTTTTTAGTAACATTGGTGGCCAGCCCCGTAATAGACTGGCCGCAGTGGATATCAGTACCGGATCAGCTACTGGCTGGATTTCAAATGCTGATAATACAATTAATGCGTTGGCAGTTGATGGAGGATCCATCTATGTTGGAGGAAATTTTATTTCTGTAGGTGGTCAATTACGGAACCGGCTT
>Ga0207648_10007305_pt1 | contig 10888 bp, 10 predicted proteins | sample KBSMisM32_FD_184310 | JGI IMG/M metagenome (GOLD analysis project Ga0207648, IMG submission 184310) | Miscanthus rhizosphere microbial communities from Kellogg Biological Station, Michigan, USA - KBS Miscanthus M3-2 (SPAdes) (version 2) | ecosystem: Host-associated > Plants > Roots >... | reverse complement strand
CTCGGAGCGGCTCGGCCGCTGGCACTTCTGGCTCTTCGTCATCGGGTTCCACGTGACCTTCGACACGATGCACATCCCGGGGCTGCTCGGGATGCCCCGGCGGATCTACACGTACGAGGCCGACCGCGGCTGGGGGATCTTCAACCTCGTGAGCACGGTCGGCGTGGTGTTCCAGGCGGCCGGCATCCTCGTATTCCTCTGGAACGTGGCCCGCTCGCTGCGACGCGGGCGCCTCGCCGGGAATGATCCGTGGGACGCCTGGACCCTCGAGTGGGTCGTGACCTCCCCTCCGCCCTCCTACAACTTCGCGAAACCGCCGGTCGTGCGGAGCCGCCGGCCGCTCTGGGATTTCAAGCACCCGGACGACCCGGACTGGAAGTACGAATGAGCGCCGGCCAGATCCGCGCGGATGCCATTCCGCGGCCGCCCGAGCGCTGGGAGCTGCCCGAGCGCGGCCCGGTCGGAATGATCTGCCTGATCATCGCCGAGGCCGCGATCTTCCTGATCTTCGTGGTGGCCTACCTCTTCTATCTGGGAAAGTCGGCGACGGGCCCGCAACCGAAGGACGTGCTGGATCTGCCGGTTTTCCTGACGATCTGCCTGCTGTCCTCGAGCGCCACGATCGGGCTGGCCGTGGCGGCTCTGCGCCGCGGGCGGGACGGCCTCTTCCGCGTGTGGTGGGGAATCACGATCGCCCTGGCCGCGATCTTCCTCGCGGGGACCGGCCTCGAATGGAAGCGGCTCATCGTGGAAAAGGGCCTGACGATCCGCACGAATCTCTTCGGCACCACCTTCTACTCGCTCGTCGGTCTGCACGCCTTCCACGTCACGGTCGGGCTGCTCTTCTTCGTCGTCGTGCTGGCCCTGGCGCTGACGGGACGGATCGGACGAGAGCACGCCGCGCGAACGCACGTCCTGGCGATGTACTGGCATTTCGTCGACGCCGTCTGGATCGTGGTCTTCACGGTCGTCTACGTCGTGGGGCGCTGAGAGGCGACCATGCCGATGCTGCGGCTGGAAGACATCGAGCGGGAGCGCCCGAAGAGCGTGGATCTCCCGGCGCCGACGGCCTGGCCGTTCGTGATGGCCTTCGGTGTGGCTCTGCTCGCCGCCGGGCTCGTGACCACGCTCTCCGTCAGCCTCACCGGAGCGGTGTTGACCCTCGCGGCCGCGGTCGGCTGGTTCCGCGAACTGTTCCCGCACGAGAAGCACGAGACGGTGCCGGTCGTGGGACTCTCCGAGACGGATCTGCCGGTCTCGCTGCGCGAGCGCGTCGCGCGAATCGACATCACCCGCGGCCCGCACCGCGCGCGGCTTCCTCTGGAGATCCATCCCGTGTCGGCCGGCATCAAGGGCGGCCTCGCGGGCAGCGTGGCCATGGCGGTCCTCGCAGTGTTGTACGGCGTCGTAAAAGAGGGGAGCATCTGGTACCCGATCAACCTCCTCGCCGCGGCGGCGTCGGCGAAGCTCGCCGCCCTCCCGACGGAAGGCCTGCGCGCCTTCCACGCCGACGGCTTCGCGCTCGCGTGCGCCATCCACCTGCTGACGTCTCTGATGGTTGGCATCCTCTACGGCGTGATGCTGCCGATGTTCCCGCGGCGGCCGATCCTGCTCGGCGGCGTCGTGGCGCCCCTGCTGTGGACGGGCCTCCTGCACGCCACGCTCGAGCTGATCAACCCGGCTCTCAACGACCGCGTGCCCTGGCCCTGGTTCGTCGTCACGCAGATCGGTTTCGGCGTGGTTGCCGGTGCGGTGGTGACGCGCACCGCGAAGGTGCGCACGCTCCAGTTCGAGTCGTTTGCCGTGAGGGCCGGTGTCGAAACGCCCGGACTGCGGGACGACGAGGAGCCTCGTCCGTGAGACGGAGTCCGTGGACGCTTGGAGGTGTCGTGGTCGTGGCCGTCGCCGCGACGGCGTTCACGACCGGCTGCGGCCGGATGCCGGGCCGTCCGGGTCCGGAGTCCGTCGAGATCCGGCCGGACAAGGTGAAAAACTTCGACCTCCTCTATTCCGAGAACTGCGCGGCCTGCCACGGCCCGAACGGCCGCGGCTCGGCCGCGGCGATCGGCCTCGCCAACCCGGTGTACCTCGCGATCGCCGACGACGCCGTGATCTCGCACGCCACCACGGCCGGCGTGGCGGGCTCGCTGATGCCGGCGTTCGCGAAGAGCGCGGGAGGCGAGCTGACCGACGAGCAGGTCGGGATCCTCGTCGACGGAATCCGTGCGTGGGCGCGTCCGGATGCGCTGGGCGGCGCCGTCGCGCCGGCCTACGCGGGTCCGGCGGGAGATCCGGCGCGTGGAGCCGCCGTCTTCGCCGCGTCGTGCGCGTCGTGCCACGGCGCGGGCGGTGCGGGCGGACCGAAAGCCGGGTCGCTCGTGGACGGGTCCTTCCTCGGTCTCGTGAGCGACCAGGGTCTGCGCACCACGGTGATCGCGGGGAGGCCCGACATCGGGCACCCCGACTGGCGGGGCGATGCGTCCGGCGGGCCCCTGACGGGCGAACAGGTGGCGGACGTCGTGGCATGGCTCGCATCGAAGCGGCCGATGAGCCCCGGCTCGCCGTACGGCTCGACTCCCGGCGCACCTGACGGAGGGAGGACACGTGAGTAGCACCGGCGCGCCCACGCGGCGCGGTTTTCTCCTGAAGCTCGGCATCGCCCTGAACGCGCTGGCCGCCGCCCTCGTCGCGGCGCCGATCGTCGGGTACCTGCTCTCGCCGGGCCGCCGCAAGCGCATGGCGTCGGCCCTGTCGTGGGTCGCGCTGGCGGAGACGGACACGTTCCCGGAGGGCCAGACGCGGATGGCGACCTATCGGAATCCGTTCACGCGGCCCTGGGACGGCGCGACCGCGGACATCGCGTGCTGGGTGCGGCGGGTTCCCGGCGGCGACTTCCAGGTGTTCGCCGTCAACTGCGCTCACCTCGGCTGTCCGGTGCGCTGGTTCGCGCCGTCCGGGCTGTTCCTGTGTCCGTGCCACGGCGGGGCGTACTACGCGGACGGCAGCCGCGCCTCGGGCCCTCCGCCGCGCGGACTCTTCCGATACGAGCACAAGGTCGAGAACGGCCGCCTCTGGATCCGCGCCGGGATGATGCCCACGCTCGGGCACGTGGAAGCGTCCCTGGGCACGTCCAAACCGGAAGGAGCGCCGTGCGCCTGATCCGGGACCTCGGGGCCTGGCTCGACCGGCGCCTGCAGCTCGGCACGCCCCTGAAGGAGGCCGCCGAGCACCGCGTGCCCCGCAGCTCGGCGAGCTGGTTCTACGTTTTCGGAAGCGGCGCCCTCGCGCTCTTCGTGACCCAGATCGTGACCGGGATCTGCCTGGCTCTCGTCTACGTGCCGTCGGCCGGCGAGGCCTACCGGAGCCTCCTCGTGCTCGACGCCGAGCAGCCGCTGGGCTGGTTTCTTCGCGCGATGCACGGGTGGGGCTCCAACTTCATGGTCGCCCTGGTGCTCGTCCACATGGTGCAGGTGTTTCTCTTCGGCGCGTTCAAGTACCCGCGCGAGCTGACGTGGATCGTCGGCGTGCTGCTGCTGGTCGTGACCCTGGGCATGGCTTTCACCGGCCAGGTCCTCCGCTTCGACCAGGACGCGTACTGGGGACTCGGGATCCTGACTTCGATCGCGGGGCGGGTGCCGATGGTGGGAGGCCAGCTCGTCCAGGTGATCCTCGGCGGGCCCATCATCGCGGGAGAGACGCTGACCCGTTTCTTCGCCCTGCACGTCTTCGTCATTCCGGGGCTCCTGATCGGGTTCGTCGGCCTGCACCTGTTGATGGTCCTCAAGCTGGGCGTCAACGAGTGGCCGATGCCCGGGCGGCTGGTGCGGCGCGAGACCTACGACGCGGAGTACGCCCGCCTCGTGGAGAAGGATGGCGTGCCGTTCTTCCCGGTGGCGTTTCGCAAGGACCTCGTGTTTTCGGGCCTCCTGGTGCTTGCCGTCGTCGCGTGCGCGGCGATCTTCGGGCCCTTCGGTCCGAGCGGCGAGCCGGACCCGACGATCATCCAGACCGTGCCGCGGCCGGACTTCTTCTTCCTCTGGATCTTTTCGGTCGCGGCGCTCCTGCCTCCCTGGATGGAGACGGCCGTTCTGCTCGTGGGGCCGGTCGTCGGCATCCTCGCCCTGCTCGCGCTGCCTCTGGTCTCGGGGGAGGGCGAGAAGAGCTGGCGCCGCCGGCCGGTGGCGGTGCTCACCGTCATCCTGGCCGGAGTGGCGTGGGGGACGCTCACGCACCTGGGCAAGACAGCGCCCTGGTCGCCCGTGATGGACGCCTGGAGCGCGCTGCCGGTACCCGAAAAGCTCCTCGCCTCGGCGACGCCGGTGCAGCGGCAGGGCGGTCTCGTGTTCCAGCTCAAGCAGTGCCGCAACTGCCATGCGCTCGGGGATCAGGGCGGACGGCGCGGCCCCGCGCTCGACGACGTTGCGACTCGGCTGACGCACGATCAGCTCATCCGCCAGGTGCTCCAGGGCGGAGGCAACATGCCGGCCTACGGGACGAACCTCTCGCCGGCGGAGACCACGGCGCTCGTAGCTTTCCTCGAGACGCTCCGGCCCGGGCACGTTCCGCCGGCGCGGGACTCTTCGAAATCGGTCGCGTCGGAAGCGGTCGCGCCCGCGGCCGGGACGCACTAGGCGGACGGGAGGCGACGTGTCGAGCACGGCCGCCGCGGTCCTGGCTTCGTGGCAAGCGCCTCCGGTCCTGACCGCGCTGCTCGCCGCGGCGGCGCTCGTCTACCTGCGAGGGTGGCGGAAGCTCTCCCGGCTGAGATCGGGCCGCTTCCCGACCTGGCGGCTCGCCGCGTTTCTCGGCGGCCTCGCTTCCGTCTGGATCGCCGCGGCTTCGCCCCTCGACGCTTTCTCGAGCCTGCTGCTGACGGCGCACATGGCGCAGCACCTCATGCTGATGGTCGTCGCGCCGCCGCTGCTCCTGCTCGGTTCGCCTTACCTGCCGATCCTGCGGGGCCTGCCTCGGACATTCGTCCGCGAAGGACTCGGACCGTTTCTCGCCTGGCCGACGGCGAAGCGTTTCGGCCGGGCGCTGACGCATCCGTGGACCGGGCTTCTCGCGATGGCGGCGGCGATGTGGGGCTGGCACGTGCCCGCCGCCTACGAGCTCGCCCTGCGCTCCTCCACGTGGCACGAGATCGAGCACGCGACCTTCCTCCTCGCCTCGACGCTCTTCTGGTGGCCCGTCGTCCACCCGTGGCCGAGCCGCCCGCGCTGGCCGGAGTGGTCGGTGCCTCTCTATCTGCTCGCCGGGGATCTGCAGAACACGATCCTGGCCGCGATCCTGGTGTTCTCGGAGAAGGTCATCTATCCGACGTACGCCTCGGCGCCGCGCCTCTTCGGCCTGACCGCCCTCGAGGATCAGGCGTTCGCCGGCGCGCTCATGTGGGTGCCGGGATCGCTCGCGTTTCTGCTGCCCGCGGCGGCGGCGACGTGGCGCCTGCTCGCCCCCGGACCGCCACCGAAGCGCGAGCCAGCGCCGGCGCCGGTCCCGATCCCCGTGCGGACGCGGACCGCCGGCTTCGACCTCCTGCGCTCGCCCGTCGTCGGCGCGTTCCTGCGCTCGCGGTTGGGCCGGCGCGCGTTGCAGGGCGTGATGTTCGGGCTCGCGGCCCTCGTCGTCGTCGAGGGATTCACCGGGCCGCCCGCCGGTGCGGCGAACCTGGCCACGGCGATCGTCTGGACCTGGGGAAGAGCGATCGCGGTGATCGCCCTCCTCGTGGCCGGCAACCTCTTCTGCATGGCCTGTCCCTTCACTTTCCCGCGTGCGCTCGGGAGAAAGCTCGGCCTCGGCCAGCGCGCCTTTCCGGCCGCGCTGCGCTCGAAGTGGCTCGCGGCGGGCCTCATTGGAGTGTTCTTCTGGGCCTACGAGGCGTTCGATCTCTGGGATCGGCCGGTCGCGACGGCCGGAATCGTCGTCGCCTACTTCGCCGCGGCCTTCCTGGTCGACGCCATCTTTCGCGGAGCCAGCTTCTGCAAATACCTTTGCCCGATCGGACAGTTCCAGTTCGCGGGCTCTTTCGTCTCGCCGCTGGAGGTCAAAGTGCGGCAGCCGGAGGTCTGCGCCGGCTGCACGACGCACGACTGCCTGCGCGGGAACGCCATCACGGCGCAGCGGGGCTGCGAGCTCGAGCTCTTCCTGCCGACGAAGTCGGGAAGCCTCGATTGCACGTTCTGCCTCGACTGCGCGAAGGCGTGTCCCCACGACAACGTGGGTTTGCTGCCGGTCCGGGTGGCGGCGGAGCTGCATCGGGATCCTCCCCGCTCCTCGGTCGGCCGTTTCGCGCGGCGTCCCGACCTGGCTGCCGTCGCGCTCGTGCTCCTCGCCGGAGCGTTCGCGGGGGCAGCGGCCATGGTTTCGCCCTTCGCCGCGAGCGTCTCTTCGAGCGGGCTCCGCGCGGCGGCGTTCTTCGCGGCGGCGCTGGCGGCGGCCGCCGTGCTCGCCGCCGCCGCTTCGGCCGCCGGAAGAGCCTGGGCCCGCGCCCCCGCGAGCTTCGCGGAGGTCTTCCGCCGCCAGACGTTGACCCTGCTTCCTCTCGCGCTCGCGATGTGGGCCGCCCACTTCCTCTTCCATCTCGCGACCGCCGGACCTTCGATCGTTCCGATCCTGCGCCGGGCGTTCTCCGGAGCGGTCGTGTCCGGTGCCGGAGCAGGCGCCTTTCCGGGGCCGGCGGCGATTTCCGGGATCGAGTTGCTCGTGCTCGACTTCGGCCTGTTGCTCACGCTCCACGCGGCGTGGAAGCTCGCTGGAGAGCTTTCTCGGGAGCGAGCTCCGCGCCTCTTCGCGCCCGTGGCCGTCGTGGCGTCCGTTCTCTGGCTGGCGGGCGCCTGGGTCCTGCTTCAGCCGATGGCCATGCGGGGGATGCTGCATTGAGGCGCGCCCTCGCCCTCGCGGCTGCGCTCCTCGTCTGGGCTGCGGCGAGGACGGCATTCGCCGACGGCGGGCGGCTCCGCGCCTCCGAAGACGTCGGAGCATTCCGTGTGGCGATCTTCACCGCTCCCGAGCCGGTGTTCGCGGGCCGTGCGGACGTGTCTGTGCTCGTGCAGGACCGGGCGAGCGGCGAAGCGCTTCTCGACGCCGACGTCACGCTCGAGCTCCTCGGGCCCGGCGGGGCCCGATCGGTCGTCATCGCCGGGCGCCATGCGCGCAACCGCCTGTTCTACGGAGCGGAGGTCGAGCTCGTGGCCGGGGTATGGATCGCGGCTGCGCGCGTCCGTCGCGGCGCAACCGAGGCCGTCGTCCGCGCTTCCTTCGAGGTCCGAGACTCGCGCCGGGCCGCCGTCGCCTGGCCGTACCTCTCGATCCCGCCGTGCGCGGTCGTCCTCTATGCCGCCAACCGGGGGCTGCGGAATCGCGAGCGAAAGAGGAGATCGGGTTGAACGCACGCCGGATAGCGGCCCTCGGGCTCGCAGTGGCGCTCGCCGCGATGGGCGCGGGCTGCTCGTACCTGAAGTGGCGCCAGGAGCGCAGCGCAGGGCTCGCGGCCCTCAAGAAGGAGCCGAACCTTCTGCTGGAGAAGGAGGTCCTCCCCGAGAACTGCTACGTCCTGGCCGGGGGGCCGGACTATGGCAAGGGCGAGGGGAAGCGCCCGCAGCTTCTCGTGGCGGCGTTCGATCACTCCGGCCACGCGCACGAGCTGGTGGGCTCCCGCGAGGTGATCCCCGCGCGGGGACTCTACGGCATCCTCCTCCCCGCGGGGAGCTACGATCTCGTCCTCCTGGCCGACCTGGACCACGACGGCTACTACTCCACCGGCGAGGTCGTGGGCGAGACGCCTGCCAGCGAGCCGGTCCTGGTGGCGGCATCGGCAGCGACGGACGGCCTGATCGTGGCGGCTCCGACGATCGCCATCGATCTCGCGGCGCCGCGTTCGTACCGCACCGCGATCCGCCTGGAAGTCGATCCGGATCCGTTGGTGGTGGACTCGGTCGCGGATCCGATCTTCGACCCCACGTACGGCGAGCTGGGCGTTTATCAGCCCGCCGGGCTCCTGGCGAAGGTGAACGTCGTGTATTCGATCGGCGACACCGACTTCAAGAAAACGCAGGTCGTGCTGGTCCATGGCATCAACGGCACGCCGCGCGACTTTGCGACCCTCATTCCGTCGCTCGACCCGAAGCGCTACCACGCCTGGGTCTTCTACTATCCCTCCGGCCTCCCGCTCGACAAGCTGGGCAAGATCCTCGCGCTCGTCGTGCAGAAAATCGCGGCCGCGGGACCGAAGGACATGCGCCTCGCCCTCGTGGCCCACAGCATGGGAGGCCTCGTCGGCCGGCGCGCGGTCAATGAGCTCTGCCTCTCGGGAAAACCCGACTACCTGCGCCTGTACGCCAGCTTCGACACGCCGTATGGAGGCGTCGAATCCGTTGCCGGCGCGGTCAAGCGGGGGACCGAGCTCGTGCCGTCGTGGATCGACGTCGCGGCGGGCAGCCCGTTTCTGACCCGGATGCACGAGACGCCGCTGCCGGAGGATCTCCCGTTCCAGCTCTTCTTCGGTTGGGGACTGCACGGCCAGCACGGGCCGGCCCCGGCGGGCGACGGCACGATCACGCTCGCGAGCCAGCTCGACCCCCGGGCCCAGGCCGTGGCCACCGGCATGTCGGGCTTCGGACAGACGCACGTCGGGATCCTCTCGGACAAGGACGCCCTCGAGGAGCTCTCACGAGTCCTCGACGAGGCCTGCGCCTCCGGAGGAGCAGCGAAGTGAGCGTCTCCAGGCCGAGCCCCGACTCCGCGGAAACGCCCGTGCGTGTGGAGCTGCGCCCGGGAAGCGGGGGCGTCTCCGTGCTGGCCGTCTCGGGACGGCTCGACGTCTCGACGGCCGCCGAGGCTCGGGACGTGGCCCTCGAGCACCTCGCCGGGTTTCGGGGAGCCGCGCTCGAGGTCGACGCCTCCGGGATCGAGCGCGGCGACGTCTCCGGGCTGTCGCTGATCTACGAGCTCGCCGAGGGGCGACTGGCGCGGGGCGTCCGTGCGAAGGTCACCGGACTGCGTCCCGAGCTCGCGCACCTGCTCGCCGCCTTTCCGACCGAGGAAGCGTTCGCGGCCCTGGAGGCGGCGCCGCCCACGGGGCCGTTCCTGGCCGAGATCGGCGCCGCGACCCGGTCGATGTTTCTGGACGTGCGCGCGCAGGCGATGTTCATCGGCGCCGTCGTGCAGGGCTTCGCGGCGGCGCTGCGCCGGCCGCGCCTGATGCGATGGCGGGAGGTCGGAGTCGTCTTCGAGAAGGCCGGGGTCAACGCCCTGCCGATCGTCTCCCTCATCAGCCTGCTCATGGGCCTCGTGATCGCCTTCGAGGCCGCGCAGCCTCTCGAGATGTTCGGAGCCCAGATCTTCATCGCCGACATGATCGGGCTCGTCATGGTCCGCGAATTCTCGCCGATCTTCACGGCGATCATCCTCGCCGGCCGCTCCGGCGCGGCCTTCGCCGCCGAGATCGGGACGATGAAGGTCAACGAGGAGCTCGACGCCCTCGAGACGATGGGTCTCGATCCCGTCCGCTTCCTCGTCATTCAGCGTATCTTCGCGGCCACCCTGCTGATGCCGGTCCTGACGGCCTACTCCATGCTCGTCGGCGTGTTCGGCGGCGTCCTCGTGATGCTGACGATGGGCTTCCCGCTCGCCCAGATCTGGGCCCAGCTCCATGGCGCCCTGGGCGTGCACGACGTGCTCGTGGGCGCGGGCAAGTCGCTCGTGTTCGGGGCGATCGTCTCGGGACTCGGGTGCCTGCGCGGCATGCAGACGAAGGAAGGGCCCAACGCCGTGGGTGATTCGACGACCCGGGCCGTCGTCGCCGGGATTCTCATGATCATCGTCGTCGACGCCGTCTTCGCCGTCGTGACGTACGTGCTGAACATATGAGCGCGACGAGCGGCGTGAGTCCCGCCCCGGCCGTCATCGCGGTGGAGAACGTCACGATCGCCTACGGAGACAACGTCGTCCAGAAGGACGTTTCGTTCGAAGTCCGCCGGGGCGAGGTCTTCGTGATCCTCGGCGGCTCGGGCTGCGGGAAGAGCTCGCTTCTGAAAAACATGATCGGCCTCTATCGTCCGGTCACGGGGCGCATCCTCTTCGACGGCGAGGACATCGTGACGGCCGAGGGGGAGGACCGTCTCCGGCTCCTCCGCAAGTTCGGCGTGATGTACCAGAGCGGCGCGCTCTTCGGCTCGATGAACGTGCTCGAGAACGTCCGCCTCCCGCTCGACGAGTTCACGGACCTCGGTGCCGAGGAGAAGGACCTCGTCGCCGCGGCGAAGCTCAACCAGGTCGGGCTGCTTCCGGCCGCCGCGCGCAAGCCGTCGGCGCTGTCGGGAGGCATGCAGAAGCGGGCGGGCATCGCCCGGGCCATGGCCCTGGACCCCGGGATTCTCTTCCTGGACGAGCCCTCGGCGGGCCTGGACCCGATCAACTCGGCCGGCCTCGACCAGACGATCCGCGAGCTCTCGCGGGGTCTCGGCATCACGTTCGTGGTCGTGACGCACGAGCTCCAGAGCATCTACGCCATCGCCGACCGCTGCATCATGCTCGACGCGCGGACGAAGACCATGATCGCCGAGGGCAAGCCCGCGGAGCTCCGCGACCACGCCACGGACCCGTATGTCCGCCAGTTCTTTCTGCGGCAGGCCGAGCCCGCCGCCGACGACGGGAGTAAAGGGAGTCGGACTTCATGAGCGAGAAGGCCAGTCAGCTGCGGATCGGCATCTTCGTCGTCGTCGGCGTCGCGATCCTGTTCGGGGCGCTGTTTCTCTTCGGCATCCGCAGCGCGTTCGAGCCGACGTACACGCTCGAAACGTACGTGTCGGACAACGTGGACGGACTCTCCGTGGGATCGGTGGTCAAGCTGCGCGTCGTCACGGTCGGCAAGGTCACCGAGATCGGGTTC
>Ga0207648_10007303_pt1 | contig 10890 bp, 7 predicted proteins | sample KBSMisM32_FD_184310 | JGI IMG/M metagenome (GOLD analysis project Ga0207648, IMG submission 184310) | Miscanthus rhizosphere microbial communities from Kellogg Biological Station, Michigan, USA - KBS Miscanthus M3-2 (SPAdes) (version 2) | ecosystem: Host-associated > Plants > Roots > Rhizosphere... | reverse complement strand
GGATGTACTCGCGCTGCTGCTTGTCCGCGCCGGACTGCACGTCCTCGCGGATCTTCTTGCGCAGCTGCAACTCGGTCAGGCGCTCGCGCTGGAGCTCGACGGCGATCTGCAGGCGATCGGTGACGTCGAGCGTCTCGAGCGCGCGCACCTTGTCCTCGAAGGAGACGTCCGGCGCGTAGCCGAGCGTGTCGGCGAGCGGGCCGGGATCGGCGATCGCGCGCAGGAACGCGGCGATGCGGTCGTCGGCGCCGCGCAGCTCGAGGATCTCCTCGACCACGGCGCGGTACTCGCGCTCGAGCTCGCGGGTGCGCGAGGGCGGGGGCGTCTCGTCGGGACGCTCCTCGACCTCGACCCACAGGCGGCCCTGCGGGTCGCTCGTGGCGGCGCCGGCGATGCCCCGGTGCAGGCCGGAGAGCGACACGGCGCGGATGCGTCCCGGCAGGCGCATGTGCTCGCCGACCTGGGCCCACACCGCCAGCAGCACGCACTGGCCCTCGTGGTCGCACGCCCCGTCCTGGTGCGGTTCACCGAAGTCGCCGAGGCTGATCGGGCCGTCGACTGCGGACAGGATCTCGCCGATCCGGATCTCGGCCGGGCTGCGCGCCAGCACGTAACCACCGCCGACGCCACGCTTCGACTTGACCAGGCCGGCACCCTTCAGCGCCAGCAGGATCTGCTCGAGGTACGGCTGGGGGATCGCGGTGCGTTCGGCGATGTCGCGTACCGATGTCGGCCCGTTCTCGTCCATGTGCAGCGCCAGGGAGAGCAGGGCTCGACACGCATAGTCGCCTTTGCTGGAAACACGCACGTGTCCAATCTACGGCGTCCGGGACGCCGCCGGGGCAATCCCGGGTGGCGCCCGGCGACCGTCAGGTGATGGACTGAGGTTCCCCGTGATCGACGAGCCCATCTTCCCCGAGTACTCCGGTGCGAACGTCCGCGCCATCGTGCCGACGCTGTTGGCCCCGAACGGGGCCGCCGACCGGGCCTGGATGCCGGCAGCCGTGCGCGACGCCCGCCAAGTCGTGATCCTCGTGCTCGACGGCCTCGGTTGGGAGCAGTTCGACGAGCATCGTGAGGAGATGCCGACGCTCGCCACGTTCGAAGGCGGTCCCATCACCACGGTCGCGCCGTCGACCACAGCGACGGCCCTCACGTCGATCACCACCGGGCTCACGCCCGGTGAGCACGGACTGGTGGGCTACCGGATGGAGATCGGCGGCGAGATCCTCAACGTGCTCCGCTGGGCGACGGCGGCAGGTGACGCTCGGCGCAAGCACGAGCCGAGCCGACTGCAGCCGTTCGCGCCGTTCATGGGCCAGCCGGTACCGGTCGTCACCAAAGCCGACTTCGAGCGCACCGCCTTCACCGAGGCCCACCTCCGCGGCGGCCGACTGGTCGGCTGGCGGGCAGCCTCGAGCCTGGCCATCACCGTCGGCGAGTTGCTGCGCGCGGGTGAGCCGCTGATCTACGCGTACTACGACGGCATCGACAAGATCGCCCACGAACGCGGCTTCGGCGCGTACTACGAGGCCGAGCTGCGATCCGCCGACGATGTCGTCGAGCAGGTCCGTGCCCAACTGATCGAGGGCGCCGCACTGTTGGTCACCGCCGACCACGGGCAGGTCGATGTCGGGCCCAACGATGTCGACCTCGCCGACGACGTGTCGAAGCTGATCCGCAACCTGTCGGGTGAAGGCCGCTTCCGTTGGCTGCACGCCCGACCGGGCGCGGCCGCCGACCTGCTGGCCGCCGCCAAGGCCGCCTACGGCGACGTCGCCTGGGTGATGAGCCGCCAGGAGTTGATCGACGGCGGCTGGTTCGGCCCGGTCGTCAGCCCGCCCGTGGCAGCGCGGTTCGGCGACGTAGCGTTGATGCCACGCGTGCCGATCAGCTTTGTCGACTCGGCCGACAGCGGGCCGTATCCGCTGGTCTGTCGACATGGGTCGCTCACATCTGCTGAGATGCTCGTGCCGATGTTGGCCTACGCACCCTGAACTCACCCGCACCTCACCCAGCATCAAGGAGCACCCGATGTCGAACGATGGAGAACCAGGCCAGGCCCCACAAGTCGTGGCGGCGGTCGACGCGCCCGAGCCACCGCCGAACGAGACGGTCACCGAGCCGGCCAAGGTGATGCGCATCGGCTCGATGGTCAAGCAGCTGCTCGAGGAAGTGCGCGCCGGAGCCCTCGACGAGGCCAGCCGCGAGCGGCTGGGGGAGATCTACGAGCGCTCCATCGTGGAACTGTCCGAAGCCCTCTCGCCCGATCTGCAAGACGAGCTGCACAACTTGGCCCTGCCCTTCAAGGACGGCGAGATCCCGTCCGACGGAGAGCTGCGTGTCGCCAAGGCCCAGCTGGTCGGGTGGCTCGAAGGGCTGTTCCACGGCATCCAGGCGACCTTGTTCGCCCAGCAGATCGCGGCCCGCCAGCAGCTCGAGCAGATGCGCCAACTCCCGCCAGGAGCCATGCCCGGAGGCCCCGGCGGGCAAGTGCCCCAGGGCGCCATTGACGTGTCCGACCGCCCCGGCACCTACCTGTGAACGATGCGGTGCGAATCACAGTGATGTAAGTTCGCGATCCACCGATCGATTCCCGGAAGGAGGCAGCGCCCCAGTGGGGGATTCATTCACACACCTCCACGTCCACACCGAGTTCTCGATGCTCGATGGCGCAGCGCGCCTCGATGATCTCGTCGCCAAGGCGGTCGCCGACGGTCAACCGGCGCTCGGCATCACGGACCACGGCAACATGTACGGGGTCCTCGAGTTCTTCAAGGAGTGCCGCGCTCAAGGGGTCAAGCCGATCATCGGCACCGAGGCCTACATGGCCTACGAGACGCGCAGCGAGCGTCCTCCACGCCGCGGCCGTGTCGACGACTCGGGCGGCGACACCGAAGGCGGCAAGAAGCTCTACTACCACCTCACGTTGCTGGCGGAGAACGATCAGGGCTATCGCAACCTCATCCAGTTGGCCAGCTTGGCCTTCATGGAGGGCTACTACTACAAGCCGCGGATGGATTGGGATCTGCTGTCCCGCTACCACGAGGGACTGATCGCGACCACGGGTTGCCTCGGCGGCCATGTGCTGCAGTCGCTGTTGCAGGGTGACGAGAAGGGTGCCCTGCAGAACGCCGGACGGCTGCAGGAGATCTTCGGCAAGGACAACCTCTTCGTCGAGTTGCAGGATCACGGGCTGCCGGCGCAGCGCGAGACGAATCCGAAACTCGTCGAGATCGCCCGCAAGATCGGTGCGCCGCTGATGGCCACCAACGACTCGCACTACGTGCACCGCGAAGATCACGAGTCGCACGATGCGTTGCTGTGCGTGCAGACGGGGGCGACGCTCAGCGACCCCAAGCGCTTCAAGTTCGAGGGCCAGGAGCACTACCTCAAGACCGCCGCGGAGATGCGTTACCTGTTCCGCGACGTTCCCGAAGCGTGCGACAACACGTTGTGGATCGCCGAGCGGGCCAACGTCGACATCGAGTTCGGCAAGCCGCAGCTACCCGACTTCCCGATCCCCGAAGGCTTTGCCGACGACGCCGGCTACCTCGACCACCTCACGTGGGAAGGTGCCCGGCGGCGCTGGGGCGACGACCTGTCGCCGCCGGTCGTCGAGCGCCTCGCGTACGAGTTGCAGGTCATCAAGAACATGGGCTTCGCGTCCTACTTCCTCATCGTGTGGGACTTGATCAAACACGCCAAGGACGCCGGCATCCGCGTCGGTCCGGGGCGTGGCTCGGCGGCCGGTTGCGCGGTCGCGTACAGCCTGCAGATCACCGACCTCGACCCGATCCGCTACGACTTGCTGTTCGAGCGCTTCCTCAATCCGAGCCGCATCTCGATGCCCGACATCGACATGGACTTCGACTCCCGATTCCGCGACGAGATGATCCGCTACGCCGCCGAGAAGTACGGGCGCGACCACGTCGCCCAGATCATCACCTTCGGCACCATCAAGGCGCGCAACGCCGTGCGCGACGCGGCCCGCGTGCTCGGCTATCCGTATGGCGTCGGCGACAAGATCGCCAAGGCGATGCCGCCGCTGGTGATGGGGCGCGACACGCCACTGAAGTACTGCTTCGAGGAGATCCCCAAGTACATCGACGGCTACAAGGCCGCTTCCGAACTGCGCGCCATGTGCGACGCCGATCCCGACGTCAAGCGGGTCGTCGATGTGGCGAAGGGTCTCGAGGGGCTGAAGCGCAGCGACGGCATTCACGCTGCCGCGGTCGTCATCACGAAGGAACCGCTCACGTCGTACCTGCCGATCCAGCGCAAGCCGGAGGCAGGTGGCAACGTCGAAGACGCGCCGGTCGTCACCCAGTACGAGATGCACGGGGTCGAAGAGCTCGGTCTGTTGAAGATGGACTTCCTCGGCCTGCGCAACCTCGACGTCATCACCGACACCGTCGAGATGGTCCGCACGGTGAAGGATCCCGACTTCGACATCGACGCGATCGCCCTTGACGACCAGATGGTCTTCGACCTGCTGGGTCGGGGCGACACGATGGGCGTGTTCCAGCTCGAGTCGCCGCCGATGCGGGCGTTGCTGCGCTCGCTCGCACCGACCAGCTTCGGCGACGTGTCGGCAGTGATCGCCCTGTACCGCCCCGGGCCGATGAGCGTCAACATGCACTACGACTATGCCGACCGCAAGAACGGCCGGCAGGCGGTCACCTACTTCCATCCCGACGCGGAGGAAGTGCTCGGCGACACCTACGGGTTGATGATCTACCAAGAGAGCGTCATGCGTGTCGCCCAGAAGTTCGCCGGCTACTCGCTGGCCGAGGCCGACAACTTGCGCAAGGCCATGGGCAAGAAGTCGCGCGAAGTCATGGCCGCGGCTCGCGCCGCGTTCGAGGCGGGCGCCGAACGCTGCGGCTACGGGCAAGCGCTCGGCAAGCAACTCTTCGACGTGATCGAGCGTTTCGCCGACTACGCGTTCAACAAGAGCCACACGTTCGGTTACGGCCTCATCACCTATCAGACCGCGTACCTGAAGGCCCACTATCCGGTCGAGTACTTCGCCTGCCTGCTGTCGAGCGTCAAGAGCAACCTCGACAAGGCCGCCGTGTACCTCAGCGACGCCCGTGCGGCCGGCATCAAGGTCCTCACGCCCGATGTCAACCGGTCGGTCAAGGACTTCGCGACGGTGACTCCTGAGGAGATCGCCCCCGTTGTCACGTTGCCGGCGGGGTCGCCAGGCGCAATCACGTTCGGGCTGTCGGCCATCCGCAACGTCGGCGAAGGCCTGGTCGAGTTGCTGCTCGCAGAACGCGACGCCAACGGGCCGTTCGCGTCGTTCCACGATTTCGTCGAACGAGTGCCCGAGCCGGTGCTCAACAAGCGCACCGTCGAGTCGCTCATCAAGGCCGGCGCATTCGATTCGCTCGGCCATCCTCGCCGCGGACTGTTTATGGTCTTCGAGCAGATCATCGACGCCACGCTGGTGCGCCGGCGCGAACGTGATCAGGGCGTGATGAGCCTGTTCGGCGACATCGGCGGCGACGACAGCGGCGGGTTCGACGAACGCGTCGGTGTCCCGATCAACGAGTTCGACAAGAGCGACCGCCTGCGCTTCGAGAAGGAGATGCTCGGCCTGTACGTCTCGGATCATCCGCTGCTGGGGGTCGAGGCGGCGTTGCGGCGCAAGGTCGACTGCGGAATCGCCGAGGCGCCCGAACGCGAAGACGGTTCTGTGCTGATGCTCGGCGGGGTCATCACCAACATGGCCCGCAAGTTCACCAAGAAGGGCGACCAGATGGCCGTCTTCGTCCTCGAAGACCTCGACAGCGCCATCGAAGTGACGGTCTTCCCCCGAGCCCTGATGGAGCTCGGCCACAAGTTGGTCGACGATGCGATCGTCACGGTGAAGGGCCGGGTCGACAAGCGCGACGACGTGCGCGTCGGCTTCATGGCGATGGATGTCACGATCGTCGAAGGGCTCGACGCTTCGGCGGCCGCACTTCGACTCAAGGTGCCCTCGACGTCACTCAACGAGTTGAAAATTCACCAGATCCGCAAGATCCTCCGCGACCATCCGGGTGATTCGCCGGTCTACTTGCACATCGGCCAGGGAAAGATATTGCGCCTGGCAGACGAGTTCTGCGTCGACCTCGATCGGGCGGTCGGCGAATTGCGAATGTTGCTCGGTCACGAGGCGGTCATGCTCTAATCGTCGTCCGCCTTTTCGAAATGGGCGTTTTTCTGGCACAATGGAGACCTCGCAACGAGGACATGGGAGCTCTACAGCATGCCAATCCAGGTGGAAACCAGGGACTGTGCAGCGCTCACCGACGCCGATCTCGACGAAATGGCGTCGATGGGCGGAGCGTTCGACATCGGAGTGTTGTCGAAAGCCAAAGAAGATTGGGTGCTGTGCACAACGGCGCGCATCGACGACAAGCTGCACGGATGCACGTTCTCGACGCTCGAGCGCATCGGCGGCACGCCGTGTGTGCTGATCGGTTTGATGAGCGTGAAGCGGTCGAGCAAGCGCGACCAGGTGTTGAAGGGTCTGATGGGCGAGGCGTTCCACCGTGCCCTCATGGCGTTCCCCGACGAGGACGTCGTCATCGGCTCACGGTTCGTGATGGTCGATGCACTCGAGGCGTTCAAACAGGTCGACGAGCTCATTCCCCGGCCGGGCCACCGCGCCGTCGGTGAGGAGCGGGCCTGGGGCCGGCGCCTGGCGAAGCGGTTCGGCGTCGACGGCAGCTACGACGAGCAGTCCTTCGTCGTCAAGAACAACGGCCAGAGCGGCTTCCTCGACCACGAGAGCCTCAAGCCGGACAAGATCAAGCCGGAGATGGCTGCCCTGTTCTCCACCGTCAACGTGAAGAAGGGCGGATCGTTGATCGCCCACGGCTGGGTGATGGCCGAAGAGCTGTTGAAGCTGGGCGCTCGCTGAGCGACGACTACTCGCTCGTCGCATCGGTCGTACGCCGGCGGCGGATGACACGGGAGTTCACGGATCAACCGCTCGACCCGTCATTGCTCGACGAACTGCTCAACACGGCGCGGCGCGCTCCGTCGGCGGGTTACAGCCAGGGCGTGCACTTCATCGCCCTCACGGGCGAAGCGGTCCCGTCGTTCTGGCGGACCACCGATGCCGAGGCCTGGTTCGCCGAGAAACAAGAGGGCGTGCTGAGAGCCCCCGTCATCGTGTTGCCGATCGCCGACCCCGATGCGTACACCTCGCGCTACGCCGAGGCCGACAAGGCCGGCCACGGTCTCGACGTCGCCGCCAACTGGCCGGTGCCGTTCTGGCTCACCGACACTGCCATGGCGGTGCAGAACCTGTTGCTGCTCGTCGAGGCCCGCCGCCTCGGCGCCTTGTACTTCGGCATCTTCCGCAACGTCGACACGCTGCTCGCCGATCTCGGAGTGCCCGAGGGCATGTTGTCCGTAGGTGCCGTCGCCATCGGCCATCGAGCCGACATCGACCGCCCCAGCGGTTCGCCCACCACCCGCCCCCGCCGCGATACCGCCGAGGTCATCCACCACAGCAGGTGGTAGCGACTGAGATTCGTTGACAAGTTCACCCGCTCGGGCCATTGTTTCCCTTGTCGGTCGAAAGAGAAATCATGGCCGGCTGTGTGTTGTTCGCCTGGACCATACGCGAGACGCACGGGGGACTCAGGTGTATGAGATATGCGAGATCTGTGACGGTCTGATTCGTTGCGACGTTTACTTCACGGCAAGCGACCCGGAGCCTGTCGGCTTCTGGTTGGGGGTCTGTGGTTGTGCGGAGCGTAAGTGGCGGTGGCTCTCAACAACGGACGACGGACCCTGGGAACTGGTCGATGGGGACTCGCTCACCGACACAGTGTTTGCTCCCTGACGCAAACTCCAACATTGTTGCGCGGGTACGACCACAGCGTCGGACTTGATCCTCCTCGCGCAGGGGCTCACATCGCGCCCGCCCCGAGTTGGGCGAGGAGATCGTCGACTGAGTCGACGGGGAGCTGGCAGGCGTAGTTCTGGCAGACGTAGGCGAAGCTGGCCTTGCGGTCCTTCCACAGCGGCGACTCGTAGGGCAGCCCCCACGCCAGCACGGCGTTGGGCAGCCATTGCATCTGCACAGCGCGCAGGAGATCAGGGCGATCGCCGACCACGACGATCTCGGTCATTCCGCTCGTCAACATGTCGACGGCAACCAGAGCATTGGAGAACGCCGCGGGTGCCTGGGGCATCACGGTCGCCAGCAGGCGCAGGATCTGCTCGGCATGGTTGGCGTAGCGGGCCTCGCCCGTGAGCGCACCGAGGCGGAGCAAGGCGATCGCCGCGGTGGAGTTCGCCGACGGCGTGGCGTTGTCCATCAGATCCTTCTGGCGGGCGACGAGTTGCTCGGCGTCGTCGGCGGTGGTGAACAGCCCGCCGTTGTCGACATCCCAGAAGTGGTCGAGCATGGTGTCGGCCACGCCACGGGCGTGATCGATCCATGCGCCGTCACCCGTGGCCTCGGCGAGGCGGGTGAAGCCGTCGATGAGCGCGGCGTGATCGGCAGCGAGTGCGGCGTGGCGCCCGGGAGGCTGTCCATCGGCCTGCCACGACCGGTACCAACGGCCGTCGGAGCGCTGCAGGTTCTGGACGAGGAACTGTCCGTTGGCCACCGCGATCTCGAGCCAGTCGCGGCGACCGAGCGCTGCTGCCGCCTCGGCCAGCGATGACAGCATCAGGCCGTTCCACTCGGCCAGCACCTTGTCGTCGAGCCCGGGTCGACGACGTGCCGAGCGGGCATCGAAGAGGCGTTGCCGCGCGGCCTCCACCTCCGGCGGGCGCGTGAGTTGACCACGATGGTTCAAGCGCGCCGGGATGGTGCGACCCTCGAAGTTGCCTTCGTCGGTGAACTCGTACCATTCGAGGGCGATGTCGGCGTCGTCGCCGAGGACGTCGCGGACTTCGTCGCTCGTCCAGGTGTGGAAGAGGCCCTCGTGGCCGTGACCGTGCTCGTCGGGGGAGTCGGCGTCCTCGGCGGAGAAGAACCCGCCGTCGGGATGGCGCAGGTCGCGCACGACCATTCCGATGGTCTCCTCGACGACCTGCTTCCAGCGCACGTCGCCGAACAGCAGACAGCCGTGCAGGTACACACGGATCAACAGCGCCTGGTCGTACAGCATCTTCTCGAAGTGCGGCACCAGCCACTTCTCGTCGACCGAGTAGCGGGCGAAGCCGCCGCCGATGTGGTCGTACATCCCCCCGCTGCTCATTGCGTCGAGCGACGTGGTGATGATCTCCTGGGCGGTTTCCTGCGGGCTGCGTTGGTGAGCGCGCAACACGAGATCGAGGCTCATCGTCGAAGGGAACTTCGGCGCCGATCCGAAGCCACCCCACTCCGGATCGAAGGTGTCGGCCAGGTGACGCAGCGCTTGGTTGATGGCGCCGGCATCGGGCAGGTCGTCGGCGGGGCCGATGAATGCGGTGCGGGCGATGGCGTTCGACAGTCCTTCGACGTTCTGGCGCACGTCGTCCTGCCGGTTCGTCCAGACGTCGTCGATCGCCGCCATCAGGCTCATGAAGTTCGGTTTCGGGAAGTAGGTACCCCCGTAGAACGGATGGCCGTCGGGTGTCAGGAACACCGTCATCGGCCAACCGCCGCGGCCGTTGTTGAGCGCCTGCACCGCGTCCATGTAGATCGAGTCGACGTCGGGCCGTTCCTCGCGGTCGACCTTGATGTTGACGAAACGTCGGTTCATCTCCGTGGCGACGTCGTCGTCCTCGAAGCACTCGTGCGCCATGACATGACACCAGTGGCACGCCGAATAGCCCACGCTCAACAGGATCGGGACCTGGCGTTCGGTAGCTGCGGCGAACGCTTCGGCACCCCACGGATACCAGTCGACCGGATTGTCGGCGTGTTGCCGCAGGTAAGGGCTGGTCTCCTGGGCGAGCCGGTTGGCGCTCATGTCGTCACCGTATCGCCCGATCCGTGCCGCAGTAGCGTGAGGACATGTCCGGCGTCGAGATCGATCCCGCAGACGAAGGTGGCGAGGCGCCGTGCTATGCGCACATGTTCGAGGAAGTGGACACGGAGCCGGGGGCGGTGACGCCGGGGTCACCCAGCATCGGCGAAGAGACCATGACGGACGCGATCGTCCGCCTGCGCGCGGTGGGCTACGAAGTCGACTTCGCGGCGACGAGCGACGGCAAGCTGGTGTGCGTCGCATGCGGCGCTGTGTACGACCCGGAGGTGATCGCCATCGATCACACGGTTCGATTCGAGGGCGACTCCAATCCCGACGACGAAGCCATCCTGCTCGCGCTGCAAGGAGCCGATGGCTGCATGGGCCTGTTCAGCGCGGGGTTCGGCCCGTCGGCGTCGGCACACGACGCGGTGGTGCTGCGCCTGTTGGCGCGCCGATCGGGCTGACCGGTCAGGCGCCGGTGGCGTGATATCCGCCGTCGACGTGGATGATCTCGCCGGTGGTCGCCGGGAACCAGTCGCTGAGCAACACGACGCAGGCCTTGGCGACCGCCGATGAATCGGTCACGTCCCAGCCGAGCGGGGCGCGGTCGTCCCACACGTCTTCGAACTTCTTGAAACCGGGGATGCTCTTGGCGGCCATCGTCTTGACCGGGCCGGCAGCGACGAGGTTGGACCTGATCCCGCGCCCGCCGAGCGCAACGGCGAGATATCGGCTGACACTCTCCAGCGCGGCCTTGGAGACGCCCATCCAGTTGTACGCCGGCCACGCCACCGAGTTGTCGAAGTCGAGGCCGACGAACGAGCCTCCGTTGGTCATCAACGGGGCGAACGCATCGGCGAGGGCCTTCAACGAGTAGGTGCTGATGTGCAACGCCACCGACACGTCGTTCCAGTCGGGGGCCATGAAGTCGTCACCGAGGCAGGACTCGGGCGCGAACCCGATCGAGTGCAACACC
>Ga0207648_10007298_pt1 | contig 10896 bp, 10 predicted proteins | sample KBSMisM32_FD_184310 | JGI IMG/M metagenome (GOLD analysis project Ga0207648, IMG submission 184310) | Miscanthus rhizosphere microbial communities from Kellogg Biological Station, Michigan, USA - KBS Miscanthus M3-2 (SPAdes) (version 2) | ecosystem: Host-associated > Plants > Roots >... | reverse complement strand
GGCCGACTTGATTCCCTGGCAGCTGCTGGCTGCTGGCTGCTTGCCGCTGCTGGCTGGTAGCCGACGGCTGCGCGCTACTGCCGCTTGCTGCTGGCTGCTGCCATTACAGCCCGATTGTCATCCCGAGCGCGGCGCTTGCCCAGAGGAGCGCCAGCCACGAAGGGAGGGATCGCGATCATCCCGAAAGAGAGCCACGGTTCCCGGTTCCCTGTTCCCGGTTCCCGCCGTCGCGGTTCCCGCCGCCCCGGTTCCCGCTTTTCTCGTCCTTGTCCCCTTTGATCCGGTGTATCGCGCTCTCGATGCCGCGACCCACCACCAGCACGATTAGCGCGATCAAAACCGCGGATCCCGCGACGCGCCACTGACCAACGGCGCAGGAAATCCCGAGCGCTGCCGCAACCCAGATCGTCGCCGCCGTCGTGAGGCCGACCACGTTACGGCTGTCCGTGTGCAGAATGACTCCGCCGCCAATAAAACCGATGCCCGCGACAATGCCCTGAATCACACGCGACGCCGCATCGCCGTGCGACCCGCCCGTAACCCCCCCGAGTTGCAGCGCGGACACCGTCGCCAGTGCGGCGCCCAGCGCGACGAGGGCGTGCGTGCGAAGGCCGGCGGGTTTTCGCGTGAGCTCGCGGTTGAGACCTATCGCTCCGCCAATGCCGGTCGCCGCCAGAAGACGAATCACGACATCGGTCCAGCTCAGGACATCCTCAGGGGCGGCGGTGGTCATCGACAGTCGGCTTGGGACACGGAATGGCACTCCGCTACGAGTTCGTCCGCGGCACTGAAGCTCGGCACGTGAAGATACGAGCGCGCGCGGGCGTGCGAGAGGGTCGGCGAGCGCCCGGTGACCTGGCAACTTGAGCGATTGGGGCCGCGCGCCTACCTTGACCTCGATCGCACCACCACTGTCGCGCTCTGCACGGCGCGCGACGCCTCCCGCTTCTCTGGTGACGCGCCTTGGCCCACCAATACGTGCAACTCGAGATCTTCCCGGAGATCCGTCACGTCGAGGCGATCGATCCTCGCGAGGCGATCGGCCGTGGCACGCGCGTCAAGGCGCTGTATCGCGTGCGCTACGGAGAGAGCCGGCACGTGCACGAGGTCTATCACGACCGGCACGGCTGGTACTGTGCCGAGCACGGGCCCAGATGCCCGGCGGTGTCCGACGCGGCGACGGCCTCGACGGCCGCGACGGCACGTTAGGCGCCCGAGCGCCCCGGCGCGACTGACAACGGGCAATTCACAGTCATCAACGAGGTCGCAATGCGGAAGCGACGTGTGCGGCTGCTCCTCTCGGCAGCCGCGCTGGTGTCGTTCACTGGATTTGCCGGCGCCCAGCAGGCGAACGATTCGGCGCTCGTCGCGAAGGCGCGCGCGATCCATGATCGCGTCATCGCGCTCGACACGCACGTCGACATCGACCCGAGCAACTTCACGACCGGGCACCCGAACTACACCGACCGCCTCGCCACGCAGGTCAACCTCCCGAAGATGTTCGAGGGCGGGCTCGACGCGGTGTTCTTCAGCATCTTCGTCGGCCAGGGACCGCTCACGGCCGAGGGCTATCAGCGCGCGTACGACGCGGACATGGAGAAGTTCGCCGCGGTGCATCGACTCGCTGAGCAGCTCGCGCCCGACAGGATCGAGATCGCCTACCGTGCCGACGACGTCGCGAAGATTGCCGCGAAGGGCAAGAAGGTGGCCCTCATGGGCGTCGAGAACGCGTACGGGATCGGCACGGATATCACGAACATCAAGAAGTTCTACGACCAGGGCGCGCGGTACATGTCGCTCGCGCACAACGGCCACAGCCAGATGTCGGACTCGAACACGGGCGAGCGCGACGGCGTGTGGCTGTACCACGGCCTGTCGCCGTTAGGCAGGCAGGCGGTGGCCGAGCTCAACCGAGTCGGGATCATGATCGACATCTCGCATCCGTCGAAGGAATCGATGATGCAGACGCTGGCGCTCACGAAGGCGCCGATCATCGCGTCGCACTCGGCCGTTCGCGCGCTGTGCGATGTGAGCCGCAATCTCGATGACGAGCAGCTCCGCGCGCTCGAGAAGAACGGCGGCGTGGTGCAGATGGTGGCGTTCTCGGGCTACGTGAAGCAGTCGCCACCGCCGTCGCCCGAGCGCCAGCAGGCGCTCGCCGCGGTGCGGACCGAGTTCGGTCTTCCCGCGGCGGGTGGCGCCGGCGGAGGCGGAGGGCGAAGCGGTGCGGGCCTTCAATCGCTGTCTCCGGAGAAGCGAGCCGAGTATCAACGTCGGATGGCGCAGGTGGACAGCCAGTTCCCGCCGCCACCGCGCGCGACGGTGAAGGACTTCGTGGACCACATCGACTACGCCGTGAAGCTGATCGGCGTGGACCACGTGGGTATCAGCTCGGACTTCGACGGCGGTGGTGGCGTCGACGGGTGGAATCAGGCGAGCGAGACGTTCAACGTCACCCTGGAGCTCGTGCGCCGCGGGTACACCGAGGAGCAGATCGCGAAGATGTGGAGCGGTAACCTGCTTCGCGTTATGCGCCAGGTGGAGAAGGTCGCGGCCGGTCTGGAGAAGAAGGGGGACTAGGACTCGGCGGACGGCGCGAGAACCACGGCCTGGCCGTCTCGAGCTGGCCGGCAAGGCGGAAGAGCGTCGCTTCATCGCCCAGACGCCCGGCAAAGTGGATGCCGACCGGGAGCCCACTCGCGCTCCACGCGAGCGGCACCGACATCGCCGGCTGGCCGGTCACGTTGAAGAGCGGCGGGCAGGCGATCCAGTCGAACACACGCTTCGCGGCCTTCTCGAGCGCGCCCGCCAGGCGCATCACGCCTCCGGCGTGAAGGCGGCCCAGGATTTCCATCGCGACCAACTCGTGGGCCGGCGGCTGCAGGGCGCCGATGGTGAAGGGCGGAGTCGTGAGCGTCGGCGTCACCAGCACGTCGAACTCGTTGGCGGCGAACCATCGACCCACCGCCCTGGCGCTGCGCTCGAGATGCCGGCGCGCGTGAGCCATCGCGCCGGCGCTGTACGACCTGCCTAACAACGCCAGCGCCCACGTCGAGATCTCGACGTTCGCCGGCGACGCACGGCGGCCCATCACCGCTGCGGCATCCTCGAGGTCCGCGGCCGATTGTCCGCACACCATCAAGAGGAACGAGCGCAGAAACGTCTCGCGGTCGATCGGTGGCGACGCTTCGACAACCGTATGCCCGAGCGACTCCAGCAGCTGCACCGCGTCGTGAAGCGCTGCCTTGCACTCCGCATCCATGTGATCGCCGAGCAGCGGTCGATCGGTGAACGCGATCCGAAGACGTCCGGGCTCTCGCGTCACCTCATCGAGGAACGGCCGACCCGACGGCGCTATGCCATAGGGCTCGCCTGCTTCCGGCCCGGTGATCGCGTCCAGCATTGCCGCACAGTCGCGCACCGATCGCGTGATCACGTGCTCGATCGCCGCCCCCTCCCACAGCTCGCCTTCGATCGGTCCGGTCGGCGTGCGACCGCGCGTGGGCTTGAGCCCGAACAGGCCACAACACGACGCCGGAATGCGGATCGATCCGCCACCATCGCCCCCGCCGGCCAGGGGAACCATGCCCGCGGCGACCGCGGCCGCGGACCCGCCGCTCGATCCGCCGCTCGTTCTCGTTAGGTCCCACGGATTGCGCGTCGGTCCGAAGATCGCCGGTTCCGTGAACGGGGTGAGGCCGAACTCCGGCGTGTTGGTCTTGCCAAGGATCACGACGCCCGATCGCTTGTAGCGACGCACGATCTCGGAGTCCATCGGGGCGATGAATCCGTCGAGCAGTCGGCTTCCGCTCCTGATGGGCGCGCCGGCGTACCACGACAGCAGGTCCTTGATCAGAAAGGGCACGCCGGCGAACGGCCCGTCACCGCGTGATGCATCGGCGGCCTTCAGCCCGTCGTCGTAGAGCTTGTGGATGACGGCATTGATCCGTGGGTTCAGCGCGTCGATCCGCTCGATGGCCGTGAGCGCGAGCTCGCGAGCGGAGACGTCGCCGCGCTCGACGAGCTCCGCGAGGCCGAGGCCGTCGTACTGGTCGTACTCGGCGAATGTGCTCGAGGGCGTCTGGGCGGGAATGGCCACGTTAGCCGGGTTGGGACTTCAAGGAAAATGGGCGATGGTGATATGCCCCGCCATGCAGCAGGGGGTGTGTCAGGCAAGAAGTGCAGTAGGCAGCGCACTGAAGCCGGCAGCGGGCGGTGTGCAGTAGGCAGAGGGCAGAGGAAACACGCGATGCGTGGTGCAGTCGCTGCCGTCCGCCTACTGCCGTCTGCCTGCCGGCTTCAGTTCGCTGCCGTCTGCCCTCTCGTTCGAGCCCGATCCCGGAGCCCCTCGCGAAAATCGTGTGACGAACCGGAACCGGGTCGGGTTTGGCGACCTGAATTCCCTCGGTGGAGCCGAAGCGTGATGTCCACAACATTCGAGTCGGCTATCTTAAAGCAAATCAACCGCCTCCGAGCCCGCAGCGGGGCTTGGCGGACGCTGGCAGGTTACGAATGATGACGGCTCGTGATGCGCGGGAAGAATCGACCGTGACGTCGGGCCCGCCGTCACTCAGGCTAATTGGCAGGCAAAACGGACGCGGCATGAGCACCATAGACATGTCGATCGTTCAGCGCGCGAAGCGGGGCGACCGCGCCGCCTTCGCTGCGCTGGTCGATTTCTATTATGCGCGCTCCCTACGCTTCGCCGTTCACATGCTCGGCAACGGTCAGGATGCCGAGGAGGCGGTGCAGGATACGTTCGTGCGCGTGCACGGCGCCCTCCATCGCTACGATGAGTTCGATCGGTTCGAGTCATGGCTGTTCCGCATCCTCGCCAACCGATGTCGAACCATGATGGGACGCGAGGCGCGGCGGTCACGCGTGCTCGTGTATGGCGATCTCGCGCAGGATCGCGGGACGCCCCCCGATGTGGACGCGATCGTATGGCGTGAGGAGATCCAGACAGCGTTGGCCGCACTCCCGGCCGCGCAGCGGGAAGCGTTCCTGCTGCGTCACGTGGAAGGCCTCGAATACGAGGAAATGGGACGAATTACTGGCGCCGGCGTATCGGCGTTGAAAATGCGAGTCAAGCGCGCCTGCGAGTTCCTTCGGCTGCGCCTCGCGGAGGTGGAGCGTGCATGACATCAACGACCAGGCCGACGAGATGATCGGCCGCATCATCGACGAGCTCAAGACCCTGCCGCCCGTCCCGGCGGACGCGACGGCCCGCGTGCTCGCGCGCGTCGATGCAGCGCGCCGTGGCGAAGACCGCGTCGCCTACGGCTCGCTGAACGACGATGACGTGACCTTCTTTCCCACGAGCACGGAGGAGATGCGGGCGGCTCCAAACGCAGGAAGCGACGCCGGTCGCGCGCGCCCATCGCCCGCGAAGGCGCGCGGGACCGGAAGGTTCAGCCGTCGATTCATCATCTCGCTGCCAGCCGCGATCGGCTATGCGCTGGCCGCAACGGTGGCAGGCTTCCTGATTCGCGGCGCCGTCCCGCGACACCCGTCCGAACGCCCCGGTGCGCAGATCACGAACGCTCCTGCCGGTGAGACGTTAGGCGCCAGGACGATGCTGGTGCCCGCGGCCGCCAGCACGCGCGCGCTGCAGGAGGCGCCGGTCAAGGTGCAGCTCGTGCTCGACGCGCCGCGGGCGAAGAGCGTTACGGTGGTTGGTGACTTCAACGCCTGGGATGGGAGCAGGACGCCGCTCGAGCGTGACTCGTCCACCGGCGTGTGGAGCGTCCTCGTGGATGTGCACCCTGGACGTCACATCTACGCGTTCCTGGTGGACGGGAAGACGTGGACGCTCGATCCGAACGCTCCGCGCACGAAAGATCTCGACTACGGCACCGAGCAATCGGTGATGATGGTGGGGATGCGGTGATGCGAGCAGATCTTTTCATGCGCTGGATGCGCTGGACACTGTCCGTCGCGGTGCTCGCGGCCGCGCGCGCCGCGTCAGGCCAGGCGTCGCAAGGACTCGACTCTGCGACCGCAGCAGCCATCGCGCCGATCGTGGAGCGGGCTCGCGCCGAGAAGCTCCCGGTGACCGCGCTCTACGCGAAGGCCCGCGAAGGACAGGTGCAGCGCGTACCGGTCGCCAGGATCGAAGCCGCGGTGCGCACCCTCGCCGACCGAATGCGCACGGCGAACGAGGCGCTCGCGCCCGACGCCAGCGAGCAGGAGCTGCATGCCGCCGCCGACGCCATCAAGAGCGGGGTTGGCCCGGAGACGTTGCGGGCGATGCGGCAGGCCGGTGGGGATGGATCGCTCGCGGTGCCGATCGGCGTGCTCACACAGCTGATTGCGCGCGGGGTGCCGGTGGAGCGCGCCTCGATGGAGGTCGTCTCGCTGCTGAAGAAAGGAGCGGTCGCGAGAAACTTCATTGCCCTCGAGGAAAGCGTCCGGCAGGATGTGCTGGCTGGCCGGCGGCCGGATGAGAGTCTGGATTTGCGGTTGAAGGGGATCGTCCCCAATCTTCCTCAATCGGCAACGACAGACGCTACCGGGCTGAACGCTTCGAGCCCGAGGCGCCCGCGCTAGACACCAACCAGGCAGTCTGCAGCACACATTCTCCTGGCCAGGCTACCTCGTTCCGTTCGCCGTCTTCGCGTGCCTTACCTACGCGAGGACGGCGAACGCACAATGGGCCCGGCAAACGACCCTCGACGTCGGTGCCACGCGGCTGACGAGAGACGACTTCGCAGACACCGACGGCGGGACCATCGCCGGGCTGTGGAGTCGTTGGAGCGAGCGCGTCTCGCTGGTCGCGAGCGGCGCAGCAACCCGGGTGTCTGACGGCCAATCGACGGGCATCGCGCTCGGGTCTGCCTCGTACACGGTTCCCGTGAACCGCGTGCGGCTCGAGGCCGGCGCGACCGGGACCATCCTCGGCACGACCGATTACGCGCCGTCGTCCAGCTGGATGGCGTTTGGCCGCGCGCATCTGCTCGGCGCGGGGTGGGGGGCGTGGCTCGGGGGAAGCGGCGGCAACGTGCATCTCGAGCGAACGACGTTCCCCGCGGCGACGGGCGAGCTTGGCGCGTGGTACCGACGCGGCGGGCAGCGCGTCACGCTGAGCGCGGTCACCGTCAACGCATCGACCGTGTCGACCTTGATCCTCAGCGATCAGGCCGTGATCCGCGTGCAGGATCAGGTGCGCTACGCCGACATCTCACTCATTGGTCATGGCACGTGGCGCCGCCTCGAGGTGGACGGGATCGCGTTGACACGGCAGGCCTGGGAGGGCGACCTCGAGTCCGTGCCGGCGGCCTCGGTCGCTGCCGCGTGGTGGATGACGCCGAACGTCGCCATCGCGGCGGCGATGGGCCGCCAGCTTGCCGATCCGATACGCGGGACGGTGCGGGCTCGCTATGCAACGGTGGCGCTCCGGCTGTCGGCGGAGCGTCACGGTCCGGTGGCCCCGTTGCGCAAACCGCCACTGGTGGCGCCGGGGTCGGCATCGCTGATCGCGACGCCGACGGACAACGGTTCGACCGTGGTGCTCGTGTACGCACCCGGAGCGCGGCAGGTGGAGCTCATGAGCGATCTCACCGGATGGGAGGCCAGGCCCCTCGATCGACGCGGCGGCCGGTGGGAGCTCCGCCTAACGACTCAGCCGGGGTCGCATCACGTCCGGGTGCGGATCGACGGCGGCGCCTGGATCGTGCCGGCGAACCTCCCCCGCATCGACGACGAGATGGGTGGTACGGTTGGGCTTATCGTGATTCCCTGACGCCCGTTCGGGCCGGCCACTGACACACTGGCAGGGACGAAACGCTCGCGATTGGCGGTGCGACGCGATGCCGTAGCCTAACGCACCCCATCGATGTGATGCACGTCACACGCCGAAAGAAGTTTGGTCAAATCGCAAAGGGATTCGGCAATTGCGACCGAACTGGCCCCGATCCTGCCAACGTCATGGGCTTGGCCCGTACGAGAATCACGACGTGCTAACGAGCGGCGTCCGGGCTGCGCTGCCGCGCGTCTCAAGAAGTTACAGGAGTCACCGATGCAAACACGCACCCTCCTTGCCGCAGTCGCCGCCGCGGCCATTGCCGCGATCGTCACCCCGTCCCTTTCGAGCGCTCAGGATACCACGAAGAAGACGGTCTCCAAGGGCGAAGTCGCGATGCAGCCGAGCTACAGCTCGCTCATCTCGGCGATCAGCTCGGGCACGGCCAACGCCGACAAGATCAAAGCGTTGACGTCGGTCAATGCCTCCGATGTACAGTTCGTGAACGTCGACGACCTCCTGGCAGGTAACAGCCCCGACTCGCTCAAAGCCATTCTGTCGAAGAACGAGGACAACATCGAAGCGCTGCAAAAGGCGTTAGGCAGCAACCCGGCGCTCGGCCTGCTCCTCGCCTCCTCGGATAGCGCCGCGGCGAAGGTCACCCCGCCGGCAGCGACGCCGATGCCCAGCATGTCCGCGAAGCCGTCGGCAAAGGATGTCGTTGCGGCCGATGTCAGCGCGGACAACAAGGTCGTCCTCTACTATTGGAAGAAGCACCAGTAACATCGAGGACGCTCACGCCGGACCGGCAACGGAGCCCGGCAGGCAGCAACTACACGGGACGCTCGCAAGAGCGTCCCGGTTTTTTTTGCCTTGGTTCGACCGCGTTCCTCTTGACATTCTACAGGAACACCCGCATCCTCCTGTAGACATACGACAGGAGAAGGCGTGGCGACCGACAACACCGACGTCCTGCAAGGGACGCTGGACATGCTCATCCTCAAGGCGCTCTCGCTCGAGCCCATGCACGGATGGGGCATCTCGCAACGCATCCAGCAGATCTCTCGCGACGTCCTGCAGATCAACCAGGGCTCGCTCTACCCGGCTCTCCACCGGCTCGAACGCCGTGCATGGATCGAATCCGATTGGGGCACGTCGGAGAACAACCGGCGCGCGAAGTACTACCAGCTCACGTCCGTCGGAAAGAAGCAACTGGCCGAGGAGCGTGCGAGCTGGCAGCGCTTCACCTTGGCGGTCGAGCGCGTGCTCCAGACCACCTGAGCGAGGCGCCCAATGGACGTGTTGCACTTGCTCGCGCGACGAGCGCGCGCCTACCTGCGCCCGCTCCTGTCTCGGCGCGGGGCGGAGGCCGATCTCGAGGAGGAGATGCGGTTTCATCTCGACGCCGAGATTGCCGAGAGGATCCGTCGTGGCATGACACCGGAGGGCGCGCGCACGTCGGCGCTGCGCGATTTCGGCGGTGTGTCCCGGTTCAAGGACGAGTGCCGCGACGCGTGGGGAACGCGCGCGATGGACGAGCTGTCCCGCGATGCGCGGTACGGTCTTCGCGCGCTCTGGCGCGCGCCCGCGTTTACGACGGTTGCCGTTCTGACCATCGCGCTCGGGGTGGGCGCTGCGACGACGATCTATTCGGTCGTCCAGTCGGTTCTGCGGCCGTTGCCCTTCCACGATCCCGCCTCGCTGGTCGCGGTGGTCACGACCTATCGCGGCAAGGATGACGCGGCGTCGGCGCTCGACTTCGTCGACTGGAGGCGAGAATCGAAGACGCTGTCGGGAATGGCGGCCGTCGCGACGGACGCCGTGACGTTGACGGGCCGCGGCGACCCCGAGCGACTGTACGCCGCGACGGTGAGCGCGAGCCTGCTGTCGATGCTTCGCGCCCGCCCGCTCGCTGGCCGCGTGTTCCGTACCGGTGAGGATTCCGTGGGCGCCGCGCGCGTCGTGATGCTCGGCGAGGCCGTCTGGCGGCGCCGATTCTCGAGCGACCCCGGCGTCGTCGGTCAGACCGTGAACCTCGACGGCCATCCGTACGCGGTCATCGGCGTCCTGCCAACGCGCCTAACGTATCCGGCGACCGCGGAGATCTACCTGCCGCTGGTGTTCCCAACCGGCGACCTCGATGAAGGGAACCGCGGGGCTCGCTATTACGATGTCGTGGCCCGGCTCGCGCCGGGCGCGACGATCGAGCAGGCGCGCGCGGAGATGCGCACGATCGCCTCACGTATCGCGTCGGCGCACCCGCAGGCCGACGAAGGCGTGTCGGTGCGCGTTGCACCGCTGCTGGACGAAACGGTCGGTGCGTTTCGCAGGCCGTTGCTCATCCTTCTTGGCGCCGCGGCCGTGCTGCTCGTCATCGCCTGCGCGAACGTGGCCAACCTGCTGCTCGTCCGCGCGGCCGGCCGCGACGGCGAGCTCGCCGTTCGAACCGCGCTCGGGGCGGGGCGGGCGCGTCTCGTCCGTCAGCTCGCGACCGAGGCGCTCGCCCCGTTTCTCCTGGGCGGCGCGCTCGGCACCGCGCTCGCGACGTTAGGCACGCGATGGTTTGCGGTTGCCGCGTCGGGCAGCGTACCGCGGCTCTCTGATGCGGGCGTCGACGGCGCGGGACTCCTGTTCGCGCTGGTCGCGACACTGACCACGGGAGTGGCCTTCGGCGTCGTTCCCGCGCTTCGGTTCGCCCGGCTCGGTGTCTCGGACACACTGCGCGGAGTTGGCCGATCGAGCATGGGGTCGGTCGGCAGGCGCCGAGCGCGCACAGCCATCGTCGGGTCGGAGGTGGCGCTCGCGGTCATGCTGCTCGTCATCGCTGGTCTCGTCGTGCGCAGCTTCCAGCACCTCATGGCGGTCGATCCGGGGTTCCGGCGTGACGGCGTGGTCACGTTCCGCCTCGATCTGCCTAACACGCGGTATGGCGACGCCGCCAAGCTCCGGGCGTTCGCGGCGCGGCTCGACGACCGTGTCCGCGCGCTCCCGGGCGTGCGCGCGAGCGGCCGCGTCCTCCGTGCCCCGCTGAGCGAGTACGACTTCAACGTCGGCTTCTCCGTGGACCGGTGGCAGGCAGAAACGGGCGCGCGCCGGCCCGCGGCGCAGGTGCGGATCGCGTCGCCCGGGTACTTCGAGGCGATGGGAATCCGTCT
>Ga0207648_10007297_pt1 | contig 10896 bp, 10 predicted proteins | sample KBSMisM32_FD_184310 | JGI IMG/M metagenome (GOLD analysis project Ga0207648, IMG submission 184310) | Miscanthus rhizosphere microbial communities from Kellogg Biological Station, Michigan, USA - KBS Miscanthus M3-2 (SPAdes) (version 2) | ecosystem: Host-associated > Plants > Roots >... | reverse complement strand
GACCGAGGGCGGCGTCGAGATCGAGGAGGTCGCCGAGAAGAACCCGGACGCGCTCGCGCGCCTGCACGTCGACCCGCTCGAGGGCTACCAGCCCTATCAGGCTCGGCGCTTGATCTACGGGGCCGGGATCGACGACCCGAACGAGCAGAAGCAGCTGCTCGACATCATCGGCAAGCTCTACCGCTGCTTCGTCGAGAGCGACGCGATGCTCTGTGAGATCAATCCGCTGATCGTCACCCCGGAAGGCGAGATCCGCGCGCTCGACTCCAAGTTCACGGTCGACGACAACGCGCTCTACAAGCACCCGGACATCGCCGAGATGCGCGACCTCGAGGCTTACCCGCCCGAGGAGCGCGCGGCCCGCGAGAAGGGCGTCACCTACGTGAAGCTCGACGGCGAGGTCGGCATCCTCGGCAACGGCGCCGGGCTCGTGATGTCCACCCTCGACGTGATCGCGCTCGCGGGTGGCCGTCCCGCGAACTTCTGCGACCTCGGCGGCGGCGGCGACGCCCAGGGTGTGGTCGACGCGCTCGAGGTGATCACGGCCGACCCGCAGGTGAGATCGATCCTGTTCAACATCTTCGGCGGGATCACGCGCGGCGACGTGGTGGCCCGCGGGATCCTGCAGGCGCTCGAGCAGCTCACATTCGACCAGCCGATCGTCGTCCGCCTCGACGGCACGAACGCCGAGGAGGGCCGCAAGATCCTGGCCGAGGCCGCGCCGCCGAACCTGTACGTCGAGGCGACGATGCTCGACGCCGCCCGCCGCGCCGTGGAGCTGGCCGCGTGAGCACCTGGTCGGAGCGCGCCGAGGCCTACCGCGAGAGCGAGACGCACCGCGCCGGCGCCGACCTCGACCTGCTCGTCGAGTGGTGCGAGCCCGCCGAGGGCGTCAAGGCGCTCGACGTTGCGACCGGCGGCGGCCACGTCGCGCGGCGTCTGCGTGAGCTCGGCGCCGAGGTGGTCACGCTGGACCCGTCACCCGGGATGCAGGCCGACGTGCTGGCGCCCGCCGAGCACATCCCGTTCGCCGACGGCGCTTTCGACGTCGTCGTGACGCGGATCGCGCCGCACCACTTCGAGGACATCCGCGCCGCGATCGGAGAGCTCGAGCGCGTGAGCAACCGGCTCGTCGTGATCGAGGACACGCTCTACTCGAGCGAGCGTCACGAGCAGGCCGAGAAGCTCCGCGACCCGACCCACGTGCGCAACTACACCGAGGACGAATGGCGCGACTTCCTGACCGAGGCCGGCCTCGAGGTCGAGCAGGTCGAGTGCTTCGAGAAGGAGCACCCGCTCGAGGACTGGCTCGCCCGCACGGGCTGTGAGGGCACGGAGGCCGAGCGCGTGCGCGAGTTGCTGGCCGACCGCATGAACGACGACGGCACGGCCTGGACGGACACGAAGATCGTCATCCGCGCGAGAAAGAGCCAGAGCTAGTGGCGATCATCGTCGACGAGGGCACGCGGCTGGTCGTGCAGGGCGCCACGGGGCGCGAGGGCTCGTTCCACACGCTCCGCAACCGCTCCTACGGCACCAACGTCGTCGCCGGGGTGACACCCGGGAAGGGCGGCACCGACCTCGAGGGGATTCCGGTCTTCGACACCGTCGCGGAGGCGGTGGACGAGACCGGCGCGAACACGACGATGGTCTTCGTGCCGGCCCGCTTCGCGGCGGACGCGATCTACGAGGCCGTCGACGCCGGCATCGGCACCGTGATCTGCATCGCCGAGGGCCTGCCCGCGCACGAGATGCTGCGGGTCTACAACTACATCCGCCCGAGGGAGGTCACGATGCTCGGCCCGAACTGCCCCGGCGCGCTCTCGCCCGGCAAGGCGAACGTCGGGATCATCCCGGCCGAGATCTTCCGTGAGGGCGCGATCGGCGTCGTCTCGCGCTCGGGCACGCTCACCTACCAGATCGGCCACGAGCTGACCCAGCGCGGGCTCGGCAACTCGACGATCGTCGGGATCGGCGGCGACCCGGTCGTCGGCTCCTCCTTCATCGATGTGCTGGCGCGCTTCGAGGCCGACGTCGAGACGGAGGTGATCGTGATGGTCGGCGAGATCGGCGGCGACGAGGAGGAGAAGGCGGCCGCGTTCATCGAGGACCAGGTGACGAAGCCGGTCGTCGCGTACATCGCCGGGTTCACGGCCCCGCCCGGCAAGACGATGGGCCACGCCGGCGCGATCATCTCCGGCTCATCCGGGACGGCCCAGGGGAAGCAGGACGCGCTCGAGGCCTGCGGCGTGCGGGTCGGGACAACCCCGACCGAGGTTGCAGAGCTCGCTGCCGAGATTGCCGGCGCACGAGCTTAGACAACAAAAGGTTTATCGGCACGTACTTTCTGGCACATCCCCCTTCAGCCGTCACAACTGCGGCGGCAAATACAAGGGGGAGGCACTATGCGATACATCTTGGTGGCGGTCGGCGTCGCGCTGCTCGTGAGCGCGACCACCGCTTTGGGTGGTAGCACTCGGATCGCACAGAACCAGGTGCGGCTCGGGATCACCAACGGCGTCATCCACGCCTGCGTCGAAACAGGCGGAGGCGGCGCCACGATCGGCGACATCAAGCTGAACCACTGTCACAAGGGGTTCAAGCCGATCTCGTGGAACGTCCGTGGCCCGAAGGGCGCCCGTGGCGCCAGCACGCCTGGCCCGCGGGGCCCGCAAGGTGCCGCCGGCTCGAAGGGTGACAAGGGCGACAAGGGAGACAAGGGAGACAAGGGAGACAAGGCTCCCACGATGCTGCGCCTGACGGGTGACTTCGCCGGGTCGAACGCGAGCGTTGCGACGTCCCTCGACGGCGTCACGTTCGGGCCGTACTCGAATGGCGGGAACTGGGGCGGCTCCGTGGTCTACCACGGCGCGGACGGCCACACCCTGGCCAGTCTCACCCAGTTGTCGTACACGGTCGATCACTCGTCGGCGAACGACTCGCCGATCGCAGCGCCATATCTGCGGATCTTCCTGAACGGCGATACGCATGACGTCATCTTCGACCCGACGAAGTGCGCGACGACCGTCCCGGGCGAGGACGCCTTCCATACGTTCGAGGTCACGACCGGAGACGTCCGCTACGACGACGACTCCTGCGACGGCGTGCCCCCGGACCAGCAGCCTTGGGCGACCGTCGTTGCGGCGCACGGCTCGGAGACGATCTCCGGCATCTACGTGACCACCGGCTTCACAGGTGGCACGGACCTGACCGCGATCCTGCGGGCGCTCGGCGTCAACGGCACGTCGTTCGTCTTCGGCCAGCCGTAACCCGGCTCGAGGACCTCGGCCGGCCGCCCCGGCCGGGGTCCTACCGAATGCGGATCGCCGCGCAGGCGAGCCGGCTGCGGTTGCCCGCGGCGTCGGTCGCGCGGACGCAGTACCGGTAGGTCCCACTGAGGGCGAAGCGGAAGCTCACCCAGTAGGCGACCGCGTCGTCGGTCGTGCGCAACGACCGGCTGAAGGTCTTCAGCAGCTTCGTCTTCCGGTAGACGAGCAACCGCTCGGAGGTGTGGCCCCTGTCGTCGTTCACGCGGTAGCGCAGGTGGAGCGCCCTCCGGTGGCGGCCGCTCGCTGCGTAGACGTGCACGACAGGTGCCTTCCTGTCGGGGGCTGACGCCGGCGGTGGCGGCGGGGCCGGCGGCCCCGGCGGAGCCGGCGGTGGAGGCGGTGGCGGGAGAGCCATCGACAGTGCGCGCTGCACGTTGATCCGGCCGTAGCCGTAGTGAGCTTCCCAGGTGCAGGTCGAGCAGAAGCCGTAGGGATCGGCGCCGTAGGTGACGCCGCCGACCTTGTCGGAGCTCTGCGCCAGAACCTGCTTCACCTGCGAGACGGAGGCTTCGGGATGCTCGCTCATGATCAGTGCCGCCAGTGCGGTGACATAGGGCGCGGCCATCGACGTGCCGTCGAGATGGCAGTAGCCCGAAGGCTCGACGTAGGGGCAGTCGCCGTCGATGGCCGCCGGCCAGGTCGAGAGGATGAACACGCCGGGGGCCGAGACGAAGACGTCCGGGCTGCCGTAGTTCGAGAAGCTGGCCGGCAGGTCGCTGTCGTCGGTAGCGGCGACTCCGACCACGCCTGGGCACGCAGCCGGATAGGTGGGCGTCGCCACGCCAGAGTTGCCGGCGGCCGCGACCACGACCGCGTGGTACGAGTTGATCGCGAGCTCGACCGCATTGCACTCCGTGAGCGAGTAGCCGCCGCCGAGGCTGAGGTTGATCGCCCGGGCGCCGTGCGTGGCTGCCCACGCGATTCCGTTGGCCACGTCGGAGTCGAAGGCGATCGGGGTGCCGGTCCCGTCGTCGTGAAAGACCCGCACGGGGATGATCGGTGACCCGAGGGCGAGGCCGGCGACTCCGACGCCGTCGTTCGTGGCTGCGCCGGCGATCCCGGAGACGTGCGTGCCGTGGCCCCAGGGGTCGGTCGGAGTGCCCGCGCCGCAGCCGCTGCCGAGGCACGTCGCCCCGGAGGATGCGACCTTGGCAGCGAGATCCGGATGCGTGGCGTCGATACCGGTGTCCACGATTCCGATCGGCGCGCCCGTGGGTGCCGCGAACGTTCCCGGGAAGATCGACCAGCCGGCGACGGCCGAGATCGTCGGCAGGGCCCACTGATCTGCGTACCAAGTGTCATCCGGGTCGGGGAGGTCGAACAGGTGGACGATCCGGTTCGGCTCGGCGTAGATCACGTCGGGGCGCGCCTGGTAGCGGGCGAGCGCGTCGGCGACGCTCTCGCCGGGTTGTGGGTCGACGATCTTGACCCCGCCGAGCGTCGTGCCGTCGACCTGATCGCCAAGTGACTCGACCTTCGCGGTCGCCCCCGTCGGCGAGGCAAACTTGACGAGAATGGTGCTGTTGGCAAGCGCGGCTGCTGGCGCAGTGCAGGCAAGCGCAGCGAAAGCCGCGAGAAGCGCGAACCGACGGATCACGATCTGATCGTCGGCACGAAGGGCGCGTTTCTTCAGCCCCAATTTGCCCGGAGCGGCGCGGCCGAACCTGCACCTACACTGGCGCCGTGGACGCGATCTCGTTCGCCCGCGGGATACCGGCGCCGGAGTGCCTGCCGGTGACGGAGCTCGCCGACTGCGCCAAGAGCGCACTCGAGCGTGACGGGGAGGTAGTGCTCTCCTACGGCAGCACGCTGGGCTACGCCCCGCTGCGGGAGTGGCTGGCCGAGCGGCACTCGGTCGAGCCCGGACGCGTGCTGGTCACCAACGGGTCGCTGCAGGCGTTCCACTTCGTGCTCGACGCGTTCAGCGGCCGCGGGCGCGTGCTCGTCGAGCGGCCGACCTATGACAGGCCGCGCAAGATCCTCGCCGCGGCCGGCCTCGAGCTCGGCGAGGTGCCGGTCGACGACCACGGTCTCGACGTGGACGAGCTGGAGCGCGAGCTCGACGGGCCGCCCGCCTCCTTCCTCTACACGATCCCGACCTTCCAGAACCCGACCGGCTCGACCCTCTCGGAGGAGCGCCGCCGCAGGCTTGCTGAGCTGGCACGCGAGCGAGGGCTCCCCGTGCTCGAGGACGATCCGTACGGGCTCGTGCGCTTCGAAGGCGAGCCGCTGCCGTCGCTCTTCGAGCTCGAAGGAGGCAAGCAGGTGATGTACTCGTCCTCCTTCTCGAAGACGATCGCGCCAGGGCTGCGGGTCGGCTACGCGATCGTCCCGGCCGCGCTTACAGGCAAGCTCGAAGAGCTCGTCGCCTCGACCTACATCACGCCCGCGTTGCTCGCGCAGGCGACCGTGTACGAGTTCCTGCGGCGCGGCCTGTTCGAGCCGAACCTGGAGCGTGTCTGCGGGCTGCTCAAGGCCCGGCGGGACGCGATGCTCGGCGCACTGGAGCGCGAGCTGGCCGGCCGGGTGCGCTGGAGCCGGCCTGAGGGCGGCTACTTCCTCTGGCTCGACCTGCCCGACGAGCTCGACGCCTCCGAGTTGCTTACGCGCGCGAGCGAGGCCGGCGTGACCTTCGTTCCCGGCGCCGACTTCGGCGGCCCGCCTTCGTCCGCTCGGCTCGCCTTCAGCTTCGTCTCGCCGGCGGAGATCGACGAGGGCGTGCGGCGGCTGGCCGCGCTAGTGGCGCCGGCGGCTGCGCCGGTATAGCTGCGAGACCAGTACGCCGAGCAACAGCCCGAGCGCGACGCTGAGCAGGATCAGCCAGATCAACGAGACGTGCGCTGTGCCGATCACGAAGTGGACGTGGACGTGCTTGTTGTTCTCGAGCACGAACGCGATCGCGTAGGCGAGCAGCAGGCCGAGGATGGCGAGCCGCAGATACAGCCGCGGCTGCCACTGGCGCCCGAATCCTTCCCGCTGCTCGAGTACCACGTCCTCGTCGTCAGCGGGCGGTGCTGCGTTCTGCTCCCGCTCGTCCTGCACGGCGAGCCAGTCTAGGCAGCGGAGCGACCGGCGAGCGGGGCCACCTGCCGCGGCACCAGCCGGGGCTGCCGCGGCGGGACGAGCGCGCCGCGGCTGTGCATCCGGAACGTCGGGCAAGGCTCGGCGAGGACGAGGGCGCAGAGCGACGCGCGATGGAAATAGCAGTCCGCACAGGTTGGTTTAGCCGCCTTGCTCATGCCCCAGTTTGCTCCCTTTGGTCGCCTGCCCCGAACAAGGCGGGATCATAGGCGGCAGGAGCGTTGAATCAAGCTTGCCTGTGGAGAAAACAGTGCAATTTCCGGCGCTTTCAAACATGCCGAAATTTGCCGCTTCTTCGTGGTTTCAGCGCAGCGTTGCCAGTGCCCGCAACGCCTGTGGAAAGTTCTTCACAGGGATGATCCGCAGCCCGTCGGCGTAGCGCCGGGCCTCCTGCGCGTTCTCGCCGGCCGGGACGAGGAAGGCGTCCACACCCGCCTTGCGCGCGCCGAGCGTCTTTTGCTTCACGCCGCCGATCGGGCCCACCGTTCCGTCCAGCGCGATCTCTCCGGTCGCGGCGATCTTGTGCCCGTGCGTCACGTTGCGGCCGAGCTCCTGGAGGATGTCGAGCGCGAAGGCGAGCCCGGCGGACGGGCCTCCGACCCCGCCCGCGTCGATCTTGATCCGGACCGGGAGCGTGACCTTCAGGTTGTCTCTGGCCGAGACGCCGACGAGCGCCCGCTTCGGGTCCTGCGGGTCGGCGACCGTCTTGATCGCCGCCGTCATCCGCTTGCCGTCGCGGACGAAGGTGATCCGCACCACATCGCCGGGCCCGTGCTTGGCGAGCACCGCGCGCAGGTTGGCGACCGAGGAGACCTTGTGGCCGTCCGCGGCCACGATTACGTCGCTCGTGCGCAGAATCTTGGCGGCGGGCGCGCCTTGCTGGACGAGCACGATCGTCACCCCGCCGCTCGTGGCCTTGACCTTGTAGCCGAGGTGGTTGAGCGCGACGACTGCGGCGACCTTCTGCGACTCGGTCATGTCCTGCACGCCGATCTGCTGCTCGACCGCCGAGCTGACCGGGGGTGCCGGCACGAGCGACGACCCGCTCGGACGAACGAACGGCAGAAGCCGTTCCAGCAGGCGCGCCTCGCGCTCGCGGACGTCGACGAAGTAGATCGGCCCGGGCTGCGGCGTGCGCGCATCGTCGGGGACGCTGACGATCGGATCGACGGGGTGCGCGGGGTCGACCAGGCGGATGTCGGTGCCGCTGTCGGGCAGCAGCCAGAGCACGAACGCCGCAGCGCCGAGGAGGAAGAGGCCGCTCGCGGCGAGCCGCGCCGGTGTGAACCACCGCATCCGCCCGAGGATATGCGCGTCAGAGCAGGCCGCGCGTCATTCCGCCGTCGACCGGAATGAGCGTGCCGGTCATGTACGAGGCGGCATCCGAAGCGAGGAAGCACGCAACCTGCGCCACTTCCTTCGGCTGGCCGAAGCGGCGCAGCGGGATCGACTCGTAATCCTCGGCGCGCGGCTTGCCCTTGAACGCTTCGGCCAGGCGCGCAGTCTCGATTCGGCCGGGCGCGATCGTGTTCACGGTGATCCTCTTCTCGCCGACCTCGCGAGCGAGCGTCTTCGCCCAGCCGACGACGCCCGGGCGGACGGCGTTCGAGAGGGCGAGGTTCTCGATCGGCTCGCGCACGGAGCTCGACTCGATGTTGATCACGCGACCGTGGCCGCTGCGTTCCAGTTGCGGGAGGCAGAGCGCGGTCAGCCGAATCGCCGAGAGCAGGAGCAGCTCGACCGCGTCCTCGACCTGCTGGTCTGTCAGCCCGATCGCCGGCGTCCTCGGCGGGCCTCCGCTGTTGTTGACCAGGATGTCGATGCCGCCGAAAGCCTCGAGTGCGCGGTCGACCAGTCGCTTCAGGTCGGCGGGGTTCGTGACGTCGCCGCGCACCGCGAGCGCTCCGAGCCGCTCCGCCTCGCGCTCGAGCAGCTCACGGCGCCGCGCGAACATCGCCACGTTCGCGCCCTCGGCGGCCAGCGCCTCCGCGATCGCCAGGCCGATCCCCGACGAGGCCCCGCAGACGATCGCCGTGCGACCGCTGAGCCCGAGCTCCATCCGCTACCCGGATGAGCCGAGCACGGCGACGACCTCGCGGACCGCCTCGGCCGACGTGTCCAGCGCCTTACGCTCGTCGTCGCTCAGTTCGAGCTCGACGATCTCCTCGATCCCGCGCGCGCCGAGCTTCACCGGCACGCCCATGTACAACCCGTCGATTCCGTACTCGCCCTCGAGGTACGCCGTGCAGGGGAGCAGGCGGTGCTCGTCGAGCATGATCGAGTCGACCATCTGCGCGGCGGCCGCGCCGGGCGCGTACCACGCTGACGTGCCGAGCAGCTCGACCAGCTCGCCGCCGCCCTTGGCGGTGCGTTCGACCATCGCCGCGATCCGGTCGTCCGGAACGAGCTTCGTCAGCGGCACCCCGCCGACCGTCGTCGCGGAGACCACGGGCACCATCTGGTCGCCGTGGCCGCCGAGCACCATGGCGGTCACGTCCTTGACCGAGGCGCCGGTCTCCCAGGCGATGAAGGTCGAGAAGCGGGACGTGTCGAGGATGCCGGCCATGCCGAAGACGCGCTCCTTGGGCCAGCCGGAAGCGCTCTTGGCCACGTGGCACATCGCGTCGAGCGGGTTCGAGACGACGATCAGGATCGCGTCCGGCGAGGCCGCGACCACCTGCTCGGTGACCTGGCTGACGATCTTCTCGTTCGTAGTCACGAGGTCGTCGCGGCTCATCCCGGGCGAGCGTGGCAGTCCGGCAGTGATCACGACCACCTCCGAGCCCGCGGTCTCCTCGTAGCTGTTCGAGCCGACGACGTAGGGCTCGTAGCCGAGCACCGCGCCCATCTGGTTGATGTCGAGCGCCTTGCCCTGCGGCAGGCCTTCCTTGATGTCGACGAGCACTACGTCCGCGTAGTCCCGCAGCGCCAGCACCTGCGCGCAGGTCGCGCCGACGTTCCCGGCGCCGACGACCGTCACCGTGCGGCGCGAGCTCACGAGACCGGAGCTCCGAGCGCCTCGACGATCGCGTCGGCGACTTCGCTCGTCCCGACCGCCGTCGGGTCGTCGCGGGTCGGCTTCATGTCGTACGTGACGTTCTCGCCGGTTCGGATGACCTCGCTGATGGCGCCCTCCAGCCGGTTGGCGGCCTCGGTCTCGTCGAGGTGGCGCAGCATCAGCATCCCCGAGAGCATCATCGCCATCGGGTTCACCTTGTTCTGGCCGGCGTACTTCGGCGCCGACCCGTGGGTGGGCTCGAAGATCGCGACCTCCTCGCCGAAGTTGGCGCCGGGCGCCATCCCGAGCCCGCCGATCATCCCGGCGGCGAGGTCGGAGACGATGTCGCCGTAGAGGTTCGGCAGCACCAGCACGTCGTACTCCTCGGGCCGCTGCACGAGCTGCATGCACATGTTGTCCACGATCCGGTCGTCGAACTCGATGTCGGCGTTCTCCGCGGCGACCTCCTGCGCGACGCGCAAGTAGAGGCCGTCGGTGAACTTCATGATGTTGGCCTTGTGCACGGCCGTGACCTTGCGGCGGCCGTTCCGGCGCGCGTAGTCGAAGGCGAACTGGACGATCCGTCGCGTCCCTGAGATCGAGAGCGGCTTGATCGAGATCCCGGCGTCGCGGTGCCGGAGCTGGCCGCCGCGCTGCTCGATCCAGTCGATCAACTCGTTGGCGTGGGCGGTTCCCTCCTCGAACTCGATGCCCGCGTAGAGGTCCTCGGTGTTCTCGCGCACGATGATCAGGTCGACGTCGTCGAACCGCGTGCGCACACCCTCGTACGTCTTGCACGGACGCACCTGCGCATAGAGGTCGAGCGCCTTGCGGAGGCCGACGTTGACCGAGCGGAAGCCACCGCCGACCGGCGTCGTGATCGGGCCCTTCAGCGCAACGCCGGTCCGCCGCACCGAGTCGAGCGTCGGCTCGGGCAGCGGGTTGCCTCCGAACTGCTCCATCACGTCCGCGCCGGCCTGCTGGACGTCCCATTCGAACTCGACGCCGGTCGCCTCCAGGACGCGCCTCGTCGCCTCCGCGAGCTCCGGCCCGGTGCCGTCGCCGGGGATCAGTGTCACCTCGTGGGCCACGGCGGCGGACTCTAACTGAGCACTAGACTTCGAGCCGTGAACGACTTCAAGCCGGGTCTCGAGGGCGTCGTCGCCGTCGAGACGGAGATCGCCGAGCCCGACCGCGAAGGGGGTTCGCTCCGCTATCGCGGGATCGACATCGAGGAGCTCGTCGGGCATTACCCGTACGAGGCGGTCTGGGGCCTGCTCGTCGACAACGACCTCAACTCGAAGATGCCGGACCCCGAGCCGTACGAGCCCGCGGCGCTGACCGGCAACGCGCCCTCCGACCTGCAGGCGGAGACGGCGCGCCTCTCCGGCGAGTGGAAGCTCGGCAAGCTGAACGAGATCTCCGACGAGCAGGCCCGCGAGGACCTTGGCCGGCTCTCGGCGGAGATGATGGAGATCGTCGCGCGCT
>Ga0207648_10007294_pt1 | contig 10899 bp, 11 predicted proteins | sample KBSMisM32_FD_184310 | JGI IMG/M metagenome (GOLD analysis project Ga0207648, IMG submission 184310) | Miscanthus rhizosphere microbial communities from Kellogg Biological Station, Michigan, USA - KBS Miscanthus M3-2 (SPAdes) (version 2) | ecosystem: Host-associated > Plants > Roots >... | reverse complement strand
GGCGGCGTAGTAGACACCGGTGACGCCGCCGGTGCCGATCGTGACGAATTTCTGCTGGGCGACGGCAGGGGCGCTGGCGAGCGACAACGCGATCGCGACGGGCAGGGCGAGCAGCATGCGTTTCATTCTGTCCTCCTCGGTTGAACGGTGATCAATCGGATGCGATGGCGGCGTCGATCGCCGCTTCGAGCTTGTCGACGATCTCGTCGAGATGCGATTCCTCGGCGATGTACGGCGGAGCGAGCACGATGTGATCGCCGTGCACGCCGTCGATCGTGCCGCCCATCGGGTAGGTCATCAGGCCGCGCGCCATTCCTTCGCGCTTGACGCGCGCGTGGGTCTGCCGGGCCGGGTCGAACGGCGAGCGGCTCGCGCGGTCGCGAACGAGCTCGACGCCGCGGAACAGGCCACGTCCGCGCAGGTCGCCGACGTGCGGGTGGTCGCGAAAGCGGTCGGCCAGCTTGCGCTCGAGCGACGTGCCGAGCGCGCGAACGCGCCCGAGCAGGCCGTCGCGCGCGATCACGCGCTGCACCGCGAGCGCCGCGGCGCACGCGACCGGGTGGCCGAGGTAGGTGTGCCCGTGCTGGAAGAAGCCGCTTCCATGCGACATCGCGTCGACGATCCTGCGCTGCGCCAGCACGGCGCCGATCGGCTGGTAGCCGCCGCCCAGGCCCTTCGCGATGGCGCAGAGGTCCGGCACGACGCCTTCCTGCTCGCACGCGTGCAGCGTGCCGGTGCGCCCCATCCCGCACATCACCTCGTCGAGGATCAGCAGCACGCCATGGCGGTCGCACACCTCGCGCACCGCGCGGAAGTAGCCGGGCACCGCGGTCAGCACGCCGGCGGTCGCGCCGCCGACGGTCTCGGCGACGAACGCGATCACGCGCTTCGGCCCGGCCGCGACGATCGCCGCGTCGAGCTCGTCGGCGAGGCGCCGGCCGTACGCCTCGGGGGTTTCGTCGTCGCGGCGGTCGCGGTACGGGTAGCACGGCGAGACGTGCGTGACGTCGATCAGGAGCGGGGCGAACTCGCGCCGCCGCCACGCGTTGCCGCCGACCGCGAGCGCGCCGAGCGTGTTGCCGTGGTAGCTCTGGCGCCGCGCGACGAAGTGCGCGCGCTCGGGCTCGCCGATCTCGACGAAGTACTGGCGCGCCATCTTGAGCGCCGCCTCGACGGCCTCGGAGCCGCCGCTGACGAAGTAGACGTGGCTCGTGCCCGCCGGGCCGGTGCGCACGAGCTCGTCGGCAAGCGTCTCCGCGACCTCGGTCGTGAAGAAGCTCGTGTGCGCGTAGGCGAGCTTGTCGATCTGCGCGTGCATCGCGGCGATCACGTCGGGATGGCCGTGGCCGAGGCACGAGACCGCCGCGCCGCCGCAGGCGTCGAGGTAGCGCTTGCCGCTCGCGTCGGTCAGGTACATGCCCGCGCCGGCGACGGCCACCGGCGGCGTGCGCCGCAGGTGGCGATGCCACACGTGCGTCACTCGGGCGTCGGCGTCCATGCGTGCCGGTCGTGCGCGAGCAGCGCGCCCCACTTGTCGTCGCTGGGATGCACGTAGCGCGTCGCGCGGCCTTCGCACGCGATCGGCCGGTCCTCGTTCGCCCAGGCGAAGATGCCGCCTTCGAGGTTGCGCACGTCGCGGTGTCCCGCGCCGATCAGCACGCGCGCGGCCTTCGCGGAGCGCATGCCTCCGGCGCAATAGACGACGATCGGAGCGGCCGGATCGAGCGTCGACAGTGCGGCGACCGCGGCTGCGCCGTCGTTCGCGCCGATCGCTCCGGGCAGCATGCTGACGCTGCGCTCCTTCGGGGAGCGCACATCGACGACGACCGGCGCGGGGCGCGAGCGGTCGGCGAGCCACGACGCGAGCGCGCCGCCGTCGATGAACGGCACGTCCGCATAGCGGTCGGCGATCCAGCGCTTCAGGCCCTCGCGATCCACCGGCGGCGAATCGAACACGCCGAACATTCGCCCTCCCGTCGACTGGGGCATTCACTATACTCGACGCCATGGGGATGGAACGGCGCGCATTCCTGGGAGCGACCGTCGGGGCGCTCGTCACCCGGGCGGCCGGCGCGCAGCCGGCCCGGACCGGTGTCGTGCGCCTGGTGCTCGGCTTCTCGGCGGGTGGCGCGGCCGACCGCGTCGCGCGCGTCCTCGCCCCCGAGCTCGGCCGGGTCGCGGGCCGCAGCGTCATCGTCGAGAACCTCCCCGGCGCGAACAGCGGACGCGCCATCCAGCGCGTCGCGATGAGCGAGCCCGACGGCGACACGCTGCTGATGGCGACCTCCGCGATCGCGCATCCCGACCATGCGATCGCGATGGAGGCGCTGCGCCCGGTGCTGTTGGCGTCGACGACGCCGATGGTCCTCGTCGTACGCGGCACGCTGCCGGCGCACGACGCCAGGGAGTTCGGGCGCTGGCTCGTCGCGAATCCGGGCGCGACCTACGGGTCCGCGGGCATCGGCAACGCCACGCACGTCTGCGCGGCCGAGCTGGTCGAGCGCTTCGGCGCGACCGCGACGCACGTCCCGTACAGCGGCACGACGCCGGCGTTCGGCGACCTAATGGGCGGACACATCGACTTCATGGTCATGGGCGCATCGCCCTCGCTCGTTCAGCAGCAGGCAGTGCGCCTGCTGGCGGTGACGACGCGCCAGCGCTCGCGCCTGCCGGCGCTCGATCGATTGCCCACGATCGCCGAGACGCTGGGCAGCGACTTCGACCACAGCCTGTGGCAGGCCATCTACGCGCCCGCTCGCGTCCCTGCGACGACATTGGCGACGCTCGAGGCGAGGTTCCGCGCGATCCTCGGCCTCGACGCGGTGCGCGTCGCGCTCGCGGACCACGGCTCGGAGCCGATCGCCGCCGGTCCCGACGCGGCGAACAAGGCGTTCCGCGCCGAAGCGGCGCGGTACGCGGCGAGCCCTGCGCAATGAAGTCGCGACGCCGTCGCTTCGTCGCGGGCGTCGCCGCGCTGGCGCTGGCGAGCGCCGCGCGCGCGCAACCGCGCGCCGGCCCGATCCGCCTCGTCGTCGGCTTCAACGCGGGGGGCTCGATCGACAAGGTCGCGCGCACGATCGTCCCCGAGCTCGCACGGCTCACCGGACGAAGCGCGATCGTCGAGAACGTGCCGGGCGCGAACAGCGCACGCGCGATCGCACGCGTCGCGGCGAGCGATCCGAACGGCGATACGCTGCTCGTCGGCAGCTCCGCGCTCGCCCATCCCGACAACGCGGCCGGCGCTGCGCTGCTGCGACCGGTCGTCCTCGCCTCGACGATGCCCATGGTCCTGGTCGTGCGCGCGTCGATGCCGGTGCACGATCCCGCGTCGTTCGCGAAATACCTCGCCGACCATCCGGGCGCGACCTACGGCTCGTCGGGGATCGGCAACGCGACGCATCTCTGCGCCGCGCAGCTCGTCGCGAGCCTCGGCATCGAGGCGACGCACGTACCGTACAGCGGCTCGTCGCCGGTGTTCGCCGACTTGGTCGCCGGCCGCATCGACTTCGTGATGACCGGCGCGAATTCCACGCTCGGGCAGCACGCATCGGTCCGCGCCCTCGCAGTGACGTCCTCGTCGCGCTCGCGGCTGCCCGGGCTCGATGCGCTGCCCACGATCGCCGAGACGATCGTGCCCGGCTTCGATTTCGGCCTGTGGCAAGCCGTGTTCGCCCCGCTGCGCACGCCCGAGTCGGTCGTCCAGGCGATCCACGCGCAGTTCCGCGAGACCCTGGCCATGCCGACCGTCCGCGCCGCGCTGGCCGCGGACGGCGTCGAGGTCGTCGCCGGCGCGCCCGACGAGGTCGAGCGCCTGCTGCACGTCGAGGCGCGGCGCATGCGCGAGCGGATGGCGTCGTGACGTTTGCCGAGCGGCTCGAGCGGCACGCGCGCGACCGCGCCGACGTGCCCGCGCTGGTGTCTGCGCGCGCGACGCTGACGTTCGGCGCGCTCGTGCACGAGGTGGACCGCCTGGCGCGCACGCTGCGCGCGAGCGGCATCGACGGGTCGCGCATCGTCGGCGTGACCGTGCGCGGCGAGATCGACCACCTGCTCGCCACGCTGGCGCTGCTCGCGCTGGGCTGCCCGATGGTCGCGCTCGCCTCGCGCGAGCCCGCCGCGACGCGCGCGCGGCTCGCCTTGCGCGTCGGCGTCGCGCTGGTGCTGGGCGAGCGTCCCGACGACGCGATCGACGGCGTGCCCTTCGCCGATTTCCACGCGATCCGGGCGAATGCCGGCGCCGGGTCCGCCGTGCCGCGACACGACCCCTCCCGACCGCTCCTGTACCTGACCGGCTCGGGCACGACCGGCGAGCCGAAGATCATCGCGTTTTCGGAGCGGGACCTGTCGATGCAGTCCGACGCCCACATCGATTACTCGCGCGAGCGTGTGCTGCGCCCGGCGCACGTCGAATACAACAACAGCAAGCGCATGCGGCTCTACACGCTGTGGCAGGGCGGCACCTGCATCCTCGCCGACGGCGCGACCGACGCGCCGACCTTGCTGTGCGCCCGTCATGCCGTGACCTGGCTCGAGCTGTCGCCGATGCACGGCGCGAGCCTGCTGGAGGCAACGCGGGTGCACGGTCCGCTTCCCGCGTATACGCGCGTGCGCATCGGCGGCGCGCGCGCTCCGATCGCGCTGCGGCGCGCGATTCTCGCGGAGGTGACGCCCCGGCTGTATGTCTCGTACGGCACGACCGAGACCTCGTTCGTGTCGGTCGCGGATCCGACGATGCACGACGAGCGCGAGCCGGTCGGACGGCCGACCCCCGATACGGAAGTGCTGCGCGCCGACCGGACGCGCGCGGCGCCGGGCGAATCGGGTACGATCCGCCTGCGCGCACCCGGCATGGCCACGGCCTACGTCGGCGACGACGTCGCGACGGTCCGGCATTTCCGCGACGGCTGGTTCGAGCCCGGCGACCTCGCGACGCTCGACGTCGACGGCCAGCTCATCATCCACGGTCGCGCCGACGACATGATGATCATGAACGGCATCAACATCTACCCGGTCGAGATCGAGCGCATCCTCGAGCGCCATCCGGCCGTCGAGACGGCCGCGGCGTTTCCGCTTCCGTCCGGCGTGCACGGCCAGATCCCGGTCGCGGCGGTCGAGCTCCGCGCAGGCATGCGCTGCGCCGGCGGCGAGCTCGTCGCGTTCGCGCGCGACGCGCTCGGGGTGCGCGCGCCGCGCCGGGTCGAGGTGGTGGCCGCGCTTCCGCGCAACGCGCAAGGCAAGGTGCTGAAGCGCGAGCTGGCCGCCGGCTTCGCGCGGCCGGACGCTTAGGGCCTGTCTAGCCCATGGACGCGCGCACGATCCGCGAAGCGCTGGTCGAAGGTCTCGAGGCCGGCGCGGTCGCGAAGGCGAGCCGGGTGGACTTCCGCGGGCCGTTCCTCGACGGCGCGCTCGACGCGACGTTCGCGGAGCTCGAGCTCGACAGCCTCGCGCGCATGGAGCTTTGCATCGCGATCGAGGTCGCGCTCGGCGTCTCGCTCGCGCCCGAGGAGCTCGAGCGCTACCCGACGCTCGGCGCGCTGGTCGCGGACATCGAGGAGCGGCTGCGTGGTTGACGCCTACCTCGCCAAGCTCGCGCTCTGCACCACCCCCAACCAGTTCAACCGCCTGCACATCGCGCTCGAGAGCCTTCTCGCGCCCGCGGAGATCTGCGCGCTGATCGACGGCGTGCGCGAACGTTCGCTCGCGGTGCCGCCGGCCTCGGTCTACTGGCTCGGCCAGATGGACACGCTGTTGCGCGGCGACGGCCGCCGCGTGCAGGGCTACGTTCGCCATGCGATCGCCCAAGGCGCGAGCGCGTACGCTGCGCCCGGCGACGATCGCGCGCGGATGGGTCGGACGCTCGTCCTCGCATTCACCGGCGACGCAGGCCGGCTGATGATGCCGATCTCGCTGTTCCTGCAGCACTGTCCGGCCGACCGCTACGAATTCGTCCTGCTCACCGACCAGACGAGAAGCTTCTTCCTGCCGGGCATCACCGGACTCGGCAACGATTTCCCCACCTCGATCGCCCGATTGCGCGACCTGTGCGCGCCGTCGCGCTTCGGCCGGGCGATCTCGTTCGGCACCAGCGCCGGCGGACTCGCGACGGTGTGGGCGGCCGTCGCCCTTGGCCTCGCGCGCGCGGTGTCGGTGGGCGGCGTCACGCCGGCCGAGGTGACCGAGCGCGATCGGACGAAGCACATGAGCACCGAGGCATTCGACGACGCGATCCGGCGCGCGACGCGGCTGCCCGAGGTCCTGCTCGTCGCCGGCGAGCGCCACGAGCGCGACCAGGGGAAGGCGCTGACGATGTCGGCGCTGCTCCCGGCGACGACGATCACCGTGCCGGGCGCGGAGAACCACAACGTCCTGTTCGACGTGTGGAAGGCGGGCGGGCTGGACGACCTGCTCGACCGCCTGCTCGCCTAGGGCAGCGGGCGGGACGCCTTGCCCAGCCCGATGTGGATGTTCTTCTCCTGCGTGAAGCGCAACAGCTCGTCGAGGCATTCCTCGCGGCCGAGGCCCGACTGCTTGACGCCGCCGAACGGCGCGCCGAGGAAGTGCTTGCCGACCTCGTTGATCCACACGTAGCCGGCGCCGACCTTCATCGCGGCGCGGTGCGCCGTCGTCAGGTCGTTCGTCCAGATCGAGCACGTGAGGCCGTACGGCACCGCGTCGACGTCGTCGAGCATGCGCTTCTCGTCGTCCCAGCGCAGAATCGCGAGCACCGGCCCGAAGATCTCCTCCTGCGCGATGCGCATCGACGGCTTGACGTCGGCGAACACGGTCGCCTCGTAGAAATGACCGCGCGCGAGCTTCGGATCGTCGGGCCGCCTGCCGCCGCAAACCAGCCGCGCGCCTTCGCTCAGCGCCGAGGCGACGTACGATTCGACGCGCTCGAGCTGCGGGCGGCTCACGATCGCGCCCATCGTCGTCGCCGGGTCGGCCGGCAGCCCCGGGCGGAAGTGCGCGATGCGCGCCTTGACGCGCTCGACCACGGCGTCGTGGATCGACGCGTGCACGAACGCGCGACTGGTCGAGCCGCACGATTGGCCGCACCAGGTGAAGTTCATCCCGCCGACGATCGCCCCGGCGACGGCGTCGGGATCGGCGTCGCCGTACGCGATCAGCGCGTTCTTGCCGCCGAGCTCGAGCATCAGCGGCTTGAGCGTCTCGCTCGCGGCGCGCATCACCGCGCGGCCCGCTGCCACGCTGCCGATGATCGCGACCATCGCCACGCCGGGATGCGATGCGAGCGCCGCGCCGGTCGCGCGGTCGCCCGGCAGCACGTTGAACGTGCCCGGCGGCAACAGGTCGGCGACGAGCTCGGCCAGCCGCAGCGTCGACAACGGCGCCTGGTCGGGCGGCTTGACGATCACGCTGTTGCCCGCCGCGAGCGGCGCGGCCGACTTGCCGGCCGCGAACATGAACGGATGGTTGAACGGGATGATGCGCGCGACGACGCCGACCGGCTCGCGCACCGAGAAGTTCACGGCGTCGGGGCCCATCGGGATCGACGCCCCCTTCATCTCGGTGACGAGCCCGGCGAAGAACTCGAGCTGCGCGGCCGCGATGCGCGCGTCGCTCGCCATCTCGCGCACCGGGTTGCCGCCGTTGGTCGCGTCGATCCAGGCGAGCTCGTCGGCGTGCTCGCGCACGCGCGCCGCCATCGCTCGGAGGATGCGCGCGCGCTCGAGCGGCGCCACCGCGCGCCAGGCGTCGAACCCGCGCTTCGCGGCGGCGACGGCCGCATCGACGTCGGCATCGCCGGCGATCGCGACCGCACCGAGCGACGCGCCGGTGCACGGGTCGAACGTCTCGTCGCGACGGCCGCCGACCGGCGCGTGCCACGCGCCGCCGTAGTACAGGTCGCGCCGCGAGGGCAGCGTGTGCGTGGCGCTCATGCGATCGCGCGACGGTCGCCGCGGCCCAGCCGCCCGATCAGCGCGTTGACGCCGATCGACAGCACGAAGAGCACGATCAGGAGCGCGTACATGCGCGGCATGTCGAACGTGGCGTAGGCCTGGATCACGAGGTACCCCAATCCCTTGTTCGAAAGCTTGGTCTCGGCGAGCAGCGTGCCGATGATCGCGACGCCCAGGCCCAGCCGGAAGCCGTTCACCACGGGTTGGCGCATCGCGGGCAGGTAGATCGACGTCACCATCTTCCACGTCGTCGCCCGGAAGCTTCGGCCGACGCGGATCAGCACCGCGTCGATCTCGCGCATGCCGGCCGCGGCGCTGATCGCGACCGGGAAGAAGCACGAGACCACGCCCATGGCGATCTTCGAGCCGGCGCCGGTGCCGAACCACATCAGCATCACCGGGAAGAACACGATCTTGGGCGTCGGGCCGAGGTAGAGCAGGAGCGCCTCGAAGGCGTTCGACAGGAACCGGTTTGCGCCGAGCGCGATGCCGGCCGCGAGCCCGGCGAGCCCGCCGATGACGACCGCGATGCCGATCTCCATCGCGGTGACGCCGAGGTTCGCGTAGAAGTCCGCGCGGCCGAGCAGCGCGACGAGCGCGCCACCGATCGCCTGCAGCGGCGGCACGACGTCGCGGAACAGCAGGCCCGACATCGCGAGCGCCTGCCATGCGGCGAGCACGGCGAGCACGATCGCGACGCGCACGGCGAGCACGCGACGCGCCGTCGACGCACGCGAGGGCGCCGCGGCGATCACCGGTGCGGCCGCAGCCATCGCTCGAGCCTCTCGGTCAGGTCGAAGAACACGATCGACGTCAGCACGACGAACAGGATCGCCCCGTAGGTGCCGGGCAGGTCGTAGCGCTCGGCCAGGTCGTTGACGAGCTGGCCGAGGCCGCCGAAGTTGATCAGGTACTCGACGCCGACGATGTTGATCATCGCGAACACGAGGCCGAGCCTCATGCCGACGAAGACGGTCGGCAGCGCGGCCGGCAGCAGGATCTTCCAGAACTGCTGGCGCCGCGTGAGCTTGAGCGAGCGGCCGACGTCGATCAGCACCGGCCGCGTGCCCGCGAGCCCCTCGACCGTCTTCAGGATCACCGGCGCGAGCCCCGCGCAGAAGCCGATCATCACGATCGTCGTCGCGCTGCGCCCGAAGATCACGAGGAACAGCGGGAACAGGAGCACGATCGGCGCGGCGGCGAGCGCGCCGACCCAGGTCTCGGTCGCGAGGCGCAGGAGCCGGACGCGGTAGAGCAGCACGCCGAGGCCGATGCCGACGGTGGCGAGCAGCAGCGCCGCCCACAGCACCTCCTTGCTGGTCTGCCAGAAGCGCAGCGGGATGTGCTCCTCGACGACGATGCGCGGGATGGCGGCGATCACCTGCGAGGGCAGCGGGATCACGAACGCGTTGATGGCGCCCGCGCGGATCAGGAGCTCGACGGCCGCCACGACGGCGAGCACGCTCGCGGCGCCGCAGAGCTGCGCGGGCAGGCGCGAGGCTGATGTGGCCGATGCGGCCGCGGCGGCGCTCAAGGCTTGCCTCCCGCGCGCACGCGCGCCTCGTCGTCCTCGATGCCGCGGCTCGCCTCCTCGCGCAAGTCGCTCCAGATCTGCGCGACCGTGTGCCCGAACGCGTCGCTCGAGACGACCTCGGCGTCGCGCGGATGCGGCAGCCCGACGTCGACGATCCGCTTGATCTTGCCGGGACGGTAGGTCATGACCAGCACGCGGTCGGAAAGCTGCACCGCCTCGGTCAGGTTGTGCGTGATGAGCAGCGTGGTCTGCTTGAGCTCCTGCTGGATCTGCAGCACCTTGTCGCCGAGCAGCAGGCGGGTCTGCTCGTCGAGCGCCGCGAACGGCTCGTCCATCAGCAGGATCCTGGGCTCGGAGGCGAGCGTGCGCGCGATCGCGACGCGCTGGCGCATGCCGCCCGAAAGCTCCGACGGATAGCGGCGCTCGAATCCGGACAGGCCGACGAGCTTGACGAAGTGCGCGGCCCGCTCGGCGCGCTCGATCTTGCCGAGGCCGGCGATCTCGAGCGGGAACGCCACGTTGTCGAGCACCGTGCGCCACGGGAACGTCGATTCCTCCTGGAACACCATGCCGATCGACGGGTGCGTGCCGGTGACCCTCGTCCCGGCGACGGTCACGCGTCCCGCGTAGTCGCCGACGAGGCCTCCGATGATGTTGAACAGCGTCGACTTGCCGCAGCCCGACGGACCGATCAGCGACACGAACTCGCCGGGCATGACGTCGAACGACACGTCGTCGACCGCCGTGATGCCGCCGTCCGCGGTGGCGAAGCGCTTGACGATGCCCTCGACCTTGAGCAGCGCGTCGGCCGGCATGTCAGCGCTTCCGCGACGGCGCCGTCGATGGCGCGTGAGCCCCGCTCGCCGGCGTGGCGCCGCCCGCGACGCGCACGTCGACGACCGCGACCAGCCCCGACGCGACGTCGACGACGGCGCGCGCGAGCGCGCGATCGAGCTCGGCGGACGTCTCGATCGGTCCGTAGCCGATCGCCCCCTGCGCGCGGCCGATCGCGGCGAGGTCGATCGCCGGGTCGTCGATGCGCTGGCCGATCCACTTGTTCGCGACCGGGCGCTCGCGCATGCGCGCGACGCGCTCCTGGTGCACCTCGTCGTTCCAGTACGAGCGGTTGTTGGTCACGACGCACAACAGCGGGATCCGGTAGTGCACCGCGGTCCACAGCGCCGTCGCGCCCATCAGGAAGTCGCCGTCGCCGCAGACGGCGATCGTCAGGATTCCGCGCTCGCGCAGCGCGAGCGCCGCGCCGACGCCGAGGCCCGGACCGGCGCCCACGCCGCCGCCGCCGTCGGACCCGAGGAAATCGAGCGGCCCGCGGAACGGCCAGGTCGCGCCGTTCCATGACAGCGGCAGGTGCGCGAGCGACACCTTGCGCTTGCCGACGGCGCGCTTGAGCGCCAAAGCGACGTGGTCGGTGGTGAGCGCGGC
>Ga0207648_10007293_pt1 | contig 10899 bp, 8 predicted proteins | sample KBSMisM32_FD_184310 | JGI IMG/M metagenome (GOLD analysis project Ga0207648, IMG submission 184310) | Miscanthus rhizosphere microbial communities from Kellogg Biological Station, Michigan, USA - KBS Miscanthus M3-2 (SPAdes) (version 2) | ecosystem: Host-associated > Plants > Roots > Rhizosphere... | reverse complement strand
CTCGGCTGTCGCGTCACGCTGATGTCTTGCCACCGCTTGCCGCGGTAGCCGCCGAGTGCTTTGATGACCGCTTCGCGGGCCGCGAAGCGGCCCGCGAAGCTCTCGGCGGGGCGCGCTTTCCCGTCGCAGTACGCGATCTCCTCGGGGGTGAACACCCGCTCGCGCATGGTCGGGTGCCGCGCGAGGGCCCGTTCCATCCGCGCGATCTCGCAGATATCGACGCCCAGGCCGGCGATCTCCACGAGGGAAGGCTAGCCGCTGGGCTCCGATGGCGGCGCGCCCTCCTCGGCGGCGGGCAGGCCCTCCGGGCCGGCGGTCTCTGCATCGCCACCGCGCGCGGTGCGCCGCACGGCGAGCACGATGAGCGCCAGCGCGATGAGCGCACCCCCGCCTACCGCGGGCCAGCTGACCCCGTCCGTCGGCGCGGGCACGTTCGTGGGCGCAGGCACGGCCGCGACGACCGTGGGGAGCGGCGCCGGGGAGGGACCGTTCGGGGGCGGAGGCCTCGCGGCGCCGATGAGCTTGGCGATCTCGGCGGTCATGGGCATCGCGCAGACGTCGACCATGTACGTGTCGTCGGGCAGACGGTTCAGCACGAGCGGGTCGACGTTCGACCCCACCGGGTAGAACACCGCGCAGTCCGAACCGCCTCCCGGACCGATGTCCGAGCGCAGGGTCAGCGTCGAACCAACCCGACCCTCGTAGACCCCGTCGACGGCCAGCGAGCTCATCGTGTGCATCGGGTCGAGGGTGACGACGTTCACGACTCGGCCGGCCACGATCGCGTCCGCCTGTCGCACGATCCGGTGGGGATCGAGCAGCGCGCACTTGCAAGCGAACGCCGGTCCCGGTGTCGATGCGACGAGCGGCACGGCGATCGCCGACGCGAGGAGCACGCGCAGGATCGGTCGCATGTCCTACTCCACGGTGACCGATTTCGCGAGGTTGCGAGGTTGATCGACGTCACGCCCGTGCAGGACGGCGACGTGGTACGCGAGCAGCTGCAGCGGCACGGTGACGACCACCGGCGCGAGCAGCTCCGGTGTCTCGGGCACATCGATCACATGGTCCGCGAGCCGAGCCGCTTCGACATCGCCGGCAGAGACGATCGCGATCACCGACGCCCCTCGCGCCTTCACCTCCTGGATGTTCGACACCATCTTGGGATATACGTGACAGCGCGTGGCGATCGCGACCACCGGCACGCCCGTGTCGACGAGAGCGATCGGCCCGTGCTTCAGCTCCCCGGCCGGATACCCCGACGCGTGGATGTAGCTCAGCTCTTTGAGCTTCAACGCGCCCTCGAGCGCGGCCGGGTAGCCCGTGTGCCGCCCGATGAACAGGAAGTCGCGCGCGTCGAGGAACCGCTCGGCGATCGACCGCACGTGCGCGTCCAGCGCGATCGCCTGCTCCACCTGGTCGGGCAGGTGGGCGAGGTCGGCGAGCACCCCGGCGATCTCCTCGGGGAACTTCGCATCGCGGACCTGCGCGAGGTACAGCGCGACCAACTGTTGGGCGACCATCTGGGTCGCGAACGTCTTGGTCGAGGCCACGCCGATCTCGGGACCCGCGTGCGTGTAGAGCACGCCGTCGGCCTCGCGTGCGAGCGAAGATCCGACCGTGTTGGTCACCGCGATCACTTGGGATCCCTGACGCCGCGCGTGTCGGGCGGCCTCGAGCGTGTCGATCGTCTCGCCGGATTGCGAGACGGCAAGCGTCAGGGTGTCCGGTCCGAGCACCGGATCGCGGTAGCGGAACTCGCTCGCGATCTCGATCTCGACCGGCAGTCGCGTCCAATGCTCGATGGCGTACTTCGCGACGAGGCCCGAGTGGAAGGCGGTCCCGCACGCGACGACGAAGACCTTGGAGACCTCACGCAACACGTCGTCGGGGATCCGCAGCTCGTCGAGCTGTAGGCGACCGCCGTGCGTCCGACCGACGAGCGTGTCACGGATCGCCTCGGGCTGCTCGTCGATCTCTTTGCGCATGAACCACTCGTACCCCGACTTCTGCGCTGCGGCCACGTCCCAGTCGACCTGCATCGGTTCGACGTCGATCGAGCGACCCTCGAGATCGGTCACGGCGAGCCCGTCGGCCCAGATCGTCGCAATCTGCCCCTCCGAGAGCGGCACGACGGTGCGTGTGCGTGCGAGGACCGCCGGGATATCGGAGGCGATCAGCGTCTCGCCGGTCCCCAGGCCGACGACCAACGGAGACGAGACCTTGACGCCAACGAGCTCGCCCGGGTGGTCGGAGGACACCACGACGAGCGAGTACGCGCCCGCGAGACGGCCCACGACGGATCGCACGGCTGCCGTGAGATCGACGTCGCCCGCGGCCGCCTCGATCAGATGCGCGACGACCTCGGTGTCGGTCTCCGACAGGAAGGTGTGACCTTCCTTCTCGAGGTGTGCGCGGAGCTCCTGATGGTTCTCGATGATCCCGTTGTGGATCACGCCGATCGTGCCGGTGCAGTCGGTGTGGGGGTGCGCGTTCTCATCGGTCGGCGCGCCGTGCGTCGCCCAGCGTGTGTGCCCGATCGCGGTCGTGCCGGGCAGCGCGGCCTCCCGCTCGAGGCTCGCCTCGAGCTCCGCGAGCTTGCCGGCTCGCTTGCGCACCTCGAGCTCCTCACCGAGCACGGCTACACCCGCGGAGTCATAGCCACGGTATTCAAGGCGCCGCAGACCCTCCAGGACGATGGGGAGCGCCTCGTCGGGGCCGACGTAGCCGACGATGCCGCACATGCGGGTCGAGCGTAACAGGGGCCGTCGCGGTGACCGTCAGGCGACGGCGGCGACCGCGGTCGCGATCGCGTCGGCGTGCGCGGCAGCGGCTTCCGACGTCTCCGCCTCGACCATCACGCGCACGAGGGGCTCGGTGCCGCTGGGTCGAAGGAGCACCCGTCCCCCGTTGCCGAGCGCCTCCTCGGCGGTGGCGACGGCTCGCGCGACGATGTCGGACGACACGACGGCGTCCCGATCCTCGACCCGCACGTTCCGCATGACCTGCGGGTATCGGCGCATCACGGCCGCGAGGTCGCCGACGCTCGCGCCGATCAACGCCCCGAGCGAAAGGAACCGAACCGCGGTGAGCAAGCCATCGCCGGTCGTCGCGAAGCGGCGGAAGATCACGTGGCCGCTCTGCTCACCCCCGAGCACGAATCCACCCTGCTCCATCTCCTCGAGCACGTAGCGGTCCCCCACCTTCGTGCGCCGCACGGTGATGCCGTGCTCGGCCATCGCGCGCTCGAAGCCGATGTTCGACATCACGGTGGCGACGACGGTGTTGCGTGCGAGCTCCCCGGCGTCGTGCAGGCCGACGGCACACGCGGCCAGGACCTGATCGCCGTCGATCACGGCGCCGTCGGCGGATGCGAACAGCGCTCGGTCGGCGTCGCCGTCGTGGGACACGCCGGCGTCGGCGCCCAGCCGTACCACCTCCGCCGCGACCACTTCTGGGTGCAGCGCTCCACACCCGTCGTTGATGTTCACGCCGTCGGGCGAGGCGAAGATCGCGGTGACCTGCGCACCGAGGCGCCGAAGCAAGGACGGGGCGACATCCGAGGCCGAGCCGTTCGCGCAGTCCACGACGATGTGCAGGCCGTCCAACGGCGCAAGCGTCGCGCCAGCGATGTGCTCCACGTATCGCTCGCGCTCGCCCTCGACAGGCGTGACGCTGCCGGCAGGCGCGTCCGGCGCCGCGCGACCGAGCGCCGCCTCGATCTCGTCCTCGATCGCATCGGAGAGCTTCATCCCGTCGCGTGAGAAGAACTTGATCCCGTTGTCCTCCGCGGGGTTGTGGGACGCGCTGATCACGACGCCCGCCGACGCTCCCAGGTCGACGGTCATGAATGCGATCGCCGGTGTCGGCTGCACCCCGGCCAGCAGCACGTCGCCACCGGCCGTGCGCACGCCCTCGACGAGGGCCTCTTCGAGCCAGACGCCTGAGGCTCGGGGATCGCGCCCCACCACGATCGTCGGCGTCGATCGAGCATGTTGACCGAGCACGAGGACGGCCGCGCGGCCGAGGCTCATGGCCAACCCACGCGTGAGCTCGGTGCCCGCGACACCGCGGATGCCATCGGTGCCGAACAGCCGCCCCATCGGGCGCACCCTAGCTGATGCAGACGGAACGCCTGCGACGTCACGGAGCCGACCGCGTCACCCATGGTTCGCTTCGTCGATCGCGCGTACCCCAGCGCAGCTCGAGATCGAGGGAGATCACCAGGCTGGGCCCCTGCCGGGTTCATCCTGCCTCGACGAGCTCCCCGAGTAGATCGCGAACATGTCGGTCGATCTCGTCGCGGATCGCCCGGACCGACTCGATCGGCTGGCCCGAGGGATCCGAGAGGTCCCAATCCAGGTAGCGCTTCCCGGGGAAGATCGGACAGACGTCGCCACATCCCATCGTGATCACGACGTCGGAAGCCTCCACGGCTTCCGTGGTGAGGGCCTTCGGGAACTCGTGAGAGATGTCTACGCCGACTTCGGCCATCGCCTCGATGACCGTCGGGTTGATTTCATCTGCCGGGGTGCTGCCCGCCGAACGGATCACCACGGACGAGCCAGCGTGCTTGGCGAGAAGTCCCGCCGCCATCTGTGAGCGTCCAGCATTGTGCACACAGACGAACAGGACCTCGGGTACCTGCTCGCCACGCAGCGAGCTCATGGTGTGATCTTCGCGATGATGTCATCACGGGCCGCCACCCACACCGCTCCATCGGGAGCGACCGTGATCCCGTCGGCATACGACGCACCCGAGATCGCCACTCGAGCTAGCACTCGTCCGCTCGTCGACACATGCAGAACGGTGTCTGAGGGCGTCGTGATCCAGAGTGTGCCGTCTTGGGCAAGGGCAAGATCATTCAAGCCATCCGTTGGGATCGCTCCGTGCAGCGGAACAACCGCCACGTGGCCGGTCGAACCGTCGACGTGCGCGAGTGCGGCCTTATCTTCCAGGGTCACCCAGTACGTGCCGTCGCCGGCAGCAACGATGTTGCGGGGCGTGACAAGACCGGGCACGGTATAGCGCGTGATCCCATGGTCACCCGTAGTGGAGACCGTCGCCACCTGGCTCGTATCGGGGATCGTGAACCACATCTGGTCGCCGCTACCCGCCACGATGAACCCTGGGCGTTGGGTCCGACCGCCGTCGGCTGAGACGACGACCGGGGTAACCGTTCCGTCGGATCCGACCCGCACCACCGCGCCCAGGTTCGGGTCCGTGGTCCATATCGACCCGTCGGAGGCCGCGGCGATGCCGAGCGTCGTGGCAGCCTCACCCCTCGATTCGAAGAGGTTGACCCTGCCGTCGGGCATCACGCGACCGAGCGACCCACCCGGATACCCGGTGAACCACAGGGCTCCATCGGGACCCCAACCGAACGAGAACGCACCCGCATTGTCGGAGATGGCCGTGACCGCGTACCGGGTCAACTCGTTGCCATCGAGGGAAGCTACCTCCGCAAGGTTCTGTTCGGTGACCCACACCCGTCCGTCCGGACCGATCGCCACACTTCGAAGGCCGACGAGGGCCACGGGGATCTTCCACGTGGTGACGGCGCCATGGCCAACAGGCGTCAGCTCGGTCACCCGCGTGGGGACCGCAACCGCCACCGGGATCCCCTGGGCGGGCGTGACGGGCGAACCGTCTGAGCGACCCGCAACGAACCAGATCCCCACAGCCAACAGGACCACGCCCAGCGCGATCACGAGGATCGGGAGTCGGGCCCCGCGGGGCCTGAACGACGTGGTGGCGGCCATGGCGTATGACGCTACCAGCGGGTATCCCCGGAAATGAGGCCGCGATAGGAACGGAAGGTGAACGCGGAAAGGGGACGGGCCCGGCCTTTCGACCGGGCCCGTTTGGGACGAGACGTCCGTCCGGGCATGGACGTCTGTGGGGACGTGGATCAGGTCGCTGCGTTGGTGCGACAGAACGACGTAGCAAGCCCGTACGGGGCTCCCGTGGCCCCTAGCGTCAACGGGGCGAAGCCGTTCTTCGTCAGCGTGTCCGTGATGAGCGTTCGGTAGCTCTTCCCGAAGCTCGCTCCGGGGAACGGGTCGTTGGAGTGTGTGTTGTTGCACAGCCAACCGTTCTTCGCGTCCAGGTAGCTCAACACGGCTTGCGCCGACACGTCGTTCCCCCATGAGGAGGGGACGGTCGGGTCAACGGTGTTCGGCACGTAGAAGTAGTTGTACACGTACCGACCGAACGGGAATCCTCCTGCGCTCGCGAGCTTCGCGATGGTCGTCAGCGACGCCTTCTTCGCGTCGATCGCGCCGAGGACGCCCGAGCATGAACCCGTGCCACCCTTGTTCTGTGTGTATCGAGCGAACGAGTACGGGAAGATCGCATCGGCTCGGTGACCGTCACCACAGATCGGTGTGGCGTTGTTCTCGAAGATCACGTGCTGCTCGCCGGTCCCATCAGTGAAGTTCGGGTCGATGCACTTCTGCAGGTCCGCCGCGACCGCCCCACCCTGGAGGAAGTTCGCGAAGTCCTTGCCGGTGCCCGATCCAGCCTGGGTCGCATACACGACGATCGATCCTGAACCAGGAGCGCCCGTCGCGTTACCAACTGAGTCGGTGTTCGCCAGACTGGTTCCGTTCGGTTGAGCCAACCAGTTGGTCGCGCAGCCCGTGTTGCTCGTGTTCGGGTTGCCATCGCCGAAGTAGACCTTCTTCAGGTCCGCCTGCGAGATGTTCGGCGTCGGCAGCGTGCCGGCACCGTTCTGCGTGACGTTCGTGTTGTTCTTCCCGATCCAGTAGCTGATACCGTCACGTGCGTACGAGCTCTCGTACTGGGTGAAGCCGGCGACGGCCGTCAGCGTCCGCTTGGATGACGAACGGCTGAAGTCGCCAGGCACGGCGGCTGCACCGTTCGTGTACTGGAACAGCACAGAAGCGCCGTTGCCTGATCCGACGGGGTACGCCTCGATGACGCGGTCGTGATACTCGTTCTCCGTCTCGATCAGCGCGCCGTCGTATGACAAGGCGCCGCCGATGATGCATTTCTGCTCATAGTTGGCGAACGTTCCGCTCGACGGGATGATGGCGCATCCGGCCGACTCGTTGTAGAGCAGATCCAGGCGGTTCATCGCCTCATAGGTGGTGTCGGAGCCAACCCCGACGATCGTCTGGGAGACCCGCGAGGTGTCGGGAGCGGCGGATGCAACACCACTTCCTGACACGACGAGGCCTACCGCGATACTCGCGCCGAACATCGCGCGAAGCACCGACTTACGCATGTGCCCTCCCCTTTCTGACCGGAGTCCTTCGCTCCGTGCCTGCCGGAACCGTGACAGCCGAAGGCAACGGGGGTGGGGCTCGCCGCTGAACGAGGGGTGAACTGTTGTCGCTGGTTGCGGGGTCACAGCGTCGACGGGAGGAACCGGTCGGCAGCCGCGAACGCCCCCCAGAGCAACGCCATGACCAACGGGGCCCCCAGGAGCCAGGCGACACGCCTCGAGACTCGGCGAGAAAGCCAGAGCGCGAGAAGCACCGAGGCCGCCGCGAGCTCCCCCCAGAACACCAAACCGCCGAGGCCCCCAGCCTCCCCTGCCAATCCCAGTTCCGAGGGCGCGACGTACGACTCCGGCGCGACCGGCTGGCTCGCCGGCAAGCCCTTCAGCACCGCAGTGACGACGTATCGGCCGGTGGCGAGGTACGGCGGCGAGGAGGTGATCAGCGTGAGCCGGTTGTCCGGAGTCGACGCCAAGACGTCGGGGTCGCCTGGCCGGATCGCGTTGACCGTCGCGACGAGATACGTGAAGCGGCCGGCGCCGGTCGAGACCGACACTTCGTCTCCTGGAAGCAGCTCGTTCAAACGCTTGAAGGGGGCGCCGAACGTCGTTCGACGTCCCAAGATCACGGAGTTCCCCGGCCGGCCTGGCAACGGGGTTCCCCGCAGATGGCCGGGACCTTCGCCTGTCAACGTCGGGGACGTACCCTGCACGATGACCGAGGTCAGGCCGATCTTCGGGATCGACATGACGCCGACAGGTTGCCCCTCGGTCGGTACCCACTCGAGCGCCGTCGCTTCCTTGCTCGCCACTAGGTCCTGCAGATCGCGCATCAACAGGGTTTGCGAGCGCTCGTACGTTAGGCGGGACAAGCCGAACTCATAGACGAGGAAGAGAGCGATCACACACCCGAGCCCGATGAGCGCCGAACCGACGATGCGCCGCGGGTTCCGCTTCGTCTGCCGGTTGGGCGACTCGAGCCGCTGCTGATCCGGACGAATATCGACGACTTCTGGCGTGCGTTGCGGGAGCGCCACGGCCGTCAAGCTCCACCACTGCCTTCATCGGGTCGCTCGGGCGTCGTGGCGCGCGCGCGTCGCCCGAACGGCGAGATCGCCTGTACGCGAGCGGTGGACCAGGCGACCCCCGCTCTGAGCCGCTGCCCGAACAGCAGGTACGCCCCGAGCACAAGGCTCGCGAGGCCCACGATCGCCGCGGTCGGCAATGCCTTGCTCCACGGGGTAGCCGCGAGGGCGGATGGGGGAACAACGACGACGGGGAAGGACGCGGTCGAGGGAGAAGCCGAAGGCGTAGTCGGACCGGGAGGGATGGCTGGGTCAGACACCGTCGGCGGGGGGTCGAGCAACGGCGGCCCTGGGTTCACGACCGGAGGCTGGTTGCTGCCAACGGGAGGCCCGTTCCCGCCTGGATGTCCATCCCCCCCATCGTTCGGGGGTGGGGCCACCCAGATCTGATTCACTATCGTGCGGGCCTGCGCGACGAGTGGGGCGGGCAGCGGTGCGTATCCGCGAGCCAGATCGTGCTGGCCCGGTCCGACGATGTAACTGACCAGATCGCCGATCGTGTTCCCGATCGCCTGATCCGGCGGCGAGTCACTCTTGCGCGCGCCGTGTGGGATCACCATGTATGACACAACCGGCATCGGCCACTGGGACGGTGTGTTCACCGCGTAGTTCGGCCGGTACACGCCGCTGTCATCTGGGTGCATGGCGGCGATCGCGTTGCGGATCGTGCCCGGGGTCGCGATGACTGTCTTCCCGTTCGGGTACTTGATCCGTACGGTCGGCAACCCATACTGCTCGGCAACAGAAGAGTCCATGTAGCCGATCGTCCCGTACTGGGTGATCGAGGCGAAGTCGGGCCCCCCCGTGCGCACCGTGTTGGCCACGGCCTGGGGTCCTGTCAAGAGGTTGACCGGGTTCCGCGAGGTCGCGAGAGCCGGGAGGATGTCGCTCGGGCCGGTGTAGGGATCGATCCCATCCGGCACTCCCCGTCCTCCATCCCTCCATGCTCCTCGAGCTGAAGTCCAGAACCACCTCGTCAGGTTGAGTGATTCCTCGCACGAGTCTCCTCGACCGATCACCGCGATCGTCGACGGGAACGCGACGCCGGGGTTGAGTCTCTTGATCTCGGGCGTGTTCCAGCTCTTGAGCTGACCCGAGAAGATCTTCGCTAGGAGCGCAGGCGTCAACGTCAGCCTCGTGACCTGGTTGTAGGTCGCTGGATCGAAGATGCGGAACCCGAATACCTCACCCGTCCCTAGCACCGGAGCGAAGCCGGCTGTCCGACCGTTGACCGCGAGGATATGTCGTTGCACGCCCGACATCGCTTGGGAGCTCACGGCGAACGGAGCCGACCCGGAGATGTACTGATCCATCGCCTCGCCCGACACTCTCAGCGTGTATCCGAGGTCGACATCGTCGGGAGGTTTGCACACGTCGATGGCGTACGTCCTGAACTGCCTGAGGCCCGAGGCGGTCCCAACACCAAGGAGCGAGACGCCGCCACTCCCGACGCAAGCATCGGACGGCGGCTGGAACGCAAGCGGCGCGAAGAGGCCTTTCGACAGATCGAGCGTGTCCGTCGTGACCCACAGGTCGCACGGATGGTCGGAGTCGCACCGGAAGGTGTATCCAGGCACCGGTGTCGTTCGGTCCTGCTCAACGTTCACCAGACCGCTCGCGATCGGAAGCGAACCGGACCCGTTCCCATTCCTGTCGGAGGTCCCAAGGATCCACTCACCCGGACACAGGTAGCCGCAGCTCGAGTAGAGGTTCGGCCGGCTGCACTGCGTCAGGTCCGTTGCCCCTCGCACGCATTGCTTCGCGCCCACCAACGCGTTGGGCGGAAAGTTCTTCCAGGTCACCGTGACGTATTGGCCATCGCTGAATGGATCGTCCAGATCCGTGTTGGGCGTGATCGTGACGGTCGGCTCTTTCGTCGCCGCACCGGCAATCCCACCGCCAACCATAGGAACCAAGAGCGCGGCGGCCACCATGGCCAAGACCGCCCGGGGCAACCTCGATCGGGCACGCATGGACGACATCAGGATGTTGATTGCGGATGAGCGCTGTCAATCGGCAGGCCCATTTGAACGACACCTTTCCCCCATCCGCCGGGGCTCGTTCACCTCGCGTTCATTTCCGGCCCCGAGACTGGCCGCCGTACGCCCGGACGAACCCTTGTGCCCTCACCAGACGGAAAGCGAGCGATGGCGGCGCACATCGATGAGAGCCCGACAGACCAAGCGATCCCGCGGAAGGTTGTTGCTGTCCGGACTCGGGCGGACAAGATCTTCAGGACACTCGCGTCCGGCGCCGGTGCGTCAACACTCATCCTCCTCGCGCTGATCGGGCTATTCTTGTTCCTCCAGGCGTTGCCTGCCCTCAAGGATGCGGGCTGGTCGTTCCTCACCACCTCCGAATGGCTGCCACCTCCTCGAGGCACTTCCGATACCTACGGCGTGGCTGCCCTGATCTATTGGACGGTCGTGATCGCGCTCATCGCGATGGTGATCGCAGTACCGATCTCGATCGCCGCGGCGTTGTTCATCACCGAATACTCCCCGCGTTGGATCCGCGGCCCGTTGACGTCGTTGATCGATCTCTTGGCGGCGGTGCCCAGCCTGCTCTACG
>Ga0207648_10007286_pt1 | contig 10902 bp, 10 predicted proteins | sample KBSMisM32_FD_184310 | JGI IMG/M metagenome (GOLD analysis project Ga0207648, IMG submission 184310) | Miscanthus rhizosphere microbial communities from Kellogg Biological Station, Michigan, USA - KBS Miscanthus M3-2 (SPAdes) (version 2) | ecosystem: Host-associated > Plants > Roots >... | reverse complement strand
ACGAGTGCTGTGGCTATGTTCAAGGCAGTAAATGAAACGTTACAGTCCAGACCATTTTGGAAGCAGGTACCAGAAAAGGAATTGATGACGGATGAGGTATTCTTCATGGCATGGACCACTACTCCCTGGACCTTACCTTCAAATCTTGGACTCACAGTTGGGCCGAATATAGATTATGTTTTTATCAAAACATTTAATCCGTATACCCATCTTCCGGTTAATGTGATCCTTGCAAAAGCATTGATTGGAAAATATTTTAAACCAGAAGGTGAGAACGGAGATTTTCCCAATTATACTGCAGAAACAAAACTACTGCCGTGGAAAGTACTGGCGGAGTTTAAAGGAAAAGAAGTAGAAGGAGTTGTTTATGAACAGTTGCTTCCCTTTTCAGCAAACTCATGGGAAGAATCTATAAAATACAGCATTCCTGATGCAAAACCATTCCGGGTACTGGTAGATGGATTTGTAACAACTGAAGATGGAACCGGTATAGTACATACAGCTCCTGATTTTGGTGCTGATGACTTTAAGGTAGGAACCAAATATGGGATCGGTCATTTTACCGGGATCAACAAATTCGGAGACCGGGATAAGCTGGTGCTGGTTGATCTGGAAGGAAAATTTGTAGAAGGATTAGGTGAGTTCAGCAACAGATATGTAAAGGACTACAAGGACGATCCAAAGTATGTAGATGTAAATGTTGATATCAGCGTAAAACTGAAAAAAGAGAACCGGGCTTTTAAAGTAGAGAAATACGAACACAATTATCCGCATTGCTGGCGCACTGATAAACCGGTATTATATTATCCGCTTGATTCCTGGTTTATTAAGACCTCTTCCGTTAGAGAGAAAATGGTGGAGCTGAACAAGACCATCAAATGGAAGCCAAAATCAACTGGAGAGGGAAGATTTGGTAATTGGTTGGAGAATGTAGTTGACTGGAACCTGAGCCGTAGTCGATTCTGGGGTACACCATTACCGATCTGGAAAAGTGAGGATGGAAAAGAAGAAAAATGCATCGGCAGTATAGCAGAGTTGAGAGCTGAAGCGGAAAAAGCAGATAAACAATTGGGATTGGCGAATAGTGCGAAGCTGGGCGCTGGCAACCTTGATCTGCATAAGCCCTATGTGGATGAGATCATATTGGTAAGCGATTCAGGAAGTCCCCTGAAGCGAGTGCCTGATCTGATTGATGTATGGTTTGATAGTGGATCCATGCCATATGCTCAATGGCATTTCCCTTTTGAAAATAAGGAAGCGTTCAAACAAAGCTTCCCGGCTGATTTCATTGCGGAAGGTGTGGATCAAACCCGTGGCTGGTTCTATACCCTTCATGCAATAGCTGCCATGTTGTTTGATAGTGTTGCCTATAAAACTTGTGTATCCAATGGGCTGGTGTTGGACAAGAACGGGAATAAGATGAGCAAGCGCTGGGGTAATGTAGTTGATCCGTTCAAAACTATTGAAACTTATGGAGCAGATGCTACCCGCTGGTATCTTGTTACCAATGCATCTCCCTGGGAGAATATGAAATTTGACCTGGATGGTATTAAAGAAGTGCAAAGGAAATTCTTCGGCACACTTTATAACACCTACCAGTTCTTTGCACTCTACTCCAATGTAGATGGATTTGCCTTTAAAGAAAAATACATACCGCTTAATGAGCGGCCTGAAATAGATCGCTGGATATTATCAAGCCTGCATTCACTTGTTAAGAAGGTGACTGAATACATGGATGATTATGAGCCAACACAGGCAGGCAGAGCAATCGAGGATTTTGTGGATGAACATTTAAGTAACTGGTATGTTAGATTATGCAGAAGAAGATTCTGGAAAGGTGAATATGAGCAGGATAAGATATGTGCTTACCAGACATTGTATGAATGTTTAGAAACGGTAGTACGACTGGTTGCCCCGGTATCTCCTTTCTTCAGTGATGTTGTTTTCCAGCAGCTGAATGAAGTAACAGGACGATTCCCCAAAGCAGAATCAGTTCATCACCTGGATTATCCCGTAGCCAATCCCGACTTTATAGATGAATCACTGGAAGAAAGAATGCAACTGGCGCAGGATGCGTCATCCCTGATCCTTTCTCTCCGGAAGAAAGTAAATATTAAGGTTCGCCAGCCATTGCAAAAGGTGCTGATACCAGTGTTGAACCCAACCATGGAACAGCAGCTCAGGAAGGTGGAAGACCTGATCAAGGCGGAGGTGAATATCAAAGAGATCGAGTTCCTGGATGCGGGAAATACGTTTATCCGCAAAAAGGTGAAGCCGAATTTTGTGGCATTGGGCAAAAAGCTGGGACCAAAAATGAAAGCTGTATCCACAGCTTTGGCACAATTCACGCAGGAAGATATAGCCCGATTTGAAAAAGACGGGCAATATAGTTTGCTAATTGATAGCGATCCCGTAATATTACAGATAGCCGAAGTTGAAGTGAGTAGTGAGGATATTCCCGGGTGGACGGTAGCCAATAAAGGTAGCCTGACTGTGGCCCTGGATGTGACCGTATCCCCTGAGCTTGAGGCAGAAGGAAATGCCAGGGAGTTCGTGAACAGGATCCAGAAGATCCGCAAGGACAGCGGGTTTGAACTGACAGACAGGATAGAAGTTAAAGTCACTGCCGGCAATGGAATGAAAGAATCTTTGACACAGTTTAAAGACTATATTTGCGCCGAAATTCTGGCAGATAAGCTGGAAATAGTGGCAGAAATACCCGATGGAACCGTTCCGATGCCGATCGGAATTGAAGTAAACGACGTCTCACTAAAAGCGATTGTCTCAAAAAAAGGCTAATTATGGCTAACAAGAAACACAAGGCGGCACCCAAAAAACCCGCTAAGAAAGCGGCAAAGCCAGCAGCTAAGGCACAAAAGCCCGCTGCAAAGCCTGCTAAGAAAGTGGTTGCTAAACCTGCGCCTGCGGCCAAAAAAGCTGCTGTCCCGGCTAAAAAACCGGCGGCGCCAGCACCAGCTAAACCTACTGCGAAACCCGAGGTGAAACCAGTTGCAGCAGCACCGGCTCCGGCTAAACCTGTTGCAAAAAAACCGGGGGCATTTGACCCCAAATCTTTGGTATCTATAAAACCTACAGCAAAGCCTGTAATCAAGAAAGAACCGCCTAAACCGGCGAAGGTTCCGATACCGAAGACAACAACGAAGAGTGCAGTTAAATATGAACCTGAATTTACTAAATCTGTATTAGACACCCCTATGTTTGATCAAACCGGACCCACGATGCGATACTCAGATGCGGACTTGAATGAGTTCAGAGAAATCATCAACAAGAAGCTTGATGCAGCGAAAAAAGAGTTGGCCTATCTGCAGGGATTGATTACCCGTAGAGATGAAGGCGGTGATATGGACGAGGCGCGTTACATGACTATGGAAGATGGAAGCGTAAGTATGGAAAGAGAACAGCTGAGCCAGATGGCCAGTCGTCAAATAACCTTCATCGATCACCTGGAGAAAGCACTCATGCGTATTGAGAACAAAACGTATGGTGTTTGCAGAGTTACAGGAAGATTGATTGATAAGGCCCGTCTCCGCGCAGTTCCTCATGCTACTTTGAGCATTGAAGCAAAGCAGATGATGAACAAATAAATGCGTTGATTGCTGCAGTCAGTAAGGGTTACTCCTGAATTAAAATAATAAACAGGCTATACGGTTCCTGCTTAAGGGAACCTGTTTTGGTAGAATCGAGTTTTCCTTTTACTTTTAAAAGGACAGCTAATTTTAAACTGCCAAAACAATTCATTATGAGAAAGTATAGATCTACCTGCCTGTTATTTATTTCCATTTTATTTATTGTTAGTTGTACTAAAGAAGGCCCTGAAGGTCCTGTTGGTGCAACAGGTCCACAAGGTGCTACTGGTTCTACAGGTCCTGCCGGTGCTGCTGGTCCTCAGGGTCCACAGGGACAAACCACTGCTATTTACTCTCCGTGGTTTTTAACTGGCGCAGGATGGACATCAACTGGCGCTGTAACCTATTTGGCTCGTTTTCTTTATGACAGGACATCAACTGTAATTACACAAACAGTAATGGATCAGGGCCTGGTGCTTGGATTTATGAAAGGTGAGCCCAATACACCTACACTTGCCACACAGGTTTTCCCATTACCTTATTCCATTGGTAACGGAGCTGGTTTCCTGGATCAATATGAACTGATTTTAAATGCACCGGGTAATGTAAGATTCCTGTATAAAAGTGATGCTCCCTGGACTGCAGCAGACCTGGCTGTTATCTCATTCCGCTATGTAGTGATTCCCGGAAGTGTAACTGGTGGAAGAGGAGTAAACAGTATAACTACTTATGAAGGATACACTGCAGAACAATTAAAAGCAATGTCTTATTCCCAGATAAGGACAGTGTTCAACCTGCCAGAAGACGGAACTAACATTAAATAATTGATATAAAAAAAATACTGGTGACCAATGGTCATAAGCCATTGTCTCCCACCAAAGTCAAAAATCCGGCAATTGCTGAAATGCGTTGCCGGGTTTTTGACTTTTTCATTATGGATTCATACATTCACCACAGGTTACAGGCTAAACGATAATTTTGTAGTATGACCATTCACTTTGGATATGAAAAAGGACAGGTATTGCAAGCCCTGCGTTATCATTTTATCAGTCAGTTTGAGATACGCATCATGATCATCCTGGTGAATGTGTTTGCCTTTGCTTCATTGGTCTTGTATGGCTTTCACAAGATCACTCCATGGGCATGTCTGACAGGAATCCTTTTGTGGATGGTATTAATGATCAGCTTCTGGTTTATTCTTCCGGGTATTGTTTACAGAAGAGCAGAAACCTTCCGTCATGAGTTCAGCATGAACTTTGAACAAAATGGATTTTCACTTAAGCATGAAAGGGGGTCTCGTGAGTGGTCCTGGGAAGCGCTAACCAATTTTGTAGAAAGCCCGCATTTCTTTCACTTATATTTTGATGCAAGATCTTTTTTTCTTGTTCCTAAAAGCGGATTTAAGGATAAAGATGAGGTCTTTGAAATGAGACAGCTATTGAAGCAGAAGGTTCGAAAACTTTAAGAGATCAAACAACCTTATACTGTGATTAAATCCTTAATAGAAAAGGTTAGTTTTTTGTTTGTATTGCTGGTTATGCAAGGCTGCTCAATGTATTATTTGCAAAACAGGACTGACAAAAATCAGGAGGTGTCAATAATGTATAAGAATAGTGATCAGGCAAAATATGCCGAGGCCAGTCTAAAAAAAGTAAAGCGAGATATTACCAATATAACGAAGGAATGTGACGACAGCAGCTGCACATTGAAATTTGAATTATTTCCAAAAAGGACCTTGCCTTTTACTACCATTGTGCAATTGTTAAATCTTACAACTCAACCAAATGAAGAAAGGATTGTAAATGTTTATGGTATGGATAGCAATATTCCTGACTCCAAAGACACTATCCTTTATAAGTCGGGACGTAAGATGGTCATCAATAAATTTAAACTGAGGAAACAATTTATCTTACTCGGGAGAAAATTTTTCGTTTACCATTTTAAATAGACCGGAGGATAATTAGAGTTTCTTTTCCATCAGGTAATGTGGGATAGTGATCTCGATAAATTCATTACCGATCACTTTATAGTCCATGCGTTCATAGAAACCGACAACAGCTTTGCGGGCATGCATGGATATAATCCGGTAGCCACGGTCCCGGGCAATATTCTCGGCAAAATGCATAATGGCGCGTCCGATTCCTTTTCCCTGCAGGTCATTCAGAACGGCCATCTGGCGTAAACGTACCATGTCAGGGCGCATTTCCACCAGCATACAACAGCCAAGGATCCGCTCATCTTCAAATGCCGCAATGAGAAGATTATCCTTCTCCTCCTCCAGCTCAGCCGGAGTAAAACCCAGGCCCAATGGCTTGCGCAGAATATCATCCCGCAATTTGACCATTTGCTGGTATTCTGGTGACCCGTGATCAATGATTTTCAGCGCCATGTAAAAGGAGTTCCGTTGAGGGCTTTCAAATTACAAATAACTGATTACACTGCCAACGGATGGGCTTTATAATTTTATCGGAAAAGGGTTGGGGTGGTACGAACAAAAACCTCATATTAATGGTTAGTATACAGGTTATTAGTGCAAAACCGGAAAAAATGACGTTTCCGATGTTGGTTTACCCAAAAAGTATATTTTTGCACCCTATAAACTAAACTTATACGACATGTCAGACATTGCATCAAGAGTTAAAAAGATCATCGTTGACAAACTGGGTGTAGAAGAAGCGGAAGTCACCAATGAGGCTTCTTTCACCAATGACCTGGGTGCCGATTCACTAGACACCGTAGAACTGATTATGGAATTCGAAAAGGAATTCAATATATCCATTCCCGACGAGCAAGCTGAAACCATTACTACAGTTGGCCAGGCAGTAGCATACCTGGAAGAGCATGCTAAATAATTAATGGGTGTATAGTTTACCCCGCCGAAGGCGGGGCAAATACTGAAAGAATACTTAATTCCGCCTTCTGACTGTCACTTACAGCGAAGGCGGTTTTTAGCTTATCACCGAATACAAGAAATTGGCTTTATGGAACTAAAAAGGATAGTTGTTACAGGAATGGGCGCTCTTACCCCCATGGGTAATTCAATTGATGAATATTGGGACGCGCTGATCAACGGTGTATCCGGTGCTGCCACCATCACTCAATTTGATGCCTCCAAATTCCGCACAAAATTCGCCTGCGAAGTAAAGAACTTCGATCCCGTTAAATTCCTTGATAAGAAAGAAGCCCGCAAGATTGACCGCTTCACCCAATTTGCACTTGTTGCAAGTGACCAGGCAATGGCCGACGCCGGTTTGAATAAAGACAATATCAATCCAGACAGGATCGGTGTTGTATTTGCCAGCGGTATTGGTGGTTTGATCACCTTCCAGCATGAAGTCACTGATTTTGCAAAAGGTGATGGCACCCCACGCTTCAATCCTTTTTTCATTCCCAAAATGATCCTTGATATTGCTGCCGGCCAGATCAGCATGCGCCATAATCTCCGCGGACCCAATTTTGCCGTGGTAAGCGCCTGCGCAAGCAGTACCAATGCCATCATTGAAGCCCATAATTTATTGCGCCTTGGTAAAGCTGATATCATTGTTACCGGTGGTAGCGAAGCGGTGATCAGCGAAGCCGGTGTTGGCGGATTCAACGCCATGAAGGCAATGAGCGAAAGAAATGATGATCCCAAAACTGCCAGTCGCCCTTATGATAAAGACCGCGATGGGTTTGTAATGGGAGAAGCATCCGGTGTGCTGATACTGGAAGAGTTAGAACATGCTAAAAAGCGTGGCGCCAAAATATATTGTGAAGTGGTTGGCGGCGGCGCTACTGCCGATGCACACCATATCACCGCCCCTCATCCTGAAGGACTCGGTGCCAAAAATGTAATGCTGGTTGCGCTGGATGATGCAGGCATGCAGGCCAGCGAGATCGATTATATCAATACCCATGGCACTTCCACACCACTCGGTGATACAGCTGAAGTAAAAGCGATCGTGAACGTGTTTGGTGACCATGCCTATAAATTAAATATCAGCTCCACCAAGAGCATGACAGGCCATTGCCTTGGAGCTGCCGGTGTGATTGAAGCAATTGCCTGCATTAAATCAGTGATGCATGATATTGTGCCCCCCACTATCAATCACTTTACTGATGATCCTGAATTAGACCCCCGACTCAACTTTACTTTCAACAAAGCACAAAAACGCACTGTTAATGCAGCCTTAAGCAACACTTTTGGATTTGGCGGACATAATGCATGTGTGATAGTAAGGAAATTTAAAGGTTAATTATTATAAATAGATTTGAAATTTTAGGTTTAAGTTTCTAGTCCAAAACCTAAAATTTCAATGACAAATAGACAAATCGTTTTGAAGTTTTAGGTTTAAGTTTCTAGTCCAAAACCTAAAATTTCAAATTTAAATTGTGAACAATTTTTCGTAGCTTGAATACCGTGGATTTCTTCACTAATCTATTTAAAAAACATGCAGGTTCTTCATTCAAAAAAGAACTTAAGAATATTCTAGGCTTCAGACCCAACAATATTTCATTATATAAAACAGCCCTTACCCACCGCTCAGTACGCGAAGGTGCCGATGAAAATAATGAACGCCTTGAGTACCTGGGAGATGCTGTGCTCAGTGCAATGATCGCCGATTATCTTTTCAAACGGTATCCCTATCGTGAAGAAGGATTCCTTACTGAGATGCGTAGCAAAATGGTAAACCGCCAGCAATTGAATGATATTGCCATTCGCATGGGCCTCAAAAAGATCACTCTCTTCAATAAAATGGACGGCTCTCTCAAAGTGAGCCAGATCTTTGGTAATACACTGGAAGCATTAGTGGGTGCCATGTACCTGGATAGCGGCTATAAAAAAACAAGCAAATGGGTACTGGAACATGTGATACAACCACACATGTTCATGGATGACCTGGAAAACCTGGAGATCAATCACAAGAACAAATTATACGGCTGGGCCAATAAGAATGGGAAAGTGCTGGAGTTTGAAACGCTCAATGAAAAACTGGAAAATGGTCGCCGGCTATTCACTATTGCTGCAGTAGTAGATGGTAATAATATTGCAGAAGCCAAAGCTTTTAATAAGAAAGATGCCAGCCAGATCGCTGCCCAGATTGCAGTAGAGAAATTGGGGATTACGTGATAAGCTACTAGCCTCTGGCCACTAGCTTCTAGACTTATGGCTGAGACTTTCTCTCCTGGCATAATTCAATCAGTACTCCGTTGGTATGTTTAGGATGCAGGAAACAAACGAGCTTGTTATCTGCTCCAACTTTTGGTTTATCATTCAATAAAACAAAGCCTTCTTTCTTTAATCGTTTCATTTCGGCTTCAATATTCTCTACACTAAAAGCAATATGGTGCATGCCTTCGCCTCTTTTGGCAATAAAACGGGCAATCACACCTTCGCTGTCCATGCCTTCAATTAATTCAATTTTTGTTTCTCCCGACTTGAAGAAAGCTGTTGTAACGCGTTCAGATTCCACATCCTCTTGTTTATAGCATGGAGTATTCAGCAATTTTTCAAACAGTGGTACCGAAACACCGAGGCTAGAAACGGCAATGCCAATATGTTCCACTTTTTCCATAATAGTGTTGATTTAGAAGAGTTACAAAAGTAAAAGTCTAGCGGCTAGTAGCTAGTGGCTAGCAGCTTTTTTTACAACCTTTTGAGCTAATTTTGTGTTTACCAAGGGAACGATAATTGCTACCCTTTAGGATATGCTCAATTTCCCCATATACCTGGACTATAATTCCACAACCCCTTGTGATCCAAGGGTAGTAGAAGCAATGCTTCCCTATTTTACAAGCGCTTTTGGGAATGCAGCCAGTCGCAACCATCCCCTGGGATGGCAGGCAGAGGAGGCAGTGGAGCTTGCCAGGGAGCAGGTAGCCAAACTGGTAGGTGCCGAAACCAAGGAGATCGTCTTTACCTCTGGCGCAACAGAAGCGGTAAACCTTGCCCTGAAGGGGGTTTTTGAAACCTATTCTGGCAAGGGTAATCATATTATTACCTGTAATATTGAGCATAAAGCAGTGCTGGATACCTGCCAGCGTATTGAAAAAATGGGAGGTGAGGTTACCTACCTGAAGGTTAAACCGAGTGGGATCATTGATCTAAAAGAACTGGAATCAGCTATAAAACCAACCACCATCCTGGTTGCTGTGATGTATGCCAATAATGAGATTGGTACCCTGATGCCAATCAGGGAGATCAGTGCAATTGCCAAAAAGAAGGGAGTACTGGTATTTTCAGATGCTACCCAGGCGGTTGGTAAAATACCGGTGGATGTTATCCAGGACGGAATAGACCTAATGGCATTTTCCGCCCACAAATTATATGGTCCAAAGGGGGTAGGAGCGTTATATGTGAGAAGAAAAGATCCCCGGGTAAAACTGGCTCCCCAGATAGATGGTGGCGGCCATGAACGTGGTATCAGAAGTGGTACCCTCAACGTTCCGGGCATTGCAGGATTTGGGAAAGCCTGCGAAATTGCTTTTAATGAAATGAAGGAAGCCGGGCAAAGATTAAAGCAGTTGCGGGATAAACTGGAGAATGCTTTATTGCAGATAGAAGAAACATACCTGAACGGAGATAAGAATCAGCGCCTGCCAAACGTTACCAATATATCTTTCAGATATGTGGAGGGAGACGCGCTGATGATGGGATTTAACAAAAATATCGCGGTATCATCCGGCTCAGCATGTACTTCCGCATCACCTGAACCGTCTTATGTGTTGAAAGCACTGGATGTGGGAGATGACCTGGCCCGCAGTTCAATCCGGTTCAGTTTGGGAAAAAACACTACAGAAGAAGAGATCGATTATACAATTGCAGAAATAACCAATACGGTAAACAAACTCAGGGAACTGAGCCCGCTTTGGGAAATGCATAAGGAAGGAGTTGAGATCAAACAGGAAGAGTGGTTTCACCATTAATAAAAGCTGTTAGCCACTAGCTATTAGCTTTTAGACTTAAATGGAGAATGAACTAAATAACTGTAACAATAAATAAGTCTGGTGGCCAGTGGCCAGAAGCCAGGGGCCAACAGAATAAACAACTACCATTATGAACATGAATATGACCGGCTTCGAAAATGCCATACATGTAAGCGAAAAAGCAAAGACCCGATTGCAGGAACTGATGACGGAGCAGGGAAAGGATGCTTCTTACTTTTTGCGCGTTAGCGTAGTTGGAGGCGGTTGTTCAGGCCTTAGTTATAAAATGGATTTCGACAATGTTTCAAAACCAACCGACCAGGTTTTTGAACACAATGGCATGAAGGTAGTCACTGACATGAAGAGCTTATTATACCTCGTAAATACCACACTTGAATTCTCAGACGGA
>Ga0207648_10007284_pt1 | contig 10904 bp, 11 predicted proteins | sample KBSMisM32_FD_184310 | JGI IMG/M metagenome (GOLD analysis project Ga0207648, IMG submission 184310) | Miscanthus rhizosphere microbial communities from Kellogg Biological Station, Michigan, USA - KBS Miscanthus M3-2 (SPAdes) (version 2) | ecosystem: Host-associated > Plants > Roots >... | reverse complement strand
GCCGACCTGCAGGACCTGACCCGCGAGCAGCGTTACAAGGTCGACACCGTGCGGCGCGAGACGCCGAAGGTCGGCCGCAATGACCCGTGCCCGTGCGGCAGCGGCAAGAAGTTCAAGCAGTGCCACGGCGCGGCCTGACGGAGCCCCAACGCGCCTGACCGATGCGCCTGCAGCTGCTGTCCGACCTGCATCTCGAAACCGAGCTGTTCGAGCCGACCCCGGCCCCCGACGCCGAACTGCTGGTGCTGGCGGGCGACATCGACAGCAGCTGGGCCGGGCTGGAGCGGTTCCACGGCTGGCCGGTGCCGGTGCTGTTCGTCGCCGGCAATCATGAATTCGACGATCGCGAGATCACGCAGGCCTGGCCGGCGCTGCGCGAGCGCTGCGCGCGGCTCGGGATCCGGCTGCTGGAATGCGAAACCGCACTGCTGGACGACAAGGCGGGTCGGCACATCCGCATCGTCGCGACGACGCGCTGGAGCGACTTCGACCTGTTCGGCGCGGCGCAGCGCGAGCGCGCGATGCGCGCCGGCGGCTACTTCGTGAAGATCATGAACGCGACCCGCCATGGCCTGCCGTTCGACACCGACGGTGTGCGCCATGAAGCGCTGGCCTGCCGCGACTGGCTGCGCCATGAGCTCGAGCAGGTGCATGTCCGCTGCGATGCCACCGTGGTGATCACTCACTTTGCCCCGAGCTTGCGAAGCGCCGACCCGCGCTTCGGCGCCCAACCGAGCAGTGCCAGTTTCTGCAATGCCGACGACGAGCTGCTGCCGCGGGCCGATCTGTGGATCCACGGACACGTGCATTGCCGGCACGACTATCAGGTTGCGCATGCCGGCGGCAGCACCCGCGTGGTCTGCAATTCGCGCGGGCACTCGCGCCGCGGCGAGTCCGACGGGCATCAACCGACGCTGGTGTTGGAGGTCTGAAGCGCCGGCGCGCGATCAGCGCAGGAGCCGCGATGCGCAGGCTTTGATCAAAGCCCGGAGCGGCGCACCAGCCGGCTCTCCCACGGCCGCTCGGAGCGCGACGGCGCGATCGGCGCCGGGTCGACGAAGTCGCTGTCCCCGGGCGCCAGGCTCGCATCGAGACCGAAGGCCGTGCCCATGTCGGCAGGGTCGTTCGGGTCGAAGGGGGGTGAATGCTCGCCGCGCAACGACGTGAGCCATGAAATTCCTGTCGACCAGTTCATCGCGATCTCCCGTGTCCCGCCATGCCACGCAACAAAGTGTGCGCTTGTCCGGCGGGTTCCATGCATCGAAATGAGGGCTACTCCGGTAGCACTTGGCAACATTCCAAACTGCGTGTTGCGCACTGTTGCAGATTCACCCACGGCATCCCACGTCGTATGGATGGCGAAAGTGTCGCCCGCCACCTATGGTTCATCCACGTCGGCCGGCCGTCGGTGCCGGCACTCACGCAGGGGTTTGAATCATGGTCATCGCCGCGATCAGGGCCATCACCTGGGGCACCATTGCCACGGCCGTGGTCAGTGCGCTGCTGATGGCGGCGACGAACGGCAACACGCAGCGCCTCGAGGCGCTGCCGGGCGCTGACAACGGCCGCGCGATGCCGGCGTCGCCCGGCGGCATGCGCAGCGAGCGTCGACAGGCCCCCCGGCCCGGCGACGGGCTGCGGCCGTCGTCCGCGACGCGCTGATCCCCCGCGCCGGCGCCGGCGCTGCGCATCGGGTCTAATCCGGGTCCGCGTCGCGCGCGGCCGTCGGCCACGCCTGCTCCCGATCCCCACGAAAGACCCGACATGTACTCCGACGTCAAGCTCTTCATCAACGGCGAATGGTGCGATGGCGCCACCGGTCGCAGCGAACCGGTCATCAACCCGGCCACCGGCAAGGTGCTCGCGCGTGTCGCGCACGCCGCACCGGCCGACCTCGACCAGGCACTGCACGCCGCCGACAAGGGCTTCAGGGCCTGGCGCAAGGTTTCTGCCTTCGACCGCTACAAGCTGCTGCGCAAGGCCGCCGACATCATCCGCAGCCGCGCCGACGAGATCGCCCCGCTGATGACGATGGAGCAGGGCAAGCCGCTTGCCGAAGCGAAGATGGAAACGCTCGCCGCCGGCGACATCATGGATTGGTTCGCCGAGGAAGCGCGCCGCGCCTACGGCCGCCTGGTGCCGCCTCGTGCCGAGGGCGTGATGCAGATCGTCGTGAAGGAGCCGGTCGGCCCGGTCGCCGCGTTCACGCCCTGGAACTTCCCGATCAACCAGGCGGTGCGCAAGGTGTCGGCGGCGCTCGCCGCCGGCTGCTCGGTGATCCTGAAGGGGCCCGAGGAAACGCCCGCGAGCTGCGCCGCGCTGGTCCGGTGCTATGTCGACGCCGGCGTTCCTGCCGGTGTCGTTAACCTGGTCTTCGGCGTTCCGGCCGAGGTTTCCGAGTACCTGATCCCGCACCCGGTCATCCGCAAGATCACTTTCACCGGCTCGACCCCGGTCGGCAAGAAGCTCGCGGCGCTCGCCGGCCAGCACATGAAGCGCATCACGATGGAGCTCGGCGGCCACGCGCCGGCGATCGTGTTCGCCGATGCCGATGTCGACGCGGCGGCCAAGATGTATGCCGCGGCGAAGTTCCGCAACGCCGGCCAGGTGTGCGTGTCGCCGACGCGCTTCCTGGTGCACGAGTCGGTGCTTGCGCGCTTCGTCGAAGGCTTTGTCGCGACCACCGCGAAGCTCAAGGTCGGCGACGGCCTGCAGGCCGACACCCGGATGGGGCCGCTGGCCAACAGCCGGCGTGTCGAGGCGATGCAGATGTTCGTCGACGATGCAGTCGCCCGCGGCGCGAAGGTGCTGACGGGCGGCAAGCGCATCGGCAGCGAAGGTTACTTCTTCGAGCCGACCGTGCTCGGCGACGTGCCGGCGGCGGCACGCATCATGAGCGAGGAGCCGTTCGGCCCGATCGCACCGATCGTGCCGTTCGGCAGCTTCGACGAGGTCGTCGCCGAGGCGAACCGCCTGCCGTTCGGCCTCGCGGCCTATGCCTGCACCCGTTCGCTGAAGACCGCGAACGCGATCGGCGCGGCGTTCGAGAGCGGCATGGTGTCGATCAACCACATGGGGCTGGCACTGCCCGAGGTGCCGTTCGGCGGCGTCAAGGATTCGGGTTACGGCTCGGAGGGCGGCAGCGAGGCGATCGAGGCCTACCTGAACACCAAGTTCGTCACTCAGGTCGGGCTGTAAGCCCGGCTTGATCGGCCGCGCGGGCGCCGTGGCTCGGCCCCGCGGCCGAAGCGCCGGGCCGGTGCGATCGCGCACCGTGCGAGCGGCAGCAGCGGCGCGACCGGTATCGCCCGATCAGTAGAATCGCCGCCCCGCCAACTCGCCGCCGTCGGCTCACCTCCATGTTCTGCGCCATCGACTTCGGCACCTCGAACTCCGCGATCGCCGTGCCCGACGCCGCGGGCGGTATGCGCCTGGTCGAACTCGAACCCGGCCAAACGACGATGCCGACCGCGGTGTTCTATTTCGTCGAGGGCCCGGAGCTCGACGGCCCGCCGCGCGCGTTCGGCCGCGCCGCGATCGCGGCCTACGTCGACGGGCTCGACGGCCGCCTGATGCGCTCGATGAAGAGCATCCTGGGCAGCCCGCTGATCGACCAGACCACGGATGTCGGCGGCGGCCGTGGCGCGAAATACCTCGACATCGTCGCCGGCTACCTGAAGCACCTGAAGGGCCGCGCGGAGGCGCAGGCCGGCGTGCCGGTGCGCCATGCGGTGCTCGGGCGGCCGGTGTTCTTCGTCGACGACGACCCGGTGCGCGACGCGCAGGCCCAGGCGGCTCTCGAAACCGCGGCGCGCCAGGTCGGCTTCGATGAACTGCAATTCCAGTACGAGCCGATCGCCGCGGCATTCGACTACGAGCGCACGGTCGCCACCGAGCAGATCGTGCTGGTCGCCGACATCGGCGGCGGCACCTCCGACTTCTCACTCGTGCGCGTCGGCCCGCAGCACGCCGCGAAGCGCGAGCGCAAGGGCGACATCCTCGCAAACCACGGCGTGCATGTCGCCGGCACCGATTTCGACCGCCGCATCGAGCTCGCCGCGATCCTGCCCGAATACGGCTTCGGCGCAATGGGCCCGCGCATCGCCGGCGCACCGGCGCGCGAGGTGCCGAGCAGCGTCTATTTCGACCTCGCGACCTGGCACCTGATCAACACCGTCTACAGCCCGGGGCGGGTCGCCGAGCTGCGCGGCATGCGCGGTTTCTACGGCGATCAGCGGCACTACGATCGGCTCATGATCGTCGTCACCGAACGCCTCGGTCACGAGCTGGCGGCACGCGCCGAGGGCGCGAAGATCGCGATCGCCGACGGCGGCGCGACACGCATCGACCTGAGCCACACCGAACACCGGCTCGGCGTCGACCTCAGCGAGCACGAGGCGATGCAGGCGATCGAGGCCGACATCGCGCGCATCGTCGGCGCGGCGCGCGACACGGTCGCGCAAGCCGGGCTGCGGCCGGACCAGGTCGACGCGCTCTATTTCACCGGCGGATCTACCGGGCTGCGGCTGCTGGCCGAGCGCATCGGCGCGGCCTTTCCGGCCGCGCAGGCGGCGCGCGGCGACCGCTTCGCCAGCGTCGCGACCGGCCTGGCGCTGCACGCGCAACGCTGGTTCACGGCGCCCTGACGCCACGCCTCTCGCCCGGCGCCGGGCGAGCGCCGACATGACGTTCGGGCGTGCGATCGGAAGGCCGCGCGCGGCGGCGTCGGGATCAGCCGGCCGCGAGCACCGCCGCGATCGCGACCGCGGTCGCCTCGACGTTGCCGCTGTTCAGCCCGGCGACGCAGATCCGTCCCGAGCGCACCATGTAGACCGCGTGTTCCTCGCGCAGCCGATCGACCTGCGCCGCCGACAGCCCGGTGTAGCTGAACATGCCGCGCTGGCTCAGGAAGTAGCCGAAGTCGCGGCCCGGCACCTTGGCCTGCAGCACGCCGTGCAGCTGGTGGCGCATCGCGAGAATGCGCTCGCGCATCGCACCCAGCTCGGCCTCCCAGCTGCGGCGCAGCTCGGGCTCGGTCAGCACCGTGGCGACGATCTGGCCGCCGTGGATCGGCGGGCTCGAGTAGTTGCGCCGGATCGTGAACTTGAGCTGGCCGAGCACGAGGGCGGCCTGCGCGGCATCGGGGCAGACGACGCTGAGCGCGCCGCAGCGTTCGCCGTAGACGCTCATGCTCTTCGAGAACGAGTTCGCGATGAAGAAGCTGATGCCGGCGCTCGCGAGCGCGCGCGCCGCATAGGCATCGGCCTCGATGCCGTCGCCGAAGCCCTGGTACGCGAGGTCGAGGTAGGGGATCAGGCGGCGCTCGCGCAGCACCGGGATCAGCTCGTCCCATTGCGCGCGGCTCAGGTCGACGCCGGTCGGGTTGTGGCAGCAGGCGTGCAGCAGCACGATGCTCTGCGCCGGCAGCTCGCGCAGGGTCGCGAGCATCGGCGCGAACTGCACGCCTCCAGTGGCCGGGTCGTAGTACGGGTAGGTGTTCACGGTCAGGCCGGCGCCCTCGAACATCGAGCGGTGGTTGTCCCAGGTCGGCCCGCTGACCCAGACCTGGCTCGCCGGGAAGTAGCGCGCGATGAAGTCGGCGCCGACCTTCAGCCCGCCGCTGGAACCGACCGACTGGATCGTCGCGACCCGGCCCGCGCGCAGCGCCTCGTGATCGGCGCCGAACAGCAGCTGCTGCACCGCGCCGCGAAAGTTCGCCGCGCCCTCGATCGGCAGATACGGCTTCGGCCCGTTCTTCGCGATCACCATCGCCTCGGCGCGCTTGACCGACGCCATCACCGGGATGCGGCCGGCATCGTCGAAATAGATGCCGATGCTCAGGTTGATCTTGTTCGGCCGCGGGTCGTTCTGGAAGTCCTCGTTGAGGCTCAGGATCGGGTCGCCGGCGAACGGGGGAATGTGCTCGAACATGAAGAAGCTGCCTTGGAATGAACGTCGGATGTCAGGCCGCGAGCGCGGCCTCGATGTCGGCCTTCAGCGACTCGGGCTTGTCGGTGGGCGCGTAGCGTTTCAGCACCTTGCCGTCGCGGCCAACCAGGAACTTGGTGAAGTTCCACTTGACGCCCTTGCTGCCCAGGATGCCCGGCGCCTCGGCGGTCAGCCACTTCCACAGCGGGTGCGCCTGCGCGCCGTTGACCTTGACCTTGCTCATCATCGGGAAGCTGACGCCGTAGTTGAGCTGGCAGAACGACGCGATCTCGCCGTCGCTGCCCGGGTCCTGGCCGCCGAACTCGTTGCTCGGGAAACCGAGCACCACCAGGCCGCGGTCGCGGTAGGTCTCCCACAGCGATTCGAGCCCGGCGAACTGCGGCGTGAAGCCGCAGGCGCTCGCGGTGTTGACGATCAGCATGACCTTGCCGCGCTGGGTCGACAGCTGCGCAGGCTTGCCCTCGATCGACAGGGCCTCGAAGTCGTAGATGCTGGGCGCGGTGTCGGCCATGGGGTGTCTCACGTGAAGAAGCGAAGGAGCGCCATCGTACCGCCGTGCCGGCGCGGCGCGTTGCAGCGCCTCTTCAGTGCTTGTCGCTGCGCGCGATCGCCAGCAGGTGCTCGAGCTCTTCGCGGTATTTCACGCCGTTCGACTTGTGCCAGCGGTAGATCAGCCACATCGTGCCGGCGACGACCATGCCGAACAGCGCGATCGCGGTGAACGCCGACAAGCCGAACTTCGTCATGCCGGTGTAGAACGCGCCCAGGCCGAGGATGCAGGCCTGCTCGTTGAAGTTCTGCACCGCGATCGAGCGCCCCGCGCCCATCAGGTTGGCGCCACGGTGCTGCAGCAGCGCGTTCATCGGCACGACCATGAAGCCGCCGATCGCGCCGAGCACCACCAGGAACGGGGCCGCGACCCACACATTGGTGATGAGGTTCAGCCCGATCACCAGCAGCCCGAGCACGATGCCCATCGGGATCACGCTGGTGGCCTGGTCGAGCCGCATCCGCAGCGAGGCGACGACCGCGCCGGCGGCGGTGCCGATCACGACCACCGCGACCAGCGATGTCGCCTGCGTGGTCGTGTAGCCGAGCGCCGCGGTCGCCCAGGCGAACACGATGATGCGCAAGTTGCCCGAGACGCCCCAGAACAGGGTCGTCGTCGCGAGCGAGATCTGGCCGAGCTTGTCGGTCCACAGGCGCGCGTTGCAGCTCGAGAAGTCGCGCATCAGCCCGACGGTGCCATGCGCGATCGGTTGCAGCGGTGCCTCGGTGCGCGGGATTCGCAGATTGAAGGCGGCGGCGATCATGTACAGCACCACGATCAGCGCGATCGCCGATTCGGGCGCGGTGTCGATGCCGGTGTCGAACAGCGGCAGGTCGATCGCGAGCAGGTGCCGCGACACCACCTTGCCGATCAGCTGGCCGCCGAGCGCGATGCCCAGGATGATCGACATGATCGTCAGCCCCTCGATCCAGCCGTTGGCCTTGACGAGTTGCGAGTTCGGCAGCAGCTCGGTCAGGATGCCGTACTTGGCAGGCGAGTACGCCGCCGCGCCGAGCCCGACGATCGCATAGGCCACCAGCGGATGGCCGCCGAACAGCATCATCAGGCAGCCGACGACCTTGATGCCGTTGGCATAGAACATCACGCGGCCCTTCGGCACCGCGTCGGCGAAGGCGCCGAGAAAGGGCGCGAGGATCACATAGAACAGCGCGAACATCGGCCCGAGCGCCGGGATGTTCCACGACGGCGCGTTCGTCGTCTTCAGCATCTCGATCGCGGCGACCAGCAACGCGTTGTCGGCCAGCGAGCTGAAGAACTGCGCCGACATGATCGTGTAGAAACCTTTTTTCATTCGCGCAGGGGCGCCGATCAGGCCGGTGGGGTTCGCAGGAACATGGCGCGCATTGTCGCTGCTGGCGCGAAGCGCCCCGGCGGCCGCGGCGGCCAGGTCAGAACTTGTCGGTGCGCGCAATCTGCAGCAACCGTTCGAGTTCGGCGCCGTGGTAGCGTCGGTTGTCGTGATGCCGACGGCCGATCAGCGCCATCGACAAGGTCACCACCAGGCCCAGGATCGCGATGGTGGTGAACACCGACAGCCCGAGCATCGTCAGGCCGCTGTTCAACGCGCCCAGGCCGAGGATGCAGGCCTGTTCGTTGAAGTTCTGCACCGCGATCGAGCGGCCCGCGCCCATCAGGCTGGCGCCGCGGTGCTGCAGCAGCGCGTTCATCGGCACGACCAGGTAACCGCCGACCGCACCGAGCAGCATCAGGAACGGCGCCGCGATCCGGGCGCTGTCCATCAGGTTCAGGGCGACCATCAGCACGCCCATCGCGATGCCCATCGGGATCACCTGCGTCGCGCGGTCCAGGCGCGCCCAGGCCGACGCCGCCAGCACGCCGACGGTCGTGCCGATCGCGACCACGCCCACGAGGTACGAGGCCTGCGTCGTCGAATAGCCGAGCGCCGCCGCGGCCCACACCATCACGATCGCGCGCATGTTGCCCGAGGCGCCCCAGAACAGCGTGGTCGTCGCCAACGAGATCTGGCCCAGCTTGTCGCTCCACAGGCGCGCGTTGCAGTCCATGAAGTCCAGGGTCAGGGCGAGCGGGCCCCGCATCGGCAGCAGCGGCGCGCCGGTGCGCGGGATGCGCAGGTTGAGCAGCGCCGCCAGCAGGTACAGCCCGGCGATCGCGGCGACCGCCGCCTCGGGCGCCGTCGCGATGTCGATGTCGAACATCGGCACCTCGAACGACAGCAGGTGCCTGGACACCACCGGCCCGACCAGCATGCCGCCGAGCACCGTGCCGAGGATGATCGACAGCACCGTCAGGCCTTCGATCCAGCCGTTCGCCCGCACCAGCTGCGAATTCGGCAGCAGCTCGGTCAGGATGCCGTACTTGGCGGGCGAATACGCGGCCGCACCGAGCCCGACGATCGCGTAGGCGAGCAGCGGGTGCAGGCCCGCCAGCATCAGCACGCAGCCGAGCAGCTTGACCGCATTGGCCATCAGCATCACGCGGCCCTTCGGCCAGGCATCGGCGAAAGCGCCGAGGAACGGCGCCAGCACGACATAGAACAGCGCCAGCATCGGCACCAGCCCGGCGCGCTGCCAGCCCGGCGCGTTGGCGATCTTCAGCATGTCGTACGCGGCCAGGAACAGCGCCGAGTCCGCCAGCGAACTGACGAACTGAGCAGCCATGATCCAGTAGAAGCCCTTTTTCATCGCTCACGACAGCGCAGCCGGGCCGGGTATTTGTATCGGCATGTGTCTCCCTGCGGCGGCGTTATAGCACGCGGATTTGCATGCCGGCATGGCTGGCAGAATCGCGCCATGCCGCGTCCCGTCCATGCCCTGATCCACACCGAGGCCCTGGCCCACAACCTGAAGCGCGCTCGCGCGGCCGCGCCCGACGCCAAGGTCTGGGCCGTTGTCAAGGCGAATGCCTACGGCCACGGCATCGAGCGCGCCTACGCCGGGCTGCAGGGCGCCGACGGCTTCGCGCTGCTCGACCTGAACGAGGCCGAGCGGGTGCGCGCGCTCGGTTGGCGCGGGCCGATCCTGCTGCTCGAAGGCTGCTTCGAGCCGCGCGATCTCGAGCTCTGCTCGCGCCTGAACCTGTGGCACACGGTGCACTGCGAGGCCCAGATCGACTGGCTTGCCGCGCACAAGACGCACGCGCCACACCAGGTCTTCCTGAAGCTCAACAGCGGCATGAACCGGCTCGGCTTCCGGCCGGCCGCGTATGCGCATGCCTGGCGGCGCCTGAGCGGGCTGCCGCAGGTCGACAGCATCGCGCTGATGACGCACCTGGCGGACGCCGACAGCGCGTCCGGCATCGATGCGCAACTGGCGTTGTTCGAGGCGGCGACCCGCGACCTGCCTGGCGAGCGCACGCTGGCCAACAGCGCCGCGACGCTGCGCTTCGCGCCGGGCGACGAGGCGGTTCGCGCCGACTGGGTCCGCCCCGGCATCATGGTCTACGGCTCGTCGCCCGACTTCCCGGCGCACAGCAGCGCCGACTGGGGCCTGCGGCCAACGATGAGCCTGCGCGCACAGGTCATCGCGGTTCAAACGCTGGACGCCGGCGAGCAGGTCGGCTATGGCGGTCACTTCACCGCCGAGCGCCCGATGCGCCTGGGCGTGATCGCCTGCGGCTATGCCGACGGCTACCCGCGCGTCGCGCCCAGCGGCACGCCGGTGCTGGTCGGCGATGTGCGCACCCGCGTCGTCGGGCGCGTCTCGATGGACATGATCACCGTCGACCTGACGCCGGTGCCCGATGCCGGGCCGGGCAGCGTCGCGACGCTGTGGGGCGCGAGCCCGGGCGGCGTGGTGTTGCCGATCGACGAGATCGCGCACGCCGCCGGCACGCTCGGCTACGAGCTGATGTGCGCGCTGGCCCAGCGGGTGCCGACCGCGGTCGATGCGGCATGAGACATCTTGCGCTCATCCCGCACCGCACACCGCGAAGGATCGCCCGGTGAACGCGGCGGCGCGCTGACCGCATGGTCGCGCTGGTCGAGAGCGAGGTCGAGTTCAGCGCGATCCGCGCGCAAGGTGCCGGCGGGCAGAACGTCAACAAGGTGTCGAGCGCGGTGCACCTGCGCTTCGACATCCGCGCTTCGTCCCTGCCCGACGAGATCAAGCAGCGCCTGCTCGCGCTGCACGACCAGCGCATCAGCGCCGACGGCGTCGTCGTCATCAAGGCGCAGACCAGCCGCAGCCAGGACATGAACCGCGCCGACGCGCTGCGCCGCCTGCAGGCGCTCGTCGACCGGGTGGCGCAGCCGCCCAAGCCGCGACGGCCCACGAAGCCGACCTACGGCTCGAAGCAGCGCCGGCTCGAAGGCAAGAGCATCCGCTCGGCGATCAAGGCCGGGCGCGGCAAGGTCGGCGACTGAAATGTCGGCCCCCACGTCGCTTCGCTCCTGCCCCCCGAGGGG
>Ga0207648_10007279_pt1 | contig 10910 bp, 11 predicted proteins | sample KBSMisM32_FD_184310 | JGI IMG/M metagenome (GOLD analysis project Ga0207648, IMG submission 184310) | Miscanthus rhizosphere microbial communities from Kellogg Biological Station, Michigan, USA - KBS Miscanthus M3-2 (SPAdes) (version 2) | ecosystem: Host-associated > Plants > Roots >... | reverse complement strand
AACTACGGTGCGCAATTGCGCACCTGAGAATCTCGAGATTCCCCGATGCGCAATTGCGCATCTGAGGTCTGGTCCTTCGGACCATCCCGGAATGACGAGCGGAGAGACTTAGCCAGCCACCGCCGCCGCCCCAATCCGCTCAATTAACCCGGGCAATTGACGCATATCGTCGAACACAGCGGCGGCCCCGGCCGCGCGCAGGCCGTCGCCGTAGCCGGGGCGGCAGTGGCTGCCGCCGTGAAAACCGAGCACGGTCATCCCCGCGGCAAGCGCGCCGGCGATGCCAGCCACGCTGTCCTCGATGACGAGGCTGCGCTCGGGCGACGCCTGCATCTGCGCGGCAGCGTACAGAAACAGATCGGGCGCTGGCTTGCCACGCTTGACCTGTGTGGCGGAGAAAACGTTGGGCACGAGGAGGTCGTTGAGCCCGGCGCAGGTAAGGCCGTGACGGATTTTCTCAGGCGTTCCGCTTGATGCCACGCATTTCGGCAGCGTGATCGCGGCAATCACGTCGGCGACATAGGGAATAGCTTGTAGCTCGTTTGCGTAACGCTGCAGTGCAGCCTGCTTCATTTGCGCTTCAAAATCGTCGGGAAGACTGCGGCCGAGTTCGGCTTCGACGTTCAGCCGTGCTTCACGGTCGGAGACGCCCAGGAAGCGCTCGAGCACCTGTTCCGGCGTGATCGGATAGCCGTGATGGCTGAGAACATCGGCATGCGCGCGGCAGGAGATGACCTCGCTGTCGACCAGAACGCCGTCGCAATCGAAGATGATGAGATCGAAATTCACGAAAAGCTATTCACGAAAACTAGGTTTTTTCTTCGTCGAGCGGAACGCAATACAGTTCCAGCCGGTGATCGACCAGCTTGTAGCCGAGCTTGCGGGCGATCTCGGCCTGCAATTTCTCGATTTCCTCGGAGGTGAATTCGATCACCTTGCCGTCGCGTAGATTGATCAGGTGGTCGTGGTGGCTGTCGGGCATCTGCTCGTAGCGCGCCCGGCCCTCGCGGAAATCGTGCCGCTCGATGATCCCGGCATCCTCGAACAGCTTGACGGTGCGGTACACCGTCGAAATCGAGATCTTGTCGTCGACCGCGACACAGCGCCGGTAAAGTTCCTCGACGTCGGGATGATCCACCGAATCCGCCAGCACGCGTGCGATGACGCGGCGCTGTTCGGTCATGCGCATGCCGGTGGCGGCGCAACGTGCCTCGATGCCGGTATTATTGTGCGCAGACGGGGATTTCAGTACGGGCATGATCTCTTGGCCTTGGGACGGCAGGTCGAGGCTGTTGTGCCACCGCGGGCATATTACGACAAGTCACGTCGCATCAGAAGCGCGTTCAATTGCTCCCCGCCGGCCTGCTGGTAATAGCGTTCCCGGCGGCCAACGACGCCGAATCCGGCCCATTCGTACAGCCGCCGCGCCGGCTGATTATTTTCTTCGACCTCGAGGAAGATGGTGCGCACGCCGCGGCCGGCGAGATGGCCTAAATGTGTCAGCAACAGGTTGCGCGACAGGCCGCGGCCACGTTGGGCCTCATCGATGGCGATGGACAATATTTCGGCCTCGTCGGCGGCCAGCCGCGACACCGCGAAGCCGATGACCTTGCGCCCGAGTCTTAGTCGATGAACCAGCGTATTGCGCTCGCCCAGCATCACCTCGAATTCGCCTTCGCCCCAGCCGCGGTGAAACGAAGCGCCGTGCAGTTGCGCCAGCCGCGCCGCGTCGCGCGGGCTGGCCGGTTCGACCACGGCCGTGCCGCCGCCCCACCAATCGGAGAACCATGCCGTCATGATGATGGCTGCGTGGCGTTGAGCAGCGGATCCTTTGGCGGCTTGGCGTCGGGTGCGCGCAGGTAATAAGGCCGGGCGGGGGCCGTCTCGGGATCGACCGCCGCGCCCAGCCACGCGACCCAGGCGATGTCAGGTGCGGGCAGGGGATCGACCTTGAGCGGCCGCGGCGCATTGGCCGGCCAGCGATCAGCCAGAATCTGTGCTGCGTTGCCGACCAGATGCGGGGCGCCGAAGCGCGCCGCATCGAGCGCTTCCGCGATCGGCGCAACTCTCGGCTTGATCAATGAACTTCCATCGCCGGCCACCACCTGGAAATAGACATGATCGTGCCGCGCATCGATCGCAGATATGACCGGATGCTCGCCGTTCTCGCTGATGATGGGGGCGGCAAAGGCGGTCAGTGTGGTTACGCCTACGACCGGCTTGTTCGCCGCGAGCGCGATGCCGCGGGCAGCCGAAAGGCCGACGCGCAATCCGGTAAAGCTGCCGGGACCGGCCGTCGCCGCGATGCGGTCGAGTTCCGCGAACGCGACGCCCGATGCTTTCATCACGCGCGCGACCAGCGGCATCAAGGCTTCGGCATGGCCACGCTTCATCGGCTGCGATTCTTGCGCGATGAGATTGCTTGCGGAGGTGTCGAGAACGGCCGCGGCGCAGGCATCGAGCGCCGTATCGATAGCGAGGATCAGCATGGCGCCAGCGTAGAGCTTTTTCAGCGCCGGTTGAATGAGCAGCCGTGTTATTTTCCGCGTTTCATCCATCGCGAAACGAGGGCCACATCGCTCTACCTTTAGTGGCTCTACCTGTAGCGATACTTGCAAAAATGCTCGCGCCCATTTTCGATGCATGCGCATAAGCATGCAACTTCCGCGGCGCTAAGTTATTGAAATTATGAAGGATTAGGGGTTTCTTTACCAACCGATGAGAGCCTGCAGCAGGGGAATATGGGTCAATGGGGATCCGGACGGTGGCATCTTCGGCGTATCAAGCCGCGCCCGTCCCTGCATTTTAAAAGGGATTTTTATGCCTTTGTGGAAAAGCAATTCGGCCGCGCGCGATGCATTGGCGCAGTCGGCCGCGATCAGCAGGTCGCAAGCGGTGATCGAGTTCAAGATGGACGGCACGATCATCACCGCCAACCAGAACTTTCTCGACGCGATGGGTTACCGTCTCGACGAAATCCAGGGCAAGCATCATCAGATGTTCGCGCCGCCGGATCTGCGCGGCAGCGACGCGTACAAGGCGTTCTGGGCGAGCCTCAACCGCGGTGAATTTCAGGCGGCTGAGTACAAGCGCATCGGCAAGGGCGGCCGCGAGGTCTGGATCCAGGCGTCCTACAATCCGATTCTGGACGGCGCCGGCCGGCCCGTCAAAGTCATCAAATTCGCCACCGACATCACGGAGAAGAAAATCCGCAACATGGAGGATGCCGGCAAGATTTCCGCCATCGGCCGTGCGCAGGCGGTGATCGAATTCAATCTCGACGGCACCATCATCACCGCCAATGAGAACTTCCTCACCACGGTGGGCTACCGGCTGGAGGAAATCCAGGGCAAGCATCATTCGATGTTCGTGGCGCCCAGCGAGCGCGACAGCGCCGCCTATCGGGAATTCTGGGCCAAGCTCGGCCGCGGTGAATTCGAGGCTGCCGAGTACAAGCGTTTCGGCAAGGGCGGCAAGCAAGGGCGGCAAGGAGGTGTGGATTCTCGCCTCCTACAATCCGATCCTCGACGACGCCGGCAAGCCGTTCAAGGTCGTGAAATTCGCCTCCGACGTCACCGCGGACAAACTGACAGCGGCCAATTACGCCGGGCAGATCGAGGCGATCGGCAAATCGCAGGCGGTGATCGAATTCAGCATGGACGGCCATGTGCTGACGGCCAACGCGAATTTCCTTGGCGCGCTCGGCTATTCGCTCGCCGAGATCAAGGGCAAGCATCACAGCCTGTTCATGCCGCCAGATCAGCGCGAAGGTGAAGCCTACCGCGCGTTCTGGGCAAATCTGAACCGTGGCGAGTTTCAGTCGGGCGAATATGAGCGCGTCGGCAAGGGCGGCAAGCAGATCTGGATCCAGGCCTCCTACAACCCGATCCGCGATCTCAACGGCAAGCCCTGCAAGGTGGTGAAATACGCTTCCGATACCACAGCGCAGGTACTCGCGCGGATGCGGAGCGAAAAGGTACGCGGCATGATGGAGTCGGTCGCGGCCGGAGCCGAGGAATTGAACGCCTCTGTCCGAGATTTCGGCAGCGATGTCGAAATCCAGGGACACGGCGCTGACCGCGGTCGAGCAGGTGGAGTCCGCCGATCTGCAGGCGCAGCGTCTGTCGGAGGCGGCGGAGTCGATGAGCAGCATCGTGCAGTTGATCGGCGACATCACCGGCCAGATCAACCTGCTGGCGCTCAACGCCACCATCGAATCGGCGCGCGCCGGTGAGGCGGGCCGCGGCTTTGCCGTGGTTGCCTCCGAGGTCAAGAACCTCGCCAATCAGGCCAAGCAGGCGACCGACAAGATCGAGCAGGAAATCGGCAATCTCAACGGAATTTCCGGCGACGTGGTCGGGGCCCTGGGTTCCATCAAGAAGGCGATCCAGGAGGTCAGCGAGTATGTAACGTCGACCGCGGCTGCGGTCGAGGAGCAGAGTACCGTCACGAGCGAGATGTCGAACGGCATGCAGCAGGCAGCCGCCGAAGCGGCCAGCATCGGGCAGGCGGCGTAGGTCAAGGTGTCATTCCGGGATGGTGCGCAAGCACCAGACCTCAGATGCGCAATTGCGCATCGGGGAATCTCGAGATTCTCAGGGTGCGCAATTGCGCACCGTAGTTCGATGCTTCGCATCGCCCCGGAATGACCCGTCGTCACATCGGCCGGACTTCGACCACGTCGGGCACGAAATGCTTCAGCAGGTTCTGGATGCCGTGCTGCAGCGTCGCCGTCGATGACGGGCAGCCCGCGCATGAACCCTTCATGTTGAGATAGACCACGCCGTCCTTGAAGCCGCGGAAGGTGATGTCGCCGCCGTCATTGGCCACGGCCGGGCGCACCCGCGTCTCGATCAGGTCCTTGATGGTCGCGACCGTATCGGCATCGGCCTCGTTGAAGAACTCGTCTTCCTCATCCGCGGCCTCGTCGTTGCCGGCCGTTCCGTCCGCCAAAAGCGGCGCGCCGGACATGTAATGCTCCATGATGGCGCCGAGGATCGCGGGTTTGAGGTGCTGCCAGTCGCCGTCCGCCTTGGTCACGGTGACGAAATCGTAGCCATAGAACACGCTCGCGACGCCGGGCACGCCGAACAGCCGTTCGGCCAGCGGCGAGCGCGAGGCGGCTTCACGGTTGGCGAATTCCATCGTGCCGGTATCGAGCACGGTACGGCCCGGAATGAATTTCAGCGTGGCGGGATTGGGCGTGGCTTCGGTCTGGATGAACATAGATTTTTCTCCGGCGTCGCCGGTTCAAGGCCGGCGCGTGAGGTTCCCTTAGCAGATGGCGACGCTCAACGCACGGTCAAGGGCCGCACACCAGCAATTCTGCAAGTGCATCAACGCTTAAGGCTAAGAAAGGCCGTCGATGTCGGAGTCACTGAGATCGCCGGGAACGATGACAACCGGAATCGGGAAGGAACCGGCTACCTGCGCCATCATGCTGACCAGGGGGCCGGGGCCTTCGGGGCCCGGATTGGCCGCCAGCACCAGCATCGAAATGTCGACGTCCTTGTCGATCACGTCAAGAATCTGGGCGGTCGGATCGCCCTCGCGAATCACCCGCTCCGGCGTGATCGCGGCGATGCCGTTGGCGCGGCCCGAAGCGCGGTCGAGCGCCTCATTGGCGGCCTCCTCGGCCTCGGCGCGCATGATGTCGGCAACCCCCAGCCATTGCTGGTTCTGGTCCTCGATTTCGATGATGCGCAGCATCACGACGCCGCCGCCGACCCGGATCGACCAGCGGCTGGCGTAATACACCGCGCGGTCCCATTCCGCGGTGTCGTCAACAATGACAAGGCATTTTGGCTTGTGACCCGTCTCGTAGCTTCGTCGCTGGGTGGTCATGCATGTCCCGGTGCTGCGCCAAACCGACGCATGGTGCCACGGCGCAGCCGTCTTCGACAAGCGGCGTCGCGGTTCCGGTATCCATAGCGTTTTCGAGGGAAGCGTCATTCCGGACGGCGCGAAGCGACGATCCGGAATCTCGAGATTCCGGGTCTGGTCCTTCGGACCATCCCGGAATGACGCTGAGACGATGTTTAGGGCCTGCGGATGAAGCCGACGATGTCCTTGGCCTTCTTCATGGTTTCCGCGGCAATCGCCTGCGCGCGGTCAGCGCCGTCGATCAGGATGCTATCGACGTGGCCGGGATCGGCGACCAGCCGCTTCATCTCGGAGGCGATCGGCGAAAGTTTCGTCACGCAGAGTTCCACCAGCGCGTTCTTGAAGCCGGAGAACTGTCCGCCGCCGAATTCCTTCAGAATGTCAGCCTTGCTGCGTTCGGCCAGCGCCGCATAGATGCCGACGAGATTGTCAGCCTCGGGCCGGCTCTCAAGTCCCTTTTCCTCCGACGGCAACGGCTCCGGATCGGTCTTCGCCTTGCGGATTTTCTGCGCGATGGTTTCCGCATCATCGGTCAGGTTGATCCGCGAATTATCCGACGAATCCGACTTCGACATTTTCTTGGTGCCGTCGCGAAGCGACATCACGCGGGTTGCAGGCCCGGTGATCAGCGGCTCCGGCTGCGGGAAAAACAATCCGCTATTGAAGCCCTGGCTGCGGATCGAATCGGCAAAGTCGTTGTTGAATTTTTGCGCGATGTCGCGCGACAGTTCGAGATGCTGCTTCTGGTCCTCGCCGACAGGCACATGGGTGGCGCGATACAGCAGGATGTCGGCCGCCATCAGCACCGGATAGTCGTAGAGACCCACCGATGCCGCCTCGCGATCCTTGCCGGCCTTCTCCTTGAACTGCGTCATCCGGCTGAGCCAGCCGACACGCGCCACGCAGTTGAAGATCCAGGCCAGCTCGGCGTGGCCGGAAACCTGGCTCTGGTTGAACACGATGTGCTTCTTCGGATCGATGCCGGCGGCGATGAAGGCCGCCGTCACCTCGCGGGTGTTGCGCGCGAGCTCGGCAGGGCCGCCCCAGACGTCCACCCCTTGCGTGATCGCGTGCATGTCGACGACGCAATAGATGCAGTTATGCGTGTCCTGCAGCTTTACGAAATTGACGATCGCGCCGAGGTAATTGCCGAGATGCAGATTGCCCGTCGGCTGGACGCCTGAAAATACCCGTTCGACAAAAGCCATTGTCAGCTTCCCTGTTTCGCGCCGTCGTTTGCCACGCAGGGGCTGTCAGCGCAAGTCAGGAGGGGCCGCTTTGCCTGACGGCGTTAACCGCTTCGCGCCAGCCGGTGACGCCGAAAAGCCGCAGAAACAGGCCGTAAATCGCGATTCCCGCTCCGATCACGATGAACAGCGCCACGGCCTGTTCGAGGCTGTGTGCGCCCGAGGCGAGCGCGGGCAAGAACCCTGTCGCAAGCCACAACAGCGCCCCCATCGCGAGCGCCGCCATGACAATGCGCGGCAGCCGCCGCTTCGCATCTGCATCGATCGAAAAGCCAAACCTCTCCGCGCCTCTGCGGATCAGGCTGAACGCAATGCTCCAGGCCCCCAGCGCAATCGCGGCGGCAATGCCATCGGCGCCGAACCAGTGGCCTAGCAGGAAAGCGGCCGCGATCGCCAGCACCACGCCCTTCAGCGTCGCCACCAGCGGCGTGATCGTATCCTCGCGCGCGAAAAATGCCGGCGACAGCGCCTTCGCCAGCACGTGCGCGGGCAGCGCCAGCGTCAGCCACATCAGCGCGCGGGCGGTGGCGGCGGTGTCGGTTGCGGTAAAGGCACCGTGCTCGAACAGCAGCCGCACGATCGGCTCGCTGAGTACGATCAGGCCAAGCGTGGCCGGCAGCGCCAGCCCGACCGCGAGTTCGAGGCCGCGCGATTCCGCATGCGCGACGCCAGCGCGATCCTCACCGCGCACCGCGCGCGTCAGTTCGGGGATCAGCACCGTGCCCATGGCGACGCCGACGATGCCGAGCGGCAGTTCGACCAGCCGGTTGGCGAAATACAGCCACGACACCGCCGACGGCGACGCGGACGCGATAACAGCGCCGGCGACCATCAAAAGCTGCGGCGCGCTCGATGCCATCATGCCCGGCACCGCCTTGCCGAGAAAGCCGCGGATTTCCTTGTCGAACGAAATCCGCAAAGGCGTCGCGATGGCTTTGCCTTGGCGCATCAACAGAATGGAGAGTTGCAACAACCCGGCGATGCCGACGGTCGCGGCGATGATCTGCGCGGCCTGGACAGCGCCTTGCGGAAATATCACCAGCACGGCCATGACCGCGATCAGCGCGATGTTGAACAGCAGCGGCGAGAACGCCGTCAGCGCGAACCGCCCCTGCGCGTTCAGCAGCGCCATCATGACCGTCACTGGACCTGCAAAGGCCAGATACGGCAGCATCAGCCGCACATTGACGACCGCGAGCTGCAGGGTCTCTCTGCCGGAAAACCCAGGCGCCAGCACGGCGATCACAATCGGCATCACCAGCGCCAGCAACGCCGTCGCCGCGATCAGCGCCGCCGTGATAGTTCCGAGCACGCGGCCGGCAAACGCCGCCGCCGCGACCGCGCCGCCGCTCTCACGCACGCGCAGCCATGCCGGCACCAGCGCCGCATTGAGCCCGCCCTCGGTCAGCAGCCGCCGCACGACGTTCACCAGCTGAAACGCCGCCAGGAACGCATCCGCCACCGGGCCTGCGCCAAGCAGCGCCGCGACCAGCGAATCGCGCACGAATCCGAGCAGCCGCGAGGCCAGCGTTCCCGAGGATACCGTGAGAAAGGAGCGGATCATCCGGGCTCTATAGAGCATGACCCCGGAAAAGTGGGTACCGGTTTTCCGACAAGGGTCATGCTCAAACAAAAAGCGAGCGGGATGGCGTGCCGCAGAAGCGCCATCCCGCCCGCCACGTCGCTTGCTGGCGCGGGGCCGATCTGGTAGGCCGCAGCCTTTCGTAAATCGCCGTAAACAGGACGGATCGATGACATCAGCAAAATACGACGTTCTCGGGATCGGCAATGCGATTTTCGACGTGCTGGTGCAGACTGATGAGGGCTTTCTCGTTAGCCACGGCATGACCAAGGGCGGCATGGCGCTGATCGACGAGGGCCGCGCCGCCGCGATCTACGGCGACATGGGCCCCGCGACCGAGATGAGCGGCGGCTCCGGCGCCAACACCATCGTCGGCCTCGCCGGCTTCGGCGCGCGGGCCGCCTTTATCGGCAAGGTCAAGAACGACCAGATCGGCGGCCTCTACACCCACGATATCAGAGCCGCCGGCGTCGCCTTCGAGACCAAAGCGGCCACGGACGGCCCCGCCACCGGCTGCTCCTATATCCTGGTGACGCCGGACGGCGAGCGCACCATGAACACCTATCTCGGCGCCGCGCAGGACCTGACCCCGGCAGATATCGATGAGGCGCAGATTGCGGCGGCAAGCATCGTGTATCTCGAAGGCTATCTCTGGGACCCCAAGAGCGCCAAGGAAGCCTTCGTCAAGGCGGCGAAAATCGCGCACGGCGCCGGCCGCCAGGTGGCGCTGACGCTGTCGGATTCGTTCTGCGTGGATCGTTATCGTGACGAGTTTCTCGATCTGATGCGCAAAGGCACCGTCGATCTCGTGTTCGCCAACGAGGCCGAGCTGCATTCGCTGTACCAGACCTCGGATTTCGAGGGCGCGCTGAAGCAGCTGCGCGCGGATACCAAACTCGGTGTAGTCACCCGCAGCGAAAAAGGCTGCGTGGTGGCCGCAAAGGACGGCGTGGTCGCCGTGCCGGCGTTCCCGATTGAAAAGCTCGTCGACACCACCGGCGCCGGCGACCTGTTCGCCGCCGGTTTCCTTTTCGGGCTGGTGCGCAACTCGGGCTATGAGGCTGCCGGGCGGCTAGGGGCGCTGGCCGCTGCGGAGGTGATCCAGCACATCGGCGCAAGGCCGCAGGTGTCGTTGAAGGAATTGGCGGTGCAGAACGGGTTGCCGGTATAGGCCACGGCCCCTCCAACCGTCATGGCCGGGCTTGACCCGGCCATCCACGTCTTTCTTCCTTCTCTGCTACATCTCAAGAGCGTGGATGCCCGGGACATCTAGCGCGAAGACGCACTTCGCGCTTTTGCCCGGGCATGACGGAGGGTTGCGTTGTGAGGCCCGCGCTTCACGCCGTCTTCGCCGCCTTCAGCCCCAGCTTCGCTTCCACTGCATCCCGCATCAGAAACTTCTGAATCTTCCCCGTCACCGTCATCGGGAACTCATCGACGAATTCGACGTAACGGGGAATCTTGTTGTGGGCGATCTGGCCGTGGCAGAAGGCGCGGACGTCCTCAGGGGTGAGCGTCTCGCCCGGCCGGGTGCGGATCCAGGCGCAGAGCTCCTCGCCGTAGCGATCATCGGCCACGCCAAAGATCTGCACGTCCTGGATTTTTGGATGGCGGTAGAGGAATTCCTCGATCTCGCGCGGATAGAGGTTTTCGCCGCCGCGGATCACCATGTCCTTGATGCGGCCGACGATGTTGCAATAGCCTTCCGCGTCGATGATGGCGATGTCGCCGGTGTGCATCCAGCCATTGGCGTCGAGCACGTCGGCGGTCTTTTCGGCTTCGTCCCAATAGCCCAGCATGACGCTGTAGCCGCGGGTGCAGAGTTCGCCGCGTTCGGCGCGCGGCACCACGCGCCCCTCGAGGTCAACGACCTTGACCTCGACATGCGGATGGATGCGCCCGACGGTGGAGACGCGCCGCTCCAGCGGGTCGTCCGTGGCGCTCTGAAAACTCACCGGCGAGGTTTCGGTCATGCCATAGGCGATGGTTACCTCGCCCATGTTCATCTCGTTGTTGACGCGCTTCATCACCTCGACCGGGCAGGGCGCGCCGGCCATGATGCCGGTGCGCAGCGATTTCAGGTCGAAGCGCGCGAACTCCGGATGATCGAGTTCGGCAATGAACATCGTGGGCACGCCGTAGAGCGCGGTGCATTTCTCCCGCTCGACGGTTTGCAGCGTCACCAGCGGATCAAAGCC
>Ga0207648_10007278_pt1 | contig 10911 bp, 10 predicted proteins | sample KBSMisM32_FD_184310 | JGI IMG/M metagenome (GOLD analysis project Ga0207648, IMG submission 184310) | Miscanthus rhizosphere microbial communities from Kellogg Biological Station, Michigan, USA - KBS Miscanthus M3-2 (SPAdes) (version 2) | ecosystem: Host-associated > Plants > Roots >... | reverse complement strand
GGCGCAGCGCGAGTTCAAACAGATCTACCCGCAGCCCGGTTGGGTCGAGCACGACCCGCGCGAAATCTGGGCCTCGCAGCTGGCGACCACGCGCGAAGCGCTCGCGCAGGCCGGCATCGGCGCCGACCAGGTCGCCTCGCTCGGCATCACGAACCAGCGCGAGACGACCCTGGTCTGGAACCGGCGCACCGGTGAGCCGATCTGCAACGCGATCGTCTGGCAGGACCGGCGCGGCGCGCCGCTCTGCGACGAGCTGCGCAACCGCGGACTCGAGCCGACATTCCGTGAAAAGACGGGCCTCGTGCTCGATGCGTATTTCTCCGGCACCAAGCTCAAGTGGATCCTCGACTCGATCCCCGGCGCGCGAGCCAGTGCGGCGCGCGGCGAGCTCGCGTTCGGCACCGTCGACACCTGGCTGATGTGGCAGTTGACCGGCGGCTTCGATTCGAGCCGGCGCGCCGCCGCGATTCATGCGACCGACGTCAGCAACGCGTCGCGCACGCTGCTCTATAACGTGACGCAAGAGGCCTGGGACGACGAGCTGCTCGCGCTGCTCGAGGTGCCGCGCGAGCTGCTGCCGACGGTACACCCGTCGAGCCACGTCTACGGCACGGTTGATGCCGACCTGCTCGGCGCGCCGATCGAGATCGGCGGCGTCGCCGGCGACCAGCAGAGCGCGCTGTTCGGTCAGGCCTGCTTCAAGGCCGGCCAGGTCAAGAACACCTACGGCACCGGCTGCTTCATGCTGATGCACACCGGCACGACCTTCGAGACCTCAGCGAACGGCTTGATCAGCACGCGCGCGGCGCAGCTCGCCGGCACGCCGCAGTTCGCCCGCGAGGGCAGCGTCTTCATCGGCGGCGCGGTGGTGCAGTGGCTGCGCGACGGGCTGCAGGCGATCAAGGCAAGTGGCGAGATCGAGGCGCTCGCCGAAAGCGTGCCCGACAGCGGCGGCGTGATGTTCGTGCCGGCGTTCACCGGCCTCGGCGCGCCGTACTGGAAGGCGGATGCGCGTGGCACGATCACCGGCCTGTCGCGCGGCTCGAGCGTCGCCCATGTCGCGCGCGCCGCGCTCGAGAGCATCGCGTTCCAGAGCGCAGCGCTGCTGCAGGCGATGAGCCGCGATGCGGTGGCCGGCGGCGGCGCGCCGGTTGCCGAGCTGCGGGTTGACGGCGGCGCCTGCGTCAACAACCTGCTGATGCAGTTCCAGGCCGACTTGCTCGGCATTCCGGTGGTGCGTCCGAAGGTCATCGAGACGACGGCCCTGGGTGCGGCCTATCTGGCCGGCCTCTCGTGTGGCCTCTACGGCGGCCTCGACGAGCTCGCCGCGCAATGGCAAGTCGAGCGCACATTCCTGCCGACGATGCCGCGCGAGCAGGCGCAGGCCTTGATGCAGCGGTGGGAGCACGCCGTCGCGCAGGCAACTCTTTGAGGCGGCGGCGCCGGTGCTATCGGTTCCAGGCGGCGTCCCCTCGGCTGCCGCCTTGTACAGCACGCAGTCCGCTGACAGCTTCCGGCGACAGCCGTCTGCATTCGGCGCATCGCCGAGCGGTGAAGCCGTCGGCGCCCCCGATTCGGCTATCGGCAAGGCTGACAGAATGCCCGTCCCGCCACACCTGCCACGCACTTCCCATGCTCGAGCTGCACCACTATCCCGGCAACGCCAGCATGACGCCGCACATGCTGCTCGAGGAGCTCGGCGTTCCCTACACGCTGAAACTGGTCGACCGCACGCACCAGGCCCACAAGAGCGCCGATTACCTCGACCTCAATCCGAACGGCCTGATCCCGGTGCTGATCGACGGCGACCTCGTGCTGTACGAGACCGCGGCGATCTGCCTGCATCTCGCCGACACCCATCCGCAGGCCGGCCTAGCGCCGCCCTTGGGCAGCGCGGACCGCGCGCACTTTTACAAGTGGCTGGCCTGGCTGACCAACACGATGCAGGCGGCGCTGATCATCTATTTCTATCCCGAGCGATGGGCCGATGACGCGCCAGCGATCGCGCAGGTGAAGGCGCATGCCGAGGCATCGATCGGTCGCATGCTCGATCAGCTCGAGGCTCAGCTCGCGCGCCACGGTGGGCCGTTTCTGCTCGGAACGACCTTCAGCGCCGTCGACCCGTATGCGCTGATGGTGTGCCGCTGGACGCGCGGCTTCGCGCGGCCAGCCCGCTCGCTGCCGCATCTCGGCGCGTACCTCGCGCGCATGCTCGAACGTCCGGCGGTGCAGCGCGTGTTCGCGCAGGAAGGGCTGGTCGCGCCGCTCGTCTGAACCGCGCGTCGGATCGTCCCTCCGAAGAGGGAATGCTGGGGGGCTGCGCTCCACGGCGCCCCGATTCGCAGCGAGAGGCTGCAAGACTTCCGTGGGCACCGGCCTGGCGCTTCGCGCCGGCTCGCGCTGTTTGCATATGAAGGAGTTGACTTGGACCGTCCTGCCTCAATCCCCTTGAAGATCGTCAATGGCTTCGCCGTGCTGGCGACGGCGTTGATGGTCGGCCTGTCGAGCTCCGGCTGGGTGCAGATGGGCCTGCGCGCCAGTCCGGCCACGCTGCTGCTGGCCCTCCCGCCGCTGCTCCTGATGGTGTTCGCGTTCCATCGCGTCTACCAGGTCGTGCGCTGGCCGCGCACCTCGACTCGGCGCCGGTTTCCGGCATCCGGGCGCTCGCCCGCACGGTCGGTGTCGGTCTGGTCTACCTAGGTGGGATCGCCAGGCTGTTGTCCCTGTTCTCGAAGCCGCTCCTGGGGATGCTGACGCGCACGCCGGGCGACACCGGCGCGCTCATGCTGCTGAGCATCTGGCTGCCGCTGGCCGCCGGCCTGGCGGTGTTCGGCGTCATGGTGTTCGAGTACAGCCGGCTGCTCGCATTCGAGGCCGCGCGACGCGGCGCAGGGACCGGGGAGCACCCGGCGATCCCGAAGGCGATGCTGGTGCCGTCGCGGCGGCGATAGCGGGAGCGCTGCAGTCGCCCGGTTCAGCTCGCCAACGGCGGCTGACCCGGATTCGTTCGGAGATCAGGCCGGCGGTTCCGGCCATGGCCGCTGCGCCGGCCGCATCTGCTCCCAGGCGCGAGCCACCTGCAGCACGGTCAGGTCGTCATGCCGATGGCCGACGATCTGCAGGCCGATCGGCAACCCGTCGGCGGTGTAACCGCAGTTGATGCTCGCGGCCGGTTGTTCGCTCATGTTGTACGGGACCGTGAACGCGATGTGCTCGAACGGCCGCGTCGGGTCGTTGGTCGGGCATGGCAGCTCGGCGGCGAACGCCGGCACCGGCGCGGTCGGCGTCAGCACGACGTCGAACGGTGCGCAGGCGGCCACCGCCGCGTCGCGCATCGCGCCCATCTGGCTGTAGCCGCGGAAGACGCGCTCGCCCGAGAGGCCTGCGGCGCCGCGCGCCCACTCGACGATGAACGGCAGCACGCGGTTGCGGCGCTCGGCGTCGAGTGCCGAGATGTCGAGCCACGAGCGCATGCGCCAGAACGCATCGAGCCCCTCGGCCATCGCCCGCGTCGTGAACGGCTCGAGCGGTTCGACGATCGCGCCGGCGTCCTCGAACGCGTGGGCCGCCGCCTCGACTGCGGCGCGCACCTCGGGCTCGACGTCGAGACCCCAGCCGGCGTCCATCAGCAGGCCGATGCGCAGGCCCTCGACCGGGCGCTCGAGCTTTTCCCAGGCAATCGCCTGCGCCGGCAGGCTCATCGTGTCGCGCGGGTCGGGTCGGCTCAGCACCGCCATCATCAGCGCGGCGTCCTCGACCGTGCGCGTCATCGGCCCAGCGACCCGGCCGGCATACGGCGGATGGATCGGGATCCGGCCGAGGCTCGGCTTCAAGGTGAAGATGCCGCACCAGCCGGCCGGCAGGCGGACCGAGCCGCCGATGTCGGTGCCGACATGCAGCGGGCCGTAGCCGGCGGCCGCGCCGGCGCCGGCTCCCGAACTGCTGCCGCCCGGTCCCCGGCTCAGGTCCCACGGATTGCGCGTCAGCGGATGAAAGCTCGACAGGCCCGACGACAGCATCCCGTAGTCGGGCATCGTCGTCTTGCCGAGGATGACTGCACCCGATTCGCGCAAGCGCGCCGCCGGCGGTGCGTCGTGCGGCGCCGGGGTCAGCTCCGTCGCGGCGGTGCCGAGCGGCACCGGCACGCCGGCGGTTGCGATGTTCTCCTTGATCATCGTCGGCACGCCGTCGAGCGGGCCGGCCGGCTCGCCCTTCAGCCAGCGCGACTGCGAGGCCTCGGCCTGCGCGAGCGCACCTTCGGCATCGAGCGCGTAGGTCGCATGCAGGTGCGGCTCCCAGCGCGCGATGTGGTCGAGCACCGCGTGGGTCACGTCGACCGGCGAGACCGCCTTGCGCTGGTACAGGTCGAACAGCTCGGCCGCCGAGAGGGTGTGCAGGTCGGCCATCAGCGGCTGGAGCGTGTAAACGCGGTGGAAGGTGGAAGCTGGTTGCTGTCAGGCAGGCCGACCTACTGCCAGCTCAGCGCGGCGAGATCATTCGCGGCAACCGGCGAGCTGCTCCACAGGCCCTTCAGGCGCTTGTTGCCGACCGCGAACTGCGAAAGCTGGAACATGTAGACGGCGGGCGAGTCGGTCGCGAGCTGCCGCTGGATGTCGCCGAGCAGCTTGCTGCGGCCCTTCGCATCGGTGGTCGAGTTGTAGGCGGCGATCAGCTCGCTGAAAGCCTTCGACTGGTAGCCGATGTAGTAGTTCGAGTCGGCATAGACGGTGATGAAGTCGAGCGGCTCGACGTGGCTGATGATGGTCAGGTCGAAGTTGCCTTTGAACGGGCCCGACAGCCACTGCGCCCATTCGACGTTCTCGATCTTCGCGTTGACGCCGATCTTCGCGAGCTGCGCCGCGACGATCTCGCCGCCCTTGCGTGCGTACTGCGGCGGCGGCAAGGTCAAGGTCACGTTGAGCGGCGTCGCGACGCCGGCTTCCTTCAGCAGCGCCTTCGCCTTCTCCGGGTCGTAGGCGTTCATCGCCGTCAGGTCGACGTAGCCGGCGTCGCTCGGCACCATGTGGCTGCCGATCGGCGTGCCGTAGCCCTCCTGCGCGCCCTGGATCACCGCCTTGCGGTCGATCGCCATCGCGATCGCGCGGCGCACGCGCACGTCGTCGAACGGCTTCTTCTTGTTGTTCATGCTGACGATCGTCTTGCCCTCGGTGCCGCCTTGCGCCACCGTGAAGCGGGCGTCGCTCTGCAGCTGCTTCAGGCTCTCGAGCGCCCCGAAGCGCGGCATGCCATCGATGTCGCCGGCGAGCAGCGCCGCGACCTGCGCGGCCGGGTCGTTGATGAAGCGGAACGTGACCTTGTTCAGCTTGACCGCTGCCGCGTTGCGGTAGGTCTCGCTCTTGACCAGTGACAGCGACGAGCCCCTGGCCCATGAGTCGAACTTGTACGGCCCGGTGCCGACCGGCTTCGACGCCGTCGTCGGTGCACTTTTCGGATCGAGGATCACCGCGGTGTTCTCGCCCATCCGGAACAGGAAGTTGCCGTCGGCCTGGTTCAGCACCAGGATCACCGTGTGCGGATCGGGCGTCTCGATCCGGCTCATGTTGTCGAACACCGCCTTCTTCGCCTTGTTGGTCGAGCCGGCGGCCTTCGCGCGCTCGAAGGTGAACTTGACGTCGCTCGAATCGAAGGCCTCGCCGTCCTGGTACTTGACGCCCTTCTTCAGCTTGAAGGTGTAGACCTTGCCGTCCGGATCGATCGACCAACTCTCGGCGAGCAGCGGCACGATCGTGCCGTCCATGTTGATCTTGGTCAGGCCCTCGAGCACGTTGTAGTGAACGACCTCGCCGATCGCCGCAGCCGGCGCGATCGTCGGGTCGAGGCCGGTCGGCTCGAGGACCATGCCGAGCACGACGCTGTCCTTGCGGGTCTGCGCATCGGCACCGAGCGGCAGCGCGAGCAGCGCGGCGAGCGCGAGGGCAGCGTGGAGGCGGGTGCGCGAATTCAGCATGGGCGTCCTCTTTCGAGATGGTGGCAACGGCCTCGGCCGAGGGTCGTGACGACCGGCGGCGCGGGTTCCGGATCGAGGACGACTTTACTGGAGGATCGATGGCCGGTGCCCGATGGGACCTTCGTCGACGAAGCGGCTAGGGCCGGCTCGGACTCATTGAACGCCGCGCACATCGCCGGGGCTCTCCCCGGCGGGAGGACGCCCCATCACCGCCTCGGCGAAGTGGCAGGCGGCCGCATGCCCGCCTGCGACGGCGCGCAGCAGCGGCCGCTCCTGAACGCAGCGCGACTGGCGATCTGGACAACGTGCCGCGAACGCGCAGCCGATGTGCGCGGGATCGTCGAGCGTGTCGTTGCCGGCATCGGTTCGCGGCGTGCGCGCCGACGCTGCGCGGACCTTGCGCGGCGCCACCACGCTCGGCACCGCCGCCATCAGCGCCCGCGTGTACGGATGCGCCGCAGCGCGGAACAGCACCTCGGGCGCACCCTGCTCGACGATGCGCCCGGCATACAGCACGGCGACCTCGTCGCACAGGTGGTCGACCACCGCGATGTCGTGGCTGATCAGCAGGTATGTCACCGCGAAGCGCTGCTGCAGGTCCTGCAGCAGGTTCAGCACCTGCGCCTGCACCGAGACGTCGAGCGCGCTGACCGGCTCGTCGGCGACGATCAGACGCGGCCGGGTGATCAGCGCGCGCGCGATCGCGATGCGCTGGCGCTGGCCGCCGGAGAACTCGTGCGGGTAGCGCTCGGCGTCCGAGCCGCGCAGGCCGACCGCGTCGAGCGATTCGGCGACGCGCGTGCGCGCATCGGCCGAGCCCATCGCCGCGAGCGGCTCGGCGACGATCCGGCCGACGCGCTGGCGCGGGTCGAGCGAGCCGTACGGGTCCTGGAACACCATCTGGAAATCGCGACGTGCGGCGCGCAGTTCGGCCGGCGACAAGGCGTTCAGGTCGCGCCCGAGCAAGGTCACGCGGCCGGCGGTCGGCCGCTCGAGCGCCATGACCTGCCGTGCGAGCGTCGACTTGCCCGATCCGGATTCGCCGACGAGCCCGAGGCTGGTGCCGGCGTGCATCGTGAAGCTGACGCCGCGCAGGGCCTCGACCTTCGGCGGTGGCTCGAACAGGTGTTCGCGCGGCAAGATGTAGTGCTTGACGAGGTCTTCGACCCTTAGCAGCGGCACATTCAGCGAGGTGGAGGTCGGTGCTTCGCTTACCGCTGTGATGTCTCGCGCGGCGACCGGCGCCGGGATGGTTGCGCCGGCTGGGGCTCGATCCACCGCCATGCCGCTCATGCCGCCTGCGCGACCGCCGGCCCGACCGGATGCGGCGGCTCGCCGGCCGCGATGGCGTCGAGCCGGATGCAGCGCGCCGTGTGGCCCGCCTCGACCTCGACGGGCGGCGGCGGTGCGGCACGACAGGCCGCGACGGCCCAGCCGCAGCGGTAAGCGAACGGGCAGCCGGGCGGCAGGTCGATCAGCTCGGGCACGCGGCCCGGAATCGTCGCGAGCCGCGTGCCGCGCGGCGCGCCGAGGCGCGGCCGTGCGCCGAACAGGCCGCGCGTGTACGGATGGGCGAGGTGCTCGAAGACGGCCGCGGTCGGTCCGGCCTCGACGACACTGCCGCCGTACATCACGAGCAGTCGGTCGACCGTGCGTGCCATCACGCCGAGGTCGTGGCTGACCAGCAGCAGCGCCATGCCGCGCGCCTCGACCAGGTCGCCGATCAGGTCGAGGATCTCGCCCTGGATCGTGACGTCGAGCGCGGTCGTCGGTTCGTCGGCGATCAGCAGGTCGGGGCCGCAGGCCAGCGCCATCGCAATGACGACGCGCTGGCGCTGGCCGCCCGAGAGCTGGTGCGGATGGGCGTCGAGACGCTGCGCCGCCGACGGCAGCCGGACCTGGTCGAGCAGGCGCAGCGCTTCCGCGCGCGCGGCATCGGCCGACAGGCCCTTGTGCAGGCGCAGTGGTTCGGCGACCTGGCGGCCGATCGTGTGCAGCGGGTTCAGGGCGGTCATCGGCTCCTGGAACACCATGCCGATCCGGCGTCCGCGCAGGCGGCCCATCGCGGTGTCGTCGAGACCGAGCAGCTCGGTGTCGTCGAAGCGCACCGAACCGCTGGTGCGCGCTGCGTCGGGCAGCAGCCCCATCAGCGCGAGGGCGTTCATCGACTTGCCGCAGCCGGACTCGCCGATCAGGCCGACCGTCTCGCCGCGTTCGAGCGCGAACGACACGCCGCGCAGCGCATCGGCAGGGCCGCGCGGCGTCGGCAAGGTGACGCGCAGGTCGTTGACTTCGAGCAGGGCCACGGGGCGGAATCTTCGGCTGGGATCTCGCCGGCGACGATAACGGCGATTGCCGTAACGCTGCGGCTCGGCGTTCAGCCGGCGGCGAGGTCGAGATAGGCGCCCGCGAGCCGATCTTCTGGCGCGATCGCGAGCGCCGTCATCAGGCGCTCGGCGATCGCGGTGCCGTCGGCATCGCTCTGGCCGTCGCGCAGCACGACCTCGAGCTCGAGGAAGTCGCCGAGGCCGTCGACGCGGTCGAGGTGCATTCGAGTCTGGCCGGCCATCAGCAGCAGGCGGCGCTTGCGGACCCGGCCGCGCGTGCCGCACGCGCGCGTCAGCGCCTCGGCGAGGGCATCGGCATCGGCGACCGGCACGCGCACGTAGTCGGAGGCCTTGGCGTCGGCGCTGTCGTCGCGGTGGTACTGGATCAGCTCCGCGCTGCCGTCGGCGAAGCGCCGCAGCTTGAGCCGCCCATGCGCGACCGCGAAGAACGTGTCGTCCTGGTCGATCACGACCGGCGCGCCGTCGGCGATCGACGTGGCGCGCGCCAGCACCGCCTCGACGCTCGCGATCCGCGCCTTGATCTCGATGTTGCGCGCCATCCCTTCAAACTCAGGCGGTTTCGGCCGCGATCTGGCGCAACGCCTGCTCAAACACCTCCGGCGGCTGGCCCCCCGAAATCAGGTGGCGGTCGTTGACGATCACCGCGGGCACCGAATGGATGCCGAGCTGCTGCCAATGGCGCTCGCGCTCGCGCACCTCGGCCGCGTACTCGTCGGTTTCGAGGATCGCTTTCGCGTGCAGCGGGTCGAGGCCGACTTCGCCGGCCAGCTCGACCAGCACGTCATGCGTCCCGGGGTTGCGCCCCTCGCCGTGATAGGCCCGCAGCAGCGCATGCTTCAGCTCGCGCTGCTTGCCTTCGAGGCCGGCCCAGTACAGCAGTCGATGCGCGTCGAACGTGTTCCACACGTGCGCGCGTTCGCCGAACGCGAAGCCGACCGCGGCGCCGCGGTCGCGGATGTTCGCGCGGTTCTTCGCGAGCTGCTCCGGCGACAGACCGTACTTTGCACGCAGGTACTCGGCGGCGTCCGCGCCTTCCGGCGCGAGCGTCGGATTCAGCTCGAACGGCTCGAAGTGCAGCTCGACCGGGATGTCGTCGCCGATCCGTTCGAGCGCCCGTTCGAGCGCGTTCAGGCCGACCGCGCACCAGGGGCAGGCGACGTCGGAGACGAAATCGATCTTCATGCGAACTACCTCTTGCGTGCGAGTCTGGGGTCCATCAGGTCGCGCAGACCGTCGCCCATCAGGTTGAGGCCGAGTACCGACAATGCAATGGCCAGGCCGGGCCAGATCGCGAGCTGCGGGGCCTTGAACATCATGCCCTGCGCCTCGTTCAGCATCCGTCCCCAGCTCGGCTGGGGCGGTTGGGTGCCGAGCCCGAGGTAGCTGAGCGCGGCCTCGCCGAGGATCGCGAGCGCGAACTGGATCGTCGCCTGCACGATCAGCAGCGACGCGATGTTCGGCAGCACGTGCTCGATCGTGATGCGCCAGGCGCCCTTGCCGCAGGCCCTCGCGGCGAGCACGAACTCGCGCGACCAGATCGCGTTGGCGGCGGCGCGCGTGATGCGCGCGAACACCGGGATGTTGAAGATGCCGATCGCGACGATCGAGGTGTAGAGGCCCGGCCCGTAGATCGCGGTCAGCATGATCGCCGAGAGCAGTGCCGGGAACGCGAACGTGAAGTCCGAGAGGCGCATCACCGCCTCCTCGACCCAGCCGCGCCGCGCCGCTGCGAGCAGGCCGAGGGCGACGCCGAACGCGATGCCGATGCCGACCGCGACGATGCCGACCGCGATCGAGTTGCGCGCGCCGACGATCAGCAGCGACGCGACGTCGCGGCCGAAGCCGTCGGTGCCGAGCCAGTGGCGCGCGCTCGGCAGCTCGAGGCGATGCGCGATGTCGATCTCGGTCGCCGCGTGAGGGGTCCAGACCCACGACAGCGCGGCGGTCGCGAGCAGCAGCAGCACCAGCACCCCGCCCATCGCGAAGCTCGGATGATGCAACGCACGCCGCCAGGCGCTCGCCGAAGGCAGCGGGCCGACGCCGACTGCGAGCTCAGCCATGGCTCGTCTTCAGGCGCGGGTCGACGACGACATACAGCACGTCGACGAGGAAGTTGATCACGATGACCGACGCCGCGAGCAGCATCACGACATTGCGGACAACGCCGAGGTCGCGATTCGCGATCGCTTGGAAGACGAGGCGGCCGAGCCCGGGCAGCGAGAACACGTTCTCGGCGACGATCGTGCCGGCCAGCAGGCTCGCGAACTGCAGCCCCATCACCGTCAGTACCGGCACGAAGGCGTTGCGCAGCACGTGGCGCCAGAGCACGGCGCGGCGCGACAGGCCCTTTGCACGCGCCGTGCGCACGAAGTCCTCGCGCATCACGTCGAGCACCGCCGAGCGCGTGATGCGGGCGAGGATGGCGGCCTGCACCACCGCCAGCGCGACCGCCGGCAGGACGAGCGCCTTGAAGGCGTTCCAGATGCCGTCGTCCCAGCCCGGAAAGCCGCCGGCCGAGAACCACTGCAGCTTCACCGCGAACAGCAGGATCAGCAGGATCGCGAACCAGAAGTTCGGGATCGCGAGGCCGATCTG
>Ga0207648_10007277_pt1 | contig 10911 bp, 5 predicted proteins | sample KBSMisM32_FD_184310 | JGI IMG/M metagenome (GOLD analysis project Ga0207648, IMG submission 184310) | Miscanthus rhizosphere microbial communities from Kellogg Biological Station, Michigan, USA - KBS Miscanthus M3-2 (SPAdes) (version 2) | ecosystem: Host-associated > Plants > Roots > Rhizosphere... | reverse complement strand
GTTGCGCCGATCGCCGTTGCGGAAGCGCTCGGGAAAGATGTAGTAGAAGACGGCATCACGCGCCCAGTCCGGCACTTGGTAGTCGGCGCGATACACGGTCTGGCGGAAGCGCCGGATCCGGTGCAGCGGGTCGGCCGTCCCTTCGATCTTGCCGATGCCCCCCGAGCCTTTCTCGCGCGTCCAGTAGATCGAATCATGGTTGTTCTGGTAGATGAATTTCGCGCCGCCAACCTCGATCTCGCCGACTTCGATCTCGAAGTAGTAGCCGTAGATGCCGATGTCGGCGAATTGGAAGCTTGCTTGCCAACGCTCGCGATCGCCTTGCGCAGATCGCGTCATCGGAATGCGCGCCAGATCGGAATATTCGAGAATCTCCTGCGGACCTTCGAGGCGGCGTTTCTGCACGACCAGCGTCGCGCGCGTAATGCCACGTGCGGCATCCAGGCCATAGGTGACCTGCGTTCCGGCGACGACCGCGCCGAACGGCGCCTTGTCGCGCAGGTCGCGCGAGTCGAAGCTCACGCTCAGGGCAACCGGATCGGCTACCGGCGCGACGGCGGGATCGAGGAAGTCTTTCGGACCGATCGTGAGCGTCGGATGCCGGGCACCTCCTGTCGGAGCGAACCGCAGCCTGATCGTGTGTTCACCGTTGAACGCAAATTCGAGCGTGCCGGGGCCGCCCGCATCGCCGCCGTCGCGCAGTGCGAGCGGCGTGCCGGCAGCAAGCATCATCGTTTCGCGCGGCAACCCTCCGAACGAAGCGGCGAAAGATGACGCCGCGTCGGTGATGCGAAAACCCAGTGTCCCGATCAGGTCCACATTGAGCACATACGAATCGCACTGGTACTGGAACGTATAGTCGTCGTCGAGCGCCCAGTTCGTCATCGCGCCGCGCAGGAACAGCGGTCCGGCAACGGGTGGCGGTGCGCAGGTCGGAGTCACTGTGGGCGGCGGTGCCGCCGTCGCGCTCGCCGGTGGCGGCGCCGCACAGCCGTCGAGTCCGAGGCAAGCGACGGCGACAATGCTCGCCGCCGCACGGACGCGCGAGCTTGATGGATGCCGCGGAAACAGGTGACAGGTCATGTGGTCAGGCGCGCGCAGGAACGATGCTGCAACGTATCAGTCTCGTCGCCCATGCGTGAACAGGTAATCGGCTGCATACGAATGCAGTGGCATGCGCCGGCCTGCGGGTCATGGCCCTGGCAAAAAGCTTGCGCGCGCTGCCGCTATCAGGCTTTTTCGGTCGAGCGCCGCACGATCAGCGAGACCGGCATGATCTGGTTCTCGACCGGTTCGTTGTTGATGCGTTTGAGCAGCGTATCGACGAGGAGCGCGCCGGCGGCCTTGGTGTCCTGCTGCACGGTCGTCAGTCCGGGATTGACGAAGCCGGCCAGCGGAATGTCGTCGAAGCCGGTGACGAGCACGTCGTCGGGAACGCGCAGGCCGCGCGCCTGCAGCGCCTTCATCGCGCCGATCGCGATCAGGTCGCTGGTCGAGCAGATCGCATCGAAACGCACGTTGCGCTCGAGCAGGACATTGGTTGCGTCGAATCCGGACTGCTCGGACGAGATCGCATCGACTTGCAGTTTCGGATCTGCGCGCAAGCCATGCTTGTCGAGCGCCGCCGCATAGCCGCGATAGCGCTCGAGAAACTCCGGATAGTGGTCCGATGCATCGCCGAGGAATGCGATCCGCTTGCTGCCGCGCTCGATCAGGTGCTCGGTGGCATCGAACCCGCCGCGCCGGTTGTCGCAGCCGACCGATACTTCCGGCTGGTCGAGCGGGATCGCGCCCCAACGCACGAAGTGAATGCCACGCGCATTGAGGAATTCAAGCCGTGCCCGGTAATCCAGATAGTCGCCGTAACCGAGCAGGATGATCCCGTCGGCTTTGTTGCTGTCTTCGAACCCGGCTTGCCAGTCATTGTTGGCCGGCTGCTGGAACGAGATCAGCAGGTCGTAGCCGCGGCGCGCGCAGGCGCGCGTGATCGACGCCAGCATCGAGACGAAGAACGGGTTGATCAGCGAATCGTCCGGCGCCGGGTCCTCGAAGAACAGCAGCGCCAGCGTTCCGCTGTGCTGGCAGCGCAGGTTCGAGGCGTTCTTGTCGACCGTGTAGTTGAGCTCGCGCGCGATCTTCAGGATGCGCGAGCGCGTCGCTTCGTTGACCATCGGGCTGCCGCGCAGTGCGCGCGACACGGTCGGTTGCGAAACGCCGGCCAGATGGGCAATGACCAGCGATGTGGCTTTGTCTTTGGTGCGGATAACGGCCTCCCCCCGCGGCTCCTGGGCTCGGCGGGGCTCGTCATTGTGCCAGAGGGGACGCCGAATCCTACGCTGCAGTGCAACGCAATGTTATGGGGCAACGTCCCGTCGCCTGCTGCTGAGTGCATACCCGTGCATGAACGCGCCGGAAGGCGAGTCCATACGCTCGCCCGGTGGCCCGCGGCAGAGCGTCCGCGTCAGGGCAGGTCGACAGATTCCGGTTCGCTCGTCAGCTTGATCTGATCCGCGGCCGGAATCGTAATCGGCGCAAGTCCCGCCGCCTTGAGCGCGGCATCGACCGCGGCCAGTTCGTCGTGCCCGATGCGCGACCAGTGCTCGCCCGCGCGTCCGAGCCGTTCGTTGGTGGCGGCGAACAGGGCACGCTGAGGCTGCGTCGGCGCGCGATCGCTGCCTTCGACGTCGGTTGCCATCGATGAAAGCACATCGCCTATCGCGCCGAGATCTTCGCTCGCGTCGCCCTTGCCGGAGCGCAGCGCTGCCGACGCGGTCTTGAACTTTGCGATCGCGGCGAGAGCCGCCTCCTTGTCCGTGCGCGTGGCGAGTTGTTTTTCCGCGTCCGCGATCTGCGTATCGACAGACGTCAACTGGCCGTAGGCGACGAAATTGCGTTCGAGCGCGGCGGACACTTCAAGCGAAAATGCCGCCGCGTCGCTTACCGCGGCAGCATCGAGCGCGACGCGCGGATCGGCAACGATCTTCAGGCCTCTGCGCAACTGCTTGCCGTCGACGTCGAGCACGACCGCGTAGTCGCCCGGCGGCACGAGCATGCCCAGCGGCACGATCGGTGTGCCTTCTTCGACGACCGCGGCAATGCTGTAGTCGTAGTGCACGGCGCGTGGCCGCGGCAGGCGCAAGTTCCAGGCGAAGCGGTGGGTCCCGGCCTTGGTCGCCAGTTGTTCCGGCGCCGGCGTCCAGGATTCGGCGAAATAGCGTTCGGCCTTGACTGCCGGCTCGGGCTGGTCGCTCGCGAAGCGCCGCACGGTTTTTCCCGACGCGTCGACGATTTCAAGCGTGACCTTGCCCGCATCGCGCGGCAGGCGGTAGTCGATCATTGCCCCGTGTGGCGGATTCTCTCCGAGTGCGGTGTCGGCTGGCGGTGGCGTATCGCGGTTCTGGCTGCCGCGCACGCGCACCGCGACGGCCGGATCGAACAGGACGGGCTCGGATTTGGCAAGGCGCTCGTGCTGGCGCAGCGGAGCGACATCGTCGAGCACCCAGATCGCACGGCCTTGCGTCGCCGCGATCAGGTCGTCGCCGTGCACGTGCAGGTCGCGTACCCACGCCGGCGGCAGGTTGCGCTGCAGCGGCTGCCAGTGGTCGCCATCGTCGAACGAGACGAACACGCCGAGGTCGGTGCCGGCGTATAACAATCCACTTTTTACCGGATCGGCGCGTACGACGCCGACGAAGCTCGTCGCCGGCAATCCGCTGGTGATCGATGTCCAGGTCTTGCCGTAGTCGCGGGTGCGCAGCGCATGCGGCGCGAAGTCGTCCTGCCGGTGATTGTCGATCGCGGCATACGCGCTGCCCGGCGTGGGCGCCGAAACGTCGATCGTCGCTACCTTGGCCCATGCGGGAATCAGCTTGGCCGGCGTGACGTTGTCCCAGTGCGCGCCGCCATCGCGCGTGCGCTGGATCAGGCCATCGTCGGTGCCGATCCAGATTTCATCGTTGTCGCGTGGCGACAGCCCGATCGAATAGATCACGCCGTAGCCGCAGTCGCGCGCGGCCGGCAGCGCCAGGTTGCCGTCGCATTTCTTCGCCGCGGCGGACTTGGCCGACAGGTCGGGGCTGATCGTCGCCCAGGTGCGGCCCTGGTCGGTCGAGCGGAACAGCACCTGCGCGCCTTGGTAAAGTGGAAAAGGCGCCTTTTGCGACATCGCGATCGGCGTGATCCATGTATAGCGATATTTGACCGTGGTCGGACGCGCGCCATAACTCGAGACCGGCCATGGCGAGATGTTCTGCACTTCGCCGGTGCGCGCGTCCCAGCGCGACAGATGGCCGCCGAGCCCGGAGCCGTAGACGATGTTCGGATCCTGCGCGTCGGGGATGTCGTAGTCGCGCTCGTCGCCGCCGACCGGATGCCAGTCGCGGAAGCTCAACACGCCGTAGTCGCTGCGGCTGGCGATGCCGACCGTGCCGCTGTCCTGCTGGCCGGAATAGATCCAGTACGGGAAACGGTTGTCGGTGGCCAGGTGGTAGAACTCGCCGGTCGGCTGGTTGTACCAGTCGCTCCAGCTCACGCCGCCGTTGACGCTGACGGCAGTGCCCTGGTCGCTGGCCACGATCAGGCGATCGGTATGCTTCGGGTTGATCCAGACGAAATGATAGTCGTCGCCGCCCGGAGCGCCCTTGAAGATTTTCCAGTGCGCGCCGGCATCGGCCGAGACGCGGACCGACTGTCCGGTCGCGAAGATGCGGTCGCGATTGGCCGGATCGGCGGTGAGCCGGCCGAAGTAGTCGTTCGAGAGCCATCCTTCGCTGCTGACGCGCTGCCAGGTCGCGCCGCCGTCGTCGGAGCGATACAAGCCGCCCTGGTTTTCGTCCGCGGCGTGCGCGATGTTGCCGCTGTATGGCGCGGCGTTGACCACTGCGTAGACGCGGCCGCCGGCCGCCGTCGCGACGCCGATTCGCCCGAGCGTTGCGGTCGGCCATCCCTTGCCGTTGATGCGGGCCCAGGTCTTGCCACCGTCGGCGGACCGATACAGACCACTGCCGGGACCGGAATTGGGCTGGAAATACGACAGCCACGGATAATTGCGCACCTGCCATGCCGCGGCGTAGACGATGTCGGGGTTGGCCGGATCGGCGGCGAGGTCGACGGTGCCGGTATCGGCATCGATGAAAAGGGTTTGTTGCCAGGTCTTGCCGCCGTCCTCGGAACGGAACACGCCGCGTTCGCGATTCGGACCGAAGTAATGGCCGAGCGCGGCGACAAGGACATGCCCGGCGTTGCGCGGGTCTACCTCGATCGCGCCGATGTGCCGGGTCGCCGCGAGGCCGGCGCTGTTCCAGCTCTTGCCGCCGTCGGTGGATTTGTATACTCCGCTGCCGGCCGCGATGTCGTAGCGTGCCGCCACCTCTCCCGTGCCGACGTAGATCGTGTTCGCGTCGCCCGGCGCGATCGCCAGCGCGCCGACACTCGCCGCGGGTACCGAGTCGAAAACCGGCTTCCAGGTTGCGCCGGAATCGGTCGTCTTCCATACGCCGCCCCCGTGCGCGCCGAAGTAGTACGTGTCGGGCTGGTCGGCAATGCCCTTGGCGACCGTGCTCCAGCCGGCGCGCATCGGGCCGAGGAGGCGCCAGTTCAGGCCATCGGTCGCGTCCGCGCTCGTTTGTGCCACCGCGGGCAGGCTGCCCAGGGCGGCAAGGGCGAAGACCGCCGTGGTCAGGCAACGCGTTGCGGCAATCGTCATGGCAGTGGTTCCGTCGGCGGGCGAAAGTTGCCGATTCTACGACGATAAGCGCGGCCGGGTGCGACTCGCGGCGAGCGAAAACGGGTACCATGACTTCCGTCCCATCGTTCGCCAGACGGAGGCTTGTTAAGCTCCGGGGCTGAGTTTGTCGTCGTTTTGACCACTTTGAACCAATAGGGAGTTGCCATGCGAATCCGTTTTGGCTGGATCGGGGGCTGGTTTGTTGCATCAGCGTTCTTGGTCGCGGCGTCATCTTTGGCGACATCGGCACAAGCCATGACCGCCGACGAACTCGTCGCCAAGAATGTCGCCGCCCGCGGCGGCATGGAGGCGCTCTCGGCGATCAAGTCACTGCGCCTGCAGGGCAAGCTGCACATCGCGAACTTCGGCGTCGATGTCGAAGCTTCGCAGACCTACAAGCGCCCCGGCGACTATCGCTTCGAAGGCACGCTACAGGGCATGACGATGGTGCAGTCGTACGACGGCAAGGAGGCGTGGAAGATCTTCCCATTCCAGGGACGCAAGGATCCCGAGCGCACCTCGGCCGACGATGCGAAGGAACTCGCCGACCAGGCCGATTTCGAAGGCGGTTGGGTCAACGCAGCGGCGAAGGGCAACAAGCTCGAATACCTCGGCACCGACGATGTCGACGGCACGGACGCGCACAAGCTCAAGGTGGCGCTGGCAAACGGCAACGTGCAATACGTCTGGTTCGACCCCGATGCCTTCCTGGTGATCCGGACGCTCAAGCAGCGCACGGTGCGCGGCGTCGAGCAGCGCGAGGAAGCGGACTACAGCGACTATGAAAAGGTCAATGGAATTTACGTCGCGTTCGCCGTGACCAGCGGCGGCGTCGGCAGTACGCAGAAGGACACCTTCACGGTCGACAAGGCGGAAGCAAACGTTGCCCTTGAAGACTCGTGGTTCGCGTTTCCGGCCGGCGGCAAATAGGACAAGGGGAAAAAATCATGCTGCGTAATCTCATTACAGGTGCAATCTGCTGTGCGCTGCCGTTCGCTGCCGCTGTCGGCGCGGCCGCCGCGGATAAAGGTCAGGCCCCGGCGCCGGCGATCAAGTACGATGCCGCCACGGTTTCAGGCCTCGGCGCGCGTAATATCGGTTCGGCGACGATGAGCGGACGTATCGCCGCGATCGCCGCACGCCACGAGGATGACGGCCGCACGACGCTGTTCGTCGGCGCCGCGTCCGGCGGTGTATGGAAGTCGCTCGATGGCGGTACGACATTCAAGCCGGTGTTCGACAAGCAGCCGGTGCAGTCGATCGGCGCGATCGCGCTCGATCCGAACAACCCGAAGACGGTCTGGGTCGGCACCGGCGAATCCTGGACGCGCAATTCGGTGTCGATCGGCGACGGCATCTTCAAGTCGACCGACGGCGGCGACACCTGGAACAACATGGGCCTGAAGGGCTCCGAGCGCATCGTCAAGATCGCGGTCGACCCGAAGGATTCGAACACCGTATACGCCTGCGTGCCGGGCAAGCTGTGGAGCGATTCGCCGGATCGCGGCCTGTACAAAACCGGCGACGGCGGCAAGAGCTGGTCGCTCGTGCTGAAGGGCTCGAACCTGTCGACCGGCTGCTCGTCGCTGTCGATGGATCCGCAGAATCCACAATTGCTGTATGCCGCATTGTGGGACTTCCGCCGCAAGGGCTGGACGTTCCGCTCGGGCGGCGACGATGCGACCAAGCCGAGCGGCAGCGGCCTGTTCCGCAGCAGCGACGGCGGCAAGACCTGGACCGAAATCACCGACCACGCGAACAAGGGCTTTCCGGTGAAACCCTATGGGCGCATCACCGTCGCGATGGCGCCGTCGAACACGAAGATCGTCTATGCGATCGTCGAATCCGAGCATTCCTCGCTGTACCGCTCCGATGACGGCGGCGCGACCTGGGACAAGCGTGACAACAGCCAGATGATGGTGTGGCGCCCGTTCTATTTCGGCAACCTGATCGTCGATCCGACCAATCCGGATCGCCTGTTCAAGCCGGATCTGGCGCTGATCCAGAGTCTCGATGGCGGCAAGAGTTTTGCCAACGTCGGCGGCGGCGCGCATGGCGATTTCCACGACATCTGGATCGACCCGAAGAACGTCTCTCACGTGATCGCCGGCGACGATGGCGGCATGTGGTATTCGCAGGACGGCGGCAACCAGTGGTGGAAGGGCGCCAACCTGCCGGTGTCGCAGTTCTATCACGTCAGCGTCGACGGCGCCGATCCGTATCACGTGTACGGCGGACTTCAGGACAACAGCTCCTGGGTCGGCGATTCGGCCTATCCGGGCGGCATCACCAATGGCCGTTGGGAAAACATGTACGGTGGCGACGGCTTCTGGATGTTCTCCGATCCGTCCGATGACGACTACCTCTATGCCGAAGCCCAGGGCGGCGCGATTGGCCGCGTCAACCGCAAGACGCACGAGATCCGCAACATCCAGCCGACCGCAAATTACAAGGAAAAGCTGCGCTTCAACTGGAATACGCCGATCGCCTTGTCGCCGAACGAAAAAGGCACGATCTACATCGGCGCCCAGTTCCTGTTCCGCACGCGCGACCACGGCCAGACCTGGGACCGCATCTCGCCGGACCTGACCACGAACGATCCGGAAAAGCAGAAGCAGGAACAGTCCGGTGGCGTGACGGTCGACAACTCCGCGGCGGAAATGCACACCACGATCTATTCGATCAGCGAGTCGCCGAAGAACGGCAAACTGATCTGGGTCGGCACCGACGACGGCAACGTGCAGATCACGCGCGACGGCGGCGGCAAGTGGACGAACGTCGTCGGCAACATCAAGGACCTGCCGAAGAACTCGTGGGTCAACTGGGTACAGGCCAGCAACTTCGACGAGGGCACGGCCTACGCCGCGTTCGATCGCCACACCTTCGGCGACCTGACGCCGTATGTGTACAAGACGACCGATTTCGGCAAGACCTGGACGCGCATCGTGACGCCCGAGCAGGGCGTGCGCGGGTTCACCTACGTCATCAAGGAAGACACGGTCAAGCCGGACCTGCTGTTCGTCGGCACCGAATTCGGCCTGTGGATTTCGCCGGACGGCGGCAAGCAGTGGGCGCAGTTCAAGGGCGGCAATTTCCCGAGCGTCGCAGTGCGCGATCTTGCGGTCCAGCCGCGCGATTCCGATCTCATTTTGGCGACGCACGGCCGCGGCATCTGGATCATCGACGACATCACGCCGCTGCGCGAACTGACGTCGCAGGCGCTGTCGGCCGATGCCGTGTTCTTGCCAGGCCGTCCCCAGACCCAGCGCATGCGCGCCCAGGGCGGCTGGTCCGAGGGCGACGCGAGCTTTGCCGGCGGCAATCCGCCGAACGGCGCCGTGGTCACCTACTACCAGCGCGCGCGCCACCTGTTCGGCAAGATCAAGCTGGAGATTTTCGACGCGGACGGCAAGCTGGTCGACACGTTGCCAGCCAGCGAGCGCCGCGGCCTCAACCGCGTCGAGTGGAGCATGCAGGTCAAGCCGCCGCGCGTGCCGCGCGCCGCACAGCTCGCGTTCAACGGCACCCAGGGACCGCGCGTCGTGCCGGGCACCTACACGGTGCGCCTGACGAAGGGCGACAAGACCTATGAAACGAAGCTCGACGTCGGCCTGGACCGGCGCGCGACGTTCTCCGTGGCCGACCGCAAGGCGCAGTTCGACGCAGCGATGAAAGTGCATGCGATGTTCGGTGACGAGAGCGACCTCGTGTTCAAGATCAATGCCGTGCGCGAGGGCGCCAATGCCCGCGCCGAAAAACTTCCGGCGAACGACGCGTTGCGCAAGCAGCTGGAGGCGGTCAGCGCGAAGGCCGACGCGATGCGCAAGCAGATCGTCGCGACCAAGGAAGGCGGCGCCATCACCGGTGAAGAGCGCCTGCGCGAGCACACCGACAATCTGTACGGCGCGATCATGTCGTACGAAGGCAAGCCGGGCGCCTACCTGATCGAACGCACCGCCGCGCTGCGCCGCGAACTCGACGACGTTGCCGCGGAATTTGCGGCCTTCGAGAAAGGCGATCTGGCCAAGCTCAACGCTGCGTTGAAAGCGAAGAACATCGATCCGATCGAGGTTCCGGCCGGTGCGCCACAGGCCCAGGCCGAAGTCAGCGCGAAGGACCGCGACGGGAAGCGGCACGTCGAGCTGCCGTTCGAGCGGGATTGATCTAACCCCTTCTCCCGCTGGCGGGAGAAGGTGCCGGAGGCGGATGAGGGTGGCACAACCGCAGGTGCTATCGTTCCGCCTGGCGCCACCCTCACCCGGCGCGCTTTGCGCGCCGGCCTCTCCCGCCAGCGGGAGAGGTGATGTACGACTGTCTCCGCTTCAGCCCAGGTGCGCCTCGAGGAACCACAGCGCCTTGTCCAGCCCGCGCGAGACGCCGGTGAACAGGTCGGACGTGTCGGCGTCGCCTGCCTTGCCGGCCGTATCGATGGCCTTGCGCGTCGAGGCCGCAAGCGCGGCGTAGCGATCGGCAAGCGCGGCGACGACGACCAGACCGTCGAAATTGTCGCCGGGCAGTTCCGACAGGCGCGATTCGCGCGCCGCCATGCGCGCCGTGCCGCGCGCCACACCGCCCAATGCGGTCACGCGTTCGGCGATATCGTCGACCGGTCCTTCGAGATCCTCGGCGAGTTTGTCGAACAGTTCGTGCAGCGCGATGAAGTGCGGCCCCCTGACGTTCCAGTGCGCCTGCTTGACTTGAGTATACAAATCCACCGTGTCGGCAAGTTGCTGGTTGAGCAGCGCGATCATGCTGTCGCGCAGCTTGCCCTTCAGGTCGATACGCGTCGTGCTGGTCCGGTTCTTGGCCATAGTTACGCTCCCGTTGGAAAAGTCCACCCGACTATAATATGCATTGTTCGCACAACGAAATTCATTGATACGATGTTTGCGATAGGCAAAAGCTATGGCGATGGCAGCGCGGCGGCAGCACGCGGCCATCCGCCGGCGCGCCCGAAATGAACAAGGCCGAAATCGGTGCGCCAGGCATGCAGGCGCTGCGTGCGTTGCTGGCCGAGACGATGCTGCGCGACCGGCGCGTGCTGCAGCGGGAGCTCGATCGCCTTGGCGCCGCGCAGACTCCGGATGCCGTGGCAATGGCCACCTGGCAGAAGCGCGCCGATGCCGCGCGCCAGCGCTACCTTGCGCGCGCGGCGAGCGTTCCGGCGATTGCCGTCGACGAATCGC
>Ga0207648_10007276_pt1 | contig 10912 bp, 9 predicted proteins | sample KBSMisM32_FD_184310 | JGI IMG/M metagenome (GOLD analysis project Ga0207648, IMG submission 184310) | Miscanthus rhizosphere microbial communities from Kellogg Biological Station, Michigan, USA - KBS Miscanthus M3-2 (SPAdes) (version 2) | ecosystem: Host-associated > Plants > Roots > Rhizosphere... | reverse complement strand
GCCTTTGTCCTGTCGGGATTCCGCCCCGCCGCGACGCTGGGAACCAGCAGCGCCGGCGTCAGCGGTTCCGGCATCCTCCGCACCACCCTTGTCGTGCTGCAATTCGCGATTTCCATCGGCCTCGGCATCGCCACCATCGTGGTGTTCGCGCAGCTCGACTATGCGCGGCAAATGGATATCGGCTTCGATCGCCACAATCTGGTGGTCATCAGGGGCGAGGGGCGTGTAACGCCGAGTGTCCGCGACGCCCTCAAGCAGACCCTGGCCGCGGAGCCATCGGTCGCGGGCGTGGCGGCCTCCCGCCTGGTGCCGTTCGACGGCGGGATTTTGGTTTCGCAAGCGCAGGTGCCCGGCGGCGCGGAGCAGCTCACGGTGCGCAACGTCAATATCGATCCCGACTTTCTGCAGGTTTACGGCATTAAATTGCTGGCCGGCCGCAATCTGTCGCGGCAAAGGGGCGAAGACATTTTTCCCGATCCCGATACCAAGGGACCGGATCCCCATGCGAATATCCTGGTTACCGCCGCGGCGGCCCGGCTCTTCGGCTTTACGGCGCAAACGGCGGTGGGCAAGACGATACTCTATCAATCCAGGTCAGTCCGCTGCACCATTGTCGGCGTCGTCGGTGACACCAACTATGACGGCCTGCAGACCCCGATGCAGCCGATCCTCTATTTCTATTATCCCCAAGGGCAGGGGCCCCTCTCCATTCGCATCAAGCCGGGCCAGACACAGGCCGCGCTGGCGGCCATAGACCGCGTCTGGCACCGGCTGGTGCCCACGGTGACCATCAACCGCCAGTTCCAGGATGCCAGCTTCGACAAGCTGTTCACCGACAATGAGAAGGAGGGCCGCATCTTTGCCGCCTTTGTCGGCGTGGCGATCTTCATCGCCTGTCTGGGCTTGTTCGGGCTTGCCGCGTTCACCGCCGAACGGCGGACTCGCGAGATCGGCGTGCGCAAAGTGTTCGGCGCGAGCACGAGCGACATCGTGCGCCTGCTGTTGTGGCAGTTTTCGATCCCGGTGCTGGTCGCCAACCTGATCGCCTGGCCGATCGCCTGGTACTATCTGCAGAACTGGCTGCAAAATTTTGCCTATCGAATCCCGCTCAGCCCGCTATTTTTCCTGAGCGCGGGCTTTGCAGCGCTGCTGATTGCCTGGGCGACGGTATTTTCCCATGCCCGGCGCGTGGCAGCCGCCAACCCCATTCATGCGCTGCGGTATGAGTAAGCCCAACTTTCACAATCAGAGATTCTGGCGGATGGGGTGAGATTCGAACTCACGGTGGCGTTGCCGCCACGCCAGTTTTCAAGACTGGAGCCTTAAACCGCTCGGCCACCCATCCGGAACCGATGCATTAGCTATTGAGCAAGGATTGGGCAACTACGTTGAGCCCGAAGCCGGCTGCCGCTAGCTTCAAACTGCCATCCCGGACCGATTCGATGCGGCTTGCCGTTCGCCTATGCTTTTCCGCCAGTCTGGCTTTGCTGGCCGCCGCTTGTTCTACCGCCCCCAACCGGCCGCCACCGGCCCCGACGCCCGTGGTCACAGTTCCGCCCAATGCCGGGGTATATAAAATCGGACAGCCCTATCAGATCGACAATATTTGGTACTATCCGCGCGAGCAGCCGGACTATGACGAGACCGGAATTGCCTCCTGGTATGGCCCCGATTTCTACGGCAAGCCGACTGCCAATGGTGAAACCTATGACGGCAATTCCTTGACCGCGGCGCATAAGACCTTGCCCATGCCGGTGAATGTGCGGGTGACCAATCTCGACAATGGCAAGTCGCTGGTCGTCCGGGTGAACGACCGGGGGCCTTATGCGCGCGGCCGCATCATCGATCTCTCCAGGCGCGCCGCCGAGCTGCTGGACGTGGTCCAGACAGGCACGGCCAGGGTGAGGGTCACCTATTTGGGCCGCTCAGACATGAATGGCGCGCCGCCGCCGCCCGAAACTCCGCCCGAGATAGCCAATGCGCTGCCGGCGGCCCCCAGCGCCAAAGTCGATATCGCCGACTTGAACAAGGTGCCGGGTGCCGCCGTGGCCCCGCCGGTCCGCACCGCATCCCTGCCCAAACCGACCTCGATCCCGGCCGAAATGTTCACGGACAATCAGCCGAGCGGAAAAGTGACCCGAGTTCCCGTGCCGTCCGTCACCCGCCTGTATGTCCAGCTCGGGGCTTTTTCCAAATTGGAGAATGCCCGGGCGCTGTTGAGCAAAGTGGGCGGGGATTTGCGGATTTCCACGCTTCAACGCAGCGGACAGACGCTTTATAGAGTGCGCAGCGCCCCGCTGGCCTCGGTTGCGGATGCCGATGCAGCCCTGTCCCGCATCACCGGCGCGGGCGCCAATGATGCCCATATCGTCGTAGACCAGTAACTTTCGGAGTCGCCATGCTTCGCCGCCTTTTCCCCCTCTGCGTCTGTGCCTTGGTCGCTCTGGCGATTCCTGCCCAGGCCGCTATCGAATCCAGCGCCGAGCACGCGCTGCTCATGGATGCCGAAACCGGACAAGTACTGTGGCAAAAGGACGGAATGACGCCGATGCCGCCGGCGTCCATGTCCAAGCTGATGACCATTGATCTGCTGTTCCAGCGCATCAAGGACGGCCGGGTCAAGTTGACCGACACTTTTCCGGTGTCCGAACGCGCCTGGCGCACCCAGGGCTCCAAGATGTTCGTGGAGTTGGGTTCTCGCATTCCGGTGGAATCCCTGATCCGCGGCATCGTCATTCAGTCCGGCAACGACGCCTGCGTGGTGGTGGCCGAGGCGCTGGGCGGCACCGTCGAAGGCTTTGTCGCCATGATGAACAAGCGGGCGAAGGAGCTGAAGCTGGATCAGTCCACCTTCGTCAATCCCGATGGGCTGCCCGACCCGCCCGGCCAACTGATGAGCGCGCTCGATCTTGCCAAGCTGTCTCGGCACATCATCACCGCCTATCCCGGCCTCTATCATTATTTCAGCGAGCGGGAATTCGTCTGGCACAATATCCACCAGCCCAACCGGGACCTTGTGTTGGGAAGCCTGCCGGGAGCCGATGGCCTCAAGACGGGCCACACCGACGCCGCCGGTTACGGCATTACCATTTCCGCCAAGCGGGGTGTGCAGCGCTTAATCCTGGTTCTGAACGGATTGCGCTATCCCCAATATCACAATGACTATTTCCCAAATATCCGGCGCGCCGAAGAAGCCAGCCGGGTGATGGAATTGGCGTTCCGCGAATTCCGCTCTTTCGCCGTCCTAAAGCCCAACCAGGTGGTGGGCACCGTGCCGGTCCTGAACGGCAAACAGCCGACGGTTCCCGTGACGGCGAAGACGCCGCTCAATGTGACTATGCAGGTGGATTCCCATGCCGGCATGAAAACAGTGGTCAAGGCCGATCCCAACCTCACCGCGCCCATCCAAGCCGGCCAGAAGGTGGGCACGCTGACCGTCACCGCACCCGAATTCCCCAACCTTACGGTGCCGGTCTATGCCGCCCAGCCGTTGGAGAAAGTCGGGATTTTCGGCAGCATGATGAACGCCGCCCAGCGCCTCTGGAAAAAGTGACAGCCGGTCGATTCATCACGCTGGAGGGCGGTGAGGGCACCGGAAAATCCACGCAGATACGCCGCCTGGCGGCGGCCATGTCCAACACAGGGCTGCAAGTCCTGACCACGCGGGAGCCCGGCGGCTCTCCCGGCGCGGAACAGATTCGCAAGCTTATGGTCGAAGGCGAGCCCGGGCGCTGGGATGCCGTCACCGAGACACTGCTGGCCTATGCCGCGCGCGCCGATCATGTGAGATGCACCATTGGTCCTGCCTTGTTGAGCGGAACATGGGTCGTCTCCGACCGCTTCAGCGATTCCACCTTCGCCTATCAGGGCGCGGGCCGCGGGTTGGACCGTGAAACCATCCGGCGTATCGACAGCGCGGTCCTGGATGATTTTTCTCCCGACCTGACCCTGATCCTGGACCTGGATCCCAAACAGGGATTGCAGCGGGCCTTGGCGCGCGGGGATGCCGAAAACCGCTTTGAGAAATTCGGCCTCGATTTTCATGAAAGATTGCGTCAGTGCTTTCTGGATATCGGCCGGCGCCATCCCGACCGCTGCCGGGTGATTGACGCCGGGGGAACCGAAGACCAAGTGGCCGAGGCGATTTGGGCCGCCGTCAGCCGCCGCTTCGATCTGTAAAGCATTCGATCTATAAAGCCTGATGGCCAAGCGGACCGCCGACCCCAGCGACAGCGACCGGATCGAGGGATTTGCCCATCCCCGCGAAATCCACGCCCTTATGGGCCAAGACCAGGCCCTGGCTCGCGCGGCCCGGGCCGTCCGCTCAGGGCGCCCGCCCAGCGCTTGGCTGATCACCGGCGCCCCGGGGATTGGCAAGGCGACCTTGGCCTACCGGATCGCCCGCTATCTCCTGGCCCATGGCGCCACGGCTGCGGGCGCGGAAGACCTTTCGGTGCCGGAGAACCACCCGGCGGCGAGGCAAGTTGCGGCAGGCTCGCATCCCGGCCTGCTGGTGCTGAAGCGCGCCGTCAATCCCAAGACCGGCAAGCTGATGACGGTGCTGTCGGTGGACGAAATCCGCAAGCTCGCCAATTTCTTCGGCATGACCAGCGGCGCCGGCGGCTGGCGCCTGGCCATTGTCGATACCGCCGATGACATGAACGACAATGCCGCCAATGCCCTGCTCAAGATGCTGGAAGAGCCGCCGGCCCATGCCATGCTGCTGCTGCTTTCCAACACCCCGGGACGGCTGTTGCCGACCATCCGCTCGCGCTGCCAGCGGTTGGAGATGAGGCCGCTGGATGACGCCATGCTGGAAAGGATGCTGGCGCGCGAATTGCCCGAGACCAGTGCCGCCGAGCGTGCCGCGCTGGCGCGCGTGGCGGGCGGCAGCATCGGCGCGGCGCTCACCTTGGCAAACGGGGAGGGCGCCGCCCTGGCCCAGGAAGCCGACCGGCTGATCGATCAGGCGCGCGAGCCGGATGTCCTGGCACTTCTCAGCCTGGGCGAAAAACTGTTTCGCATCCGTGACGGGCTTGAGCAGTTCGGTGAATTTCTCGCCCAATCCTTGTCGGACCGTATCCGCGCCAAGGCGTTAGGAGGCGTAGCGGGATTGGATCGGTGGGTGGCCGCCCATGGCCGCATCCAGCAAAGCTTCGGCCGGGCCGTCGCACTTAACCTGGAACCGCGGCAAGTGGTGTTGAACGCGGCACGCGATCTTTCGCGGGTCGCGCGGCATGGCGGGCTGTAAATGGCGCCAAAGCCTTTCCTGGTCGACAGCCATTGCCATCTGGACTTTCCCGACTATGCCGGGCAGGTCGATGCGGTGGTGGCGCGGGCGGCCGAGTCCGGTGTGGGCGTTTGCCTCAGCATCGGCACAGAGCTCAAGCGCTTTCCCGGCGTCAAGGCCGTAGCGGAGAGATTCCCCAACGTCTGGTGCAGCGTGGGAGTCCATCCGCACGAATCCGAAAAGGAATTGCTGGACGACGAAGTGGCGCTGATTGCCGAAACCGGCCATCCCAAGGTGGTGGGCATAGGCGAGACCGGGCTGGATTATTATTACGAACATTCGCCACGCGTGCCGCAACAAAGGAATTTCCGCTCTCACATCGCGGCGGCGCGCAAGACCGGCTTGCCGGTAATCGTGCATACCCGCGATGCCGATGACGACACCATCGACATCTTGCGCGACGAAATGGGTAGGGGCCGCTTTGCCGGCCTGATCCACTGCTTCACCGGGACCCAGAAGCTGGCGGATGCGGCGCTGGAATTGGGCCTCTCTATTTCGGTTTCCGGCATCGCCACCTTCAAGAATTCCCGCGCCTTGCGCGACGTAATCGCGACCGTGCCGCTGGAACGGCTGCTGGTGGAAACCGATGCCCCCTTCCTGGCGCCGGTGCCATATCGCGGCAAGACCAACGAACCGGCCTTTGTCGTGCATACGGCCAAGATGCTGGCCGAACTGAAGGGCGTCACCGAAGACGATTTGGCACTGGCGACGACCGAAAATTTCTTTCGGCTCTTTTCCAAGGCGCGGCGTCCGGCATGAGCCTGGAATTGCGGATCCTCGGGTGCGGGTCTTCCGGAGGCGTGCCGCGCCTGGGGGAGGGCGGCCCCTTTTGGGGTGCCTGCGACTCCTCAAATCCCAAGAACCGGCGCAGCCGATGCTCCGCTTTGGTGACGCGCCGTTCGCCGGAAGGCGAAACGCGGCTGCTGGTGGACACCTCGCCGGACATGCGCGAACAGTTGTTGGCTGCCGGCGTCGGCCGGCTGGATGCGGTGCTGATCACCCATGACCATGCCGATCAGTTGCACGGAATCGATGATCTGCGCGTCGTCACCATGAACATGAAGCGGCGGCTGGATCTATGGAGCGATATCGAAGGCCTGGCCGGCGTGCGCAAGAAATTCGGCTATTGTTTTGCCACGCCCGTCGGCAGCGACTATCCGCCCATTCTCAATGCCCATGAAATCACCGAGCCCTTCACCGCTTTCGACATTACGGGCGAAGGCGGCCCGGTGCCGGTCCGGGCCTTTGGCCAAGGTCATGGCCGTATCCGCAGCCTGGGTTATCGCTTCGGCCCGGTCGCCTATTCGCCGGATGTGGATCACCTGGATGACGACGCGTTTGCGGCGCTTCAAGGCGTCGATTGCTGGATCGTCGATGCATTGCGCCACACGCCGCATCCCAGCCACGCCCATCTCGCCCGCACCTTGGATTGGATCGCGCGGGTGCAGCCGCGCCGCGCCATACTGACCAACATGCATGTCGACTTGGATTATGAGGCGCTCAAGCGCGAGCTTCCCGCCGGCGTGGAGCCGGCTTATGACGGAATGGTGTTGACATTCTAGGCTCGGCGGCACCCGCCAAAGCCTATCTGGAGAAGAGCGGGCGGAGCTTCCAACTCAAGGACTGCGCGACTTTGTGAGCCAGGCTCAGCACATTGAATCGCCGCAAGGACCCCTTGAAAAGGGGATATTCTTGTCCCGCATATTTTCTCTTGTAAGGGACCACGCCGCCGCCGAAATCGAATTGGTGCACGCCTCGGGCTTCCGCCGCCTCAAAAAGCTTTAAAAACAGGATATGGCCGGGTCCGAAACGGCGCAGCAGGCGATTGAAGGCCGGAAACCAGATGTGCAGCAATTCGCCGCTGCGCAATGCCAGGTTTGACGCGACCCAGGTGTCTCCGCAGTACAAAGTGGACAATATCGCTTCGCAATTTTCGTCTTTTGTGCTGAGCAATTCCGACAACAATGCTCTTGCCCATTGCTCTTTCAGCGCATCGGGCCTGTGGGACTTCAGGTATTGGCTGCGCTTTCGGTCGATCAATCTTTCGAGTTCGAAAGCGGGGTTGAGGGTTTGCCATTGGAAGTCCATCGGCCCGAATTGCTGCACAAGTTGATGGCCGTGACGTTCGACTTCCTTGACGAACTTCTTGTTGACCCTCTGCAGGCGCGCAACATATTCGGCAAAACTCGGCACGTCGACGCGTATGCCATTGGACACGGTGCCTCGCCACACCGGCAGTCCATTATTCTCCAAGGGCAAGTGATCGAACGAAAACACGGAGAGCTCTGAAGCCTTGAGCAACTCGCGCTCGTCCAGCGGATAGTGCATGTTGCCGATGATTCCAAAACAGTCGGAAAGATGGCCGCCTGGCTTCCGCGCAATCCCCGGCATAAGGCGGTGCGCGCGTTCGAACGGGAAGATGGCTTGGATTTTGTTTCTGCCTTCCAGGATCGAGACAAAGACATTTCCCCGGACCTTGTCGACGGCCTTGCAAAACTCATAGGTCGTGAATGGGCTCTTGAGCGCCGTTTCGCAGCCATGAAGCCTATGCCACGCGTCGACTTGAGACGGCGTCAATTCACCGATTTTGAGCGTTGACCAGCGCATCGGATTATTGCGCTTGGGCTTTGGGAGTCTCGAGCGGCCAAGTCATGGATTGCCTTCCCACCGTGGATCCCTTTGTCGCTCTTTTGCTCAAAGTTGGTGGAAGGCCGAGAAACGCAACGGCCCAAGATCAACAGGCGGTGAGCGCTGCCAACATGGTGCGCAGCTGGGTGCGGAATAAGCAATGATGAAAGTTAAGGTGCGTCGCAAAAGTTCGTACGATTGCGGCTGTTCTGCTTTCAATTCAGCGATCTAGTGACGGCGCCGCAGCCGGAACCTTTTCCCGCGCACCGGCGTTTCGTTGGATTCTGCTCCGCGGCCGAAGGCGGCGCTATTGCGTGCCGTTCGCATCCTCGGCGTAGTTGTGCTGCATGGTCGGGCTGCGGTTGAAGGCCAGGCGGGTATCCATTTGGCCGGGAGCCCAACTGGCGCGGTGGAAGCGGCCCGGCAGCGCCAGCACCACATCCCCCGCCTGGCTCACCAACAGACCCTTGCCTTCCATCTCATAGGCGATCTTACCCTCCAGGATGAACCAGAACTCGTCATTGGCGATGTGGAAGTGACCCTTGTTGGTCGCGGGCGGGATCGGCACCCCCATGCCACGGATGATGGCGGCCTGGTTGTCATGGTCGCCCATGAACAGCCCGCCGCGCGGTCCGCCATTGGGATACTTCTCGATGTGCTCCTTGAAGAAATCCAGATACGGCTTGTTGACGCCGCTATAGGAATCCATGCCGCCCCCGACCAGAGTAGAGGGATAGCTTACCTTGACATAATGCTGTCCGTTCTTAGGCGGCGGCGGGGCGCCGAACGCCTCGCGGCTTTCGATAGGATAGGAAGGCAGGGCGCCGCCGCGCGTCACTTCAAAGCGCAAGCTGGGCTCGTTGCCCACGGTCTCCATGCTGTAGGGCACGCGCAGGGGCACCTGGACCAGGAAACCTTTCTTGGCGATGAAGGGCTCTTGCCCCTTGATGTTGAAGCGGATTTGGCCGCCCCAGATCACCCAGGTGGTTCGGTCATCGCCATAAAATTGCGTGCGCGTGTTTTCGCCTGGCGCCATGGAAATCCATTTCACACTGTAGCGCTCGGTCTCGATCACATCCTCGACCCAGTTCGCCTGGCCCTTGTGCCGGGCCAGAACGTCGGAGATGCGGGTGATGGGTTTGTTGACGCCGGTATACTCTTTCATCCTGTCCGGCTTGGGCGCCCAGTCGAGATAGACTTTGCGGTCCTGCGCCAGCGCCGGAAGCGCGAGAAAGGCCAGAAGGCAGGCGGCAAGTTTGGTCTGGGTTTTCATCTTCGTCTCCCTCACTGCCGGCCTTCGGCGTCTTCGGCAAAATTGTGAAATAGCAACGGGTTCACATTGAAGGACAGTCGTGTGTCCGTCTGGCCGTTGGCCCAACTGGCCCGGTGATAGCGGCCTGGCGGCACAAACACCACGTCACCGGCATCGGCGGTCAAGAGCCCGACATCCTCGATCAGGTAATCGCACTTGCCTTCCAGGATGAACCAGAATTCATCATGGCCGATATGAAAGTGCCCCCGATTGCTGGGCGGCGGCGTGGGCACACCCTTGCCGCGAATGATGTTTGCCATATTGGCTTCGTCCGCCATCACCAGATGGTCCTTGGGATTGGCGACCGGATCGGCGGCAACAACTTCCTTGAAGAAGTCGCGATAGGGCCGGTTGCCGGAGTCATATTTGTCCGGCGCGGTCGGCGTGCTCACCTTCATATAGTGATTGCCGGCTTTGTCATCCGGCTTGGCTTGGTCGCCCGGATAAAGCGGCAGGATGCCGGCATGGGTGACTTCGAAGCGCAAGGAGGGTTCATTGCCGACGGTTTCCATGGAATAGCGCACGCGCTGCGGCACCTGGACCAGGAATCCCTTGCTCGCCACAAAAGGCTGCTGGCCTTCGATGGTGAAGCGGATCTGGCCGCCCCAAACCACCCAAAAAACCCGGTCGTCGCCATAATACTGCACCGGCGACTTGTCGCCGGGCGCCGTCTGAATCCACTTGGTGTCATAGCGCGGCGTCAGGATGACCTGCTCGCTCCAGCGCGCTTGGCCCTTATGCTTGGCCAGCACCGCGGGCAGGCGGGTCACAGGCTTGTTCTTGCCATAGGGCACCAGCTTGTCCGGCTTGGGCGACCAGGCATACCAAGTTTCACCCACCGCCAGGTTTGGAAGGCTCACCGCGGCGACGAGCGCGCAGCCGATCATCCAGGTCTTGCAAATGTTGCGCATGCAATTCTTCCCCCTAGCCAAGGCGAACGAAAATTCTCACTTTTGCGGAATGCTGTAAATGCGCGGAAAATGCGCCTCCCGGCAGTTGCGAGCCGTATGCAAGACGTGCTGCGGCGCAGCACCAGCCACGGTCAGCGTGCCGCGCCGTGAGCTACTTGACTTACAGCCACCCACGCCCAAACGTCCTCGCGAATATGCCCGGGGGAAGGGTTCCATGACCGTCAAATTTCAACGCCGCCACTTCATGGCCGCGGCCGCCGCAACCGTCGCCACCACCGGACTGCACACCACCACGCTGTGGGGCAAAACCATCAAGCACAAGCCGCTGGACCCGGTGAATCCGGACATCCTCTACGGCACGACCAGCTCGATCTGGGGCGGGGCGGGCGTGGGCGGCAAAAAGACTCGCGAGACGCCTTGGGCGATCAAGCGCGTCGCCGAGCTTGGGCTGCAGGGCATCGAATTCTATGGCGACGGCATCGAACAGTACCGGCCCAATCCGAAAGAACTTGAGAAGCTGATGGATGCCGCCGGCATCACCTTCATCGGCGCCTCGAATGGCGAAAAGGGCCAGTCGACCAACTTCATCGACGTCGACCAGATTCCCAAGACCATGGCCGACCATATCGCCTTCTGCCGCGACTTCCTCCAGCCCTTGGGCTGCGATCACTGGAAGATCAATATGGGCGCCCGCCCGCAAGGTGGTCCCAGCGACGAGCAGCTCAAGCGCCTGGCGAACACGCTGAACGAGATGGGGCGCAAGACCCTTGC
>Ga0207648_10007275_pt1 | contig 10913 bp, 11 predicted proteins | sample KBSMisM32_FD_184310 | JGI IMG/M metagenome (GOLD analysis project Ga0207648, IMG submission 184310) | Miscanthus rhizosphere microbial communities from Kellogg Biological Station, Michigan, USA - KBS Miscanthus M3-2 (SPAdes) (version 2) | ecosystem: Host-associated > Plants > Roots >... | reverse complement strand
GAACACGCGGGATACGAGGTCCGCACCGCTTTGATCGGCACGCGCGGCGAAGAGCTCTTCAAGACGTGGCGGCCCGACGCCGTCATCACCGACATGATGCTGCCCGATGTCGACGGCATCGAGCTCGTGCGCAAGTTCAAGCAGGTCGACTCGGAGGCCGAGGTGATCGTCATCACCGGCCAGGGCAACATCCCGCGGTCGGTCGAGGCGGTCAAGGCCGGCGCGTTCGACTTCCTCGAGAAGCCGGTCGACGCCGAGCGCCTGCTCGACAAGCTCGAGAAGGCGATCAAGCAGAAGTCGCTGATCGACGAGAACGAGGCGCTCAAGGCGAAACTGCAGGACCGCTACAAGTTCCAGAACGTGATCGGCAAGAGCAAGAAGATGCAGGACCTGTTCGAGCTGATCGAGAGCGTCGCGGCCAGCGAGGCGAACATCCTCATCCAGGGCGAGAACGGCACCGGCAAGGAGCTGATCGCCAACGCGCTGCACTACAACAGCAAGCGGTCGAAGGGGCCGTTCATCAAGATCAACTGCGCCGCGATCCCGAAGGACCTGATCGAGTCGGAGCTGTTCGGCTACAAGAAGGGCGCCTTCACTGGCGCGACGATGGACAAGGAAGGGCTGTTCGAGATGGCGGAGGGCGGCTCGCTGCTGCTCGACGAAATCGGCGAGATGCCGCCCTATCTACAGACCAAGCTGCTGCGCGTCCTGCAGGAGCGCGAGTACCGGCCGATTGGCAGCGACCGCATCGTCCACGTCGACTTCCGGCTGATCTGCGCCACCAACATCGATCTCGACGCCGCCCTGCGCGACGGCCGGCTGCGCGAGGACCTCTACTTCCGCATCAACACCATCACCCTGCGCGTGCCGCCGCTCCGGGAGCGGACCGAGGACATCCCGCTGCTCTGCGACTACTTCCTCGACAAGTTCCGGCAGCGCTACTCGAAGAACGTCAAGACGCTGGCGCCGTCGGTCTATCACCTGCTGATTCGCAACCGCTGGCCGGGCAACGTGCGCGAGCTCGAGAATGCGGTCGAGCGCGCGGTGCTGGTCGCGAAGGGAAGCGAGATCGCGGTCACCGATCTGCCCGAATCGATTCGCGAGGAATCGACCACGGCCACCGACTTCGTCATCCCGCCGCACCGCACGCTGGCCGAAATCGAGAAGATGGCGATCCTGCAGACGCTGCAGCGGACCAACTGGAACAAGCAGGAAGCGGCGCAGATTCTCGGGCTGTACCGGCCGACGCTGTACAGCAAGATGAAGAAGCACGAGATTCGCGACGCCGGCAAGGCGGCCCGCACCAACGCCGCGCCGCCGCCCTCCTCGTCGTCGCCCACCCCCAGCGCGGCGTCGACGTAGACCAGTTTCGGAATCGTTATTGCAGCCACCGCTGCAGTACGTTCCGAATGCCCCTCCTCTCCACGGTCGACCGCGCCGGCGCCGGCGTCCTCAGCCTGCTGGAATTGACCGGCGCGATGGCGACCTTCGGCGGCCGGGCGCTGGTCGAAGCCGCCCGCCCGCCGTACGAGCCGGGCGAAGTCATCCGTCACATCTATTCGTTCGGCTACCGTTCAGCTCCGCTCGTCGCCACGGCCGGGCTGGCGATCGGCGTCGTCCTGTCGATGCACACGCGCGCGTCGCTGGAGCGGTTCGGCGCGGAAGCGATGATTCCCGCCGGGCTGGCGATCGCGCTGATTCGCGAGACCGGACCGCTGACCACCGGCCTGCTTGTCGCCGGCCGCGTCGGCGCCGGCATCGGCGCCGAAATCGGCGCGATGAAAGTGTCGGAGCAGATCGACGCGCTCGAGGCGAACGCGGTCGACGCCTTCAAGTACCTCGCAGTCACGCGCATCCTCGCGCTGATGCTCGTGATGCCGCTGCTCACCATCGTCATGGACTTCGCCGGCATCCTCGGCGGCTACCTCGCCGAAGCCGCCGTGTCGGGCATGTCGTGGCGGATGTACTTCGAGCGCGCGTTCACCTTTATCACCTACGCCGATCTCATTCCCGCCACGGTCAAGACCGTGGTCTTCGGCTTTCTGATCGCCGTGTCCGCCAGCTACCTCGGCTTCACCACCAGCCGCGGCACCGAAGGCGTCGGCGAGGCGTCGACGCGCAGCGTCGTCCTCGGCTCGATGCTGATCATCCTGGGCGACGTGATCCTGGTGAAGGTCATCTTCTTCTTCTATCCGCCGGTGGCCGGATGACGCCGGCGCACGACGGGCCGCCCGTGCGCCTCGATGGCGTGTCGAAGCGCTTCGGGTCGAAGACCGTGCTCGATGACATCACGTTCGAGATCGGCAAGGGAAAGGCGTTCTGCCTCCTCGGGCGGAGCGGCACCGGCAAGAGCGTCACGCTGCGCCACATCATCGGCCTGGTGCAGCCGGATCGGGGCAAGGTGTTCGTCGAGGGACGCGACATCGCGCCGCTGCACGGCCGCGAGCTCGCCGGGCTGCGGCAGCACATGGGGTTCCTGTTCCAGAACGCGGCGCTCTTCGACTCGATGAGCGTCGGCGAGAACGTCGCGTTCCCGATGCGGCGCCACACCGACTGGAAGGAGGCCGAGATCCGCGAACGCGCGCAGCAAAAGCTCGCCGCGGTCGGCCTGGAGCACGATTTCGACAAGATGCCGGCGGATCTCTCCGGCGGCATGAAGAAGCGCGCCGGCCTGGCGCGGGCGATGGCGCTCGACCCCGCAATCCTGCTGGTCGACGAGCCGAGCGCCGGGCTCGATCCGATCACGGCCTCGGAGATCGACGAGCTGCTCCTGGCCACGAAGCGCGGCGGAACCACCATCGCCGTCGTGACCCACAACATCCCCAGCGCGCGTGCCATCGGCGACGACTTCGGCCTGCTTCACGAAGGCAAGCTGCTGGCCCGCGGCTCGCTCGACGAGCTCGACGCCAGCGACGATCCGCTGGTCCAGGCGTTCATGCACTCGCACGGAGCCGGGTGATGGCGCGCGAATCGAGCGCGGCCCGCCTCGTCGGTGTTGGCGTGTTCGTCCTCGGCGCGCTGGCGCTCTTCACGCTTGCGCTGTTCATGATTGGCGATCGCCAGATGGCGTTCGCCGACAAGTTCACCATCTACACCGAGTTCAAGAAGATCACCGGCCTGCAGCCGGGCGCCATCGTCCGCGTCTCCGGCGCGAAAGCGGGCAGCATCAAATCGATCCAGCCGCCGACGGTTCCGAGCGGCAAATTCCGCGTCGAGATGGAGATCGCCGAAGAGCTGCACCCGCTCGTGCGCGCCGACTCGCTCGCCTCGATCGAGACCGAGGGGCTGGTCGGCGGCAATTACCTCGGCGTCGGCGCCGGCACCGACAAGGCTCCGGCGGCTGCGCCGAAGTCGACCATCCCCGGCAAGGAGCCGTTCGAGATCAGCGATCTGATGCAGCAGATGGGCGACACGATCGCCAAAGTCAACGCCACGATCGACGAACTGCAGGACGATGTCCAGCACGCGGTCGTATCGGTCGGCAACACGGTCGACAACGCCAACGAGCTGATCACCAGCGTCAGCGACGACGTCAAGAAGATGGCATCCGCCGGCGCCAGGATCAGCGACGACGCCGCTCGCATCTCCGAGGGGCTGCGCAGCGGCCGCGGCACGGTCGGCAAGCTGCTGAACGACGACGAGCTCTATCAGCGGGCGACCGCGATCGCCAAGCAGGCGGAGCAGATTGCCGGCGACGCCCGCCAGGTGGTCGCCCAGGCGCGGAAGGCTGTCGATGAGTTCCAGTCGAAAGAAGGCCCGGTGCAGGGACTTGCGGCCGGCTTGAAGCAGACGATGGACGACGCGCGCGTGGCCATGGCCGGCTTTGCCGACAACATGGAAGCGCTCAAACACAACTTCCTCTTCCGTGGTTTCTTCAACGATCGGGGCTTCTTCAACTTGCAGGCGATCTCGCCGGCCGACTACCGTGGCGGCGCGCTGACGCGCGACGGCGCGCGGCGCATCGTGCGCACCTGGCTGCAGAGCAGCGTCCTCGTCGAGCCCGATCCCGAGCTGCCGGGCGCCATCCGTCTGAGCGACGGCGGGAAAAACCGGCTCGATTCGGCAATCGCCACCTATCTCGATCGGTTTCCGGGCGCCGCGCTCATCGTCGAGGGCCACAGCCAGGCCGGCTCGAAAGACGAACAGCATCTGCAATCGCGGCAGCTCGCGTCGCTGGCGCGCGACTACCTCATCGGCAAGTACCAGCTGGATCCGCGCATGACCGTGGCGATGCCGCTGGGCAGCGATTCCCAGGGGAGTCCGAGCGGCGATCCCTGGGACGGCGTCGCGCTTGCCGTTTTTCAGGAAACCACGGCAGCGGCGGGGAAACAACGGTAGAGGAATCGACACGCGGTCGAGGTGACCGTCTGGAAATCAAACGTCGCCCGACCGCGAACGCTCGGGATCGCGCGGCTCTTGCGCTCGAAGCCTCAACCTCTGTCGTGGCATACAACTTGTAGCTGTTCTACCGATGGGGAGGAAGCGGTGATGGACAACTCGCGTGTAATGGCGGCCACACTCGTGGGTGCGGTCGTTGGTGGAGTGGCAGGCTATCTGTTTTTCACCGAGCAAGGTCGACGCGTGCGACGGCAGCTGGAGCCGGCGCTCGAAGACTTCACGCGCGAGCTCATGAGCTTCCGCGCCACCATTCAGAAAGCGGCGGGCGTCGCCAACGAGGGTTGGAAGCTGTTGAACGACGCAATCGGCGAGAACGCCGCGCCGCGGTATCCGGGAGCACACCAGACGTCTCCCTTCTGAGGCACAGGAAACCAATGTCAGGCGAACTGGGAACAACCAATCTGCTGCTCGGGATCATGGCGGTCGTCAGCGTCCTCGAAGCGCTCGTCATCATCGGCATGGGCGTGGGCGGCTTCATGGCCTATCGCAAGGTCATGGCGCTGGTCGAAGGACTCGAGGCGCGCCAGGTGGCCCCGGCAATGCTGCGCGTGAACGCCATCCTCGACGACGTCAAGGAGGTGTCGGCGAAGGTGAAGGAAGAGACGGTGCGCGTCGACCATGCGATTCACCACACCATCGATCGCATCGACGACACCGCCGATCGGGTTCGCTCGAACGTGCGCATGAAGACCAGCCGCATCGTCGGGTTCGTGCGCGGCGTGCGCGTCGCGCTCGAGGGCTTCCTGCACACGCGGCAAGCGGCGTGATCAAGAACCGAGAACCGAGAACCGAGAACCGCGAACAAGAACTAGAACCTAGAACCTAGAACTGGAACCTGGAACCGTTTTTGAGGAGGCGACATGGCAGACGGGTACGATCGTTTTGACAACAACGAAAGCGGCGGCGGCAGCTTCGTGATGGGACTGCTGACCGGCACGGTGCTCGGCGCCGGCCTCGGCATGCTGTTCGCCCCGAAGGCGGGCTCGGAACTGCGCGGGCAGATCTCCGAGCAGGCCGGCAACCTCGCCAACCAGGCGAGAGAGGGCTACAACCGCGCGTCCGAGAGCGCCGGGCAGTGGGCCGAGCGCGGGCGTGAAGCGGCCAACGAATGGGCCGACAAGGGCCGCGAAGTCTACAGCAAAGCGAAGGATGCCGTGAACAAGGGCGCCGACGAGGCGCAGCGCTACGTGCGTGAAGCGAGCAGCGGCGTCACGCCGTCGACCGCGAGCGCGGGCAGCACCGCGTCCACCGGCTCGAGCTACAGCTCGGGCGGCTCGAGCTTCGGCTCCGACATCCGCAGCACCGGTCCCGAATCGTCGACGACGCGCAACAGCGCCTCGACGCCGTCGACCGGCCCCGGCTCGAGCGGTTCGACCAGCTCGCGGCGCGGCAGCAACAGCTAGCACGCGATGACGAGCGCCAACGCTCGCACGGCCGCGAACGTGGTTCTCGCCTCGGCGGGTGTGGCGGCGGCGTACGTGATCCTGACGACGCCGTCGCTCCGACGCCTCGCCGCCCACGGCCTGCGACTCTGGCTCGGTGCCAGCGTGCCCGCGTATCTCGCAACCGAGGCGACCCAGGCATGGGCGGCCTCGGGGCGGCCGGGCCTGCGGCCCTGACATAATGAACGCGTGAACGCCATCCGCGCGACCGGGCGCCGTGCCCGCGATATCGCGCGCCTCACGGCTCTGTCCTTCTGGAAGGGCTTCCAGAGCTTCTACGACAGCGACAACCTCACGTATGCGGCGTCGATCGCCTACTACGCGCTGTTGTCGCTGTTTCCGTTTTTCCTGCTCGCGCTGGCGCTGCTCGGCCGCTCGACCGCCGATGTCGGCAAGCGCAACGCCGTCCTCTCTTTCGTCCTCCGCTACTTCCCGGCGCAGTTCGACTTCATCAGCAAGCAGCTCGACGCCTTTCGCGCCGACACGGTGACGATCGGCGTCGCCGGCACGATTGCGCTGATCTGGGGCGCGCTTGGTGTCTTCGGCGCGATCAGCACGGCGGTCAACTATGCGTGGGGCGTCGAGAAGCAGCGCAGCTTCTGGAAGCACAAGCTGTTCTCGTTCGTGATGCTGCTGGTCGCCGGCCTGATCCTCCTGATCGCGCTGCTGCTGATCAGCGCGCAGGGCGTCGTCGGCGCGAGCTGGTTCCGCGAGGTCCTGCTTCGTTTCCCGGGGCTCGACGTGCTGCGCAGCTTCACCATCCGCTACGCGACGACCTGGCTGTTCATCCTGGTCGTCGGCCTGATCTACTACTTCGTGCCCAATGCCAAGGTGCGCTTTCGCGACGTGTGGATCGGCGCGCTCGTCACCGGCCTGCTCTGGAAGGGCGCGCTCGAGGGGTTCTCGTGGTACATGCGCGACATGAGCCGGTTCACCCGCGTCAACGGCTCGATCGCCGCGGTGGTCGTGTTCCTCGTGTGGGTGTACGTGCAGGCGGTGATCCTGCTGTACGGCGTCGAGTTCACGGCCGCGTACGCGCGGCTGAGGCGCGGGCGGCCGCAGGATGTTCCCGCGGCGCCGACGCCGCGCGTGTAGGCAGGTGGGGCGGGTGGGTCGCGTAGGTCGGATGGGTTGGTTGGGTTCGGGTCGACGGGGTCGATGGGTGGGAGCATTCGGGAGGTCAGCGGCTGCGGCGGCGCTTTTCGTTGCAGTCTTCACTGGCAGTGTCGCGGCCATTCAGTTGATCTCGGTGGCCGACGAGATCGCGATCGGCAAGCAGGCGCAGGCGGAGGTGCGGAAGACAACGCCGGAGCTGAAGGACGCGGCGGTGCAGGCTTACATCTCGCGCATCGGGCGTCGGCTGGCGGGGCAGGCGCGCGGGACGCGATATCCCTACAGCTTTTCGATCGCGAACTACCGCGAGATCAACGCCTTCGCGCTGCCGGGCGGGCCGATCTGGGTGAACCGCGGCGCGATCGAGGCGGCGAAGAACGAGTCGCAGCTGGCCGGCGTCGTTGCCCACGAGATCGCGCACATCGCGCAGCGGCACTCGGCCCGGCAGCTGTCGAACGCGATGGTGACCAACCTCGGGCTGACCCTGCTCGGCGCGCTGCTCGGCAACAGCGGCGGCGCCAACGCCGCGAACATCGCCGCGCGCTACGTCGCCAGCGGCGCCTTCCTCAAGTTCAGCCGGGACGACGAGCGCGAGGCGGATCGCGTCGGCGCCGCAATCATGGCGAGGGCCGGCTGGGACGCGCACGGCATGATCGAGTTGATGCAGACCATCCGCGAGCAGCAGCGCCGCGACCCGAGCTCGGTGGAAGTGTTCTTCTCGAACCACCCCTCGCCCGGCGATCGCATCGGCGAGCTGAATCGTGTGGTGTCGAAGCGCAGGACCGGCACCCGTGACAGTGCCGCATTCCAATCGACGCGGGCGCGGCTCAAGCAACTCCCGCCGGCCCGTTCGATGAAGTAATTGGCGACTTTAGACTTTCGACTTCTCGACTTCAGACTTTCGACTTGCGAGGGCGCGGATGATCGCGTCGCTGAACATGGGCACGTCGTCCGGCTTGCGCGACGTGATGAGGTTGCCGTCTTCGACCACGGGCTTGTCGACATAGAGCCCGCCGGCGTTCTTGACGTCGATGGCGATCGACGGCCAGCAGGTGAGCGTGCGGCCGCGCAGCGCGTTGGCTGAAATCAAGAGTTGCGGCCCGTGGCAGATCGCGGCGACCGGCTTGCCGGCATCCATCGCCTCGCGCGCCAGGTCGACCATCGCATGACGCATCCGCATCTTGTCGGGGGCGTGGCCGCCGGGGATGACGAGCGCGTCGAAGTCCTTGATCCGCGCGGCGCCGGCGGCCATGTCCGACTTCACCGTGGCGACGCCGCGCTTGCCCTTGAACTCGGCGCCCGAGGTCGGCCCCACCAGCGTGACCGTCGCGCCGGCGGCGCGCAGCGCGTCGAGCGGCCCGGTCAACTCGCGGTCTTCGAACTCGTCCTCGACCAGCATCGCCACCCGCGCGCCGACCAGCACTCCGTCGCTCATGGCCGCGATTGTACCCCAGCTCGAATCACATTACAGCGCAAAGTGACAACGCGGTGTCATAATGCCGGGATGAATCGCCTGGCGCACGAGCGCAGCCCCTACCTCCTGCAGCACGCGAACAACCCGGTCGACTGGTTCGCGTGGAGCGACGAGGCGTTCGCGAAGGCGCGCGACGAGGAGAAGCCGATCTTTCTCTCCATCGGCTACAGCACCTGCCACTGGTGCCACGTGATGGAGCACGAATCGTTCGAGAGCGACGCGGTGGCCGCCGTGTTGAACCAGCACTTCGTGTCGATCAAGGTCGATCGCGAGGAGCGCCCCGACGTCGATCGCGTCTACATGACCTTCGTCCAGGCCACCACCGGCTCCGGCGGCTGGCCGATGAGCGTCTGGCTGACGCCCGACCTCAAGCCCTTTTACGGCGGCACCTACTTCCCGCCTTCGTCGAAGTGGGGACGGCCGGGATTCATCGAGATCCTCGGCGAGATCGCGCGCGTGTGGAAAGACGAGCGCGGCAAGGTGATCGAGTCGGCGAACGCGCTGACCAGCCGGCTGCAGGCGATGGAGCACGCGGCGCCGGTCTGGACCGTGCCCGAGGCCGCCGCGCTCGACGCGACGGTGAAGCAGTTCGTCGAAGCGTTCGACCCCCGCTACGGCGGCTTCGGCGACTCGCCGAAATTTCCGCGACCGTCCGAGTTGCTGTTCCTCCTGCGCGAGCACGCGCGAACCGGTCACGAGCAGGCGCGCGACATGGTGCTGCGCACGCTGCGGGCGATGTCGCTCGGCGGCATGCGCGATCACATCGGCGGCGGCTTTCACCGCTACTCGGTCGACGCCGGCTGGCGCGTGCCGCATTTCGAGAAGATGCTCTACGACCAGGCGCAGATCGTCCTGACGTTGATTGAGGGATCGCAGGTGTCGGGCGATCCCTTCTATGCCGAGGTCGCCGAAGACACGCTGCTCTACGTGATGCGCGAATTGACCGATCCCGGCGGCGGCTTTTATTCGGCCGACGACGCCGACAGCATCCCGCCGGAGGACGCCGACAAGCCTGGCGCGCACAAGATGGAAGGCGCCTTCTATCTGTGGAAGACGAGCGAGATCGACGAACTGCTCGGCGACGGCGCCGAGGCGGTGAAGCTGCGGTTCGGCATGGAGCCGGACGGCAACGCCCCGCAGGATCCCCACGGCGAATTCACCGGCAAGAATCTGCTGTACGTGGCGCGCTCGATCGACGATGTCGCCAAGCGCACTGGGAAAACGGTCGAGGAGGTGATCGACATCCTCAACCGGGCCCGGATGCGCATGTTCCAGGCGCGGCTCGATCGGCCGGGGCCGTACCGCGACGACAAGATCCTCACCTCCTGGAACGGCCTGATGATCGCCGCGTTTGCCCGCATGGCGCGGATGTTCCGCGGCCTCGGCGCCGATGGACGCGCCGCCGGCGAGCCGTACCTCGAGACCGCGCGCCGCGCTGCCGTCTTCATCCGCGAGCGGATGTGGAATGCCGGCACCGGCATCCTGCTGCGCCGCTATCGCGACGGCCACGCCGAGATCGACGGCTATGCCGAGGACTATGCCTATCTCATCTTCGGCCTGCTCGAGCTGTTCCAGTCCGATCCGCAGCCGATGTGGCTGGAGTGGGCGATCGCGCTGCAGCATCGTCAAGACGAACTGTTCTGGGACGAGCAGGCAGGCGGCTGGTTCAGCACCACCGGCAAGGATCCGAACGTACTGCTGCGGATGAAAGAGGACTACGACGGCGCCGAGCCGACGGCCAGCTCAGTGTCCGTCCTCAACCTCCTGGTGCTTTCGCACCTGGTGCAGGACGCCGCCTGGCACGATCGCATCGAGAAGACGTTGAAGTTGTTCGGCACGCGGCTCGAGCAGATGGGACGCGGCGTGCCGATGATGGCGGCGGCGCTCTCCACCTACACCGCCGGCCTCCAGCAAGTCGTCATCGTCGAAGGCAAGGGCGACGATGCGATCGATCGCGCGGTGGCGTTGAGCTACCTGCCGTTCGCGATTCAGCTGCGCGTCGGCCCCGATTCACAGAAGGCGCTTGCCGGCAGCCTGCCGTTTCTCGAAGCGATGCGTCCGGTGGACGGGGCCACGGCCGCGTACGTCTGCCGCGGCTTCACCTGCCGCCAGCCGGTCACGACGGTCGATGCGCTGAAGCAGGAGCTCGGGGCGCCGGCATGAGCATCGCGGTCGACATCTGGCTGCGGGGCAGCGACGTGGCCACGACGGCGGCGCTCGAAGCGCGGTCGCGTCCGCCGAAGGAGTGGACCGACGACGATGTGCGGCTGCTGCTCGTCGGAATGCTGCAGGCGATGCACCGGGCAAAACATCCCGGCGACGCCGATCGCGAGGTCGCGCTGCGGGGATTGAGCTGGATCGTCAATCCCTACGAAGAGGGCGGCGTCGTCGTCGCGATTGAAATTACGCTGGGCGCCGCGATTGCGGGGCCGCTCGACATCGAGCAGGCGAGGCTGGAGTCGATGATCGCGCGCGTCCTGGCGCCC
>Ga0207648_10007274_pt1 | contig 10914 bp, 11 predicted proteins | sample KBSMisM32_FD_184310 | JGI IMG/M metagenome (GOLD analysis project Ga0207648, IMG submission 184310) | Miscanthus rhizosphere microbial communities from Kellogg Biological Station, Michigan, USA - KBS Miscanthus M3-2 (SPAdes) (version 2) | ecosystem: Host-associated > Plants > Roots >... | reverse complement strand
GACGAACCGCGTGGTGTTCGAAAGGTGGACGAGGCCGAGGTGCTCGACGAGCCACGTGGCGATCGTCGGCAGCGCGGCAGCGGCCGCGACCCACCGCGCGAGCGCCGCCGTTACCGGGCCGATTCCCGCGAAGCGGACCGCGAGGGGCGACTGCGTCCCGCCAGCGCGCCAGCCGCGCGCCGCCCAGGCCGCGCCGAAGCCGAAGGCGAAGGCTGCCGCCGCGCCATAGATTCCCGCGCACCGCGCGCAGACCGGCATCTGCCGGCCCCCCAGCGAAAAGGACCGTTCGGGGCGCTGGTGGCAGACGAACGAGCCCGTCACGTAGACGCACGCGGCCCCGGTCGCGGTAGCCGCATGCGTCGAGCCGATGGCGAATGGAGCGATCAGGATCGCCGCGAACCAGAGGATCGCGGCTGAGGCGAGCGCGAAGCGCACGCCGCGATTGTACCGGTTAGCGCTGGTCCGTCCCGCCGGCCCCCGCGATCGTCCGGGCGGTGGGCGCCGTGTCGGCGGTATAGCCAAGCCGGGTGCGCGAGCGCAGCTCAGGCTTGGTCACGATCTGCACGACGACCCGGCGGAAGCGGCCGTCGAGGCGCGCGTTCGCCGGCACGTAGCCGATCGAGTACTGGTTGGCGAGCTCCGACGCGATCGCGCCGTAGACCGACTTGAGCTCCGCCGGCGCCGGGAAGAACGCCTGCGCGCCGGTCTCGCGGGCGAGCGTCTTCATCGAATAGTCCGACTCGGAAAAGTAGCGGTGGCCTCCCGGCTGATCCTGTTTCAGTGCGGCGTAGCGCGACTGCACGCCGACCGTGTAGATGTTGACGCCCGTCTTGCGCGCCAGCGCCAGCACGTCGTCGAAGCTGACCAGGCTCGAGGTGTCTTCGCCGTCCGAGAGCACGACGATCGCCTGCCGCCGCACGCCGGTGTCCTGGCGGGCCGCCTGGCCGAACTGCTTCAGCGCGATGTAGACGGCGTTGTTCAGCGAGGTCGAGCCGTGCGCGACGGTGCCGCGCACCGCCTTCTCGAGAGCCGCGCGATCCGAGGTCAGCGCCTGCGTGACGGTGACCGAGTCGGCGAAGGTGACGACGGCGCCGCGGTCCCCCGGGCGCAGCGTCCTCAGGAAGCCGCTCGCCGCCTCGTGGACGAGATCCAGCTTGTCCCCCATGCTCGAACTCGAGTCGATGAGGACGATCAGATCGACCGGCACCGCGGTGGACTCGAAGAAGCGGACGTCCTGCTTGACGCCGTCTTCGTAGACCGCGAAGTCGTCCGGCTGAAGCCCGGCCACGTACTTGAAGCCGTTGTCCTGGACGGTGACGTTGAGCGCCACCAGCGCGGCGCTGCTGCGGAAGACGTTGGACTGCGGAGGTTGTCCACCGTCGGGCGCCTGGGCCCTCACGGGCACTGCGGTGAGGATCACGGCGGCAACGGCGGCGGCAACTTTCACGACAACCTCCGCGGCCGCGGGCTGCAAGGTGTGTTCCGTCGAGCTCGGAGGGAATTGCGCCGGAAAGATGACGGGATCCCGGGAGCGCGCGTAGGTAACGGACGTGCTACTTATCCGTCGAGCTCCCCGAAATGTGTCGCGTAGCGCCGACGGAATTCTTCCCAGGTGTAGGCGTGGCTCTGACCGCCGAGATGCTCGAGCGCATAGGTCGCCGCGACGGTGCCGAGCCGGCACGACACTTCGAGATCCGCGCCGGTCGTCAGCCCCTTGAGCAGGCCGCCGCGGAAGGCGTCGCCCACCCCGGTCGGATCGACAATGTGGCGCGGCGGCACGGCGGGAACGGAAATCCGGCGATCCCCCTGCCGCGCGGTGCATCCGTCCTCACCCCGCGTGATGATCAGGATGCCAGCGTGCGAGAGCACCCCGTCTTCGTCGAGCCCCGTTTTCTGTCGCAGCAGTTCGAATTCGTAATCGTTGCAGATGACGACGGCGGCCCCCTCGACGCCGTCGCGCAGCTCGTCGCCGCTCATCCGTGCGCACTGCTGACCCGGATCCCAGATGAACTTGATGCCGAGCGCGCGGCACTCTTCCGCGTACTGGACCATCGCCGCCGGGTCGTTCGGCGAAATGATGACCCAGGTGCAGTCGGCCACCGTGCGGAACGACAACTCCCCGGCGTTCGCCATCGCGCCGGTATAGAAGGAGGCGATCTGGTTGTTCTCGACGTCGGTGCTGCAGAAAAACGACGCCGTGAACTTGTCGGGCACCTGCTTGACCAGCGAGGTGTCCACGCCCGCGGCCTCGAGCCAGCGGCGGTAGTCGTCGAAGTCCTGCCCGGCGGTGCCCATCAGCCGCGGCCGCTCGCCGAGCAGGGCGAGGGTGTAGGCGATGTTGGGGGCGCAGCCGCCGCGCCGCTTGTCCATCGTGTCGACGAGGAAGCTCAGGCTGACGCGGTTCATGTGCTCCGGCAGGAAGTGTTCCGTGAACTTCCCCGGGAACGACATGAGGTAGTCGAAGGCGATCGATCCGGTAACGATAGTCGACATCAGGACAGGTACTTTCCGATAATCGGCGCCAGTTCGCGCTTCACCGTGCCCGGGATGCAGTCGGGGCGCGTGATGATGGCGTGCTTCAGCGCGGTGGCGCACTCGCACGTGCGCTCGTAGGGCAGGCGCGACACGGCGTCGGCGATGACCTGCTGCGCGGTCTTCGAGTTGGCGACCAGGTTCTGGATGATCATGTCGACCGTGACCGAGTCGTGGTCGGGATGCCAGCAGTCGTAGTCGGTCACCAGCGCGATCGTCGCGTAGCACATCTCCGCTTCGCGGGCGAGCTTGGCTTCCTGCAGGTTGGTCATGCCGATGATGTCCATCCCCCACGAGCGATAGAGCTTCGACTCGGCCAGCGTCGAGAACTGCGGCCCCTCCATGCAGACGTAGGTGCCCCCCTTGTGAACCGTCGCGCCGACCGCCTTGCACGCCTCGTGCGCGACGCTGCCGAGCAGGCCACACACGGGGTGCGCGAAGGCGACGTGCGCGACCAGGCCGCGGCCGAAGAAGGTGCTGATCCGCGCTTTCGTGCGATCGAAGAACTGATCGGGGATGACCAGATGCTGCGGCACGTAGCGCTCCTGCAGCGAGCCGACCGCGCTGGCCGACAGAACGTAGTCGACGCCGAGCATCTTCAGGCCGAAGATGTTGGCCCGGTAGTTCAACTCACTCGGCGAGTAGCGGTGGCCGACGCCGTGCCGCGCCAGAAACGCGACGCGCTTGCCGCGCAGCGTGCCGACGACGTACGGATCCGACGGATCGCCGAACGGCGTCGTCACTCTCCGCTCTTCGCGATCGGTGAGCTCCGCCATGTCGTAGAGCCCCGAGCCGCCGATGATTCCGATCTGACACTCGCCGTTCATGCCACGCTCTCCACGTAGGGCCGCCCGTTCTTCTCACGGATGTACCCGGCTGCCACTTTCGGATCGTGCTCGAAGAACACCAGGTACTCGTGCGCGATCGCTTCCTTCAGGAACAGTTTCTTGAACTCCAGCGTCTCCATCGGGTAGAGGTCGTAGCCCATGATCCACGGCGCGTCCACGTGCGCCGTCGTCGGCATCAGGTCGGCGGCGAACACGGCCGTCTTCCCTTCCGACTCGATGAAGATGCTGTGGTGATACCGCGTGTGTCCGCCGGTGCGCCGCGTGCGGATGCCGGGCACGATCTCCTGGTCGCCGCGCAGGAAGTCGGCCACGCCCGCGTCCTGCAGCGGCACGAAGTTCTCGGCGAGATAGCTGGCGCGGTTCCGCTCGTGGGGATGGGTGGCGTCCTCCCATTCGCCGTGGCTGATCGCGTAGCGGGCGTTGGGAAATCGCGGACGCAGCGCGCCGGAGTCGTCCCGCACGGTGAAGCCGCCGGCGTGGTCGAAGTGCAGGTGCGAGGCGATCACCAGGTCGACGTCCGCCGCCTTCACGCCGGCCCGCGCCATCGTCACGTCGAGGTTCTCGCGGCGATCGAGGCCGTAGATCTCGGCGCTCTTCTCGTCCATCTTGTCGCCGATGCCGGCGTCGATGATGATCAACCGCTTTGCGTCACGCACGAGGAGCGGGCGCATGCCGAGCTGGATGCGATTGCGCTCGTCGGCCGGTGCACGCTTCTCCCACAACGGCTTCGGCACGACGCCGAACATCGCGCCGCCGTCGAGCCGGAAGTAGCCGTCGAGCAGAGGAATCAGCTCGAAGTCGCCGAACGTCATGCCTGCTTCAGTTCCACGAGCACGCCGTGGGCGCTGGACGGATGGACGAAGGCGACGAGCGAGCCGTGCGCCCCTTCGCGCGGGGTTTCGTCGATGAGCCGGACGCCCTTCTCCTTCAAGCGCGCCAGCGCGGCGCGGATGTCGGGCACGCGCAGCGTGAGGTGATGGATGCCGGGTCCGCGCTTCGCGACGTACTTCGCGATCGGCGAGTCGTCGGCGGTCGCCTCCAGGAGTTCAATCGCTGAGTCGCCTGTCGGGATGAAATGCGCGCGGACCCGCTGCGACGCGACCTCTTCGGGCGCCTCGACCTCGAGGCCGAGCGCGTCGCGGTAGAACGCGAGCGCCTGCTGCAGGTCGCCGACGGCGATACCGACGTGATCGAGAGACGCCCGACCTGAAGGTCGCGCCAACTGGTCCCGAAGCGCTCGACCGAAGACGTCGTCGACTACGGAATACGGATCCGTCTCCCGGGCGGCGATGCGATCGAGCAACCGCTCGAACTCTCCCGCGGCCAGCACGCGGTTCTCCACGTGCTGGACGAAGCGGTGCGCCATCAGCTCGCGGACGCGGAACTCGGCGCGGGCGCGGCGCCGCTCGCCGAGCGTCGCGGCGGTGTGCGCCTTGAAGCGGTCGATCGTCTCGACCAGCTCGGGCACCCCCTTGCCGGTGGTCGCTTCCGTCTTGACGATCGGCGGGCGCCAGCGGCCGGCCGCGAACGACTCGAGCGACAGCATCGCCTCGATCGACGCGACCGTGCGGTCCGCGCCTTCGCGATCCGCCTTGTTGACCACGAAGATGTCGGCGATCTCCATGATCCCCGCCTTCAGCGCCTGCACCTCGTCGCCGCTGCCGGGCACCAGCGTGACGATCGACACGTCGGCGGTACGGACGATGTCGACTTCGTCCTGCCCCACGCCGACTGTCTCGATGAGGACGATGTCCTTGCCGGCGGCGTCGAGGACTAGCGCGGCCTCGGCGGTCGCGCGGGCGAGGCCGCCGAGATGGCCGCGGGTCGCCATGCTGCGGATGAAGACGCCGGCGTCGGCGACATGCTGCTGCATGCGCACGCGGTCGCCGAGGATCGCGCCGCCGGTGAACGGGCTGGTCGGATCCACCGCGACGACGCCGACCGTGCGCTCGCGGCGGCGGAACTCCCCGATCAGCCGATCGACCAGCGTGCTCTTGCCCGCCCCGGGGGCGCCGGTGACGCCGACCAGGTAGGCGCGGCCGGTGTGGCCGAACACGCGGCGCACCAGCTCCGCCCCCTGCGGCGCTTCGTCTTCGATCAGGCTGATGGCGCGGGCCACGGCACGCGCGTCGCCCTGGAGCACGCGCTCGGACAGCGGCTGGCGCGCTCCCGTGGAGATCGACGCGGAGATCGACTCGGTCACTGGGCGAGGAGCTGGCGGGCGATGACGAGCCGCTGGATTTCGCTGGTGCCTTCGCCGATGGTCAGCAGCTTCACGTCGCGGAAGTATTTCTCGGCCGGGTAGTCCTTCACGAAGCCGTAGCCGCCGTGGATCTGGACGCAATCTTCGGCGACGCGGACGGCGACCTCGCTCGAGTACAGCTTGGCCATCGCCGACTCGCGGGTCATGCGCTTGCCGGCGTCCTTCAAATAGGCGGCGCGATAGGTCAACAGCCGCGACGCCTCGATCGTGGTGGCGGCGTCCGCCAGCTTCCACTGGATCGCCTGGAAGGCGGCGATCGGCTGGCCGAACTGGCGGCGCTCCTTCGCATAGTGCTTTGCCGCCTCGTAGGCGCCCTGCGCCAGGCCGACCGACAACGCCGCGATCCCGATGCGCCCGGCGTCGAGCACCTGCAGCGTGTTGATGAAGCCCTGCCCTTCGTCGCCGAGCATCTGCGCCTGCGGCACGCGGCAGTCCTGGAAGACGACCTCGCTGGTGTCGCTCGCGCGCATGCCGAGCTTGTTCTCTTTCTTGCCGGGGCTCATGCCCGGCGCGCCGTGCTCGACGACGAAGGCGGAGATGCCGCGGTTCCCCTTCGTGCGATCGGTGATCGCCATCACCACCATCACGCCGCCGATGCTGCCGTGCGTGATGAAGTTCTTCGACCCGTTGATCACCCAGCACTCGCCCTGGCGCGCCGCGGTCGTGCGCATGCCGGCGGCGTCGCTGCCGGCGCTGGCCTCGGTGAGCCCCCACGCGCCGAGGACTTCGCCGCCAGTCAGCCGCGGCAGGTAGCGCCGCTTCTGCTCCTCGGTGCCGAACATGTTGATGTGCGAGCTGCACAGGCCGTTGTGCGCCGCGACCGAGAGCGCGATCGCCGGGCAGACGCGGGCCAGCTCTTCGATGCAGATGCAGTAGTCCACCGACGACATCGCCGAGCCGCCGTAGTTCTCGGCGAACTGGATGCCCATCAATCCGAGCTGCGCCAGTTTCGGCAGCAGCTCCATCGGGAAGTGCTGCGCCTCGTCCCACTCCATCACGTGGGGGCGCATCTCCGCCTCGGCGAATTCCCGCACCGTGCGCCGCAGGATCTCCTGCTCGTCGGTCGGCCGAAAGTCCATCCCGCCAATTATACCGGCGCCAGCGCTCGCTCAACGAGCGCCGGCGCATGGGCCGTCTCAGCGAACGCGGTGGTACGATGCGGGTATGCGGAATCCGCGCTGGTCCCTCATCCTGTGTCTCGCATGCCTGTTGCTCGTACCGGCCACGGCGTTCGCCGACCTGACCGCATTCATCGGCACCAACACCACGCCGAGCCGCCGCCCGGCGCGCGGGATCGCCGTCGGCAGCGGCTTCGTCATCGTCGCCTTCGAGTTCGAGTACGCCTCGACCGACGAAGACCTGGACGTCGCGCCGGGGCTCGACAATCGCGCGCCCGAGCTGAAGACCTACATGTTCAACGGGCTGGTGCAGACGCCGGTCCCGATCGCGCGGACGCAGTTCTACGGCGCCATCGGCGGCGGGGTGTTCCACGAGACGCTGTCGACCGAGCCCAACAACGACGAGACGAACTTCGGGACCAACATCGGCGGCGGCGCCAAGATCACCCTCGTCGGCCCGCTGCGGCTGCGGCTCGATTACCGCATCTTCAACCTGCGCGGCAGCGCGCGGCAGGCACACCCGCAGCGTTTCTATGCGGGGATCAATTTGAAATTCTGAGGGTTTACTTGATAGGTCCGGCGGTAGGCGACATGTTCAGCGTCGCCGCCAGGTTCAGCATCGTCTGGCCGCTGACGAAGCAGGCGGTGTACTTCGCCCACAGATCCTGCGCCTCGTTGGGGAAGGCCTCGGTGAGGATGTCGGTGACGGTGTAGTCGACGTCCTTCACCGGCGGATCGATGAACCACACGTAGACGATGCCGCCGCCCGGGGCCGTCTCCTGGCCCTTGAAGACGCGCCAGCTCAACGCCTGCTGCTTGCGCTTCGCGTCCTGGCTCTTGCCCAGCGCTTCCTTCACCTTCGCCATCACCATCTCGAAGTCGGCGGTCTTGTCAGGCTTGATGACGCTGAACATCAGGCCGGCGTCGGTCGTGAATTTCCGTGACGACGGGACCGCGGCAGGCGGTGCCGCCGGAGTGCCGGGCGGCTGCGCGACGGGAGGCTGCTGGGGGGGTTGCGCCGCGGCGGGCACCTGGCCCGCCGCGATCGCCAACAGAAATGCGAAAACGATCGTCAGGTCGATCACCGTCTCTGTCGTCTACTGGCCACCACCGATGGGCGTCAGGCTTAGTTTGCTGAGGCCCGCGGCAAACGCCCCGGCATACTTCGTGTACATCGCCGCCGTCTCCGGCGCGCGCTGCTCGTCGGGCGTCAACGTCTTCTGCAGCATCTTGAACAGGTCGTACTCGGCCTTCGGCACCGTCGGTTCGAGTTGAACGACGTAGAGCGTGTTCGGCCCGAACGGTTCCGACGACTTGTAGACCTTGAGTCCCGCGCCCTGCTGCTTCAGCGTCTCGTCCGTCGATTTGGCGATGCCGGCTTTCAGCTTGCCGATCATCTCCTCGAAAACGGCCGTCTGGTCGGGCTTGATCTGCACCAGCAGAATGCCCGCCGGCGTCTCGAACGGAATCTTCGGCGCCTCCGCGGCAGGCGCGGCAGCGGCCGGTGGCTGCTGCCCCGCGGGCGGCTGGCCGGCTGGCGGCTGCTGCGGGGGCTGGGCAAAGGTCGCAGCGGGCGCAAGCGCTACCGCGAGCGCGAAGGTTGTAATTACGAAAGCACGCATCCCAATCTCCTCCTTGGGCGAGACACAAGAACGGTCACTTTATCACACGAATACGGCCATCACTTCGTTGGCCATCAACATCCCGTCCCGGGTGAGCCGCAGCCGCGGCCCCTCGCGGACGAGCCATCCCGCCTGCACGAAGGGCGTCAGCGCCTCGCCGTAGCGGGCCCAGACGTCCACGCCGTAGCGCGCGCCGACGGCCTCGATGTCGAGACCGGCCGTGAGCCGCAGCCCGGTGAAGAGCGCCTCTTCCAGCCGTTCGTTCGCCGTCAGCACCCGGCGTTCCGTCACCGGATCCACGCCGTTCGTCACGCGCGCGATGTAGTCCTCGGTCGAGGAGACATTCTTGGTGCGGACGCCGCCGACCGTGCCGTGCGCGCCGCAGCCGAACGCGAGCCACTCGCCATCGGTCCAGTACTTCAGGTTGTGGCGCGAGGCCTTCCCCTCGCGCGCCACGTTCGATATCTCGTATTGACGAAGGCCGGCCGCTTCCAGCCGTTCCATGGCCCGCAGGTACATCTCCGCCGCGTCCTCGTCGGGGGCGAGCGACCAGCCGCCGCGCGCCATCTCCTCTTTCAATGGCGCATTCGGATACAGCTCGAGCAGGTAGAGCGACGCGTGATCGGGGTGCGCGGCGATCAGCGCGTCGACGTTCGCCAGCCAGGCCTCGACGCTCTGCCCCGGCAGCCACATCATCAGGTCGAGGCTGACGTTGTCGAAGCCCGCCGCCCGCGCCTCGCGCACCGCGGCGCGCGCGCGATCGGCGCTGTGGATCCGGCCGAGGCGCTTCAGCTCCGCGTCGTGGAACGACTGCACGCCAAAGCTGACGCGATTGACACCGGCGCCGCGGAAACGTTCCAGCTTGTCGCGATCGACGGTCTCGGGGTTGGTCTCGAGCGTGATCTCCGAGGCCGGATCGAGATCGACGTGCTCACGAATCGATTCGATGATGGCGCCGATCTCCGCCGGTTCGAGCAGCGACGGCGTGCCGCCGCCGAAAAAGATCGTGTCGGCCCTGTCAGGGCTAAAGCCCTGACCCACGCTTGATCCTTCCGCCTGAAGGCGGAAGCCACCGGTCGCGATCTCCTGGCGCAGCGCGGCGACGTAGCGCGTCTTCAGCGCTTCGTCGTAGAGCCCTCTGTTGAAGTTGCAGTAGTTGCAGATCGACGAGCAGAACGGAACATGAACGTAGACGCCGGGACGCGAGAGGCGAGGCGCGAGGTGCGCAGTGAGACTGTTAGGTTCCTGCTTTTCCACCGGACCAGCCCAGTTCCTTCGCCGGCGGCTTCAACTGCGCGCGGATCGGGCCCTTGGCGCGCGCCGGCAGCGTGGCGCGGCGCTTCGGGTTGCGCTGCCACAGCATGACCAGGTCGTCGACGCCGCCGTTGGGCGGCAGGTGCCGGTAGTCGGCGCCGTCGTACTCGAGGAAGTCGCACATCTCGTGCAGCCGCGAGTGGATGCGGAAGCCGATCCGCGCCTTCAGCGAGTCGAGATCCGCATCGTCCGGCGTGTCTTCGTAGTTCGAGGTGAAGATCGTGTGCCGCTTTTCGTTGTAGCGCGTGTTGACGATCAGGTTCATCGTCTCTTCGACCCACTCCGAGGTCTTCTCCGAGCCCATGTCGTCGAGGACGAGCAGGTCCGCTTCCATCACCGGACGGAGGATGTCCATCTCGGCGGTGCGCACCAGCGGATTGTAGGTGCTGCGGATCAATCGGAGCAGATCGCGCGTGTCGTAGAAGAGGCCGCGCGCGCCGCGCGTGAGAATCACCTGGCGCAGCACCGCGACGGCCAGGTGCGTCTTGCCGATCCCCGGCGGCCCGATGAGGCACAGCCCTTTCGAGACGACGGGAAATTGCTCCGCGAACTGCTTCGCGTGCCGCACCGCGCGCTGGAGGTTCTCGTTGGGGTAGATGACAAAAGCATCGAGATCGCAGCGGCGATAGCGCGGCGGAATGCGCGCTTCGTCGAGCAGACGCGCCGTCAGCCCGTCGCGCCAGCAGTCGCAGCGGACGACGCGCCGGACACCGTCGGTGATGGTCGCCGCCCAGCCGGTGTCATCGCAGCGCTCGCAGGCCATGAAGGAGTGAATTGTACACGATCAGGAAGCATGCTCCTTCGTGTCCTTCGATTCCTTCGTGTCCTTTGGCGGCTCCTCATCGGCGACAGGAGCCGCCGCTGGAGTCGCCCTGACGAGATCCGTCGGCGACGACTTCACCATCGCGGTGCTGAGGCGCTGCTCCCAGTCGCCGAGGCCGCGCGCCAGTTCGTGCTTCACGTACTCCATGAACTGGTTCACTTCACCCTGCATCTGCTCCATCTTGCGGCGCATGTTCAGGATGATCTCCACGCCGGCGAGGTTGACGCCGAGGTCGCGCGTCAGCGAGAGGATGGTCTCGAGCTGCTCGAGATCTTCTTCCGAGTAGAGACGGGTGTTCCCTTCCGTGCGCGAGGGCTTGAGCAGCCCCTCGCGTTCGTACAGGCGCAGCGTCTGCGGGTGGATGTTGTACTTCTGCGCCACCGCGCTGATCATG
>Ga0207648_10007271_pt1 | contig 10916 bp, 12 predicted proteins | sample KBSMisM32_FD_184310 | JGI IMG/M metagenome (GOLD analysis project Ga0207648, IMG submission 184310) | Miscanthus rhizosphere microbial communities from Kellogg Biological Station, Michigan, USA - KBS Miscanthus M3-2 (SPAdes) (version 2) | ecosystem: Host-associated > Plants > Roots >... | reverse complement strand
GATCGCCTGCGGCAGCGCATCTTCCGCGCGCTCAACGCCTACCAGACCCGGCTTTATCACCTGGAAGCCTCCCAGCGTGACGATTTCTATCCTTCCGTGAGTGGGCAGAGGGAATTGTTGGCGCGGCCGGAGGGCCCTTTCCCCCTATAGTGTCCCCATGAGGACACTTCTAATCATCGCCATGGCCGCGACGCTCGCGGGTTGCGGGCTCGAAACGGCCAGCACCGCCGCCACCGCCGCATCGATCAAGAAGCAGGAGCTGCAGGAAGGGCAGAAGACCATGCAGCAGACGCAGCAGAAGATCGACAGCGCCATGCAGCAGATGCAGCAGCGCGCGGCATCAACCGAAGAGCAGAAGTAGCGCGCGGCGCGCTAGCTTTCCTGCTTGCCTTGACGTGAGGACCTGCGACCGGCGCCGAAGAGAGGCGCCAGGGACGCCGATCCGGTGAAAAGCGCCGCCACCAGCCAGGCGGCGCTCAGAATGATCCCGGCGATGAATATCCAGTTGTAAGTCGGCAGCCATGCTTTGCTGATCAGCGGGCCGACGACCAGCAGCAGCACGGAATGCGCGCAGGCGACCACGATCAGCGTTGCCGACGGCAGCAGGATGCTCTTGACGAGCCTCGATCGGTCGCCCGCGCCGGAAATCTGGGCCGCTGCGCGCTGCGCAAGCAGCCAGAAAACCAGCAGCGCTCCACCGTACCCGAGGAATTGCACCACGCGGGAGGCATTCAGACCTGTCTTGCCGAATCGCGTGGTCTTGAAGAGCTCCATCTCGCCTAATGCCACGGCGAGAATCACCGCCACCACAATGACGACTGCGTAGCGCACCGCCCACATCCAGCGCTCGCTCATGATTCCCCCTGTTCCGACGTTCCCCAGTGTAGATCAAGGACCATGTCTGGTTTGGGGCGTACGTGAAAACCATCACGGCGTACGCGCCTTTGTGCGCGCAGTTGTTGCGAAAAAGACGGTGCGCGCGGGATCCCCGCCCGGGTCGTAGACTTCGAACGCGACATGGCCAACCTCCGATCCACCTTCGCTTGCGCGCTCCTGTGGATCGGGGCGCTCGGGGCTGGTGTGTTTTTCCTTCCACCAATAGCGCTCGGCCAGTCAGAGCCGATCGACGCGCGCAAGCAGATCCTGCTCCTCTACGACGAGGACCAGGCCGCCTTCCCCGGCCTCGCGCGCATCGACCGCAGCCTGCGCGAGTCGTTTCAGGCCGGGCTCGGCAACGCGGTCGATTTCTACAGCGAGTCGCTGGACAACGCGCAGTTCCAGCGGCCCGGCTACGATCTGATACTGGCCGACTACTTCCGGCGCAAGTACGCGGGCAAGAAGCTCGATCTCATCGTCGCGGTGCTGGAGCCGCCGCTGGATTTCCTGGTGCGCCACGGCGAAGCGGTCTTCCCCGGGGTGCCGATCGTGTTCTGCGGTATCGAGACCTCGATGCTCAAGACCAGGGCCCTGCGGCCGAACGTCACCGGCGTCCTGGTGGCGCGGTCCTTCTCGCCCACGCTCGAGCTTGCGTTGCGACTGCAGCCGGATATCCGGAACGTGTTCGTGGTGGGGGGCACTTCGACGTTCGACCGCCACCTGCTGAGCGTCGCGCGACGCGACTTGAACCCCTACGAGGATCGCGTCGCCATCACCTACCTCGTCGATCGACCGATGGATGCCTTGCTTAAGGCCGTATCGACCCTGCCCGCTCGCAGCGTCATCCTCTTCACCACCATATTCACCGACGGTGCCGGGCGCGGCTTCATCCCGCACGAAGCGCTGTCGTCGATTGCAACGACAGCCAACGCTCCCGTCTACGTGGCCCTGGACCAGTACGTGGGCACAGGGGCGGTCGGCGGCAATGTGTACAGCGTGGACACGCACGGCGCTCAAGCCGCCGAACTGGGGCTGCAGATTATTCGCGGCGCCACGCCGATGAGCCTGCCCATCCGTGAGGTCGGGACGCAGATCGATCTGTTCGACGCGCGCCAGCTGAGGCGGTGGGGGCTGGACGAGAAGCGGCTGCCTTCCGGCAGCGTCATCCGCTACCGGGACCCATCGGCGTGGGAGCTGTACCGCTGGTACATCGTGACTGCGATTGCCCTTCTGCTGATGCAGAGCGCCCTCATCAGCGGACTGCTCGTGGCGCGCACGCGGCGCCATCAGGCGGAGGAGGAAGCGCGGCGGCAACGGGAAGAACTGGCGCACGTCCTGCGAGTCACCACGATCGGCGAGCTGACCGCTTCGCTTGCTCATGAGATCAGCCAGCCGCTCTCGGCGATCTCGCTCAACGCGCAGGCCGCGGAGCAGCTCCTGGGCCGCGGGCCGCAAGAAGCCAGCGAGGCGAGGGAGGCGCTGGGCGACATCGTCGCGGACGTCAAGCGGGCCGCGCAGATCATCGAGCGCGTGCGGGTTCTGTTCCGCAAGCAGCACCTGGAGCCGGTCGCGGTGGATGTCAACGCGCTGATCGAGGACGTGGTGCGCCTGCTCCACAACACCTTGCTGAGCAGGCGCATCGACATGCGCCTGGCGCTCGGACAGAGGATGTCGCCCGTCCTCGGCGATCCTGTTCAGCTCGAGCAAGTGGTGCTGAACATCGTGGTGAACGCCTGCGACGCCATCGCCGCCGTCGAGGACGGCCCGCGCGTGATCACGATCCTCACCTGGCAGCCCGAGCCGACCCGACAGTCGATCGAGGTCGTGGACACCGGCATCGGCGTGAAGGAAGCGGACCTCGAGCGGATCTTCGAGCACTTCGTCACCACCAAACCACAGGGGCTGGGAATGGGCCTGGCCATCAGCTGCTCGATCATCAAGGCGCATGGCGGTCGCATGTGGGCGACCCGCAATCCGCATCGCGGTCTCACCATGCATATCGAGCTGCCGTCGGCGAGCAAGGCCAGAGGCGACGCGGAAGCCGCCACCGCGACGGCTTGAGCCTTGGTGGGCCGGTCTACTTAAGGGACGTGCAGCCGGTCTTCCCGCAATAGACGCTACCGTTCGACAGGCCACCATCCGAGTGCCGCTGAATAGTCCCCGGCGCGTAGGTTCCACCTGACGACGACGGTTGTTTGTTCTTGTTCATCGTCTGCGCCATGATGGCGTTCTGGCAATTCGCCGAAAGCTTCGGATTGACCTCGTCGCCCAGCGCCTTGAAAAGTCCCCAGTTGCGTTGCTGAAACGCCTGGGTCATTGCCGGCATGTATTGAGCCATCAGTTGATTCTCGGCCGCCGAGCATCCGGACACCGGCACTTGCGCGATGGCCGTGCCGAATGGAATCAAGAAGGCTACGCACAGCAGGATTCTGCGCATGGATAGCATCGTCGGCTCCTTTTCGCTCGATGGCTTCACTGGTGATGATGGGAAGCACGCCCGACAAGCGCAAGGTGAAAAAGACCCAGCCGGGACTCTGCGATAAGACGGACTGGGCCGAGTTGGATTTGAACTAGCGATGCGCCCGGGTCGGATCGTCGATCATGTTCTTCTCGCGCAGTATCCCGTCCGGCGAAATGTGCGCGAGGAACCAGCGCGGCAAGCGGAAGCCGGGGACGAGAAACGGATAGGTCCAGATCTCGACGCCGGTCGACGCTTGCTTCATCGGCCGGTACGGCGGCCCGAGCAGGTCGAGCACTTCCTCGGCGCGCGTCACGCCGGGCTTGAGCTTGTCCAGATTCTCGAGCGTGAGGCGCTGCTCCAGCGCAACCAGCTTTCCGTCGGGCGCGATGCGCGCGGCGTAAGTGGCATTGCCGTAGGGCAAGCGCGAATAGTAGTAGACCGTCTCGCCCCCGGCAGCGGGGCGCTTGTCGGCGGCAGGCCCCATCAGCGCCTCGACGTCGGCCGCGGTCGACTGGCCCGGCACGAGCCCTCTGCCGTCGTAGCTTGCGCAGCCGGCGGCGAGCAGGAGGAGGAGAAGGCCTCTCACGGCGAGCGTCTAGTACTTTCAGTAGTGGGCCGGGTTGAGATCGAACCAACGAGTCTCTGACGTAGGCAGCTTGATGGTCCCAACGCCTCTTGGAGGGTGCCTCTTACCCTCTTGTAGACGCTGGCCGGTCAAGCAACTCTTCTGGGCTTAAGCAAGCCCGGCTTTGAGGGAACGTGCCTACATCGTGCCTACAACTGCTCACCAAACCCGTTTTCGATTCACTAAGACTGTAGTGGACGCACTCACTTTCGTCCAGCAAGGACAGAAGCTCTATTGGGATGAGACGCAACTGCGCTGCGGTGGTCATTGCTTCAGAATTGCCGCTAGTCCAGTAATTTCTTTGAATTTCTCTTCTGTGGCTAATTCCGCCGTCAGCTTCGCAACCCAAGCGGCCGTGTATAGGTAGTCTTTGTGCGCTTTGTCGAATATGCAATATCGGGCATCTGTTGCCTCGGGTTTTGCCGCCCCTTGCATAGGCCTTACTTTGAAGTGTTGCCATGAAGCTGCGTGAGACGCGATGTTGAATCTGAACGGAATTGCGGCTTGAACTTGCGGTACGACCTGCGTCGGCTTCAGCAAATCAAGATTCTGGATCGGAATATGTTTTTCTCGGATCAAGACATTGAGCTTCTCTAGCCGCTCCACTTCATCCTTGTTGGACTCGTCCACCTTGATGAACTCGACGGCTGCATCTGCCAGCTCCTTCTTCGTAACCGCCTTTGGCACGAGAAATACGTTGAACGAATATCTCTGGCTGTTGAGAACTGTGGAATTCAGCCCTCCGCGAAACTTCTCGACGTAGTCTCGAACTGATTTCGCCGCTCGGCCTGCCATTTCTGCTGCGGCCTTCTTTTTTTCGGTAGGCACTAACTGCGTGAACTGCAGAGCTACGGTAAGTTGCTCCGCCATAGCGAATGTTTGTCCGAACTCCTTCGTTAGGAAGTCTTCAAGATTGAGCAGGCAGGCTTGGCACTCCCCATAGAGACCAGCGTCCAGCGCTGGCAAATGGCGATGCTCAATCTTGTTGCGGAGCCCGATTAGGAACTCCAGGTTCTTTCGCTCCGCAGGATGGTCGCCGCCAAAGTACTGCTTGAGGCATTCGCTTAAGTCCCAATGCTTCGGATCTCCATCTATGCGAATGTAGCGATCACCTTTCGAACTTTTTCCGGCCTTCTTGTACCAGGGATTAACGCGGCGTTTATAGAAAACCGCGTGGAAGAGTGCAGTCCACGCTAGGACGATCAAGACAATAAAATGCGCTGTTCTGAAGGAGGGTCCTGGCCGATTGTAGGAATCCACCGCAGCGACTGCCGCAGACCGGCATTTTTCGATGTTTTGCCGCGCATTCTTCGACAGACCTTTAGCCATCCGCGTAGCCCCCCTAAAGCTTCCGTCTCCACTCCCACGGCGCAATTGGATGTTGATCGCGCCATAGGCCGAGCCTTTGCTGACGAGCTTGCTTCTCCGAAGGACCGACTAGATACTTCAGCGTCACCGATTGCGACGCGAGTCTCGGATTTGCCGCAGCCGTTCTGAAATTGAAGGCCCCGAGCGTGCGCTCGGTTTCCATCGCTTCCAAATTAACGCGGCCACAGGCACTAAAACAGTTGCCCAAAGCCATTGCCAATTTTTGGATAGGAAATCTCGCGCATGCTGCGTCGTTGAAATCTCAACGAAGATCTTCTTCTCGTAAGTTTGAACCACGATAGGTGTGTCTTTCCCAGCTACATCTATCAAGGCGGAGACCGTCAATTCCAAGCTCTGCTCGCCCGACTTGGTCGGCACAACGGCCCAAGCCCAACGCGTTGTGCCGGAGCCCACAGCCTGCACGTTCGGTGTCCTCGGGTGGATATCAAATCCGGACCCTGCCAGGTCTGCACGCATGCGATTTGAGATGCGAATGGTGGCGCTTTCTATACGGCTTGCTTCACTCGATCTTCGCTTCAGTTCTGCGGTGAGTTCCGCTTCAGTTTTCTCTGGAGACAACAGAGCGGTAACTATGTCCTCTTCCCGGATCTCCAGCTTCTCGCGTGCGCTTAATGCAACGCTACCCCAGCTGAGCGAACGAACGATGGCATCAACCGTGCGCGGCGTATAGGGATCAGGGGCCTTCGTCTGGGGAGCCGGGCGTACGGAACGTGGGGCGTTCGTTTCGGGACTTAGTTCAAAATCACGTGCTGGTTTTGCTTTATAGCTCGGCGACTCCGCACGGAAGAACAACACCACGAGGAAAGAAACGACAAGCATGCCCACGGCGCCTCCGAGTGACGCTTTGGGGTGTTGCCTTGTCAGCCGTATCCAGCGCCACCTAGCTGCCGTAGGCCAGACGAGCCCTATGAAAATCATAAGTGTTAGGAGCAGGAATGCTGCCCATAACACCAGTAGCAGCGCGATAAAGAATATTTCAGGGTCCAACGATGCACACTTGGTGGACAGTGCTCACGGACCGACTCTCGGACATGCCCGTTCTATATCTGGGTCGTACCCTTCGCCCTTTACCATCCTGGTCGGCCAGCGTTTACTGTCAAAACTCTGATTGACCACGCTGGCGGGTAGTTGGAAGCGATACCCGCTTTTCTGCCCTAGCTCGGATACTGGCATCAGAAACTTTCGAATATCGCGGTGCCCATGTGTGTTTGGGACGAGCGCACCAATCTCCATCGGTGTTGGCTTGGTCCGATACACCCTCGCTAAGAAATGGCTCGGCACGTTTATCTGAACTTCGTTCGGATCACTATCGCTGAAAATCGTGTCGTCACCCCCTCACGACTCCAACAACAACGTAGGTGTGTTCCGATTGCCCGGCCCAATCACGAATTGACTGTTCGAAGCATCGCCAAATCGTGCGATTCATGGAAAGTTCCTGCGGAGCGATGTTCGAGATGACGAACGACCGCCTCTGCGCATCAATCCGGAATTGAATTGGATCCACACGCCCTCCCCTTATTTAGCTGGGGAAACATGTCTCGAACCGTGACTGCTCCCCTGCGCTTCAGGATAGTGATGCGGAACGAGGACTGGCAAGTGATGCATTCACCTACTGGCCGCCTTCCGTGAGGCGGTTATCTCTACGTCCTCATCGCGCGCACCTCCCAACGCCGGTGCCACCCGCAATCTATTGGGTTGAATAGTGATTCGTCCTCCGACGAATATATAACTCGAACGCTCGAACCGCTGTATCCCACGGGGACACTCCCCTTTTCATGGGATGGACGAGCAGCGACTATGCGCGGACTCTAGAAGCCTAGCCCGGAGGCCATATGAAGCTATTGCTCAGTACATGGAAGGATGTTTATAGAAAGACCTACACGTTCAATTTTGCTCTTTAGTGAGCCCAGGATTTTTTCGAAGAAGGATACCAACTAATGCATCCTGCCCTTGGAATCTGGTTCGTCGTCGGACTTAGTTTGTCCGGTGGCGCGATTGCGCAACGAAGTACCGATCTTCAGTTGATCGGTCCTGGTAAGAAGCTTACGGAGAAGGATCTGGCCAGCCTTCCCAACTGCAAATTTGTTTACAAGCTCAGAGCGGGGATGACCAATTCCGAGGCTGCTGACGCAATTGATGCCGGATTCAACAAGTTCATCACCTGCATAAATGCAGCGGTACTGAAGGAGAAGTCTAAATAGACGTTATTTCTGATGAGTTGAATCTCCCCCTCCGAATCGATGCGGCCGAGGCTCAGATTACGGTCCGGGCCGCTTCCGAATCACGAGCTTATATTTCGAAGGATGCTTTACGGCATCGTAGAAGGTGAGCGGTGGTAGGCCAATGGCTAGTCGCTCCGCGTACAACGTCTGCATTGTGTCGATTACGTCTTTGCGTGCCCTGGTTCCGTAAATAACGCCAACCAAAGCACTTGGAACCACGGGGTAATAGGTGCGTGCTCCAGTGACATGAACTATTCGGTGTTCGTGTTCGTAGCTCCAGCCTGGATACTTTCTTAGCATGACCTTTTCCAGCTGTGTACCTAAACCCTCTTTGACCCAATCGATGAGGGGATAATCATCCAGGTAATCCACTGTCAGAGCTGCGGACAGGGCTCTCACATCCTTGGCAACGTCGTACTGGAGACATATTCCCTCGTGGTTCTCGGAATAGTGGCTCCACATCAAGATGCTTCTCGGATTTCCTGCAAAGGAAAATATTCCAATATCTCTCGCGTTCTTCTGAAATATCTCTATTAGCGCCTTGCCCCATTCAGCTTCTGGACGGGCCATGAATTTGGCAAGCTGTTCGCGTCGTTGCTTCCAGGGTAGGCCACTCCTTTCTGCGAGCAATTCCTTAAACCGTTTTCGCTTCTGCTCTGCCGTTCCTCTGAAAAGAATTTGTGCCCCAAGATCAAACGGATCGTTGAAGGATTCGTGACTGCTCAAGAACAGCCTGCTCTCAACTAGCAGGTCCCTAAGCCGATTTAGAGCTTCGCTGTCACGTTGGGGTAAAGCTCGATACTTGTACAGAAAACGAGCCAGACGAGGCCGAATGAGGTGCCACATCTTTGCTCGACGTTCCCGATAGGGAAGCTTTTCCAGAGCGGCGATGAAGCCGTCTAGTTTGGGATTGCTCGGTATTGGCGGTGCAAGAGGGGTCACGAGCCGTCTTTTCGGCAGATCGCACTAACTGTATATTAATACAGCATGACAAACTTGCTCATCCCCTTTGAGTGTCCCATCTGCGGCTCAGATGGCTTTCAACAAGTAACGGTTAAGGAGAGAGACGGTGGACCGCGGCTTACCCAGGCTTACGAATGCAGGGGCTGCAGTACGATGTTCCGAGAAAGGGAACGCTTTACGAAACATCGGCTGGTAGTCATGGGAGCTGATGGCGTGGACCTAAAGCCGGCGCTCGATAAGAAACGCTGACACGACATGGCCTAGGAAGAGTTCAGCGATGTCGCAATGCAAGTGGTGCATTACCACGCTCAGTTCGACGAGGCCCTTTTCTTCGGCGCGTGCTTACTCGCGCCACCGCGATGCCTAATCGCCTGTTCAATGTAAACCCGAACGCGAGATCGACGTTCGAAGTCGGTGCGCCATTGAAGAACCCGGAGATGGCAGCGCGGGTTCTCATGGTGCTGTCGGCATGGGGCAAGCTAGACACCGAAATGGGCGTGGTGTTCGCTAGTTTCATGAACACGCAAGCCGATCTAGGTTAGTGGCCGGGCATCCTCGTCGCGGAGGCGATGTGTGGTGGAACCAGACCACGGTCGATATGTCCTAGTCGATGGCAACCACCGCGTTAACCGGTGGCTTTCTAGCGGGCAAGATCGATGGCCGAAGTACTCGTGATTGCTAAACGTTAAGGAGTCGAAATGGCGAAAAGTAATCTTCCAAAATTCACGCTGGAGAAGAACGAAAAGAAGGACGCGTGGGATCTCAGAAACGACAAGACGGATAGGCTGGTAAAGACGTTCGATACCAAAGGTGATGCTACGAAGGGCGGCAGGCTTGAAAGAGCGGTGGGTTCTAGCGGCGGTTCGGTGAAGATCCAGAAAGAGAATGGACGCATCCAGGAGGAGCGGACTTATCCGGGAAGTAAGGACCCGAGTAAGTCAAAAGGCTGATTGATCCATGCGGAGTCTTTGGGGGGTGGCTTCACTAGTCCTCATGGGGCTTTTTGGCTGCAACACAACACCGACATCTCCGAGTGAATCACAGCCCGCAGCTCCGGACCGCGTACTGTCCTTCCAAGAAAGGTCCGCCGCAAACGCTGCAACCATTGTCGTCACACGCGACCAAGGGTTCACACTTGGGGGCGGCTGTTTCTACGCTTTATTCATCAACGGGACATTGGCAGCCAGGTTTGAACCAGGCGAGACAGCGAGCTTCTACGTTGAACCGGGAGAGATCCTCCTCAGGGTGGGTCGCGATCCGTACGGGAGGGGTCTGTGCGCCGTGCAACAGGATGAGTGGACTCAGCGGGAGACGCTCATGCGAGCTGGGGAAACCAAGCACTTTCGGCTGCTGATCACTACAAATGGCAAAGCCGATATTCAAAGAGCGGAGTAGGGCTACCGTGCCGTTCATGAATCGGGAGGTTCTGGGAGGGCGATGCGGCTTAGGTAATAAGCGAACCGAGTAGAAAGATTCTCCCGGATTCTCCCGGTACAGCTCTGCCACCGCCCGGTGTCCAGGTGCCACCAGCTAACAAGCCGTTGGTATAAGAAGAGTGGGAAGGTAGGATGTTCCCGGTTAACGGCTCAACTGCCGTTACCTACAAGCTGCCTACACGGACAGGCCTTGGGTATCCGCCAGATCAGGTAAATATCTGAAAAAGCTGGTGGGCCGGGTTGGAATCGAACCAACGACCAAGGGATTATGAGTCCCCTGCTCTAACCGCCTGAGCTACCGGCCCGCCGGGACAGCTTACGCACAAACAAAAAGGGCCGCTTTCGCGGCCCTTCTCTTTACTGCCTTTCCGTTTTATCCCTCTTGATCGAGGAAGCTCTTGAGTCTCTCGGAGCGCGAGGGATGCCGCAGCTTCCTCAGCGCCTTGGCTTCGATCTGACGTATGCGCTCGCGCGTGACGTCGAACTGCTTGCCGACTTCTTCCAGCGTGTGGTCGGTCGACATCTCGATGCCGAAGCGCATGCGCAGGACCTTGGCCTCGCGCGGGGTGAGCGTGTCCAGCACTTCCTTGGTCACGTCGCGCAAGCTGGCGTAGGTCGCGGCGTCGGACGGCGCCATGGTGGACTGGTCCTCGATGAAATCGCCAAGGTGCGAGTCGTCGTCGTCGCCGATCGGCGTCTCCATCGAGATCGGCTCCTTGGAGATCTTGAGGATCTTGCGGATCTTCTCTTCCGGCATCTCCATGCGCTGCGCGAGGGTCGCGGGATCGGGCTCCTGGCCGGTCTCCTGCAGGATCTGGCGCGAGATGCGGTTCATCTTGTTGATGGTCTCGATCATGTGCACCGGGATGCGGATGGTGCGCGCCTGGTCGGCGATCGAGCGCGTGATGGCCTGGCGGATCCACCACGTGGCGTAGGTCGAGAAC
>Ga0207648_10007268_pt1 | contig 10919 bp, 8 predicted proteins | sample KBSMisM32_FD_184310 | JGI IMG/M metagenome (GOLD analysis project Ga0207648, IMG submission 184310) | Miscanthus rhizosphere microbial communities from Kellogg Biological Station, Michigan, USA - KBS Miscanthus M3-2 (SPAdes) (version 2) | ecosystem: Host-associated > Plants > Roots > Rhizosphere... | reverse complement strand
CGCGCAGCGCGCGGTAGAGATCGAGATACCGGCGTGCGACGTCGCCGATGGCGTAATCCTCGAGACATCGGCCGTAGGCGGCGTCGCCGAGGGCGCGGCGCAGCCCCGGATCAAAGGAGAGATCGCGGAGGGCGGCGGCGAGCGCGGCCACGTCGCCCGGGGAGACGATGAGGCCGGCGGAGCCACGGAGGTAGGTCCCGGCCGAAGGCTCCGCCGCCTGCTCGGGCCCCAGGAGGTCAACGTTCCCTCCCACGAAGGTGGCAATGCAGGCACACCCAGCGGCCATCGCCTCCAGGAGCGCATTCGACATCCCTTCCGCATCGGAAGCGAGAACGAACACGTCCGCATCACGGAGCAGCGGCGAAGGATCCTTGACGTCGCCCAGGAACTCCACGGAGCCGGCGGCGAGGGCCTCCAGGCGCTGCCGATGGGGACCGTCCCCGGCCACGCGAAGCCGGCCCGGCCGGCCCGCCACCGTCCAGGCCTCGATGATGTCCTCCACGCGCTTCTCCGCGCGGAGCCCGCCGAGGTAGAGGATCGTCACAACCTCGCGCTCGGTCCGGGCCGGCGGCGGCCCGACGGCCACACCGTTCGGGATTCGCACGACCTGGTCCCGACGGTAGCCCGCGTCGAGGCACTCGGCCTCCGCGCGCGCGTTGACGGCGACGATCCGCGTGAGCAGGCGGCGTGTCACCGCGCGCTGGATGCCGAGCCCGCCGCGGGCCGCCATCCTCAGGTCGCTCGTGGACCCCGTGCTGGAGATGCGGGCCAGGCAGGGCACACCGCGACGCCATCCGGCCAGGGCGGCCAGGAAAGCGGGATAGAGGACCTGGTGGACGTGGATCACGTCGAAACGCCGCGCTTCGCGCGTCAGGGCCCTCCACAGAGCGGCCATGAAGAGCCAGCGCCGCAGGCGGGGAACCGCGCGCGGCCAGGACGGCCCGATCCGGCGCACGCGCACGCCGTCGAGGACGGCCTCGCGCGGCCAGGACGCATCCCAGTGTCCCGTCCACACCTCGGCGGACGCGCCTTGCCGCACGAGCTCCGCCGCCAGGCGGCGCGCCTGGTTCTCCGCTCCGCCCACGATGGGCCAGAACTGCGCGACGAGCATGAGCACGCGGGGGGCGTCGCTCACCAGCCCTCGACGTAGCCGCGGAAGAACTGCGCCCACTGCGGGAGCTGCGCGGCGTAGCTGTTCGCGGCCGCGGTGGCGCGCGCCTCCCGCACGATGGCGTCGCGCCTTTCCGGGTCGGCCAGCGCCTGAAGGGCACCGGCGGCCAGCCCCTCGGCGTCCTCGAGGTCGACCAGCCATCCGTTCCGGCCTGGAACCACCAGGTCCACGGCCTGCCCGACGCGGGTCGTGATCAGCGGCACCCCGCACGCCATCGCCTCCAGGACGGCCTTGGGTCCCCCTTCGTCGCGCGACGACACCAGGTAGGCGTCCAGGGCCTGATAACACGGGCCCATGGCGTTCGGGCCGCTCACCTGCTGGTGCCGGAACGGGATTCGCAGGCGCTCGAGGCCGTTCTTCACGTACCCGCGGGCCGGGCCCGTCAGCAGCACCCAGAGCTCCGCCACGCGCGGTCGCAGGGCCGCCATCGCCTGCAGGAAGACGTCGGGTCCCTTCACGTGTTTGGGCTCGAGGCCCTCTCCCCAGCCGACACCGTCCTTCTGGAACGAGCCGATGACCACCGCGGACTCCGGCAGATCGAAGCGACGACGCGCCTCCCGGCGGCTGTCCGCCGTCTGCAGCGGGAACTGGGCGAGATCGATCCCGAGCGGGATCCGGTGGACCTTGTCCGCCGCGATGCCCGAGGCGCGGACCAAGTCTTCCATCGCGCGATGCGAGACGCGGACCCGCGCGAGCGCGTCCTGATGCCGGCGGAGAGAATCGTGCAGCCGGTCGAAGACCGCATCGCCACCCCGCTGGCCGTGCAGGAAGTCGACCGAGACGCGCTGGCGCGTGCGGAACGCGTCGTCGGCCAGGAGGACGAACTGCGACGTGTAGTGGCAGCACTGCGCGGCCGACGCGCCGAGGGCGAAGTTGACGCGCGCGGGAATGCCCAGCTCCACGGCGAGGCGGGCGATGGCCGCCGCCTCCTCGTCGAGCACCCACCCGCCCTCGTCGGAGACGACGGCCAGACGGGAGTAGCGCGGGCCGAGGACCAGGCTGCGGGCGCGCTGCAAGTGGCGTCGCGCGCGCCGGGCCAGGGAGGAAAACGTCCCGTTCAGGAGCGGCCGCTCCCCTGGGCCCGGCGCGCGCGCAGGAGGGATTCCGCCCGCTGCAGGTCCTCGGCCGTGTCGATGCTCACCATCGGCTCGTCGACGACCACGGCGCCCGCGCGCGCCGGGAGCGTCGCCCGCCCGTCCAGGAGGCAGGCGCGCGTGAAGGCGTAGGCGGCGCCGTTGCGGTGATAGACCGGAGAGAGCTGCTGGCGCGCGACCACGGCGGACCCGCGGCCGTCGAAGAGGGAGAGGGTGCCATCCGCTCCGATGGAGAGCGTCTTGAGGGGATGGTATTTGATGTCCGTGGGCGAAACCGTCCAGACGGCGTCCCATCCCTCGTCGACGAGCTTCCGCACGACCGCCGCCGCATGGCCGGCCGTGCGCAGGGGCGACGTCGGCTGCAGCATGACCACGACGTCATAGGCGACGCCGTCCGTGCGCTCGACCTCGACCAGCGCGTGCACGAGCACTTCGAGATCCCCGACCAGGTCGCCGGACAGCTCCGGCGGGCGCCAGAACGGCGCGGAGAGGCCCGCCTCCTCGGCCACGCGCGCGATCTCGGGGTGATCGGTCGAGACGACCGCCCGGTCGAAGAAGCCGGCTTCGCGCACCACCGCGCCCGCGTGCGCGATCAGGGGCTGGCCGAGCAGGGGCTGAAGGTTCTTCAGCGGAATCCCCTTGCTCCCGCCCCGCGCCGGGACCACGGCCAGGATCCGGCGGCCGTTCAGCACGGCCGCACGCCCTCGAGCATCGCCGGCAGCGCGCCAAGGTCGGAGACGAGGGCGACCGGTTCCGAGAAATCGTTGCCGTCGCTGGCCACGGCGACGAACGCGCAGCCGACGGCCCGCGCGGCGTCGAGGTCGCTTTGCTGGTCCCCCACCATTGCCACCTCCGCCGGAGACGCCTCCTCGCGCGCGAGGACCAGGCGCAGGTTGGCGATCTTGTCCAGGGGCCGGCCCAGCACGCCCTTGAAGCGATCCAGCCAGCCGCGGCGCGCGAGCGCGCGCCGCAGCGAGTCGCCAGGGGTGGCGGAATTGATGTACAGGGAATGCGTGGCGCCGAGGGCGAGCAGGGCGGGAGTGGCGCCCGGGCGCTCGGGCCGCTCGGCCTGTCCGGCCTCGACGAGAGCGGTGTAGGCCTCGATCAGGCGCGCGGCCGCCTCCTCCACGCGCCGGGGATCGAGGACTTCGCCGGCCTCGGCCGCACGCTGCGCGACCACGCGCAAGACCTCGTGCCGGTCCGCCTGGGGGCGCTCCGCGAGGACGGCGGAGACGAGCCGGCCCCCGGGGTCCTCGCGCCGCGCCACCTCGAAATACGCCGACCGCTTGACGGCGTTGGAGTCGACGAGAGTGCCGTCGAAGTCAAAGGCCACGCAACGGATTCGCATGTCGTCGGCCACTGCCGCTCAGATCTGGTACCGCCCCCAGTGGTTGACGCGCGTCTTCCGGGCCGGGCGCGGGATCTGGTTGATGGCCTTGTCCTCGTAGAACGAGTCGTCGTTGAAATGTGTCGTGGAGATCTCCTCGAAGATCGCGCCCGTCTCCGTCCAGAAGGAGTGCCACACGCCTTGCTGGATGAGCGCGATGTCGCCCGGATAGAGCGTGCGCGGGCGGCCCTCCAGGTCGAGATGGAGTACGCCCCAGAGGATCTGGAAGCTCTCTTCCTTGCGCTTGTGGTAGTGCAGCGGGTGCCGCTGGCCGGGCGTCTGGATGATGAGCTTCTTGCAGTACTCGCGGTTGATGCAGTCGACGATGGTCGCCCCCCACTCCGGGAAGCGCGCGATCCCGTAGTGGTGGGAGAACTCCGCCTCGAAGTCCGTGCTGAGGGCGATGCGCGCCTCGTTGAGCATCCCCTTGATGGTGTGGATGGCCGTGAACAGGACTTCCTTCTCCGACGGCGGAGGCACCACGAGGTTCGCGGGCCCGAGAGCCTGGTCCTTGCCGATCTCGGCGGAGGCCACCAGGCCCTCCTCCCATTCCCCGGCGTGCAGGCCGTCCGCCGCCAGCGGCATCGCGAAGTAGACGTCATCGCGTGCCACTACTTCGCCCTTCTTCAGGGGCCGGCGCGCGAAGATGCCGCGCTTGAGCGAGCGCAGGGACTCCTGCTCGACCGCCGGCGAAGGCGGCCGCTCCGCGGGGCCGGCCAGGCGGCGGGCATGGAGGGCCGTCTTCACCCATTCCTCGATCTGGGCGGGTGAGGCCGAATAGGCGTTCAGCGTGTGCGGCCCTTCCGCGATGCCGACGTGCCGCTCCAGCATGCGCGCGCCCTTGGCCACCGCGACGCGCACGGCGGCCAGGTTGTCCGGGGCCTCGTGGGTCGAATATCCGATGACGGTGTCCGGGTAGCGCCGGGCCAGGGCCTCGATCATGTTGAGGTTGGCGCTCTCGTCCGGCGTCGGGTAGATGGAGACGCAGTGCATGATGGCGTGGCGCACCCGCCGGTGGTCGAAGAAGCTGACCACGTCGTCGATGAGCTTGCTGGTGGCGCCCCCCGTCGAGAAAATGACCGGCTTGTTCGCGGTCGCGATCTTCTCCAGGAGGGGCCAGTCGTCCAGCGAGCAGCTCCCGACCTTCACCACCTCGATGCCCATCTCGGTGATGCGGTCCACCGAAGGCTCGTCGAAGGGCGTGCACATCGTGACCAGGCCCGCCGCCCGCGTCTCCTCCACGATGGCGGCGAACTCGGACGGACGAAGGCGCGTGGAGAGGAAGCGCGGGATGTGCTTGTTGTCGCTCTTCTCCCGGTGCGCGGGATGGACGAAGGTATCGAGATCGCGGAACTGCAGCTTGACGGCGGCGCGGATGTCCTGCCGCTTCGCGATCGCGCCCAGCTCCCGCACGATGCGCCGTCCGTGCTCCAGGTCGCCCTGGTGGTTGTTGGCGAGCTCGAAGACGAAGAGGTCGCGGAAATCGAAGGCTTCCGGCGCGCTCATCGAAGTGCCTCCGGACGCGGACCCGCGCCCCAGTCCAGCGTCACCCGCCGCCCCTCATGCTCGCTGGCGTGGGCCGCCGCGATCACGACCGCGGAGTCGAGCCCGCGGGAGAGGGCCAGGGGCGAGGGCGCCCCCGCCCGCACGCACTCCGCGACGTGGGTAAGCTCCTGGATGAAATCGTCGGGCCGCTTCTTCGGAAAGACGCGTGTCTCCACGGGCGCGCCCGGCCGGTGTACCCGCACGGCGTCGCCCTCCGGCGAGAAGCCGTTCACCCACTCGATGATGCCCTCCTGGCCGTGGATCCGGGCCCGCTTGCTCGCGGGACGGGTCACGACGTCCTGGACCACGCGTCCGAAGAGCCCCTTTTCGGTGCGCAGGCTCATCTCGCAGGCGCGGTCGTAGTCCGCGGCGCCGTCGCGCACGTAGGACACGCTCGCCGAGACGTGCGTCACGCGCCCTCCCCCCGCCACATGGGCAAAATGCTGCCACAGGTTGAGGGCGTGCGAGTGCTCGCCGCTGGCCCCTCCGCCCTTCCGCCAATAGCCGAGGTACGTGTCCGCCGGGCCCGAGAGCCAGGGGTGGGCGCGGAAGATGCCCTCCCAGTGCTCACGGAACTCCACGTCCAGCGTCTGCACCGCGCCGATCGCGCCCCCGCGGAGCAGCGACTCGGCGTGGCGCGCGGCCTGGCCGACGACATGATCGTAGCCGACGAAGACCTGCGCGCCGCGAGCGCCGGCCTCGTCGGCCAGGGCGGCCGCCCCCTCCAGGCTGGGCGGGCAGAGCGGCTTCTCCACGAGCACGGCCGGCGCGCCCTCCGCCACCGCGGCGCGGGCCAGCGGGATGTGCGCCTCCGGCGGCGTCCCGATGCAGACGAGGTCGAACCCCTCGCGCGGGACGGCGGCGCTCGGGTACAGGCGTATAGCCTCGTCCCATTGCCCGTAGCGGGCGGGGTAGATCTCGCGACGCATGCGGTCGAGCGCCGCTTCCGCGACGTCGCAGACGACGACCTCCCAGCCGAGCGTGCGCGCGGCGTGGGCGAGGTGGTTCCCGATCGAGCCCGCCCCGTGGATCTTGACGCGCATGTCGTGCGTCACCCGGCGTGGGCGACGGCCGCGCCCTGCTCCGTCCGATCGGAGGCCATGCGGCGGAAGAGGAGGCTCTGCGCGAGGAGCTCGTCGTAGCCGCCCTGCGCGACCAGGTGGCCGCCGTCCAGAAGGAAGATGGTGTCGCAGTGGCGGATGGTGGCCAGGCGGTGCGCGATGGTGACGGTCGTGACCTGCCCGCGCAACGCGGCCAGCGCGTCCTGCACGGCGCTCTCGCCTATGCGGTCGAGGGCGCTCGTGGCCTCATCGAGGACCAGGAGCGACGGACGGCCGTACAGCGCGCGCGCGATCGCGATGCGCTGGCGCTGGCCGCCGGAGACGCGTACGCCCCGGTCCCCCATCGGCGTGTCGAGGCCCTGCTCGAGCTCGGCCAGGAGGGGCTCGAGCTGGGCCTTGCACAGGCACGCGCGCACCTGGTCGTCGTCCACCTTGTCCCGAGCCACGCCGAAGGCGACGTTCGCGCGCAGCGTGTCGTCGGAGAGGTACGGCGACTGGGCGACGTAGCCGATGCGCGACTGCCAGGCGCGCCGGTCGAGGGTAGCGATCGGACGGCCGTCGAGAGCGATACCGCCGTCCGTTGGCTCCAGCAGGCGCAGCAGCAGGTCCACGAACGTGCTCTTGCCCGCCCCGGAAGGTCCGGCGATGCCATAGGCGCCGCCGGCCTTGATCTCCAGGCTGACGTCGCGCAGCGCCCGTCCGGGCGCTCCGGGGTAGGTGAATCCGACGTGCCGGAACGCGAGATCCCGCCACTGGCCATCCCAGTCCGCGCCGGTCGTGACCACCACCGGGGCGGGGGCGACGGCCACGCCGGCGAAGCTCGCGCGGAGATCGTGGAGCCCCTGCACGACCGGATAGACGTTCCAGAGCTGCCCGATCGAGCTGGAGAGCTGGCTCAGCGCGGGCACGATGCGCGAGCTGATCAACACCAGCAGCGTCATCTCCGCCGCGATCTCACCCCGGGCGCTGCCGCTGCGCCACTGCAACGCCACCAGCCCCATGAGGCTGGCCAGGCCGACCACGGGCAGGGTGAGGGGCACCAGCTGCTGCCAGAGGTTGAGGCGTGCATGGCTGTCGCTGGCCACGGAATAGGACTCGGCGAAGACGCCCACGAAATAGCCCTCGCGCGAGCTGAGCTTGACGTCTTTGATCCCGGCCAGGGCCTGGGAGGCGGTCATCATCGTCCGATCCAGAGCCACCTTCTTCAGGCGCGAGAGCCGGTCGAGGCGCGGCCGCGCCAGGGCCATGAGGCCGTAGGCCAGGCTGCCCATCAGGACGACGACGGCCAGGCCCATCGCGGGCGCGAGAAAGACGAGGAGGGCGGCGCCGAGGGCGACCGTGATCGCGTTGTCGAGGATCACCATCAGGCGTTGCACGAACCCGCGGCTCCACTGCGCGACGTCGTCGTAGAAGAGGCGCGCCAGCACGGACGAGTTGCGGGTCAGGAACCACGGATAGGGCGCGTGCACGCACTCGTCGAGGAGGTCGCGGGCCAGCCGGTCCTGGCAGTCCGCACCGAAGCGCTGCACGCCGTATTGCACGAGCGCGGTGGTCACGGCCCGCAGGACGAGGAGCAGGAGGGCGGCGATGGCCAGGCCGGCGAGAAGACGCGGGTGGGAGGGGGAGCCGGCGAGCTGATGGAGACGGCGAAGCTGGGCGTTGGTCTCGATCAGGTCCGGCTGGACCACGATGGCAACGAGGGGAAGGGACGCCCCCACGGCGAGCGCGTCGAGGCCGCCCTCGAACACCTGGGCGACGGTGAGCCAGAACCCGCGCCGGCGCTCGGCGGGCGTGAGGAGCCGCCACCCCGCACCGAGGGCTTCCGAGAGCGACCGTGCGCGCTTGGTCTGCGGCATCGTGGACGGCGCGGCCGGGCTCGTGGCCGCCGGCTCTCCGGAGACGCTGCGGCCGCGGCTCATCTTAACCGACACGCGCGTCGCCTTCCTCCGCCGCCCCGCCCGTCATCCGCTAGAGCGACTTCCCGATGACGAACCCGCTGCCCGACCCGTAATACGTGCTCTCCGCCCCGACGAGGGGCCGGCGGGCCAGATAGGCGACCCGGGCGCGGGCGAGGTTCTTCGACACGGCGCGATGACACGCGGAGAGCCGCAAGTCGGTGAACCCCACCATCTGGAGCCAGGAGTGGACGGCAAGAGCCGACGGAAGATGCGTGACGTTGAGGCTGACGTGGTACTTCGTCTTCATCTCCTCACTGGGAGGGAACACGATCTCCACGCAGTTCTCGCGGAGGAGGCGCGGATTGCGGGTGGTGGCCGACTCCAGGACGAGGACTCCGCCCGGCTCCACGAGATCGTAGAGGCGCCGCACCATCCGGAGCTGTTCCGGGTTGTGGTACAGCACGCCCGTGCACCAGACGAGATCGAACGGCGGCAGGCGGAGGAGGGTCTCGCTGTACATGATGTTCGCGGTGACGTATTCGACGGCCGGTGACGTGATCGCGCGCAGCCACGCCTGATTCGATTCCTCCCGGCCCGGCAGGTCGACGAGGGTCAGGCGCTCGGGCTCGAGGCCCAGGAGGCGCACGGTGTCCAGGCCGTCCTTGGGCCCGATCTCCAGGATCCGGCGCGGCTTCGGCCCCTCGCGGTAGGCCCTCAGCTCCTCGAACAGCTCCTGCCGGTAGTCAGGGGGCGAGCCCGCCAGCCGGTTGCGCAGGCGCCGCGCCAACCGGCGGATCATCGGCGGTCCGGCCCCTCGGGATCGCCGACGAGATCCCAGGCCAGCGGCGTGCCTCGGACGAGGTCGCGCGCGGCCGCCCGTCCGAGCACGGCGTCGAGATGTTTCGGGGCCAGCCCTCCCGCGGGACGGATGGAGCGCACGTTCTCTGCCGTGAAGACCTCGCCGCGCTTGACGTCGCGGACGACGAACAGCGAGCGCCGGAAGGCGCGGCTGCGCGCCTCCGCCTCTCCCAGTCCGTGGTCGGCCAGGCCCAGCGCGGCTTCCGCCGTACGCACGGCGCGGACGAGGTCGCGCAGCTCGTCCGGCTCGGCGGAGAACGCGGCGTCGGGCCCGCCCAGGGATCGCGAGAGAGTCAGGTGCTTCTCGAGAATGCACGCCCCCAGCGCCACCGCCGCCACCGCGGCCGCCGATCCCAACGTGTGGTCGGACAGGCCGACGGGAACGTCGAAGGCCGCGGCCAGGGCCGGGATCGCACGCAGGTTCATCTCCTGGGGTGGCGCCGGATAGGCGCTGGTGCACTTGAGGAGCGCGACCCCGGCCGCTCCCGCGTCGCGCGCCACGCGCACCGCCTCCCCGATCTCTTCCCGATTGGCCATGCCCGTTGAGATGATCAAGGGCTTGCCCGTGCGCGCGGCGCGCCGGATGAGGGCGTGGTCCACGATCTCGAAGGACGCGATCTTGTAGGCGGGGACGCCCATGGCCTCCAGGAACTCGACGGACGAGTCGTCGAAGGGGCTGGAGAAGAGATCGAGGCCGAGCGCGTCCGCGCGCGCCTTGAGCCTGGGCTGCCACTCCCAGGGAGTCTGGGCCTCGCGATAGAGATCGTGCAGCGTGCGTCCATCCCAGAGCGTCCCACCCCGGACACGGAACGGTTCCGCATCCGAGTCCAGCGTGAGGGTGTCCGGCGTGTAGGTCTGGAGCTTGACCGCGTCCGCTCCCGCCTGTTTCGCGGCCTCGACCAGCGCGAGGGCGCGCTCGAAGTCGCCGCCGTGATTCGCGGAGAGCTCGGCCACCACGTACACCGGATGCCCGGGGCCCACCACGCGGCCACCGATGGTGAGGGTCGGGCTCACGCGTCCGCCTCCCCGCGCCCCAGCACCAGCCGGCGCGCGGGCACCCCGCTCCGCTCGCAGCAACCGGCTTCGTCGAAGCCCGCGGCCAGGAAGGCGCGCCGGGACGGCTCGTTGTCTTCCTTCACGTAGGCCTCGACGGTGTCCGCGGACGGGGAAGCGAAATAGGCCCGGCAGGCCGCGCGGATGAGAGCCGCCCCGTACCCACGATCCCGCCAGGCGGGATCGACCGTCGTCGACACGACCGCCACCGAGGCCTCGCGATCGAATCGCACCGTGCCGAGCGGCTCGCCCGCGCCGTTCGTGCCGACGAAGAGCGCGCAGCCGGGATCGCCCAGCTTCCCCTGCAGCCACCGCACGTGGTCCGGCCAGGCGATGGCCGCCCCCGAGAACGACGCCGCCCGCACGACGGGGTCGCCCGCCCAGCGGAAGAGCAGCTCGCCGTCGTCGAACCCCGCCCGCCGCAGGGCGATCTCGGCTTCGCGCATCACGGTCACGATGCGCGCGGCCCCGCGACCGTCGACCAGGGCCTGCCCGCGGACGGACATGGCTTCGCGCCGCGCGCGATCCGCAAGCAGGCCGGCGATCTCTTCCGCGGCCCGCGATTCGTCCAGGGAGCCCCCGTCGCCGAGAAGGCGCGCGATGCCGCGGCGGTCCAGCTCGGTCGCATTCCCGCGCTGATCCTCGGCGATCACGACCAGCAGCGCGGGCACGCCCAGGTGCAGGGCCTCCCAGACCGTCCCCCCCGCGCCCGTGACCGCGACATCGGCCCATGCGAGGGCCTCGGCCATGTCGGTCACGCTCGCGATCACCTCCACTCCGGGCGGGACCGCTGTGCCCAGAGCGGCGGCCCGCGCGTTGGCGGGCCCGGCGATCACACGGATCTCCGCCGGC
>Ga0207648_10007267_pt1 | contig 10919 bp, 10 predicted proteins | sample KBSMisM32_FD_184310 | JGI IMG/M metagenome (GOLD analysis project Ga0207648, IMG submission 184310) | Miscanthus rhizosphere microbial communities from Kellogg Biological Station, Michigan, USA - KBS Miscanthus M3-2 (SPAdes) (version 2) | ecosystem: Host-associated > Plants > Roots >... | reverse complement strand
AGCGGGCAAATGGGCCTTTGGGAATGGAATATTCAGAAGGCACACTCGGTATGGAACGCGAAGGAGTATGAACTTTTAGGATTGGCCGTAAGCAGTTGTCGAGAGCCGACGGAGCGATTTTTCTCACGAGTTCATCCCGAAGATGCGGAAGCGTTTAGAAAACGACTCGATGGGATCATGAACGAGGGAAGCGACTGGCGGGATGAATGTCGCATTATTCGGCCAAACGGCGAGGTGCGATGGCTGGCCGGGGTGGGCCGGCTTTTTAGAGATGAGAGCGGGCGACCGTTGACAATGATCGGAGTGAATTACGATATAACGGAACGGAAAGACGCAGAAAAATCACTCCAGGAAGCGCACGAGCTGTTAAGCGATAAAGCGAAACACCTCCAATCGCTCGTTACGCAACGCACGACGAAGTTGCAGGACGCGATGAGCGAACTTGAAGCATTCTCGTACAGTGTGGCGCACGATTTAAGAGCGCCGTTGCGAGCAATGCAGGGCTATGCGCGAGAATTGATGCAAGAGCAGCTTTCTCCGGCTGGAGTAAATTATTTGGGGAAAATTGAGAGGGCAGCTGAACGATTGGATCGTTTAACTCGCGAGGTGCTTACTTACAGCAGGTTGAGTCGGGAGGAGATTGTATTGACGAACGTTAACCTTGATAAGCTCGTCCACGAAATCGTGGACCAGTATCCAGAAATAACCTGTCAGAAAGACCGTGTTCAAATCCAGTCGCCTCTTCTGTCCGTGACGGGGCACGAATCATTGTTAACGCAGGCAATCTCAAACTTGCTGATTAATGCCTGCAAATTTGTAAAACCGGGTGCTCAGCCGGACGTTATGCTGCACACGACGCTTTGGCATGAAGAAGGCCAAGAGGAGGAGGTCTGTGTCTGTGTGACCGACAAAGGAATCGGGATCGAACCAGTGCACAGCGGTCGGTTATTCAAGATGTTTGAGAAAATTCATCCCGAGTACAAATATCCAGGGACAGGAATCGGTTTGGCGATTGTGAAGAAAGCCGTAGACGATCACGGCGGCACGATCAGCGTCGCGTCTAAAGAAGGCGACGGTACAACTTTCACGATAATTCTACCGGCTAAAGAGAACACACATGCCACGAAAGAACATTCTGGTAGTTGACGACGAGAAGTCGCAAAGAGAAATCCTGGAAATGATCCTCGCGGAGGAAGGTTACGACGTCACCACCGCCGCCTCCGGCGAAGCTGCACTAAAGTTCGCGAAAGACCGGCGCTTCGATCTCGCGTTGACAGATCTGAAGATGACCGGCATGGACGGCATCGAGCTCCTTCAGCAACTGCTTGGTTACGATTCTTCGATTATCGTCATCCTGCTCACTGCACACGGTTCAATAGAATCGGCGAAAGAAGCGCTGCGACGTGGCGCGTTCGACTATCTCGAAAAGCCTTACGATAGAGATGCCCTCCTGGAAACTATCAATCGTGCGCTCGATCGTCTCGACGCGATTGACATCGAGATCATTTCCGCGTCTCCGAAGATGGAAGCAGTGAAGAAGATGATCTTGAAAGTGGCGCGCTCAAACTCGACTGTGCTGATTAGAGGCGAATCGGGCACGGGTAAGGAGTTGATTGCGCGTGCGGTTCATAATCAATCACCGCGCTCGGGGGAGATGTTTCAGGCGGTCAACTGTGCGGCAATCAATGAGAACCTGCTCGAGTCGGAGTTGTTTGGACACGAGAAGGGTTCGTTCACCGGCGCACATGCCGAGAAGAAAGGTCTGTTTGAAATCGCGGATCGCGGCACTCTTTTTCTCGACGAGATCGCGGAACTCGATGTCGGCATTCAGGCGAAACTGCTGCGCGCGCTCCAGGAACGGAAGATTCGTCGGGTCGGCGGCACGCACGAGATCAGTGTCGACGTGCGTGTGATCGCAGCGACAAATCGCGACTTGCGTGCAATGGTCGCTGATGGTCGCTTCCGAGACGATCTTTATTACCGTATCAACGTCTTATCGATCGATGTACCACCACTCCGCGAACGACGCGAAGACATTCCGGTCCTGATCGACTACTTCCTCAAGAAGCACACTAAGAACACGACGCTCACAGTTACTGGTCTAACTCCGGAAACAAAGAAACTGATGAACGAATACAGTTGGCCGGGGAATGTCAGGCAGTTGGAGTCGGCGATCGAGCGCGCGATCCTTCTCAGTGAGGGCGATCTAATTACGGCGGAAGACTTGCCCACTGAAGTTCGACAGGATGTTGGACCAACAGTGGAGGGCGGATTCAAGCTTCCGGCCGAAGGGATCAACTTCGAAGACGTCGAGCGTAATTTGATCACGCAGGCGATGGAGCAGACTGACTACAACATCACCAAGGCCGCAAAGCTCCTCGGCCTCACTTTCCGCACGCTGCAATACCGTCTGGAGAAGTTTGGCATCAAGAAACCTGACGGCAGGGATCTGGACGAAGAAGAGTAGCGCCTCGAAATCTCGAATCGCACTTGGATCGGGTCAGAACCACCTCGCGGTAGCGGGTGGGTGCGTAGCCGCTTGTGACTTGTCTATCGTCGGGCTACGCACCCACCCGCTACCGCGAGGTGGTTCTGACCCGATCCAAGCATGCAAGTCTTGAAGGTCTCGCGCGTTCAAGGGCTGTAATCCCTAGAACTGCATGGAGGCCAATCATGAAATCTCCAATCATTCTATTGCTCGCTCTGGTGAGTTTTTCAGTTTCGTGTGGTAGGGGGACTCAGTCCTCGGAGATGGCTAGCTTACCCGCCGGTACCTCAGCTCAGAAAGTCGTGGAACAAGTTGAGGATAAAAACGCCGCGAAAACAGCTCCTGGCTACAGCGTCCAACAACAAAAAGTCGCGCTCACGGAGGTTGACAAGGAGGGTTCATCCGCCGAGGCTTTCGCGCACAAGATTATTCGCAACGCTGAAATCACGATGGAAGTGTCGTCTACTACGGACACCCAACACCGTGTTGCATCGATAGCTGAAACTAACGGCGGCTTTGTCGTTACGTCAGAAGCAAAACAACGAGAAAACATCGATCCGGCGCAACGCACTCTCGACATCAAGCTGGTGGTCCGAGTTCCCTCGCCTCAGTTTGGCGTCACGTTTGACGAGATCAAGAAACTGGCCACCAACACACCTCAGGAAAATGTGAGCGGCCAGGATGTCACCGAGGAGTTCATCGATCTCGAAGCACGAATCAAAACTCAGAAAGCACTCGAGCTTCAGTTTCTGGAAATCATGCGCCAGGCATACAAAGTAGCTGACGCACTCGAGGTGCAACGCCAAATTGCTGACGTCCGCACTGACATCGAGAAGCTGGAGGGTCGCAAACGTTTCCTCGAAAACCGTGCCAGCCTTTCAACGATCACCGTCAATATTCAGGCGCCAAAACCGGTCATCGCGGTCACCGGAACGGGCTTTGGTCAGAGTGTTCGCGAAGCCGTTTCTGACAGCATTTCAATGGCGTCTGACATGGTGCTCTTCTTTGTTCGATTCGCAATCCTGATGGTTCCGATTCTGCTGTTTATCGGACTGCCCCTGGGACTCGCGACTCGTTTTCTGCTGCGCCGCGCGAAGAGAGTTCGCCTGGCCCAGGCGTTAGCAACCCCGGCTCCGGAATAAATTTCTTTGCGAGCCTTCTGCGTATCTTTGCGCTCTCTGCGATAAACTGAGGCGAAACGCAAAGAACGCAGAGATTACGCAGAGGCCGCAGAGAAACATGAACAAATGCTCAGCGTTGGTGCTGATCAGCCTGGCCTTAATAGGTTGTTCAAAGGCTCCTACGACAAATACCACTACGAACGACAAGGACCCACCGTCGATCAATTCGGTCGACGTGGTGAAAGCCCAGCCTCAGGAAGCCACGCTCGCGCCCGGCGAGTCGGGCCAGATGCTGGTGGTGGTGCAGATCACAAACGGCTATCACGTAAATGCGAACCCGCCAAGCCAGCCGTATCTCAAGCCGACTGAACTCGAACTAAAACCAACTGACGGCATTTCGGTTGAATCTGTTACCTACCCCGACCCGCTACTTCGCACCTTCGCCTTCTCAGACACGCCGCTGAAAGTTTATGAAGGAGATACTCAACTAAAGGTCCGGCTAAAGGCTGACAAGAAAGTCGCGTCAGGCAAGCACAACCTTTCAGCTAAACTACGCGTACAGGCATGTGACGAAAAAGTTTGTTATGCGCCCGGCGCTCTCGACGTAGTCGTGCCGGTGAACATCAAGTGAAAGCAATTTGGATTATTCTGGCTGCGACGGGCGCCGTACTCGCGGCCGTGTTTGTCTTCCGCGGAGACTATGAGAAGGCGTTTGTGGCGGCTGCGGGCGGCGCTGTTTGTTGGTTTCTGAACTATCGTGTGCAACTAAAAGAGCGACTGGCCAGTCGAAATGAAGAGTATGAAGATGATGAGGAGTCGGATGAAGAAATACGTTCTTAGTCTTGCGGTTTTGATTCTTGCGACGACGTTTTCAGCGACGGTAGTTGAGGCGTCGGATCAGTCTGACGTACGCGCCACGGTTCAGAGCGTCTTTGACCAATTGAAGTCTCACGACTACAGCAGTCTTTATGATCTCCTGCCGGGCTCGGCTCGCAGCCGGATGTCACGCGAACGTTTTGTAAGCGCACTACAGCGCGCGCAGGATTTTTATCAACTCGATCGCATGGAAATCGGTGCGACGAAAGTAATGGGCAACCTCGCGGTGGTTGACACGGTGCTTTACGGACGCGTTGTCACTCCGATTCAAGCGGAAGGAAAGATCGTGGTCCAGCAGTACCTGTTGCGGGAAGACGGAAAGTGGCGCGTAGCTACTGGCGATCAGTCAACTGTGAGAAAAGTTCTGGCGGCGAATCCCGGATTCAGTAAAGCGTTTAAGATCAAGCCACCGAAGGTTTATGTCAAACAGAATAATCAATGGGTCGAATTTAATCGCAGATAGAACAGATCAGCTGAGGAAGAAATCTAACGACATTTGAGCGTCGTCCACTTTTTCATCGTACTCACCGTGACGGATGCGATAGCGAGGCACGTCGAGCGCTTCGCGAACTGCATCAAGATGAAAACGAATGATTCGCGGTGTGAGTCTGACTGAAGGGATGCGACGTTTGGCAGCCAATCGCCGAATGGTCGATTCGCTGACCTGCAGGTGTACTGCCAGCTGCCTGGCAGTTAGGAACTCTTCACGCTCGTCAGTCATTGAGGGGTCATTGAGGCTTGGCGGGTATATTGAGAGCTACGCGATAAACTGCCGCGCCATCGATCTCGACGTCCTTAGTCACAGGCTCGGAGCCGTCAGCCTTAACACTCACGCGATATTTTCCCGGATCCGGAGACAGTCGAAACTTGAACGACCCGGTTTCTGTCGTGATGCGGCTGTCGATCTTTTTCGTGGATCCGTCTTCAAGAATTCGTGATAACTCAACTTTTGCATTCGGCACGCTTCTTCCACCAGGATTAAAGACGCTTCCGCTGAGGAACGCGATTGAGCCTTCGTCGATCGTGAGAACCAGACGATCACCAAGCGAACGTGTCTTGCCGGCTTTAACTTCAATGTCTTCCAGCGAACCGATACTCAATCCGGGTTTGCGAAAGGTGACGCCATATTTTCCCGGAGTCAGTTTTGAAACCAGAAAATCTCCATTTTTGTCGGTGGTCGAACGCGTGACCTCGGTGTCTCCGCGTCGAACTACAACCGTAACGCCGGCCGGTGTCCCAGTTTCGACACGAACTTTACCTTTGATTGCCCCGAGCGATTTGTCCTGACCGGCGGCAACACTGGCGAACGCGAGTGTGAGAGCAAACAAAAAAAGAGTTTTCTTGAATCTCATGTTCAATCCTTGACGTAATAGGTCTGTCTATACGGATTTAAGACGCGCAGGATCATATCACCGTTTGCTTCCGCAGGTCGCGCCCGTATAATCCTGAGCGGCGTCCCCTGGAAAGAGTATTAATGCCGAAAAGACCCGCGGCTCTTATAGCGCAACTATCCCTTCCTCTCCTTTTGCTCATCGCTCTGGCTACTCCCAGTGTGCCGCAAAATCAGGACCCTGCGACCCCGCAGCAGCGACCGCGCAAAGTGTTTCCTAAGGAGCAGGAACCGGAAGATGTGTTACGCATCGACACTGATCTCGTGTCAGTCGACGTAACCGCGATCAATGCTGAAGGACTTCCGGTGCGCAACCTTCGTCAGGAAGATTTCAAAGTCTATTCGGACGGTGTCGAACAGTCGATCTCGTTCTTTCAAATCGAAAAACGGCAGGGCGAATCCCGTCCGCTTGCGATTGTCTTTGCCCTCGATGTTTCCGGGAGCATGACGACTGATGAGATCATTCGTCTTCGCAATGCGCTGCAGTCTTTTTCGAATCAACTGGCAAGCCATCCGGTTGTCTACGCCGTCATGACTTTCGGCATGCGCGTCAGGACAATCCAGAAGTTCACGTCAGATCCGGGCAAGCTCGACGAGTCGCTGGAAAAGCTCTCCCGTGACGAAATTAATGGCTTGTCTACTCACACTTACGATGCGGTTGACGATGCGATTCGGATGCTCGTGAGAAGCGCGCCGCGCACCCGCGAAAAGCGTTTGATGAAACGCACGGTGCTGGTTGTGACTGACGGTTTTCCAGTAGGCGATACGGTTTCGTCAAAAACAGTGATCGAGCGTGCGAATGCTGCTGATGTGAGTGTGTTTGTGGTAACGCTGCCGTCGTATTCGCGTCTGATTGCGTCGTCGGAGCAGACACCTTTGCCGACGCCACTGGACGTCAGCGGGTTGGCGGAATCCACCGGCGGACGCAATGTCTACGCCAACGAGAAAGATTACGCGCCGCTATTTCGTGCACTGGCGGAAGAAGTTAGTTCCGCGTATGTCCTGGCTTTTTATCCACCGGAGGAAAAGAGACGCGATGGGCAGGTGCACACGATTAGAGTCGAGGGACCGCGTGGCTTAACTTTAAGACAGAGCCGCTCTGAGTATCGGGCGGCTGGTAGATGATTGCCAATTGCTGATTGTCAAAACTGGCAATCAGCAATTGGCAATCTGTTTTCTCAGTATTCGTCCTCGTCCTCGTCTTCGTCGAAGCTTTCTTCTTCTACAATGTCCAACTCGACAGGATCGAGTCCCACGACCTCGAGGTCAGTTCCACACTCCTCACAAGACACGATTTCGCCCTTGTCCGTGTCCAGATCAACGTGGACATCAGCATCACATTCCGGGCAAGTTCCGGTCGGCACAGTTTCGTCCTCCCCGCATTGAGTGAAAGGCAGGGATACATCCCATACGGGAGAGCATCGCCACCTTGTAAGCAACCAAATCAATCTACCCGCGAGCGCAGGAATTTGCAACAGTCTTTTTCCATGATTGTTGGCCCACGCATCGTTACATTTCTATGCCGAAACTTTGTGCTTAATTGAAGAACGTACTGTAGGGGCGGCCCTCCGTGGCCGCCCGGCGTTGAACTCGATCTCGGCAACACGCCGGACGGCCCAGAACGAAATTCCACGCCGGGCGGCCACGGAGGGCCGCCCCTACAGTACGTTCCTAGATTCTCGATGTATTTAGCAGTGTGGGTTTCCACATTTGAATGCAGGGCTAACCTGACCACGCGCTGATACCAATCGCCTGTTTACAAAACAACATGGCCGCAATAATGCTCGCCATGTTTCGACTCGCTAAAAGACCAACACCCGGGCTGGTCCTGTTACTCCTGGTACCAACCCTCCTCATACTCTCCTACTTCACCCTCGCACACTCGAGCGATACACCGACACCTGTAGCAACAACAACTTCGAAACGGTCTGAACACAGACCAAACACCGACCTGGACCACGACGGCCTGCCAGACTCCGTCGAACTCCGCACCTTCAACGAACGCGAAAATTTTCGTCGCTGGTTCACGTGGGTAGCCGAAATGCAGTTCTACCACCTCAGCGATCAATGGAATCCTGAACAACGTGATTGCGCGGGACTCGTTCGCTTCGCCTGGCGCGAAGCACTACGCCCGCACGATCGCCAGTGGTTCCAGCGAATGGGTGAAAACTACGATCAAGTCGCACCAGATCTGACGCCAGACATCGCTGCGCCGCTTGGCGGAAAACTTTTTCGCACTGCGCCCGGCCCGTACCTGCCCAGTGATCTCAGCGCGGGCCGCTTTTCCGAATTCGCTGACGCACAAACTCTCAAGACATTCAACGCCGATTTCATCGGCCGCGATCGCTCTCGAGCGAAACCGGGCGATCTGATCTTCTTTCACCAGCCGTGGGTTCAGAAGTTTCCGTTTCACGTGATGATTTTTCTCGGTGAGCCGCACGTCGCAAGTGAGGGCACAAACGATTGGGTGGTCTATCACACGGGCGCTACCGCGAACGATGCCGGAACAGTAAAAAAAGTCCGGCTCGCCGTATTGGACCAACACCCGGACAAACGCTGGCGGCCGATAACAACAAATCCAAATTTTCTTGGCTTCTACCGGTTGAAAATTCTCAACCAGCAAGTGACGGCGGAGGAATGAGCGTGTATCGCAGGCACTTATCGACGATTCTTATTTACGTAGCAATTATCGCGGCCGCTTTCTTCGTCGCCGACTCCAGAGTTCATCGCGACCAAGCGTCATCCGAGACGACGCAGTTCACGGTAAACACTGACACGACTCCTGTTCCAACCTCACCATTCTTCTCTCTTTCCACCAATCGCACTTTCGGCACCTCCGAGAATCCGCGCCTCTGGTTGGACCATCGCAACATCGACAGTCTCGACTTCCGCGTTTATCGCGTAAACGATCCGCAACGATTCTTCACTCAACTCAGCGATCCGCATCAGCTGGGCGACGACGAGCGCGAACAGGTTGCGACCAATATCTCAGCAAAGCGCTCGCTGCTCGAACGGATCCGTGCGGTCAAAGTATGGGCCTACTCCGGAATCAGGAACTATTTCAGAGAACAACTGAAGCAAAACACACGCAAGATTTTCAACCAGAAGTTTCGCGCGGGAGAACCGTCGCAGCGTGTTCCACTCAACGTCGCTGACTACCCACGTGTACCACTGTTGAATTCGAATCAGCTCGTGACGAGTTGGCGCGAGCAATTACCACATCTCGAGAACCAGTACGATCAACGCTTGATTCCACTCGGCAAACGGGAGAGCGGTGTCTATTTGGTTGAAGCAATTGGTGGTGAGTTGCGCGCGTATACGATTGTGGTCGTGACCGATCTCGCGATGGTCGAGAAATTATCACCAGGCGGCGACTTGCTCGTCTATGCAGTCGATCGCAAGAGTGGCGAGCCCAGAGCAGATACGCGAGTCGAGATTGTCAGAGAACGGGCCACGATCGCCAGCGGTCGAACAAACAGCGAAGGTATCTTCCGCACGAAGATTCCCGCGAAGGAGGACGAAACCGATCCCACCGGGGAGGAAGCAAACAATTCAAACTTCGTGATCCTCGCCGCCAATCAAGAGAACTTCGCGATCTCTGATCTCCAGTCGTTCTATTTCAGCAACTTTGGCGAGGAGGCTGAGAACGTCCAGGGTTATATCTACACGGATCGTCCAGTCTATCGTCCGAATCACAAGGTCTTCTTCAAAGGGATCCTGCGCGGCTTCGATGAACACCGGCAGTATCGTCCGATTAAAGGCGACCAAGTCAGTGTAACTGTCAAAGATTCAAACGACGCGCGAGTTTTTCAAGAGGAGTTCCAGCTCTCGAAGCGTGGAACATTCAACGGTGAAGTCAGGCTCGCGGAAGAAGCGCCGCTCGGAATTTACCGCATCGAGGCTGCAACCGAAGAAGGCGAATCGTCTGCCACGTTTGAGGTTGCCGAGTATAAGAAGCCCGAATACAAAGTAAGCGTTACCACGCCACAAAGGTTTGCACCAGCCGGAAGCAAAACGAAGTTCAATATCGATGCCCGATATTTCTTCGGCGCGCCAGTCTCCGGGGCGGAAATTCAATACTACGTCTATCGCTCTCATTATTATCCATACTTCAACGAGGACGAAGAGCCGGCCGAGGATCCAGACGAAGATGCTGAATACTCCCATTACGACAATTACTACCCCGATCTCGTACATGAGGGCGAAGGTAAGCTGGATTCTTCGGGTCACCTTCAGATTGACTTCGACATTCCAGCTAGCAGTGAGAACGACATTTGGGACTTTCAATATCATCTTGAAGCCCAGGTAACCGACTCCTCACGGCGCAGCATCAACGGCAGCGCGCTGCTCATTGCCACGCGCGGCAGCGTCATCGCCCGCGCAACACCCGAGCGCTACGTCTACACTAAAGATCAAACAGCAACTATCACAGTATCGACAACCGATTACCAGGGCCGGCCAGTTCCGGCGAAGGTTTCACTGAAGTTCGTGTCGCGTAATTGGGTCAAAGTCGAACACAAGGAAAACCAAGACGATCCGGATTATAAACTTCAGGAGAACGAGGTGAGTTCTGCGGAAGTCACGACAGATCGTGAAGGTCATGCGGAGTACAAACTTCAAATAACCTCTTCCGGAAACATCGCCATCAAAACAGTGGTCCATGACGCGGACAAACAGTTTGTTTCCGTCGGCGGTTTCATCTGGGTTGCGAGTCCTGGTGATGCGTGGGCCAACTCGGATTATTACAGCGAAAACGCCGGCTCGATCAAACTCGTTCCCGACAAAAAATCATATCGCCCGGGCGAAACGGCGCACGTGCTCGCGATCCTTCCGAAAGAACGTGCGAATCTGCTCGTCACGACCGAGCTCGACAGCGTCATGTTCACACGACACCTCAACGTTCCTGGAAAGACAACGATCATCGACGTGCCGATTGAAAAATACTACGCGCCGAATGTCTTTCTGAACGTCACCTTTGTGCGTGATGGCGACATGTACACGAGCGACCAAAGGCTTACAGTTCCGGCGCGTGACAAGATGCTGG
>Ga0207648_10007266_pt1 | contig 10920 bp, 16 predicted proteins | sample KBSMisM32_FD_184310 | JGI IMG/M metagenome (GOLD analysis project Ga0207648, IMG submission 184310) | Miscanthus rhizosphere microbial communities from Kellogg Biological Station, Michigan, USA - KBS Miscanthus M3-2 (SPAdes) (version 2) | ecosystem: Host-associated > Plants > Roots >... | reverse complement strand
AACCCGTCGTTCATCCTCGAATCGACGGCGGTCATGCACCTCGCGCTGCCGAACCCGATCTCGGGGACGTGCCAGCCGGGGACGCAGGCCGTGTACCGCGTGTGGAACAAGCGCGCGGACACCAACCACCGCTACACGACGAGCCTCGTCGTGCGCGACCAGATGGTCGCCAAGGGCTACGTGCCCGAAGGCTCGGGGCCGCAGGCCGTCGTGTTCTGCGCGCCGCTCTAACGCCTCAAAAGAGCGTCGGCTGCTTCGGCGTCTTCTTAGGCGCCGGCGGTGCTTGCGCGGGCGCTTCGGCGGGCGCAGCTTCGTCAGGTGCGGACCCGGCCGGCTCGATCAGCGTCGCATCGTCGTTGCGCACGGCGTTCACGCGTGTCGACACGGGCGTATAGCGCATCGCTTCGGCGTCGTACGGCGCGATGACGTCGGCGGGATCGGCGATCGTCGGATCGAGCCAGCGCGCGTAGTCGGCGGGCGCGACGATCACCGGCATGCGCTCGTGCACGGCGACCAGCAGCGCGTTCGCCTCGGTCGTGATGATCGCGCAGGTGTCGAGCGGCTCGCCGTCGGGACCCAGCCAGCGCTCGGCGACGCCGGCGAACGCGAACGGCGCGCCGTCGAGCATCGCGATGTGCATCGGCTGCTTCGCACCTTCGCGCGCCTGCCACTCGTAGAAGCCGCTCGCCGGAAGCAGGCAGCGGTGGCGCCGGTACGCCGTACGGAACGCCGGCTTGTCGCGCACGGTCTCGCCGCGCGCATTGATCATCTTCGCGCCGATCGACGGGTCCTTCGACCAGCGCGGCACCAGTCCCCAGCGCACCATCGCGAGCTCGCGCGCGCCATGCGAGTTGACGCGCACGATCGGCACCTGCTGCATCGGCGCGATGTTGTAGCGCGGCGCGAATTCGGGCGGTGCGGCCAGGCCGAACGCGAGCGCGATGGCCGCCGGGTGCGCATGAAGCTCGTAGCGACCGCACATCGCGTCACGCGTCCTTCGGCGCGTCGGCGTCCGGTTCGGACGACACGAGGAGCTTGCGCGCCGTTTTCGCGACCTGCAGCGTGTCCCAGTACGCGTAGCTCGCGACGGCGGCGGCGCCCGCGAGCGGGATCCAGCGCGTGGCCGCCGTGCCGGCGAGGCGCTTCGACACCGCGACGCCGACGCCTTGCAGCACATGCCGCAGCGCCCCGCTCGAGAGCTGCTCGATGACCGCGCGCTGGCCCGCGCGCACGGCGACGTCGCGCAGCACCTGGCTCGCGGCGTGGCGGAACAGGCAATAGAGCATGTGGCGCTTGGTGAGCTCCGCGGTGCGTCCGTACAGGCCGAAGATGTCCGCGACCATCTGGCGCTGGATGTGCCAGATCGCGTAGATGTCCGGCAGCACCGTGAGCATGCCGATCGGACCGGGCGGCAACGCGAGCGAACCGGAGACGACGGCGGCCTTTTGCGCGGCGGCGCGCGCGACCTCGGCGGCGGCGCGGTCCGGATGGTCGACCGCGCGCGCGCGGGACGGCGGCACGTGGGCGATGACGCGCTCGATGAGGCCGGTGACCTCGCGGTCGGCGGCGCTTTCGACGGTGAGGGCCTTGGTCATGGAGGGCATGCGGGCGGGAGGTCCGCTCGCTCGCGGCAGCTTAGCGCGGACACGGCCGGGGTGGGGAAGGTCTCGCGCCGGGCCCGCCCGTTAGAATGGCGGCTTTTGCGGATCGTTCAAGCATGCGGATCGCGCTGTGGCTGCACGTGACCGGCATCGTCGTGTGGGTTGGCGGGATGTTCTTCGCCCACATGGCGTTGCGGCCCGCCGCCGCCTCGCTGCCGCCGCCGACGCGGCTGCCGCTCCTCGTCGCCACGCTCCGCAACTTCTTCCGCTGGGCCGGCCTTTCGATCGTCGTCGTGCTCGCGAGCGGGACGTGGATGGCGAGCGCGTCGGGCGGCTTCAATGCCGCCGGCATCGCGATCCACGCGATGACGGGTATCGGTCTGGTCATGACGCTGGTCTACGCGTACATCGTCACGGCGCCGTATCGCGCGATGCGCGCCGCGGTCGCGGCGTCGACATGGGAAGCGGCGGGCGCGGCGATGGGCACCATCCGCCGACTCGTGGCCCTCAATCTCGCCCTGGGCATGCTGACGATCGCGATCGCGACGCTCGGCAAAGGCATGCCGTGACCCCGCGCGTGTTCGGGTTCGCCGGCTGGTCGGGCAGCGGCAAGACGACGCTCATCGAGCGGGTGATCCCGAGGCTCGTCGCGCGCGGGCTGACCGTGTCGCTGGTCAAGCACGCGCATCACGAGTTCGACATCGACCAGCCCGGCAAGGACAGCTTCCGCCACCGCGTGGCCGGCTGCACGGAGGTCCTCGTCAGCTCGAGCCGTCGCTGGGCGCTGATGCACGAGCTGCGCGGCGCCGACGAGCTGACGCTGGGTGCGGCGCTCGCGCGACTCTCGCCGTGCGACCTCGTGCTGGTCGAGGGCTACAAGCGGTCGCGGCTCCCCAAGCTGGAGGTCTACCGGGCCGAGGTCGCCAAGCCCTGGCTGCACCCCGACGACCCGTCCATCGTCGGGATCGCCTCGGACGTCCCGCCGGGCCCCTCGGCGGGCGGGCGGCCCCACCTGCCGCTCGACGGATACGACGAGATCGCAACGTTCGTGGCCGTGAACGCCCGCCTTGCGGGGCCGGCCGATTGACGCGGCGAGGCGCCGAAGCGTAGGGTGAACTTGCGGAAGGGCGCGTGGACCAATGCTTCAGGCTGACGGCCGGAGGCGGACAGGGTCCACGTCCCGGGGATCGGTGGCCTTTCCGACAAAAACTATGAAATATCAGAGGCTTATTGTCGCCGCGCTCGCGGGGGCCGTGCTCGCGGCTCCGGTCGCCGCGCAGACCCTCACCGGATTCTACGGCGGCGTGATCCTGCGCGACGCCGGGTCCGCGACCTCCGGCGTAGCGTTCGGTCCGCGCACCCATGCCGTCGCGCCTGCGGCCGCGCCGGTCGAGGACGTCACGGTCCAGCAGCAGCGCGTGTTCGGCGGGTACAAGTGGCGCAACGACCTGGCGGTCGAGGCGGCGTTCGCGCGAACCGAGAGTTATGCCCTGCGTCCGTTCGGCGTCGGCGCGCCCGGCGGCGTTGGCCTGACGCTCGTCTCGCCGCAGGACGGCGGCGCGCGCTCGGCGTGGAACGTCGATGTCGTCGGCAGCTACACGTTCCTGCGCGCGTTCGCGCTGTACGGCCGCGTCGGCTATGCGCAGGAAGTCGCGCTGCCCGCCACAGCCAACCTCCTGATGGGCGACGTGCGCCGCCCGCGCGACGGCATGAATTACGGCCTGGGGATGCGCTACGACGTCAACCGCGTGCTGGGCCTGAACCTCGAGTACACGCGCTTCGGGCGCATCGGCTTCGAGACCTTCGGCCCGACGCTTCCCGAGAACGACCAGGTCCGGCTGGGCGTCCAGCTCAGGTTCTAGGAGCACGCGGCATGCGCGGCGCTCCGGCCACCTCCGTGTCGGTCGTCAAGCTGGTGTTCCTCGCGCGCCTGCGCGAGGCGTTCGGCGCATCGCACGAGCGCTTCGCGATCGACGCGCCGACGACCGTCGGCGCGATCCGCGCGAGCCTCTACGCACGCGGCGGACCCTGGGCCGCGGAGCTCGCGCCCGGCCGCGCGGTGCGCATCGCGGTGAACCACGAGCTCGCGCGCGACGACGCGCCGGTGTCGCCCGGCGACGAGGTCGCGTTCTTCCCGCCGGTGACCGGGGGCTAGCATGACCGTCCGCATCCAGACCGCGCCGTTCGACGCGCAGGCCGAGGCCGATGCGTTGCGCCGTGGCGACATGGACGTCGGCGCGGTCGTCACCTTCGTCGGCACGGTGCGCGACGTCAACGACGGCGACGCGGTAACGACGCTCGAGCTCGAGCACTACCCGGGCATGACCGAGAAGGCGCTCGGGGCGATCGAGGCCGAGGCGCGGGAGCGCTTCGACGTGCGGGGCATCGCGATCGTCCATCGCGTCGGCAAGCTCGCGCCCGGCGATCCGATCGTGCTGGTCGCGGTGACCAGCGCCCACCGCGGCGCCGCGTTCGACGCATGCCGCTTCGTGATGGACTACCTCAAGACCCGCGCGCCGTTCTGGAAGAAGGAACGGACGCCGCAGGGCGAGCGCTGGGTCGAGGCGCGCGCCGCCGACGACGACGCGGCCGCCACTTGGTCGCCCCGCTGATTGGCCTGACCGCTTGACCTTATCGGCCCCTCGGGCCGACCATTGCGGACTTTCGACCGACGCGCGTCCCCCTTGGACGACCGCGCCGGCCGCTCCCGCGCGCATGACCGCCACCTTGATCGCCATCGACTGGGGCACGACCCGCGCCCGCGCCTACCGCGTCGGCGCCAGCGGTCGCGTGCTCGAAACGCGCGACGGTGCCTATGGCATCCAGCGGCTCGACGGGCTTACGTATGTCGCGGCATTCGACAAGCTGCTCGGCGACTGGCGTGACGATCCGGTGCCGCGAATTGCCTGCGGCATGATCGGCAGCCGTCAGGGCTGGCTCGAGGCGCCGTACGTGCCGTGCCCGGCGTCGCTCGACTTGCTGTCGCGCGGACTGGTCGAGACCGACGGCGGCGAGATCGCGATCGTGCCGGGGTTGTCGACGCGCGACGCGGCCGGCACGCCCGACGTCATGCGCGGCGAGGAGACGCAGCTCCTCGGCGCGGTGCCCGCGGACGCGCCGCGCACGCTCGTCGTGCTGCCGGGCACGCATTCGAAATGGGCGCGCGTCGAGCACGGCGTGGTGCTCGACTTCACGACGTTCATGACCGGCGAGATGTACGACGCGCTGCTCGGTCACACGATCCTCGGCCGGCTGCCCGCCGATGCGCCGGCCGTGAACGGCACCGCCGCGTTCGAGCGTGGCGTGTTGCGTGGGCTTGGCGCCGGCGGGTTCACCCACGACGTGTTCGGCGCGCGCACGCTCATGCTGATGGGCGAGTTGCCCGCGGGCGACGTGCCCGAATGGCTGTCGGGGTTCGTCATCGGTCGCGAGATCCGCAACGCGCGGACGTGGGCGCAGCATGCGGGCGACGACGCGTCGCGCGTGCTGGTCGTCGGCAGCGACGCGCTCGCGACGCGATATCTCAAGGCGCTCGGGGTGAGCGGGATCGCCGCCACGCCCGGGCCAGTGGACGCGGCCGCCGCCGGCCTTTATCGCATCGCGCTGGCTGCCGGCAAGCTGCGGCCCTAGATGACGCTCAAGGATTACCTGCATCCGCTGCCGATCGTCGCGGTGTTGCGCGGCATCTCGCCGCCCGAGGTGGACGGCGTCGCCGACGCGCTCACGTTCGCGGGCTTCCGCATCCTCGAGGTGACGCTCAACTCGCCGCGGCCGCTCGACAGCATCCGCATGCTGGCGAAGCGCGTCGGCGCGAGCGCGCTCGTCGGTGCGGGCACCGTGATCGATCCCGCCGACGTCGCGCGCGTGAAGGACGCCGGGGGCAAGGTGATCGTGATGCCGCATGCCGACGTCGCGGTGATCCGCGAGGCGAAGCGGCAAGGCCTCCTCTGCATTCCGGGCGTCGCGACGCCGACCGAGGCGTTCGCCGCGCTCGCCGCCGGCGCCGACGGTCTCAAGATGTTCCCCGCCGAGGCGCTCCCGCCCGCGGCGCTGAAGGCGTGGCGTGCGGTGCTGCCGCGCGACACGCTCGTGTTCGCCGTGGGCGGCATGAAGCCCGACAACCTCGCGCCGTACTGGGAAGCGGGCGCGGACGGCTTCGGCACCGGCAGCAACCTCTACAAGCCCGGGACGAGCGTCGACGCGGTGCGCGAGGCCGCGTCCGCGTACGCGCGCGGCATCGCGGCGCTGCCCAAGCGCTAGCGCGCGGACGGTACGCGTGCCGCGCTTCGACATCGTTTCGCTCGGCGAGCCGCTCGTCGAGTTCAACCAGACGCGCGGCGACGACTCGCACGCGTACCGCCAGGGATTCGGCGGCGACACGTCGAACATGGCGATCGCCGCCGCTCGGCTGGGCGCGCGCGTCGCGTACGTGACGCGCGTGGGCGACGATGCGTTCGGCAAGCAGTTTCGCGCGCTGTGGAGTGCGGAAGGCGTTGCGCACGATGGCGTCGCGACCGACCCGGACGCGCCCACCGGCATCTATTTCGTGACGCACGGTCCGACGGGACATGCGTTCTCGTACATGCGCGCCGGATCGGCGGCGAGCCGCATGGCGCCGGCGACGCTGCCGCTCGACCTGATCCGCGCGGCCGGGGCGCTGCATGTGTCGGGCATCAGCCAGGCGATCTCGACCTCGGCGTGTGACGCGGTGTTCGCGGCGATCGGTGCCGCACGCGACGCCGGCGCGCGCGTGTTCTACGACCCGAACCTGCGACCCCGGCTGTGGCCGCGCGAGCGCGCCCGCGCGATCGCGCTCGCCACGATCGGCGCCAGCGACTGGGTGCTGCCGTCGCGCGAGGACGTCGAGTGGATCTTCGGCACCGGCGAGACCGATGACGTGATCGCCGCATGCCGCGGCGTCGGCGCGCGCGGCATTGTCTACAAGCGAGGCGCGGAGGGCTGCGTCGTCGACGACGGGCGCACGCGCGAGACCGTCGCCCCGCATCGCGTCGCGACGGTCGACGCCACCGGCGCGGGCGACTGCTTCGACGGCGCGTTCGCCGCGCGGCTCGCCGCGGGCGACGACCCGTTCGCGGCGGCGCGCTACGCGAACGCGGCGGCCGCGATCGCGACCACCGGTTTCGGCGCGGTCGATCCGCTGCCGCGACCGCACGACGTCGACGCGCTGCTGCGCCGCGCGGCATGAGCGCCACCGAGGCGTTTCGCGACGACCTGTTCGCCGGACGCGTCGTGCTGGTGACCGGCGGCACGAGCGGAATCGGCGCCGCCATCGCGGACGGGTTCGCCTCGCTCGGGGCGGTCGTCACCGCGACCGGCGCGACGCGTCCCGAGGCGGACGCAGCGCGCACGCTGCCGGGCTTCCGGCTGCGCGATGCGGTGGCGCTCGACGTGCGCGACGACGCGGCGATCCGCCGGCTCGTGGCCGACCTGCCGCGCCTCGACGTGCTGGTCAACTGCGCGGGCGTGATCCGCCGCGACGTCGAGCACGATCCGGAGGTGTTCGCGGACACGGTCGCGATCAACCTGACCGGCACGATGCGCTGCTGCACCCACGCGCGGCCGAAGCTGGCCGCGGCACACGGCGCGATCATCAACATCGCGTCGATCCTGTCGATCTTCGGCGGAGCGCGCGTGCCGGGCTATGCGGCCAGCAAGGGGGGCGTGGCGCAGCTCACGCGCTCGCTCGCGATCGCGTATGCGGATGACGGGATACGCGTCAACGCGATCGCGCCTGGCTGGGTGCGCACCGCGCTGACCCAGACGCTGCAGGACGACGCCGACCGCAGCGCGGCGATCGTCGCGCGCACGCCGCTCAAGCGGTGGGCCGAGCCAGGGGATGTCACCGGGGCGGCGCTGTTCCTGGCGTCGCCGGCGGCGGCGTTCGTGACCGGCGTGCTCCTGCCGGTCGACGGCGGCTACCACGTGAGCTAGTCTTGCAGGCTCCTCGGGGGGAGGGGCACGATGCCGCTCAATACCGCGATCCGACACCTGAAGTCGGGCAACTGGCAGAAGGCGCACGCCATCGTCCAGAACGATGCGTCCGAGTTCGGCTGCTGGGCGCACGGCATCGTGCACATGCTGGAGGGCGACGTGCCCAACGCGCGCTACTGGTACCGGCGCGCCGGGCGCAGCTTCGCGCGCGCCCAGGATCCGTGCGCCGAGATCGACGCGCTGGTCGCAGCGTGGAAGAAGGAGCACGAGTGAACGCAAGGCTTCCGGCCGGGATCGACGCTATCGTTCCCGAGATCGCGGAGCAGGCGATGCCCGACGACGAGCGCGTCTGGGTGCCGCAGGCGCCGGACGTGTGGTTCCGGCCGCTCATGCTCAACACGGTGTCGGGAGGCTGGTGCAACCTGTTGCGCGTGCGCCGCGCGGGCGTGCTGTCGCGGCACCGGCACCCGATGGCGGTCACCGGCTACGTCATCCGCGGGCGCTGGCGCTACCTCGAGCACGACTGGATCGCGGAAACCGGGAGCTTCGTCTACGAGCCGCCCGGCGAGATCCACACGCTGGTCGTGCCCGACGATTGCGTCGAGATGATCACGTACTTCAACATCCAGGGCGCGATGATCTACGTCGACGAGCACGGCGCGACGGTCGGCTACGAGGACGTGTGGACCAAGATCGCGATGTGCCGCGCGCACTACGCGAAGGTCGGCCTCGGCGACGCGTACGTCGATCGGTACGTCAGGTAGTCGTGGGCCGGGCTTCGGCCCGACGCTCTTCACCGGATTCGTATAATCGAACCATGCTCGGAGGATTCGTCGCGGTTGGCGTCGGCGCCGCATTGGGCGCGTGGCTGCGCTGGGGGCTTTCGACGTGGCTCAATCCGCGCGTGCCGTCGTTCCCGCTCGGCACGCTCGCGGCGAACCTCGTCGGCGGCTACCTCGTCGGGCTCGCCGTCGCGTACTTCGCCGCGCGCCACTCGCTCGCGCCGGAAGCGCGGCTGTTCGTGATCACCGGTTTCCTCGGCGGCCTCACGACGTTCTCGACGTTCTCGGCCGAGGTCGTCGAGCTGCTCGCGCGCGGCGACCTCGCCGCCGGCACACTGCTCGGGTTCGCGCACCTCGCGGGCTCGCTGCTCCTCACCGTCGCGGGCTTCGCGACCTACCGCGCCTTGATGGCCTGATCACCGGAGAGAACCACGATGACGCACGCGATCCGCATCCACACGCCCGGCGGGCCCGAAGTGATGAGCTGGGACAAGCTCGACGTGCCGCCGCCGGGGCCCGGCGAAGTGCGCGTGCGTCACACGGCCGTCGGCCTCAACTACATCGACACCTACCACCGCAGCGGCGCGTACAAGCTTCCGCTGCCGTCGGGGCTCGGCCAGGAGGCCGCAGGCGTCGTCGAGGCGCTCGGCCCCGGCGTCACCGAGCTCAAGGTCGGGCAGCGCGTGGCGTACGGCACCGGACCGATCGGCGCGTATTGCGAGATGCGCAACATGCCGGTCGACAAGCTGGTGCCGCTGCCCGACGGGATTGCGGATCGCGACGCCGCGGCCATGATGCTGAAGGGCCTCACGGTCCAGTACCTGTTCCGCCAGATCGGCAAGCTCAAGGCCGGCGACACGGTGCTGTTCCACGCGGCCGCCGGCGGTGTCGGGCTCATCGCGTGCCAATGGGCGCGCGCGATCGGCGTCAAGCTGATCGGCACCGTGTCGAGCGACGAGAAGGCCGCGCTGGCGAAGTCGCACGGCTGCGCCGAGACGATCGTCTACACGCGCGAGAACGTCATCGACCGGGTCAAGGCGCTGACCGGCGGGAAGGGCGTGCCGATCGTGTACGACGGCGTCGGCAAGGACGTGTTCCCCGGCGTGCTCGACTGCCTGTCGCCGCGTGGCCTGTGGTGCCTGTTCGGCGCGTCGTCGGGCCCGGTGCCGCCGCTCGACCTGCAGCTTCTCGCGCAGAAGGGCTCGCTGTGGGTGACGCGGCCGACGCTATTCAACTATGCGAATCCGCGCGAGAACATGATCGCGATGGCGAACGAGATGTTCGAGCTGATGCGCGCGGGCAAGATCAAGGCGGAGGTCCACCAGACGTTCCCGCTGTCGAAGGCCGCCGACGCGCACCGCGCGCTTCAGGGACGGCAGACGACCGGGGCGACGCTGCTCCTGCCCTAGCGCTAACAGGCCCTAAAGCGACCGCGCGACCGGTGCGCCGGTCGCCTGCAGGATCCCCAGCGCGCGCTCGAGCTGCGCCAGCGAGAGAGGCTGCACGACGACGGCCCAGCGGCCCGTTCGCGCCGCCTGGCGCACTCGTTCGAGCGTGCCGTCGCGCTCGCCCACCGACAGCGCGCCGCCGACGAAAAGGCCGAGCATCGTGCCGATCAGCGCGATCGCGACCAGGCTCGGCACCGGCGTCGCCGCGATGACGTCGACTTCCAGCCCGTAGAGAATCAGCCAGACCGCCATGGCGAGCGCGATGCCGGCGAGAATCGACGTCAGCTGCACGCGCAGCGCCGCGCGTGCGATGCTTTCTCGCGGCGGCTCGGGCTGCCGTATCCACGGCGTGTCGTGGGGACCCACGACGCGCACCTGTCCGTCGTCGAGCCCCGCCGCGCTCTTCACCTTTTCACGCGCGAGCTCGGCCGCTTCCGGTTGACGGAACACCGCGACGACCTTGCTCAGCGAGCGACCCTTGAACATGCTTCACATCGTACGTGCGACGCCTCGTCCGCCGCCATCGGGCGGCGGCCGTCGGACGCGTCGGACGCCGTCGACTAAACGCGGTTGAGAATGTCGCGTGCCGCGTCGGCGATTTCGGACGCGCCGACGCCGATCGGCCCCACGCTCCGCTGGACGAGCCGGTCGGCCGCCGCGCCGTGCAGGCACACCGCGACGCGCAGCGCGAGGTCGGGCGCGAGTCCCTGCGCGAGCAATGCCCCTGCGATCCCGGCCAGCACGTCGCCCGAGCCCGCGCTGGCGAGCGCCGGATTGCCGCTCGCGTTGATGTCGTAGCGTCCGTCGGGATGCGCGAGCACGCTGCCGAGTCCCTTGAGGACCACGTGAGCACGCAACGCGCGCGACAGCGATTCGGCCGTGCCGATGCGGTCGCGTTGCACGTCCGCGGTCGTGCGGGTGAGCAATCGCGCGGCTTCCGCGGGATGCGGCGTGATGAGCGTCGGCGAATGCCGCGCGGCAACGGCTTCGCGCAGCGACGCCGACGCGGCGACGAGATTGAGCGCGTCCGCGTCGAGAAGTATCGGCACGTTTGCGTCGATCGCATGACGCAGCGCGTTCGCCGCGGTGTCGTCGGTGCCGAGGCCCGGGCCCGCGACGATCGCCGTCGCGCCGTCG
>Ga0207648_10007260_pt1 | contig 10925 bp, 5 predicted proteins | sample KBSMisM32_FD_184310 | JGI IMG/M metagenome (GOLD analysis project Ga0207648, IMG submission 184310) | Miscanthus rhizosphere microbial communities from Kellogg Biological Station, Michigan, USA - KBS Miscanthus M3-2 (SPAdes) (version 2) | ecosystem: Host-associated > Plants > Roots > Rhizosphere... | reverse complement strand
TTTTCAGTAACAAGCTGGCCTGGCAAACAAGAGCTCCGCCCGAACCCTCATCCGTACCCGGGCAAGTGCTTGAGGTTGAGTGGTTCGCGTTCGGCGAACGGGTTTATCGCCGCGATCGCTTCGGCCTCGAGGCGCAACGCCTACTGGCGATCGGCGAAACGCAGTCCGGTATTCGAACCTTCCTGGAACCTGCCGATATTGTGCCTGTGGGAGCGAAATTCGGCCGGGGCTGCCGCCCTCCTGTTGCGGTCGCGATGACCGACGATTATCCATCGCGATCAGCCATGCCCGGCGCGCCGGTTTATCGGCTGGTGTGCGGCGATGCCTGGTTCAACATCGACGGGGCCAGCGGTGCACCTCTCGAAAAACTCGATGGCTCGCGGCGCGCCTATCGCTGGCTTTATCAAGGCCTGCATACACTGGACTTTGCGCCGTTCAACACTTGGCCGTTCTTGCGCACCGCCGCGATCAGCGGATTGTGCGGACTAGGGACGCTTTTCAGCGTCACTGCCATTGTCATCGCATGGCGCCGCTTGCGTTGTCTCACGCTGTAGGACGTACACCGACAACTGAACGTCGGTTTCGCTGATTCCGATAGGGTTCCCGGGCAAGTAACCTTGGGAGCTAACCCTAACCAAAGGAACGCTGATGATCGCCTTAAGGTCACTCGCCTCACGTTCATCCCTCACGCTGTTGACGACCGCGGCGCTGGCGTACGCTGGCTACAGCATGTTGAAGTCCCGCCGGCGGGGGTTGCCGCCTGCGGGTCCCCAAAAACAGGATCCAGAGCAGTTGGACAAGATGCTCGATACGGCGCTCGAGGACAGCATGGACGCGAGCGATCCACCGTCGACGGTACAGCCTGAAGTACGCGGCGTCTAACCCGATCTACGACAGCACGGACCGCGCACGCGCCTGTTGACTCGTGCAGGTGTCGTGCGTCGCTTACTCGCGCGAGGAGACTTGTTCATGGCCGGCGCTTTCAATCACCCGGGCCTGCGACGGCTTTCGTAGCCTTCACGGTCGACTGTCGATGCAAGGCCGCCGCGCTTTCCCGACGCCAGCGCGCTGGCTCCTGCGCTACCGGCAGGCACCGAGCCTCGTTGCGTTGGCGCTTACCGGCGCGCTTTTTTCCCTTCATGCAAATGCCTATCGCGTCGAAGTAGACGCGCCCGCGCCGCTCAGGAAATTCCTCGAGCAGTTTCTCGATCTGGCGCGCTACAAGGACCGCACGGATCTGAACGAAGACCAGTTCAATTTCATGCTCGGCGATGCCCCGCAGCAGGTGAAGGATCTCGCCGCGACCGAGGGCTATTTTTCGCCGCAAACGAAAGTCGAGGTCGAGCGCAGCGGCGCCGAGCCGGTCGTGCGCATAACGGTCGAGCCAGGACCGCGCACGCTGATCTCGACCGTAAATCTCGACGTTTCCGGTCCCGCCGCTGACGAGTCGCCGCAGCAGATCGCCGAATTACGCAGCAAGTGGGGTCTTCCGGCCGGCAAGCCGTTCCGCCAGCAAGACTGGGGCGAAGCAAAGGAGAACGGGCTGCGCATTCTGCAAAATCGCAACTACGCTTCGGCGCGCATTGCCGACTCGCGTGCGGCGATCGATTCCGCAGCGCATAAAGCCGAGCTCGACGTCGAATACGAAAGCGGGCCGCGCTACACGCTGGGGCGCCTCAACGTTACGGGCACGCGCCGTTATCCGGCGACGATCGTGCACAACATCAATCCGCTCAAGGAGGGCGAAGCCTACGACGTCGATCGCCTGCGCGAGCTGCAGCGTCAGATCCAGACGACGCGTTACTTCAGCAATGCGACCGTCGATATCCAGCGCGACCCCGAAAATCCGCTCGACAGCCCCGTCAACGTGCGCGTCAGCGAATTTCCGACGCAACTCCTGCGCGGTTCTGCAGGTTACAGCACCGACGACGGCGCGCGCGTGCGCGGCGAATACTCGCACAACAACGTCTTCGGCAAAGCGTGGGGTTTCGACAGCCAGGCGAGCCTCGAGCAGCGTCGTCAGTTCGGCTCGGTCGGACTGTCGATGCCGCCCGATTCCAGCGCGTTCGTCAACAATGCGCACGCGTCCTACGAGCGCACGACATTGTCGGGCCTCGATTTGCGCAGCCGCCGCATCGGGCTCAAACGCTCGCGCACGACGCAGAACTATGATCTCGCGTGGACGCTCGAATACTATAGCGACCAGCTGGAACAGATCAGCGGCGCAACCGTGCCGCTCGACATCGTCGCCCAGCCCGGCTCGCATCAGGCGCTGGTTGCGGGCGTCAGGTGGACGCGCCGCCGGCTGGATAGCCTACTATTTCCACGCGATGGCCATATCCTCACGCTCGAAGGCGGAGTCGCCGTGAAAGGCGTTTTGACCGAAGAAACTTTTGCCCGGCTGCTTGCGCAGGGCCGCAAATACATCCCGGTCGCGCAGCGCGATCTCGTGCTGCTGCGCGCCGAATTGGGCGCGGTAATCACGCGCGTAGGCAGTAACGCAGCGGTGCCGGGATCGCTGCTGTTTCGGGCCGGCGGCACGAATTCGATTCGCGGCTACACGAGCCAGAGCATCGGCAATGAGGTCAATGGCGCGACCTATCCGACGCGCCTGCTGGCAACCGCCAGCGCCGAATATCAGCACTGGTTTACCCAGGACTGGGGCGGCGCCGCGTTTTACGACGCGGGCACGGCGACCGACACGTGGTCCGAACGTTCGCTGTTCAATGGCGTCGGCGTCGGCGTACGCTATCGCACTCCCGTCGGCACGATCAACGCCGACATCGCCTATGGCATCCAACGCCATCAGGTGCGGCCGCATTTCTCGCTAGGTATTGCTTTCTGATCGTGAATGCGTCCACGCTCTCTCGCATCCGTCCGCGCCGTCGGGGCCGCCGGGTTCTGATCGCGCTAGCCGCGGTCATGGTCGTCGCGCTGGCAGGCGCCGGCTTCATCGCGGCGGCAGTCCACAGCGAAACCGGCAGCCGCCTGCTGTGGACCGTGGTTTCGCAACTCACGCCCGGCTTGCGCGGAACCTTCGTCGAAGGCACCTGGCTCGACGGCGTGAAACTCACCGGCGTGCAGTATCACGATGCGCATCGCCGCATCGACGTGGACAAACTCGATGCGAGCTGGCAAATCGCCTGGAAGCCGGCCGCGTGGACCGTAAACTTCCTGCGGGTCGGCGAGCTCACGGTCGCGCTCATACCCGACAACGAAAAGTCACTCCCGCCACGTCAGCTTGTGCTGCCGCTTGCGATCGACATTCGCGATTTCAACATCGCCGCACTCAATTTAAAGCGCGGGGACTCGATAACTACGATTGAAAATATCCACGGCACTGCAAAAAGCGACCGCGTGCGCCACGAGCTTCAGATCGAGCGGGCTGCGACCCCATGGGGCGCGGCGCGAACGGATATCCGGGTGGACGGCAGCGGTCCCGTATCGATCGCTGTCGACGCGCGCATGAACATGCGCCTCGTCGATGAACCGGTGGCGATCGACGCCCGGCTTACCGGTGTGATGGAAAAGCTCGACGTCGCACTTACGGCGCAGGGCGCGAAATTCTCCGCACGCGCCGGGATCACTGCGACTCCGTTCGCCGATCTGCCGTTCACGCGTGCGGACGTCGATATCGAGCACCTCAATCCGCAGCGGTTCTCACCCTCGCTTCCGCGGGCGGATCTCGCGGTCGAAGCAAGGCTTGTCCCGACCGGCGATTCCGCCGCAGCGCTCGTCGTTACCGGTCCGGTCTCGCTGCGCAATGCTTTGGCCGGAGCGCTCGACAAGCAGCTTCTCCCGCTCATCTCCGCGCAAGCAGAGGTGAGGCTCGATCAGAGAACGCAGGAATTTAGCGGGCTGCGGATTGCGTTGCCGGGCGGCGCCCGCGCCACGGGCCGGGGCCGCTGGTTGAATGGCGGCGGCGAACTCAAGATCGACGTTCAAGCGCTCGACCTGCGCGCATTGCATACGGCGATGCAAAAGACGCGCTTGAACGGACCGCTCGAAGCGACTCAAGTTGCGGGCATTCAGCACGTTGCCCTCAATCTGTCGGGTGAGCCGTATGCGATGTCGATCGTCGCCAAAGCCGCAATTACCTCCGCTGCAGTTGCGCTCGAGTCCGCAACGCTGCGGTCGGGCGATGCACGTCTGGAAATTAAGGGGCGTCTCGCGCGCGACGAACAGTCACGCTACGAGTTGACCGGATTGCTCACGCAATTCGACCCGGGACGCTTCGTCGCCCAAAGTCCCGCCCCGGCCCGCACGCGCAACGACAAAACGGTCAAGGCCGCACCACTGCAGCGGCTGCCCGCCGACATCCGGATCAACATGGATTTTTCCGCAAGCGGCAAGTTGAAACCAGAATTCGAGTCGCAACTGCGCTTCGCAGTTCACGACAGCACGTACGATCGCCTGCCGATGTCGGGCAAGGGGTTCATCGCTCTACGCGGCAAGCGGTTGCTGCCGAGCGAAGCGCAGCTGAGCGTCGCTGGCAACGTGGCCGAACTCAACGGCAGCTTCGGCGAGCCGCGCGACAGCATGCGCTTTCGCATCGACGCCCCAGCACTCGACCGGCTAGGCGTCGGCGCGACCGGTCGTGTGCAGGCAAGCGGCACGCTTGCCGGCACTTTCGACCATCCGTTGATCAACGCGCAATGGGAAGCGGCGCGCCTCGCGTTCCGCGAATACGCGCTCGACAGCGCAAGCGGTGAGGCCCAGCTCAATGCGCGAAACGCGGCGACACCCGATGCGAAAACCAACCTCACGCTCAAGGCCAGCGGCGTGCGTGGAGGGCCGGTCGCCTTGACTCGGCTCGAGGCCAACATCGACGGCACCTATGCCACTCATCGAATCTCCCTCGGTGCCGTAGGCCGATTGCGCGGGCAGCCGCTGGATCTGCGCCTGAACGCGCGCGGCGGCCTGGAGAAAACATCGGCGAGCGCAGCGCTCTTCGGCACCGACACTGCATGGCGCGGCACGCTCGAGCGATTCGACAATCGCGGCCTGCCAGCCTTCGCGCTCGAGCGCGCGACCCAGCTGTATGCCGGCGGGAACCGCGTCGAAATCGGTGCGACCCAGATTTCGATCGAGCGGGCGACGGTCGACCTGAAAGAACTCATCTGGCGCGCAGGACTGCTGCGCACTGCCGGCCAGATGCGCGGGCTCAATATCGGCCACGTGCTGCAACTGCAGCAGGAAGTGACCGGCAATGTGCCGCCGGTTACCTCCACTCTCGTGCTGACAGGCGCCTGGGACGTCAACATCACGGAACGTGCGAGCGGTTTCGCAGAGGTCAAGCGCGAGAGCGGCGACGTGAGCGTCAAATCGGACGGCCGCGAGATTGTCGGCGGCATCGAATCCCTGCAAATGCGCGCTGCGTTCGAGGGCAGCCGTATGCGCATCGACGGCGGACTCGCGACGGCAAGATTCGGAAAGGTGAACGCAGCAGGTTATGTGGGCCTCGTGCAAGACAACGGTTTTCTGACCGTGTCCCCGCAATCCACCCTCGCCTTGCGGATCCAGGCCAACATCGCGCAGCTCGACAACATTTCGTCGGTGACCGGCGCACGCGTGGCCCTGCGCGGCAGCGCGAATGCCGACCTTCAGGTCAACGGGACACTCGAGAAGCCGGTGCTTGCCGGCAATATGATCGCGGAGAATCTAGAGCTCACCCTGTACGATCAGGGCATTAAATTGAACAAAGGTGTCGCGCGGCTGGCGATCAGCAATAACAAGGTCGAGCTGCAAGAAGTCGTGTTCCACGGCGGCGATGGAACGCTGCGCGCAACCGGCACGATCCCGCTCGATCAAACCAACCCGGCACTGACCGCCACCATCGTAGCCGACAAGCTGCAGTTGATCGCAGACCCGTCGCGTCAACTGACCATGTCGGGCACGGCGCTCGCCGCCAATACGGACGGACAACTCAAAATTTCCGGCGAGTTCACGGTGGACCACGCGCTTTTCGACCTGCCGGAAAAAAGCGCACCCAAGCTCGACGACGACGTCGTAATCCTCGGTCCGGGCGCGAAGCAGGCGCGGGATAAAAACGCGCCGCGGCCGCCGCCGGCAAAACCGGGACTACTGCCGCCGGTGGTCGACGTCAAGCTCGGGCTCGGCAACAACTTCAGGTTCCGCGGCGCGGGTGCCGCGCTGCTGCTCGCCGGCACGCTTAATATCAAGAGCGGTCCGGGCCAGCCGCCACAGGGATTCGGCACCGTGCGTGTGGTCAATGGCGTATACGAAGCGTTCGGCGCCAAACTCACGATCGAGCAGGGCATCCTCGCGTTTCAGGGCCCGCTCGACAACCCCGGCCTCAACATCATTGCAATGCGGCGCGAGCGCGAAGTCGAAGCCGGCGTGCAGGTCACCGGTAACGTGCGCGTGCCCCGCATCGACCTGGTTTCGTCACCCAACCTGCCGGAAGAAGAAAAACTGTCATGGCTCGTATTCGGTCACGGCAGCAGCACGACGAGCGGAAGCGGCAACCAGGCCCAGGCCGCTATGCAGGTTGCCGCGACGGGTCTGCTCAACAAGATGGGATCGTCGGAAGTTGCGTCGGGTCTGGGATTGAACACGCTGTCGCTCGGCGCGAGCAATACCGGCGCGCTCGCCGGCCAGCAGGTCGTGACGATCGGCAAGGAAATCTCGAGCAAGCTGTCCGTCGGCTACGAGCAGAGCCTTGCCGGCATCGGCGGCATCGTGAAACTCACTTACGAATTGAGCCGCAACTGGTCGGTCGCATTCCTCGGCGGCAGCAGTACCGGGCTCGACATTCTTTACAGCAATCGATTCGACAGCTTAGGCGACCGGCGGCGGCAGCGCGATGGCGTTTCCGCAACCGAATAGATCGCTCGCGTACGGTTTCACGAGCATCGCTCGCTGCAGCCTTGGATACCAAGAACGCTGCGCAAAGTCTCCATAAACACGGTGACGTCGAATGGCTTCTCAAAAAAAGCTGCCACCCCGGAAGCAAATGCGCGTTTGCGAATCTCAATGTCGTCAGTAACAAAGATGACGGGGATGCCGAGCCGCCGCGCCTGCACCTGAAGACCATTGAGGCCGGGCATTCGCATGTCGAGAATCACGCACCCTGGCCTGAACCCCGGCCTTTCATCGAGCACTTCGATGAACTCATTTCCCGATGCGAATATCTCCGCATCGATTCCTTCACTGCCGACCAGCTTTTTAATTGATTGGCAGACGAGTGCATTGTCGTCCACTATCGCGATGCGCGGTCTGTTCGTCATCATTGCCCTATCCTTGCGAGCGCAAAAGTCATAATTCTTCTGTAGCGTCCGGCACGTAACCGAACACTGAACAATCATTTGGCATGGCGTGCTGACATGCAGGACACCGTCTAATGCGGCTGAGCATCCGCCCGCCGTTGCAGAAAGGCCTTCCCGCAGCGAGCGCGAATACGTGATGCGCGGCGCACTTCGCTGGACTGCGCGCGACGGCTGTCACGTTCAATTTTTCAAGCGCGGGACTTTAAGGCGAGTCACGTACCTGCGTCTTGACGCCAGATACCAATTCATTAACACTTGGGACCGCTTACAAGCGTGGGGAAGACGAGACCGTGAAATCGAAACCCATGATTTCTGTCAATGCCACGACAGGGCTCCTCGACACCATTGCTGCGGCCGGCGCAAATCCTGATCAGATCCTGAGCACGCTTGGACTCGAGCGGTCGGTCCTGGCGAATCCGGACGGCTGCTTACGGGGGGAATTTTGCCGTTACTCCAATTGCGGTTCCCGAACCGAAACCTACGCGATGCTACTAGCCGGACTCGGTATGCTCGGATTATCTGCGCCTCGCAGGAAATCGCAATCAAGCGAGAATCGTAACAATCGCCACGCGTACTAGGGTCAACTAACTCAAACTAGGATAATGGCTCGCAACGCCACTCTTGCAGCCGTTACTGCACAAGAAAATATCGAGCTTAGGGATGGGTCGCTTGGGCATCTTCAGCAGATGATCAAAAAACACCCTAACTGAATCATTCGCCATGGCACCTGGCACGCCTGGACGTAGGCTATTTAGCAATGTCGAATACCAAAATCCGCGTGTACAATTTCTCGAAGCGGTCACCTTCTGACTTTCGCGGTTAAATCGACGATGCCAAAACTATCGCAAAAAAACGTCCTGCGTTACCAGAAGGGAAGGCATTCACAATCAACGGTAAGGCGGAATTTCCTAGAGTGGCGCTCTCAGCAAGTCCCGCCCTTCCCTGTGCGTTGCGATGTGCCGACGTGCTAATTTTTTTTCGGCAGCCCTCAAAAAGCGAAAAGAGTAACTCCAGGACGCGGTGCCCTGATCGAGTCAGTCGCGCAAAGCGATCTCGATTCGCGCAGAGCAACTTGCCCCGACTTATTGGGCTAAAGTCCAATAGCGTCGTGGCCTCATCAAGCGGATGCTTCGACGGTAAAGAAAATTCGAGGACGTTCGTGAAAATTGTGGATCTGGCGCGTCTCCGTGGTATCTACGTTTGCTTAACGCCCGCGCAGCGGCAATATTTGCAGTCGATTGTCATAGCCGGATCACACCCGCTAACTACGCCGGTGATTGGGGATTTGATCGAGCTGGGGCTGGTGTGTCCGTTGGGAGATAAGTTCATTGCCACGGACGATGGTCGCTACGTTGCGAGTCTGTCCTAGCTGTGGGGCTCGCTGCGCAATCTCGATCGAACGCGAACAGGCTGGCGGACTGGTGAGGCGCTCGGTAGGCGAATGCTTCGCGTAAGGGACGTGCGCCACTGCGCAAGTGCACTCCGCACGAGCTTTGTGCACGCACTGCTGCGGTTTACAATTGACAAAAAAACGGGCTTTCAACTTTAGTCGAAAACCCGAATTTCTATTTGTAATCAGTGGTCGGGGCGAGAGGATTTGAACCTCCGACCACCTGCACCCCATGTAGCTTAGCTCTAATTAACTATTTGTTTATTAAACATTAACCGCACGACGCTCGCTGCTAACCGTGCACAACTGTGCAGGACCATGCATAAGGGGTCCCGCAAAAGTCCCGCAAGGACTTTTGCGAGATCTTTATTGCTTTTTCTATCATTGCTATGCACTCGATCCGCAAAACTTCTACTATGCATCTCCTCGTGCCACCTCTGGCGAGATTCGAACTTGCTACCCCTTGGTTCGTAGGGGTATTTCGGGCTCGCAAGTGATTGAAACTTAATGTAAAGAGCAACGTCGTCCGTCGCAAGCTTTTGCAACCGTGCCCGACCGTGCCCAACAAAGTCATGCAAAAGTCGTGCAGAGATTTTCAGTCAAGCGTGGCTGTGTAATGGTGAGATCCGCGCGTTGACCAAGCCCACCTCCGCCAATAGCCGCTCCTTGCTCTCGCGGCAATAAACGACGCGAATTCCTACCAATGGAAGCTGAGAAACATTCATTTGGGCAATTACCTTAAGCCCAGATCGGCTTGAAAGGCTGATTATTCGTATAGGTGTGTGGCTAGCACGTCTACCGCGCTTCTAAAATCCGCATCATAAATTTGCACGCACACCTGCGGCTTTGATTACCTTGGCCCACTTCGCGAGGTCCGATTTAAGAAATTCTAGGAACTGCTCCGGCGTGTTTCCCACAGGCTCAGCGCCTTGTTCTGCGAACCGAGTGCGGATATCGGACGTGCGCAGAACGTTAACGATTTCTGAATTAAGCCGCATAACCACCTCTCGTGGTGTGCCCGCCGGCGCAAGGATGCCATGCCATCCAATTGCCTCGAAACCGGGCAGACCGGTTTCCGCGAAGGTCGGTAACTCAGCCGCCACCGCCGTACGTTGGAGGCTCGTCACACCGAGCGCGCGTAGCTTACCGAGCTTAACGTGAGGCATAGCGGTAATGATCGGATCGAACATCATCGAAACGTGACCGCCGAGCACATCGATCAGCGCCGGCGCACTTGCCTTATAGGGCACGTGAACCATCTGGATGCCAGCCATGCTTTTGAATAGCTCTGCGGCAAGATGATTCGCCGCCCCGTTACCGGCTGACGCAAACGACAACTGATTCGGTTTCGCTTTGGCTAATGCAATAAGTTCTTTGACCGTCTTAGCCGGGACGGACGGATGCACGACTAATACATATGGATAGGTCGTCGCCAAGGTGATCGGCGCGAAATCCTTGAGCGCATCGTACGGAAGACGCTCGTAGAGTCCCGGATTAATCGAGTTGGGCCCGGTCTGACCCAGTATCAACGTATAGCCGTCGGGCGCGGACTTCGCTGCCAGTTCGGTGCCGATGATCGCCGCCGCGCCCGTGCGATTGTCGACCACGACCTGCTGCGCAAGGGCATCTCCGAGCTTTTGCGCGATCGCTCGCGCGACGATGTCTGCGCCACCACCCGCCGAAAAAGGCACGATCAAACGAACCGGCTTCGTCGGATACGTCTGCGCAAAGCTACCAAATGATATCAGGGCAAAACATGCACCAGATAACGTGCCTATCAGTGTTGAAACGCAGTCCTGTCGCATGCGCTCTCCCCGTTCAAATTCATTAATTAACCTTGCGCGCGAGAACGCGCGCCGGTGAGCCGTCGGAATCCTGAACATTAAGTGCGAGGAACATGAATTCTGCATGGCCGTTCGCGAGCGTCTTAAGATTCGTTAGATGTTCGCTGACAAGGACACCGTGACCGAGCAGCACGTGATGCACAGGCCAATTAAATCCTTTTTCCCGTTTGTTTACGGCGAGATCGGGCGTAACAGTGTCACAAGCCAGCAATTTTATGCGCTGTGACACGAGCCATTGCGCAGCCTCGACGCTTAGGCAAGGATGACGATCGTACCGCGCCGCGCCGAAATACTGGGCCCAGCCCGTATCCAACGCGAGGATGTCGCCTGGCCTCAGTTTGGGCGTTGCGCGTTCGAGATCAGCCACATCGATTACCCCGTAATCTTCCTTCTCTATGCGCC
>Ga0207648_10007256_pt1 | contig 10927 bp, 7 predicted proteins | sample KBSMisM32_FD_184310 | JGI IMG/M metagenome (GOLD analysis project Ga0207648, IMG submission 184310) | Miscanthus rhizosphere microbial communities from Kellogg Biological Station, Michigan, USA - KBS Miscanthus M3-2 (SPAdes) (version 2) | ecosystem: Host-associated > Plants > Roots > Rhizosphere... | reverse complement strand
GGCAAGGCGGCCTGCGACGCTTAGTCGGTTGAGCAGTGGAGCCAGGTCGCTACGCGCGGCAGGCGGAACCTGCGCGATCACATCGCGGCTCAGAATGGAAATCCCATAGTCAATAAACTGCATCGCCGGCGGAAGCGGATCGGCAGCCTGCTTATCGTAGAGGACCACATGACCATCGCGGTAAATCACGTTGCTGCGATCCCAGCGGCCTGCATTGCGCAGCACGGTCATCAATGCGGGATGGCCGCTTTCTTCGAAACGCTGCCACATCGCGGAAAGCGAAACGCGCAGGTAGGAATCGCCGTAGAGAACCGCAAAGGTCGGGTCGAGCACACCTTGATCGAACGCCATGCGCAGCGCTCCGGCCGTTCCCAGCAGCCGGTCGCCTTCGTCGACAAAAAGGGCGCGGATTCCCCAGCGGCTGCCATCGCCTACGTAGTCGCGAATGGTGTTGCCGCGATAGCCGATGGAGTAGACCACGTCGGTGACGCCTTGTGACGCCAGCCAATCCAATTGATAGTGAACGAAGGGCTTGCCGGCGGCCGGCAGCATGGATTTGGCCAGGGTCTCGGTGGACGGACGCATGCGCGTGCCTAAGCCTCCCGCGAGCACCACACACTGTCGGCGCGGAGGCAACTAATCCCTCACCAACACTGTCGAGCCGTCATGATCGAAGCGGAAGCGGAGTTCGTTGAGGCCTTCCTGGCTCATGGCGCGGCGCAGGCGCATGGGGTCATCGGCGTAAAACAACAAATAGCCGCCGCCGCCGGCGCCCACCAGTTTTCCACCCAGCGCGCCGTTCTGCATGCCGACGGAATGCCAGTGATCGATCTGAGCATTACTCATCCCTTGCGAGCGCGCGCGTTTGTGTTCCCAGTGCTCACGCATTAATTCCGCGTAGCAGTGGGTTTTGCCGGATTCGAGCGCTTCCTTGGAGGACAAGCCAAGCTGCTTTACGAAATGCAGGTTGTCGATCATGCTGGAGTCGCCTTCGAGCGAACGCTTTTTTTGATCGTCCAGGACCAGCACGGCATTTCTCGAATAGCCGGTGAAGAACATCAGCAGGTTGTGCTCGAGATCGAGCAGCGTGTCGTTCGAAATCGCCAGGGGTTTGGCATCGACTGAGCCGTCGGGGCGGAAGTCGAAGGCCGTGAGTCCCCCAAACGCGGCGATGTACTGATCCTGCTTACCCACCGCTTGCCGCAGGACGTTGATTTCGATGTCGCAAGCCTCTTCCGCCAAATCCGCGGCGGAGACGTGTTTACGTTTGTGGGCCAAGAGCGCTTTCAGCAAGCCCACCGTGAAGGTGCCGGAGGAGCCGAGACCGGTGCCCGCCGGAACGTCGGCGATGCTGGCGATCTCCAGATAACCTTCGCCGTTATGGCGGCGCAGAACTTCACGCAAAATCGGGTGACGGATTTCGTCCACCGTTTTGACGTTTTCGAGGCTGGAATATTTGAGCGTATATCCCGGGGCGAACATGCGGTTGACGCTGACAAAAATGTACTGTGATATCGCCGCGGACACCACCATGCCGCCGAACTGCCCATAATAAGACGGCAGATCCGTTCCGCCCCCGCCGATGGAGATGCGGAGCGGGGTCCGAGTGATGATCATAAAAGGTTCCTCTTAAAAGACTTTCAGGAGTATAATCGCCATAATCTGAGGTTTTCTTTAGAACCAAATTCCCGGCCGGGACTACTAGGACTATTGTAGGGCGGGACGTGTGCGGCTGCGGGGAAACACCGACCGCGGGTCTGGAGACCAGCCCCACTTTGGCCGATGAAACCAGGAGGGACCCTGGGTCCCTACATTATATGGAAAGTGTCCTGATCAATTTCGCGGAGATCTTTGGGATCTTGCTGATCTTGCGGTATCTGGCGCGGCCTTTGCAGAAGTTGAAAATCGCTTGGTGGCATTGGGCGCGGCGTAGGGTGACGTGTATCGTGCTCGCCGGACTGATTCCGGTGCTGCTGCATCTGGCTTTCTATCCGCGGCCGGAGCCTGCGGTAGCTGACGAGTTTGCTTACCTGCTGCAGGCGGATACTTTTGTGCATGGGCGGCTGGCGAATCCGGTGCGCCCACTGTGGGAACACTTCGAGCAATTCCACGTGATTTCGCAGCCGGTGTTCGCGGCTAAATATCAGCCCCTGCCGGCGGCTTTTCTCGCTGTGGGGCAAGAATTGGGAAGCCCTAACTACGGGGTGCTGATTGAGGCGGCGCTTACGTTTTCGGCGGCGCTGTGGATGCTGTATGGGTGGCTGCCGCCTAGCTATGCTCTGGTAGGGTGGGTGATTGCGCTGGTGACATGGGGGCCGTCCACTTATTGGATGAACAGTTATTGGGGTGGGTTGGTTCCGGCACTCGGCGGCATTCTGGTGACGGGCGCTTGGCCGCGCTTGCGAAAAGCCGTGAGTCTGCGGGATTCCAGTTTGCTGGGCTTGGGAATTGTGATGCTGGCTGCTAGCCGGCCTTATGAGGGGCTGGTGTTGTGCACTCTGAGCTGCGGCTCTCTATTGTGGGTCCAGCCACAAAACTGGCGATGGATATTAAAGGCGGCGCCGGTGGTGGCGGGGGGATTGGGCGTGCTGATGTACTACAACTTCAAAGTCGCAGGGAGCCCGTGGGTGCTTCCCTACTTTGTCCACGATGGGCAATATGCGGCCATCGGGAATTTCATCTTTCAGCATCCCAAAGCTATCTTGCCGGTTTACCGGCATCCTGAATTTCGCAGGCTTTTCGCCGATTTGTTTGTGGAGGACTCCGCGGATTACCGGGCGCATCCGCTGAGCAAACTTAGTTTCGTGTGGGGCTTCTATTTCAAGAACTGGCCGCTGATGCTGGCTTTAGTATGCGGACCCTTCGCGGTGAAAAACCGGCGTCTGCGATGGGCGGCGATTCTGCTGGCTCTGTTCTTCGCCGGCTTGTGCCTGCTTACCGGAATCCTGCCCCATTACGCGGCTCCCGCGGTCGGATTGTTGCTGGTGTTTCAAGTGGGCGGGCTGCACTGGCTGCGGTACTGGAATCCGCAAGGGAAACCGTTGGGGAGTCTGCTGGCGCGCGTGGCGATCCTGGCGATGGGTTTGTTGTTTCTGCAGGACGTGATTCAGAGGCCATTTTCCTACACTTCGGGTCCGGCGCCGTTCAAGGCGCTGCGCAAGAGTTTGCTCGCGCAGTTGGATGCGGCTCCGGGAAAACAACTGGTGATGGTGCGTTACTCGGCCGAGCATAGTCCGCACATGGACTTCGTGGTGAACGGCGCGGATTTCGACCACGCACGGATTCTGTGGGCGCGCGCCATGGGGGCGGAAGCGGACCGCCGCTTGATCGATTATTTCCACGACCGGCGAGTCTGGGTGCTAGATGGAGACGACCCCCATCCGCAACTCAAATGTCAGGTCAACTGCGCCGACGTAGGTCCGGCAGCGCTATCCCACGTTACCAACTAGGCTACCAACTATACGCAATCGCGACCGTACCGATGACATCCTGCCGCACGCCGCTCAAATGCGCACCCGGCGCCGGAGCGATCACTTCGTTGGGAGCCTGGCTGAAATAATCGCGCACTTGCACGCGCAGCCGGACATGCTCGGCAACTTGAATCTTCACGCCTACGCCGGCTTCGCCCACCGGCAGCACTTCGCGCGTGTGCGTCAGCGCCGCCAGGTTTCCCAAGGGCTGGGTGGCGGATTCAGTGCCGGTGCCTTCCATGATTTCGATGCCGCCGCCAAACGAGATGAAGGGACGAATGCGCGAGCCACGTGGCCGGAAATGCGCCAGAAAATCGCCGGTAATTAAATGCGTATGCGCACCGAAGGATGCGGATTTCCCGGAGCCGTCCAGCTTGAGATCGCCCGCGCGATAGAGGTAGCTGGCCTCGCCGCTCCAGTAGCGGTACATATCCTCACCGCCGTAAACGCCCACCGCCAAACCCGTTTTTACACCGGTGGAGGCGCTGGTAGTGCTATTCGAGACGGTCAGATTGGGTGAATATCCGAAGCCTCCGATGGCTCCGACTTCCCATTGCTGCTCCTGGGCATTGGCGTAAGCTGCCGTCGCGGTGAATATCGCGGCGGCACAAATCAGACCTCTCAGCATGGACTTCCTCCTGATGTTGGTGGGGATCACGGGCTCACCGCCCGGACATTATAGGTAACGGAAATGGTGCCGGCCGTAATCGTCAACGGCGTGCTGGGGGAATTTTGCAAGTTTCCGGGCGCGTTCACGATGATGGCGTAGACCCCGATCTGCCCCGGCACCAGAGCGGCTTTGATCACGTTGAGCGGCACGCCGCCGAGTGACACAGTGGGCGGAACTGTAACCAACGCCATCGGGTCCGTGGGGGCCGCGGTGCCTAGAGCCGGTAGGGGCGCAGTCAAGCCGAGCCCGGCGACATAGATAATAATGGGCGAGTTCGGGTGAACCGGATTCGTGAAATTTACTGGTTCGTTGTTGTCCATACGAAACACTTGAACCAGCCCGCCCACCTGGAAAATAGCAGGCGCCTGCGGCAGGATCGTAAACGAGAAGGGATCGCTGGTACCGCTGGCGTTGTGCACCACCAGGCTGGCGGTGCCCGATATATAAGGCAACTGCGCCACCAATGAAGCTGAAGAGACGCTGAACAGGGGAATCGGGATATTGTTCACGAGGGCACAGACTTCGCCCAGGGAAGTGGGCAGCGGCGGTGCTCCAGCTGAAACATTTTGGGTGGCGAGCGAAAAGCCGTTGATGTTCACCACGCCGCCCGTCGCCACGAGCGTGCTGCCATCGGCGGCATTGCTGATGCGGGTGATGACGGGCTTGGCCAGCACGGCGTCAAAATTGGAATTCAAGACCGTCAATCCGGAAGTGGTGATTGCGAAGATGCGGGTTTGATCCGGCGACACGGCGAGGGTCCGCGTGAAGGACAAGATGCTCTCGCCGATTTGCCCCACCAGCGGAGTGAGCAGGCTTTGCGCAGTCTGCGGAGCTTCGGCCATGAGAGTGGCGCTAAATTCGTTGTGAGTTGTCAGATTAATGCGTTGGATCACGCCGGGATCGGTGGCTGCCGTGGCGGTGGTACGCAAGCCGGCTCCAGAGATCGTCGCCACACCCGAGGAAATCCCATCGGTTTTGGGGAAGGGCTTGCCCAGCGGAACTAGAGCGCTGTCGAATAAATTCGGCCCCACCAAAAACAGATTCCCGCTAAACGCCTGGTAGGCGCCGCCGAGGCCACCGGTAATATCGTTGCGCGAAGCCACCCAGGTTTGGGCGGAATCCGCGTATTCGAGTACGTTGCCGTCCGCCATTGCCAGCAGCAGATAGTCGCTGGCAGGCGAAGGAGTCAACACGCCGTCGATGGACGCAAAACCATTCTGGTAAATCGAGCGTGTAGAGCCCGCGGACAGGGTGCAGGGCGTGTCGGCGACGCGGTTGTCGAAATCGATATGATCAAGCGTAGCTTTTCCACTAAGGGTGGGAGTACAGTCGGGTGGCTGCCCGGCCAGGCGGGACAGCGCAAAAATTCCGGTGTTCGCTACGCCGATGCTGCGCGGATAATGGCCGCCCGGGAAAATGATAGGGTCAGTCTGCTTGAAGTCGGGCGTATCCAAGTCGTAAACATTGGCGATCTGCGAATTGTCGTTGCCGACCAGGAGATACTTGTGGTCCGCGGTCATGGCCATTTGGGTGGGCGTGTTGCCGGTGCGCATCAAGCCGAGCAACTTGAGTGTAGTCATGTCGAAGGCCGCCACCAGGTTCTGATCCTGGCGGATCACGTAGAAGCGCGCGCGCCCCTGGTCGCCGAGGATGTCCACCAGCTTGCCGGGAATATTGAAAATTTGTCCGCGCTGATTGAAGTCGTGGGTATTGATCAGCAGGTTGACTGCCGGAGGCAGATTCACGGCGCCGTTCGAAGTGATGGTCAACGGAACGGTGGTGGTGCCTTTGGCGTTTTGAAAGACCGTCGGGTCAATCGTCACGACGATCTGCGCCGGGGTGGTGCCGGATGACGCCGAAAGCGTGACGCCGCTGGTGCCCTTGGGAAGTGACAGCGTGAAATCGGTTGGGACCGAGCTCAGGCTGACGATGTTAATAGTCTGCGATACGGTCAGGCGGTTGCAGGAATCGGCGACAAACAACACCGCTTCTGGGCTGGCGCCCACCTGCGGTATGTTCGGCAGTTGCCCGATGGGCAGAATGGTCACGCCGCTCACCGAGGCGGAAACCATGATTTGCCCGTCCGCAGACATTAGGGACTTGCCCGAGAGGTCTTCGGCCATTTGCAGGCGTTCATACACGGTCAGATTATCGGTAGCCATGACGTGCAGCACCGAGGTGTCATCCGGGGTAGGCACCTGGGCATAGATCAGGTTCCGGGTGATGTCCCAGGCATGACTGCCGATGTTGAAGGCGCCGTTAGGCCTGGGAAATTGCGCCAGCAGATACGATTCGCCGTTCAACGAATAGTGCTGCAGGCCCCAGTCCGTCAGAATGTTCATCGCGTACTGATCAACGGCGACGCTTCTCGGGCCGGCGGGAGGGCTCTGCTCAAATTCTTCGGCGAACGCAGTCTGCGTGAGAACGTTGTAATGGATCAAGAGCGAAGATTTAGAAGTCGCGCCCGGATCATTGTCCGCTGCCGCCAGAATGACGATGGAATTACCATCGCCCGAAACACCCGAAGTGGCTTGGCCGATTTGCGTCGGAAACTTTGCCAACGGAGTGGGAAGATCGACGCTTTGCACCGGAATGGAGGTGATAGGGATCAGGGTCGGAACGGGAAAGGGTTGTAACTGAAAAAGGTTCGTCAGGGGGCCGGGATTAGTGGGATCGGCGGGAACCGGGATGCGTGTCAGGATGATCGCGTTATTGTCGGCGCCAAAAGCAACGGACAGCACCGGAGCGTTCAAATTCACGTCGTAGCGCAGGTTGGCGTCCAGATCGAAGAGAGTATATCCACCGGTGCCGGGCGCGAACGGATTCGTCGAAAGTTCCATCGGATCCGGCTTCTGGTATTCACCGACGAGCAGGAAGCGGCGATTGGGCGAGATAGCCACCGTGCTCGGCGGCAGGGGAACGATCTGCGGAGTGAGCAGGGTCCGGGAGGCGATGCTGACTTGTTCTACTCGGAAAGCACTGAAGTTCGCCGCCCAGACCACATTGCGGCGCTCATCCAACGCGACGTCTGAAACTGTGCCGTTGATCGGCACTACGGTGCCAAAGTTGGCTGCCCAAGCGGAGGCCATAGACGCCCCCGCGAGGATGAGCAGAATACGAGATCTTACGGCCAGCATATTTCCTCCGAACTGCACGTGCCTAAAACCAATAAAACGACGGGGCTATGTTAAAGCTAAATGCTATGATAACCGAAACTTGCCAAAATGTTTCGGCCAAATAGGACCCCCACGTCCTACCTAGTACCTAATAGGATTTAGCGATGACCACGCGGCGATCGACAGGTTCGCCGGTTACGATACATTTTCCTGGTCCATCGTAGTGGTCCTCTAATGGGATGCAGCGGATGGTGGCTTTGAATTCCTTAACCCGCGCATCGCAGCGGGGGTCGTCTTTCATATGTGCCATCACGAACTTACCGCCGCCTTTTTCGGCGGTGACGGGGCGCAGGACGTCTTCGACCTCGCTGATGGAATTGGCGAGGACGGTGTTGTCCTGAAGGCGCTGGCGGGCAGCGGCGTAAAGCTCGGCTTGCATTTGCTCCAGTACCGCCGGTACCTTGGCCGCGATCTCGGTCTGGGGGAGGATCTCCTTGGTGCCGGTATCGCGCCGTTTTAGTACGATATTGCCGGAGGCCAAGTCGCGGGGGCCGAGTTCGAGAACCAGCGGCACGCCGCGGCGTTCCCAGTGATAGAACTTCGCACCGGGCGTTTGACCTTCGCGACTGTCTACTTTCGCGCCGATATCTGCGGCGATTTTATGCGCCGCTTCGAGCACGCCGGCGCGCTCTTCGTCTTTGCGATAGATGGGCACTAGCACTGCTTTATTGGGCGCCAGTTTGGGCGGCAGGACCAGACCTTTATCGTCGGAGTGAGTCATAATCATGGCGCCGATCAGCCGTGTAGTGACACCCCAACTAGTCTGCCAGACGTAATCGAGTGTACCTTCCTTGCTCTGAAACTTCACGTCGAAGGCTTTGCCGAAGTTTTGTCCCAGGTCATGGCTGGTGCCGGCCTGCAGCGCCAGACCGTTCTGCATCATGGCTTCGATGCTATAGGTGGATACCGCGCCGGCGAATTTTTCAGATTTGGTCTTCAGCCCCTTGATAACCGGCATGGCCATCACATTTTCGGTAACGTCGGCGTAGACATCCAGCATGCGCAGCACTTCTTCCAGCGCTTCTTCGTGACTCGCATGCGCGGTGTGGCCTTCCTGCCACAGGAATTCGGTAGTGCGCAGGAACAGGCGCGTGCGCAACTCCCAGCGGATGACGTTGGCCCACTGGTTTACCAGCATGGGCAGGTCGCGCCAGCTCTGAATCCACTTGGCGAAGAAGTGGCCGATGATGGTTTCCGACGTGGGCCGGATCACATAAGGCTCTTCCAGCGTCTTGCCGCCGGCGACGGTGACCACGGCCAGCTCCGGCGAGAACCCCTCTACGTGTTCCGCTTCCTTCTGCAGGAAACTCTGCGGAATCAGCAGGGGGAAGTACATGTTCTGGTGGCCGGTCTGCTTGAAGCGGGTATCGAGCTCGCGTTGCAGGACTTCCCAGACGGCCCAGCCGTTGGCTTTGATGACCATGCAGCCCTTGACGATTTCGGCGGGCTCCGCCATGTCGCCGGCCAGGACGACATCTTGATACCAGGCGGCAAAATCCTGGGCGCGGGCCGTAATGGGAGACTCAGCCATAGTTGGGGTGTTTTCTTAGGTGGTAATTTCTTAGGTTACGACAGATCTGCCGTCTTGGCGTTATCCGGCCGATATTGAGTTAAAGTGATCCTGTGGAATCCCTTCGCTCGAACCAGGCTTATGGAGAGACCCCCACCGAACCAGTGCCTGCCGCACTGGCCCGCCTAGGCGCGTTTGCAGACCACGACGTACACCTGCTGACGGAAGCCGACGTAGCTGACCCGCAATCGGGTTGGATCAATCTGCGCAGCATGTTGATTCACGGCGCGGAGTTCTTCGCGTTCCGGCCTGGAATCTGGTTAATAGCCGTGGCACTGCTGATCACGCTGGCCCCGAGTCAAGGCCCGTTGCGCGTGGGAGGACAGACGTCTTCTCTCTACTGGATGCTGCTCGGCATGACTTTGAGCATCGCCGGGTTGCAGAGCTTCGATCCGGGGTACCGGTCGTAGATGTTCCATGATTACACCTACGGCTTCACGCTCTCGGGGATCCCCGGCTGGCCGGAACATCTGGCGATTCTGGGGCGGTTGTTGCTCATCAACGGCTTCGCAGACTTTGACTTCACTCTGGTGCTTCACGGGCCCCGAGGTCGCTTTTCCCAGTGACGCCTCCGAACACAGAGCCAGCGGGGTTCGGAGCCACGGCGCCGCGCTTTTGGACAGCCCTGGTTCGCGGTTACCAAGGACTGGCCCAGCGGGAAATGCTGGCGTGCGCTTTCATCCTGCTTCTCACGCTCGGGCTGCGCGCGGCGCTGCTGCCGTGGCTGCCCGTACCGCAACCGATGGTCCACGATGAATTCAGTTACCTGCTGGCTGCGGACACTTATGTTCATGGCCGGCTGACGAACCCGCCGCACCCGTTCTGGCAGCACTTCGAAACCTTTCAGGAGTTGCAGCAACCCACCTACGGCTCCAAATATCAACCCTTGCAAGGACTGGTGTTGGCCTTCGGTCAAAAATTCTTCGGCGAACCTTACATCGGCGTGTACCTGAGCGCGGGTTTGATGAGCGCGGCGATCTGCTGGATGCTCCAAGGCTGGATCGCGCCGGAGTGGGCGCTGCTGGGCGCGCTGTTTTTCGCGCTGCGCGTAGGAGTGCTCAGCTATTGGATGAATTCCTATTTTCCGGGAGCCGTTGCCGGTCTAGGTGGGGCACTGGCGCTGGGGGCGCTGATCCGCATTTGGCGGAGGAAACAATTCGGCCACTCGATTACCTGGGCGCTGGGGCTGACGATGGTCGCACTGTCGCGTCCTTTCGACGCCGCGGTATTGGCTTCGACCACGGCGGGGATTCTTTTGTTTTGGCTTTTGCGAAAGTCCCATACGCCGGTGAAAACCTTGTGCCTGCGAGTGGCGTTGCCCGCGGCGGCGATTTTGGCGGTGTGCGCCGCGGCTATCGGGTATAACGACTATCGGGTTACCGGTCACGTGCTGACCCTCCCCGATGCGGTGTACGAACGCGAATACACCGCCGTACCGATGGGGATCTTCAGCCTGTTCCCACTCAATCCCGAGCCTCCGTTTCGTCACGCGGCCATGCGCGAAGTCGCTCGCGGAAGCGTGACGCAATGGGCGTATGCCAGGAAACACCCGCTGGTGTTTCTGATGATCAAACTCTACTTGCTGGACACCTTCTTTTTCCCGTTTTGGCCGCTGTTGATTCCAGTGCTGCTGTGCCCCTATGATCTGCGCACGCCGGAGGAGCGCGCGACGGTCTTATTGTTGGTGGCTGCGGTCGCCATGACGGCGCCGCTCATCTTGTCCCAGCCCCACTACGTCGCGGTCTTTGCCGGGATGTTTTACTTGCGGTTCCTGCACACGCTGACACGGCTGCGGTCGTGGCATCCGTGGGATAAGCCGGTAGGCCCGGCACTCGGAGTCTTTTTGGTGGTGGTGCTAGCAAGTGGTTTGTGTTTTAACGTCTTCTCCCTGATACATAGCGGCGGCGGGCGCGACTTTTCCAGCCAGCTTTTACTCAGCCAGGGTTCTTCCTTCGCGGCGGCTCGCAAGACCGTGATCGAGGAGTTAGAAAAGCTACAGGGCCGTCAGCTGGTTTTAGTTCGCTATACCCCGGAGCACGAT
>Ga0207648_10007255_pt1 | contig 10928 bp, 11 predicted proteins | sample KBSMisM32_FD_184310 | JGI IMG/M metagenome (GOLD analysis project Ga0207648, IMG submission 184310) | Miscanthus rhizosphere microbial communities from Kellogg Biological Station, Michigan, USA - KBS Miscanthus M3-2 (SPAdes) (version 2) | ecosystem: Host-associated > Plants > Roots >... | reverse complement strand
GGCGCAGTGCTGGGAATGAAACGCAGCGAGGTCGCACAAAAATTCGACGAGATCGTGGCCTTCGCCGAGGTCGAGCGGTTCATGGATACGCCGGTAAAACATTATTCGACCGGCATGTACATGCGTCTGGCTTTTGCTGTAGCCGCCTTCATCGAGCCCGAAATTCTATTGATCGATGAAGTGCTGGCGGTGGGAGATGCTGAGTTTCAGAAAAAATGTTTGGGTAAAATGGAAGATGTCAGTAAGGGACAAGGTAGAACGGTTTTATTTGTCAGCCACCAAATGGGTACTCTCGCGCAATTGTGCAAAACTTCCGTTTTATTAAATTCTGGTAGAATAACGATGAAAGGCGAGACCAGGGATGTAATAGATCGGTATTTAAATGGAATGCAAGCTGAAAACGTTTACAAGGCAGATTTGGATAAGGTTAAACATAAAGACGCATTCATTATTTCTCAAAGACTTGTAAATAGCCAGGGAGAGGTAGTTAATCAAATAACCAATAATGACGAAATCATCCTCGAGATTGGTATAGTAATTAACAAATGGAATGATTCTACGGAGTTGTCAATAAGTTTGCAGAACAAAATCAAAGGAAGAATTTTTACAATAAACAAACCCCTCGGAGAAATTATTGATTCCTCGGAAAAACAAAAAACAATCCGGTTTACAATACCTGCCAATACGATAACACCTAATCATTATTCCTGGTTAAACTCATTGCATATAGCGGGACATCAACTTATTGACGTGTTATGGGACGAGTGTAATTTTACGATCGTTGATGCCGGGACCGACTTTGCCAGGTATGAAGGGGTAGACTACGGAGTTATAGTGTTGAACAACTACCAGATTAAAACTTAAAAATTAATTTTATAAAACAATATTCATGTATAACGAAATAACAAAATGTAGAATTGGTGGTGGTACTAATCTGATAACTGTTCTGTCATTGGGTGAACAATATTTAACCGGTGTTTTTCCTAAATCAACTACTGAAAAAATTACTAAAGGTCCATTGGATCTCGTTTGGTGTCCTGACAGCGGGCTTCTTCAAATGAAGCAGTCATATAGCCTTGATGAAATGTATGGTGATAATTATGGCTACCGCTCGGGGTTAAATGCGTCTATGGTACGTCACCTGGAACAAAAAATAAAGACACTTGAACGCCTCGTCAAACCAAAAGATAGCGATCTTGTAATAGATATTGGCAGCAATGATGCCACATCACTTAAAGCATATTCCGGTAAGCATCGTAAAGTAGGTATAGATCCCACCGGGAAAAAGTTTAAAGAATATTACACAAACGACATTGATTTAATACCCGATTTCTTTTCCGCAACTGTATTCAAAAATCATTTCCCGAAGGATAAAGCAAAGATCATTACGTCAATTGCAATGTTTTATGATTTGGAAAGACCAATGGATTTTGTGCGGGATATCGAAGAAATATTAGAAGATGAAGGTGTTTGGCATTTCGAGCAAAGCTATATGCCAAGTATGTTACGAACGAATTCATACGATACCATTTGCCATGAACATCTTGAATTTTATTCTTTTAAGGTCGTAAAGAATATGCTGGAAGCATCCGGCTTGCGGGTGGTCGATGTACAGATGAATGCAATCAATGGAGGGAGTTTTGCCGTAACTGCGTGCAAGCAGAAATCATCGCTTCCTTCAAATAATGCGATAATTAACTGGATGCTCAAACAGGAAGAAGACATGGGGTTGGATACACCTAAGCCATATCGTGAATTTGAGGAAAGAGTGTTCAGGCACCGTAAAAATTTAAAAGAGCTTATAGAAGCGCTTGTAGCCGACGGAAAAAAAATAATTGGATATGGTGCCAGTACAAAGGGAAATGTTTTACTACAATTTTGCGGACTTACTTCCGAGCATATACCTTTTATCGCTGAAGTAAACCAGGAAAAATTCGGCGCATATACGCCTGGAACAAATATTCCTATTATTTCTGAAAAGGAAGCAAAGGCAATGAACCCGGATTACCTTTTTGTATTGCCGTGGCATTTTAAAAATAACATTCTTGAACGGGAGAAAGAATATGCGGCCCAAGGAGGTAAGTTTATTTTCCCATTGCCTGAAATTGAAATCGTTTAGACAGATGCTTGCAAAAGCAAAACAATCTATAAGGAGCGCTGTTTACTCGATAATAAAACCACCGTACGCACCTCAGTCCTATTCGCAGGCAGGAGAAGATGCGATACTAAGGTTTTTATTTAAAGATAAAAAAATTAAGGAGATCCGTTATCTGGATATAGGTACAAATGTTCCCGACTACGGCAATAACACTTACCTGTTTTATAAAGACGGCTCGAGCGGTGTTTGCGTGGATGCCGATAAAACGCTGATACCCTTAATTAAAAAATTAAGACCACGCGATACCGTTATAAATGTTGGCATTGCAGTGAGCCATGAAAAAGACGCGGATTTTTATATTTTTGACCTGAACGGAATCAATACGTTTAACAAGGAGGAAGCTGAAAAAAGATCGAAGACAGGTACGTATAAAATAAAAGAAATTGTGAGGGTACCACTACTTAGCATAAATGAGCTGATTCAAAAAAACTTTGACAGTTATCCTCATTTACTTTCGCTGGATATTGAAGGGCTCGATCTCGTTGTGTTAAAAAGCCTCGATTATTTGAAATTTCCCATACCTGTTATTTGTGTTGAAACATGTGTATATAGCGAAAATCATATCCGCGCAAAAGATAACTCTATTGCAGAATTTTTGTCGGGTAAAGGCTACGAGATATATGCAGATACGTACATAAACACAATTTTTGTAAATAAGAAATGGTTTTATAAAATCTGATGAAGGCAATTATTTTTGGCGCAAATGGTCAGGATGGATATTACATGACTAATTTGCTGAAAGACCTTAAAGTAGAAACGATCCGGGTTTCAAGAAAAGGGAATGCAACGATAACAGATATAAGTGATTATGACAAGGTTGAAGGGCTAATAAAATATTACCAACCCGACTACATTTTTCATTTCGCAGCAACTTCAACCACACGGCATTCCGCGTTATTTGAAAATCACAATGCTATAAGCACCGGAACTTTGAATATACTGGAAAGCGTAAAACTTCAAAGCCCTCATTCAAAGGTATTTTTATCCGGAAGTGCGATGCAATTCAAAAACGAAGGAGCACCAATTGATGAATCGACCCCGTTTGAAGGCAGTAGCGCATATTCTGTGTCAAGAATTCATTCGGTTTATACTGCCCGGTATTATAGAGAAACTTTTGGCGTTAAAACTTATGTTGGCTATTTCTTTAACCATGATAGCCCCCTTCGTTCAGAAAATCATGTGAACCAAAAAATCGCTCAGTCAGCAATCCGTTTGGCGAAAGGCGAGACTGAAAAACTCGAATTGGGTAATATCAATGTGAAAAAAGAGTTCAACTACGCTGGTGACATTGTCGAAGCTGTCTGGATATTAGTTAACCAGAACGCAGAATCTGAAGCAGTAATTGGAAATGGTGAAGCGCACAGTATAGAAGAATGGCTGGACTATTGTTTCAAAAAAATTGACAGGGATTGGAGAGAATCTGTAGTATTAAAAGAAGACTTTGTTGCTGAATACAAAATACTGGTAAGTAATCCTGCCCGGATAAAATCTATGGGATGGCAACCGAAGGTGAGTTTTTTCGAATTGGCGGATATGATGATGGTTAAGGGACAGAATGCTACTGACCGAAGCTATCAGGTGTAATATATGAAGGATCAGAAGGAAAAAATACTTATACTTTTTGAAGGGCAATGGCTGGCCTACTCGCCTACGGTTATACAGCTTTACAATGAATTGATCAAAAAGTATTTTGTTGTGATTTTTGCTGAGAAGCCAAAAGGCAATCAGGTTTCTTTCAATTTTACCCATTATTTTAAATATGAGCATGGCATAACCAGGTATTTTTATAAATTGTATTTTATCACTTTGTCTTTTTTCAGCCCGGGACTAAAGCATTTTAAGATCGCAAATAATACTTACCAGGATTATTGCTTCCGGTTTTCGGTAATAAAAAAAATCCTCAGAAAAAACAAGTTTAAAAAAGTTATCTGTGTTGATATAAAAAACCTGTTTTACTGCTCAATGCTCAGGCAGCGCTGCGACTTCCTTTCGCTTGAAATTTGTTTGAACGAAAATTTACTGCCTTATATAGATCCAGGTATTATCGATAAAGTGATTATTCAGCGTGAAGACCGATATAAATATTTATTTAAAGAAATTAAGCTACCAACTTTTTTTGTACAAAACGCGCCGGTTTACTTAGAGATTGAGGAAAAGCGTGACAAAGAAGGGTTAATTTTTACGGGAACAGTAACAAGAGAGTTTGGAATTTTTTATTGCCTCGACTACATGCAAAGATATGCCGACGAAAAGATGATTATTCTTGGCGGAATGACTGATGCAATGAAAGAAGAAATCAATTCGACATATATCGATCTAATCCGGGAAAATCGATTAAAGATAAATGCGGGGTATCTGAAAAACGAAGATGTGGTCGAATTTATCTCCGGTGCGGAAATCGGTTTTTGTCTTTACAATTTTGATACACTTTGGGTAAAAAATTATAATTATCAAACCGCACCTTCCGGAAAAGTATTTAAATACCTGGCTGCAGGCGTTCCGGTAATCTGCAACGATATTCCGGGGTTTGACTTTGTCAGGTCATTTCAATGCGGCGAATTGTTAACGGATATGTCGCCGGAAAGTATCAGAGCAGCTATTTTCAGAATTCGTAAGAATTATGAAATATACGTAGAAAACGGAAAAGCTGCTGCGATTCACTTTAGTTTTGATAAAGCGATACAACCTTATCTTGACTACGTAGACGGGGAATAATCTATTGTATAATTGCTTCATTAAATAAAGCGATGAGCAACTTTCTCGTTTCAGTAATAATGCCAGCCTACAATGCGGAAAAGTTTATCAAAGAGTCTATTCAATCTGTTATTGAACAATCATATGAAAAGTGGGAGCTTATAGTTGTGGATGACGGCTCTACAGATGATACAGCATATGCTGTTAAGCTTATGCAGGCTTCGGAACCTCGCATCAAATACTTGTATCAGGAAAACGGGAGACAAGGAAAAGCGAGAAATACAGGAATCAAAAATTCTACTGGTGAGTTTGTTGCGTTTCTTGATGCCGATGATCTTTGGAAGCGGGATAAATTAGAAAGGCAGATGAAATCAATTGCCGACACGAAGGCGGATTTGGTGTTCTCAGGATGGAGCATGTTTACGACCACTCCGAAAATGGAGAATAAAAAAAATCTTTATACCGGATATTTCTCTGGTAGCGAGGGCTTGGCAAAGTTTCTCGTAAATAACTACATCGCGATTTTGACTGTTTTGGTGAAAAGGAGCGCAATAACAGATGTATTTTTTTTTTCGGAGAATCCGAAAATTCAGAATGCGGAAGATTATCATCTCTGGCTAAAGCTGCTAGCAGCGGGATTTACTCTATGGGGGTCACCCGATCTGTTGGCACATTATCGGTTGCACAACAAATCCTCATCATCTGCAGACAGGCAAGTTATTTTTCAAGCATTGAACGGGCTAAAAGAACTCGCCATCGAGTATCCAGCCAGGGAGGAAATGATAAGATCGGCATTTTTGCGTAGGATTGACAATTATATCAGTCAGAATAATATCACGGAGTGGTCTGTTGTTGAACGACTGCTGGAATTGAGAGCAACCATAACTGGAACTCCTTCATTTCTTCTCTGGCGAAAAGTTGCGCACCGGACGTTTGGAAAAAGACTTTTTCGCTATGCTTACAAATGGTGTCATCCAGACTCTGACCAGTTTGTCGGCAATTTAAGTTTGTCTCAATTGTCCATTTAAAAATCTAAGCAGAAGTTTTTAGAAATGATAGGTACAATACTGGGCAAGATAAAATCATATCTCGCGCTTTACAGGCACCGAAAAAATTGGAGGAAACTTAATAAACATAATTTTACAATTGCATCTACTTTTTTCCCGATATCCAAAGTAAAGGTGGGTGAGTACACTTACGGTGACTTACACATTATTAGTTATGGAGAGGATAACGAAGGAATTGAAGTGGGGAAATATGTTTCAATCGCAACAGGTGTGAAGTTTCTTCTTGGAGGAAATCACCATTATAAAAGATTTACGAACTACCCTTTCATATATAAATTCCAGGATCAAAACTGTACAGAAACATGGTCAAAAGGAAAAATAGTTATTGAAGATGATGTATGGATAGGAACCGATGCATTTATAATGTCTGGAGTAAAAATAGGAAAAGGAGCAATTATTGGAGCCAGATCAGTAGTTACAAAAAACGTTCCGGCATATTCTATTGTTGCCGGTAATCCTGCGATCGTCATGAAATATCGATTTGAAAGTCCGCTTATCGAACAAGCAAAACTCATTGATTTTGATAAAATCAATCCACAAGTAATACTTGATTATTTGGATTCTTATAAAAATGAAAGTGACTTTAATGCGGTTATTGACCTGATACGTAAATCCAATAAACTTCCATAACTTTTTAAAATGTATAGGATCCCGTTAATTGATCTTCCCGGATTCAATTCAATGAATGCTTACTCGTTTGAGCAACTTTTTTTTGAAGATGCGCCCGCTATTGAGCAATATAAAAGGTTTAAACAGGAAATCGAAAACGCGATAACAAAAAAGAAATTTCTTCCTATTATGCGGATGTGTGACGGAGAATATATTTATTGTATAGGAAAGAAAAGAAATCAATCGCTTACTGGCCTTCGCGCGGTAAAATTTTATCTGGGAAAAATTTTAAAACGACATGTTACCAGTTGGGGCGAGACCTATACGAGAAAACAAAACATGGAGTTAAAAATTAAGTTTCCTAAAATGTTAAAGAGAATTGCGGCTCATGGATACATTGCAAATCACTTTGTTTATTCACCGCCTCATTTTTGCGAAGAATATATTGACCCAATTATAAAATGGTATAAGAAAAACGAAATCGTTCTAAACTCCAATAACTCCACGGCGTTCTATTTTGTTTATACTTTGCTTAATGGGCCAGATAGTCTATCATTATTCAACAATCGAAACTTGTTAATTCTTTCTTCATTTGATGAATTCAAGCGAACAGCAGTGGCAAAAGAGTTGAAAAGAAGGGGGGCGAAGAACATTGAATTTAGAAGTATTTCACAAACCCAATCAATGCTTGATAGTTTTGATCTTTCTGATTTCAAAGGGAAAACAGATATTGTTTTAATAGCAGGTGGTATTGGCTCGGCCAATATTTTGCTGCTATGTGAGTCTCTTGCCACCGTTTGTATTGACTCAGGGTTTTGTCTGGAATGTCTTGCAGATAGCAGCAAATGTATTGAACGTCCGTTTTGTTTGCCGGATTCAGTTTTTTAATCAATTAAACACAATTAGTCATCACCTATCAAGTCAAACACTATGAATTTATTGAAACCGGTTTGGAAGTTATCTAAAAATATCGCTTTAAGTATGAACGTCACATTATTGAAAGGAAATGTGAGGTCTCAATTGCAGTCATTGGGCGCAGAACAGCTACCAGAATCACTTTTGGTACACTCAAAAGTAGTAGGTTCAAGAGAGCAGGTATTGAAATATTTACCTAAAGGAGGAGTTGCCATAGAAGTTGGAGTAGCATACGGCGATTTTTCAGAGAAAATTATTAATGAAATAAATCCCGAAAAATTCATTGCTATTGATGCATTTGGAAACTTGCCAATAGTTTCTAACAAGGGAAATGATGAACTTGTTGATCAGGACAAATCGGATCATTATAATTTTTATAAGGCCCGATTCCGTGAAAAAATTGATAATGGGAGTCTGGTAATGTTAAGAGGATATTCCTGGGAAATGTTATCGCAGCTTGAAGACAATTCGATAGATTATATATATATTGATGCCGATCATAGTTATAAAAGTGTTGTAAAAGATATTCAAGCAAGCAAAAAGAAGATAAAGCCGGGAGGTATAATACAATTTAATGATTATACTTGTTTTGATACAGCAGGTCTCGAACCTTATGGTGTGTATAAAGCGGTAAATGAATTTTTGATAGCGGAAAACTATGAGGTACTTTATTTATGCCTACATAAGTACGGAGCGAATGATGTGGTAATAAGAGCGAAGCGTTAGTTTTTTTGCGAATTGTAAATCATGCAAAGTCATAATTACAAATCAAGGGTTGGCGTATGATTTCAGTTATTATTCCATGCTATAATTACGGACATTTAATCGGCGATTCGCTTAATAGTCTAATTCAACAAACCTTTTCCGATTTTGAAGTTATTGTAGTTAATGATGGTTCAACTGATCGCACCGAAGAAATTGTTAGTCGATTGGCGGATCGCGACAACAGAATTAAATTGTATTCATTTCCTAATAGAGGCCTGGCCGCGTCCAGAAATAGTGGAATTGAATTCGCGAAAGGAAAATTTATTCAATTTCTTGATGCTGATGATTTATTGGAAAAAAAGAAATTTGAAATTCAAATTAAGATTTTCCAGGATCATCCCTTATCAGATGTTGTCTATGGTAGCGTTCGGTATTTTAAGGAAGATCCATATAATCCTGCCGATAGAATGTTTACATATTGGGGGGTGAATAAGGAATGGATGCCAAAATTTACAGGGAACGGGCAAAGTTTTCTATCAACTGCTTTAAAAGGGAATTTTTCCCATTTGAGCAGTGCCCTGTTCCGAAAAGAACTCGTTGACAAAATCGGTGAATTCGATGATGAGATTAGTGCCGTGGCTGATTACCATTATCTTCTTCGTTGCGTAATTGATAATGCTGCTTTTTATTATGCCGATCTGCCGGAAACTTATTCATTAGTAAGATGGCATACGAACAATATGAGTAAAGATCCAAATTTTATGCGTGAGCAGGAAATTGTAATGAGGAAAAAGCTTCGGCAATTTTTGCTGCATGACACCGATGCAACAGACACTAATGAACATGCCATCAAAGGGCTTTCGCTCTATATTAATAAATCCTGGAAGACAGTTTTTATGAGTGGAGGCAAATTTGACTCAATTAAGAAATTGATTTCCGATTTAGGATTGTATCGTATTGCGCGAAAAATTTTTTATGCCTCCCGTTCTAACGATATCTAGAAAATTTAGGCCGCTGTCAATCAAAGGTTGCATTGACCCGCTCTGTTCGTCAGGCCAAATCCACCCTTAATGCAAAACCCCACCTGCATTGTATTGATTCCTTATTACAAAAACGATCTTTCTGATTGTGAAAAGTATTCGCTTGAGTCGGCATTAAAAGTATTTGAAAAGCAGAAACTGTGTCTTATCTGCCCCCACAATGTAAAATTATCGGGTTTGTCGGAGCAACTGCAGGTGATGCGCTTCGACGATAAATATTTCCAATCACTGCGGGGTTATAATCAATTGATGTTATCATCTTTTTTTTATGAAAGATTTTTGAATTACGAGTATATATTAATTTATCAACTCGACGCCCTGGTTTTTAGAGATGAATTAACGTATTGGTGTTCGCTTGGGTACGACTATTACGGGGCGCCGTGGAATATTAAAACATGGAAATTCAAGTATTTTAATTTATTCGGTTTGCTAAATTATAAGGTTGGCAATGGTGGTTTCTCATTGAGAAAAACGAATACGTTTTACAAAATGGCAAAAAGAATTAAAAGAATAAAAGGGTTGATTAAGTTTGGAGAGGATATATTCTGGTGCAATTTTGGCAGAGTGTTGATAATAAATTTCAAAGTCCTGGACTATAAAAATGCGATTAGATTTGCCTTTGAATCAAATCCAGAGGAGTTATACGCAATCAACCATAATCAGTTGCCGTTTGGATGCCATGCCTTTGAAAAAAATAATCTACAATTCTGGAAAGAAGTTTTACCAGCTTTGAAGGATAAAGTCGAGACAGATTGACTTCCGCAATAGGTCATGATAAACCTAGATGGTAAATCTTTCGTTGAAGAGGATATGTCAACGTTAAAAATTCACTGACGTGCTTTTTAACTCCGCGGGTTTTGCTCTTTTTCTGCCGGTTGATTTTACGGACATTGTCTAATGAGTTCAAATTAACTGCCAGAAAATAAGAGCCGAAAAATCGAATCCCGAAGCATCCGCGTGGAAATTTTGGAACCTTATGAGAAATCACGAGAGCACTTTCAGATATCTAACCCACTCCACCTGGTAACCGGTCTTTTCGTATACCTCACGGGCATGCTTATTTTCCTCGAAAACATTCAAGGTGATCCATCTCGCTTTATTTTGCTTTGCCCATTCATCCGCCTTTTGCAAAAGCGCCTTGCCAATGCCCTTTCCTTCTGCTTCAGCGATAACAACAATATCTCTGATATGTGCGCTCAATTCATCTGTGTAATAATCCCGTTGCATATCAAGGTGAATAAACCCGCAACGCTGACCTGAGGAATCGAGCGCAATAAAAACCTGGGGTTCGTTTCCTTTTGAAAACATGGACTTCATAATATGCCGGACATCCGCCTTTGTCATTTCATCTTTTTCATTTGCCCGCCAGGCAGGCAGCTCAAAGTCCAGCAGACGATACGCATGTCTCGATATAAAGTCAACATCGTCATCAACAGCCTTACGTATAGTTATCATACAAATGGATATTTCCAAAATTAGCCTTGCTTCGTACCTCAGCATAACAAAAAGGACAGTTGATTCAACTCATCACTATTGATGCTCTTGTTAAAAAGAGCAGCTCAACCATAAAAAACGACCGGGGAGTCTCACAACAATCAGGAGGTGCCAAAAAAAATGCCACCCTACTACGGGCGGCAAAAAGTTTCATCAGAATACATAGACCTAATCAGAAAATCTATAGATGGTTTTTCATAATTCTTATTCAACGGCAAACAAATCTAAGAGGTTATTCAATCCGGT
>Ga0207648_10007254_pt1 | contig 10929 bp, 9 predicted proteins | sample KBSMisM32_FD_184310 | JGI IMG/M metagenome (GOLD analysis project Ga0207648, IMG submission 184310) | Miscanthus rhizosphere microbial communities from Kellogg Biological Station, Michigan, USA - KBS Miscanthus M3-2 (SPAdes) (version 2) | ecosystem: Host-associated > Plants > Roots > Rhizosphere... | reverse complement strand
TTCACTTGCTGATACTACATTTAAAGCCCATGAAGTCCTTAGAAAAGAAAAGGTGATCTCTGCCATGGATTACCGAAATGAAAAGAGTAAGTTGCTGGCTAAGGAAATATCATTACCGCAAATTTCATCTTCCATCATTAGCAATGAAGGCATGCAAAATGAAAAATTAAAAGAAATAACGGAACTGGAAAACCAGATACAGCAACAAAAAGGAATATTCATACAGGCCCTTAATACATTTAAAAGCCACGTGGAAGATTGGAAAAAGAAGTACCTGCTTATTGCGCCCGTTGATGGGACAGTTAGCTTTTCCTCTTTTCTCCAGGAGAACCAGCAATTAAGGATGGGCCAGGTTATTTGCTTTATCAATCCCGGCAATTCAAATTATTATGTAGAAGCACTAATTCCACAATACAATTTTGGAAAGATTAAAACAGGACAGGAAGTCCAGTTGAAATTTCAGGCCTACCCTTACCAGGAATTTGGCAGTGTGAAAGGAAAAATCGAGTTTATCAGCAATATTCCTTCTGATAGTGGTTACCTTGCAAAACTGGCCTTACCCCGAGGATTAGTTACGAATTACCAAAAGTCAATCCAATACCGTACGGGATTGTCTTTGCAGGCTGATATTATTACGGATAAAAGACGCTTATTAGAAAGATTCTTTAGCAACTTTAGAAGTAAACTGAACTGATTGATCTTTAACAGAGAAAAGATAGTTCTCCAAGGCCTGATATTGGATATCAGGAAATTTGATGGGCCTTCCAGTGCTACCTTATTCTTAAGACATATTAACCTGATGTAACCATAAAAATTAAAGTACAGTAAAACCCGTTTTATTAAACGGGATATCCTGACCCAAAATTACAAATTCCCCTGCGCGCTTTTTTTTAAAGCGTTCAGGGGATTTTTTATTAATTGGTTCATCTTAACGTTTTATAAATACCGGAATTGCTTTTGAAAATCAAATACCCTATTAAAAGCAGCATTGTTGCCAACCTTTTTCTTTTTCTGGTTTTACTGTCTTTTGTTTCACACTCGCAGGATAAAAACTCAGTTCCTTTTAAAATCATCGCCTTTTACACTGCTAAAAATGATCTTGCGCATATTGATTTCGTAAAGGAAGCGCATCAATGGTTCAGGCAACAGGGTGAGAAATATAATTTTCAATATGATTCTACCAGTAACTGGAGCAACCTGAATCTGTCTTTTCTCTCTCAATATATGGTAGTGCTATTCCTTGATACCCGGCCGGAAGATCCTGCACAAAGAGCCGCCTTTCAGCAATACATGGAAAATGGCGGAGGATGGGTCGGAATAAATAGAGTTCCCTATCTTAGCTATATATACATTGTCATATGAAAAAATACCTGGTTCTTTTCACCGTCATCGTATTTACCACTTCGTTTTCCAAAAAACCAATCACATGGGTAGCAATTGGCGATTCCATTACCTATTTAAATGACCATGCCAATGAAACTGGTAACCGCGTGAAGAAAGGATACATGACACGGGTAACCGAAAAATTATCCAATGTTCATTACATTAACCAGGGCCACAATGGCTGGACCAGTGTACGTATTGCTACAGAAATTGAAAACCTGGGAATCGTAAAGGCAGATGTTTACTCTATTTTTCTTGGCACCAACGATTGGTGGGGCGGGAAAGCAATCGGCACATTAAATGACTATATTAATAACACAGGTACCGGTACTATTTACGGTTCATTCAGGATCATCATCAATAAACTTCGTTCTCTAAACAGTGAAGCAAAGATCATCCTTATCACGCCACTGCAGCGGTCTGATTTTGTTTACATCAACGGTTTCAAGAATAATGCATTCGGATCTTATAAAGAAAAAAATAATCAATCCTTATCACAGGTAGCCGATGCGATTGGCCAGATCTCCAGTCATGAACATTTGCCTCTTATTGATCTATATAACAAGAGTGGGATCACATTGAAGAATATGGTGAAGTTTAAACACCTTAAAGACCCCAAAACCGGGCAATATAAAAATTACAAATACCCCGATTATATCGATATCCCTTTCAACCCCGAAACAGACGAATATCCTTATCCTGTTGAGTCTATCGATATGACCTATGATGGCCTGCATCCTTCTGATAAAGGGAATAAGGTAATTGCGAAAATGGTTGTAAAGGCAATGAAGTAGTTGAAGTTTCCAGCTTTTATTTCTCGGAAGTAATCGGATGCTCCTTAGGCATGAATTTCTTACTCTGCTCAATGGCATCCATTATCTGGGACAGTATCTCTTCAGTGGAAGCATCATAATTTATTTCAAGCGGAGGTTTAAACCTGACTGTTAAACGCGTTCCTTTCTTTCTCAGCTTTAAACCTTTTTTACTGAATGCTCTCCAGAAGCCGCCGATTACCACCGGGATCACAATCGGTTTGTTTTGTTTGATGATCAGGGCGGTGCCTTTACGGCCTGGCGCAAACGGAGTGGTGGTTCCCTGCGGAAATGTAATGATCCAGTTCTCGCTTAGTGCACGAGTTATCTTGCGCGTGTCAGATACATCCAGTCCCTTTCGTTGCTCTTTGGCATCCTTGTTCCAGGTACGTTTCACAGTAATGGCACCTGCCAGAGCAAAAAGCCGGCTCATCCAGTTGCCCTTCATGGTTGCCTCAGCGGCTACATAGTTTACCCTGGTAAAAGGATTCAGTAAATAATAAGGAAATCCAAGCCGGTTCATCTTTCCCCATTTCATGGCGCAGAAAATATGAAGGAAGGTGATCACATCCGCAAAATAGGTCTGGTGATTGCTTACGAACAACACGTTCTGCCTGGGCAATTCTTTCAAATGCTCCATTCCTGAGATCTTGAGCTTATTGATAATGACAAGCCCGGGCCATGAGAAGGAACCCACTATAGCATAGACTAATTTTCTAACCAGCTTTACATTCTTCAATCGATCCATCCAGGAGCTCATGGAATGTGTTTAAATGCAAGGTAACAAGAATTTGGCCAGAGGATCACAGGGACGTAAAAGTCCTATTATGTAGAAATGTCTGAGCACTACCAAATAAAAAAGGCTGCCCCGCGGAAAGCGGGACAGCCTTATACTTACTTCAAATTTAATTAACCTTCTGATTTAGTCTCTTCACCACCAGCGCCGCCTTCCAGTTTCTTTTTCAGGTCAGCAAGCACGCCAAGGTCACCCAGCGTTGCTTTTTCAACCTTGTTCTGGATATTCTTAACGGCTTTCTTGGTCTTCTCAGCTTCTGCACGAGCCTCTTTCTTCTGGCTTTCTTTTTCCTCAATTTGTCCCTGTTCCCAGATTCGTGTGTGAGAGAGAACAATACGTTTTTCATTGCGATCGAATTCGATCACCATGAACTTATTGGTCTCATCAGCACCAATGCTCTTGCCATCTTCCTTTCCAAGGTGGCGGTTAGGCGCAAACCCTTCCAGGCCGTAAGGCAATTGAACAATAGCACCTTTGTCATCACGACGGATAACAGTTCCTTCATGCACACTTCCAATAGCGAAGGTATCCTGCAGTGTATTCCATGGATCTTCTTCCAGCTGTTTGTGGCCCAACTGCAATTTGCGGTTGTCCTTATCAATTCCCATGATCACTACATCAATGTTACTACCAACCTTGGTGTATTCACTTGGGTGATTGAAGCGTTTCAGCCAGCTCAAGTCGCTGATATGGATCATACCACCAATACCAGGAGCCAGTTCTACAAACACACCGTAATTGGTGATGTTCTTAACAAGGCCTGTATGGCGACTACCTTCTGCAAATTTGGTTTCGATATCATTCCATGGATCAGGAGAAAGTTGCTTGATAGACAGGCTCATCTTTCTATTGTCCTTATCCAGTGTAACGATCTTGGCTTCATGTTCATCACCGAGTTTGAAGAACTCTTTGGCATTGATCGGGGTATTAGCCCAGGTGATCTCACTTACGTGAACCAGACCTTCAACACCAGGCATGATCTCAAGGAAAGCACCGTAGTCTTCAATATTCACTACTTTACCTTTCACGATATTGCCTTCAGAGATATTTGCTGTGAGAACATCCCATGGGTGCGGAGTCAGTTGTTTCAGACCAAGGCTGATACGTTTCTTCTCATCATCGAAGTCAAGTACCACCACACGGATCTTCTGATCCATCTTCAACACTTCACTCGGGTGAGAGATACGTCCCCATGAAATATCAGTGATATACAACAAACCGTCGAGACCACCGAGGTCCATAAATGCACCGAAGTCTGTAATGTTCTTAACAGTACCTTCAAGCACCTGGCCTTTCTCCAGTTTGCTGATAATTTCTGCACGTTGTGCTTCGATATCGCTTTCGATAAGCGCTTTGTGAGATACAACAGCATTCTTGATAGCCTCGTTGATCTTAACTACCTTGAATTCCATTGTTTTTCCAACAAACTGATCGTAATCAGTTACAGGCTTAACATCGATCTGTGATCCGGGAAGGAAGGTTTCCATTCCGAATACATCCACGATCAATCCACCCTTTGTTTTGCTGGTAATAGTTCCGGTGATCACTTCGCCGGTCTTGTGCACTTCTACGATCTTCTCCCATGCACGGGTAATACGAGCCTGTCTGCGGCTCAGGTTCAGGTGACCATCTCTGTCCTCTTTTTCCACGATCATCACTTCCACGCTGTCACCAATGCTCAGGTTTTGCAGATCACGGAACTCATTCAGAGAGATCAAACCATCACTCTTAAAACCAATGTTCAATACAACATCAGTTTTAGTGAGGCCAACCACAGTTCCTTTGATCAACTCGCCATCATTCAATTGAATAAAAGTGTTTTCATACACTTTGTCGTACTTCTCTTTTTCGTCTTTGTTGTAAGAAGTAACATTTCTCTTGTCTACGCTCCAGTCGAAATCATCGTGTGCAGTTTGCACAACTTCCACAGGTGCAGTTTTTGTCGCTGTAGAAGCTTCAGCGGTAGTAGCCGCGGAACCATTCTCCTGTGCATCAGCGTTTAAGTGTTTTTTAATTAAATTCTGAAACATGATTAAATCCCGACGGTTTTTAATCGGGGGAGCAAAGATACGTGTTTTATAGGTGATTCTGAAGGATTTATGAGGGTTGACCCGGATATTTGACCCCTGATAAATAAATGATTATTAAACATTTACAGGGTTTGCCTTCAAGGCCTTAAATTCACGGCAAAAATACCATTTGCTCTACAGGCTTCTCAAAATTCTTATTCGGCCCGCCATGTATATCTTTTGCCGTCGTGTAGTCATATCCAAACCGGAAATGCTGGCGGAAAAAGGGCCATTGCTGCTTGCCTGTAATCATCCCAACTCCTTCCTGGATGCCATTATCCTGGATATGCTTTTTGAACAACCCATCTGGTCACTCACCCGTGGCGACGTTTTTAAAAAACCGATCTACGCCCGCATTCTCGCTTCCCTGAAAATGCTACCGGTTTACCGCACAAGTGAAGGCGCTGAAAATCTCTCTATTAATTACCAGACATTCAATATCTGTAAACGCATCTTTAAAGAAAACGGCATTGTGATCATGTTCAGTGAAGGCAAATCAATTAATGAATGGCACTTGAGAAAATTAAAGAAGGGTACTGCCCGTCTTGCCATTCAATCATGGAAGGAAGGTATTCCACTGAGAGTGTTACCCATTGGCATTAACTACAGTTCCTTCGGAAGATTCGGTAAAAATGTTTACCTGAATTTCGGAGAAATGATCAGTGCAGATCTCATCAATTTCAATGAATCTGATGGTCTGCAGCATCAGACATTCAACAAGAGACTTAACGATGTACTGCATGAACTCGTCTTTGAAATTCCCAAAGGAAACAGGCAATTGCAGAAAGAAAAACTGAAAGTTTCAATTTCATGGCCAAGGAAAATATTGCTGGCAATTCCTGCTATTCCAGGGTACCTCCTTCACCTTCCATTGTATATGCCTGTTCAATCCTACACTAAAAAAAGAACCTGGCATAATGATCATTTTGATTCTGTAATGGTAGCAGTCTTGTTCATTATATATCCATTATATCTCATCTTGCTTATTACACTTACGTTTCTATTCACTAAAAGCTGGTGGGCGCTATCTTTATTCCTGGTATTACCATTCTGCGCATGGGCATATGTACAACTCAAGCCGCAACTGGATAAATAATTCCTGAGATTCCCCCTCCCTCCTGCTATATTTGCATGATTCCCTGACCCAACGACTTGATACCTATGCTCAACCGTTTCCTGCGGGTATTGCTATGTAAACACTATTTATCTTTAAGCTGGTTGCTGATACCAGCGGTCTGCCTGTCACAATCATCATCTGATTCTTCCTTACCAACTAAATCCGGTTTTTGGAATAACGCGTCGATCGGCTCACGATTTTATTATGGATCCTATCTCACAACCAAGGCCAAGGCTGAATATATCAGGGATTCATATGCTTCCTATGGGGAGCTCTATTTGCAATTCCAGACTAAAGGGCATAACGACTGGGAGAAATTACATCGTTATCCGCAATGGGGGATTGGACTTATGTATGGTAATACCGGCAGTCGCCAGTACATGGGTCGCATGACCGCATTGTATGCTTATCTAAACCTGCCAGTTATCCGGCGAAGAATTTACAATGCTAATTTTCTGGTGGGAACGGGTCCGGGCCTTATTTCCAAACCATTTGATATTAATTCAAACCCAAAGAATACTTTAATTGGTACAAAGCTGAACGCATTTATTAATCTGGGATTTCAAAACGAGTTCCGGCTTTCAAAGAATGTTTATTTAAACGCAGGATTGAACTTTTTACACCTCAGCAACGGGGGCACTACCCTTCCCAATCTCGGCATTAATACTCCCTGCCTTACAGCAGGAATAAAGTATGCATTTAGCAAACCTGATACGAGTGATATAGTATCGACGGTTCACTACTATAAAAGATTAACATTTAAAGTATTTACATCAGTCAGTCTCAAGCAGGCTCCCTGGATAGGAGGAAATCACTATCTCATTAATGTACTTCAACCCGAGGTAACTTATCGATTAAAACCAAAGTATTCCTATGGAATCGGAATGATGTTTACGTATAATCGCTCTCTCGACTTCTTTCCTTTAGAAAACCCTTCCTATGAAAAGAGAGGGCAGAAAAAGTTGCAGATCGGAACTTATGCGGCCTATGAACACTTCTTTGGAAGATTAAGCGTTCCACTGCAACTGGGGGTTTATGTTTATAACAAAGCCAAATCACCGTTGCTATTTCAGCAATTTGGATTACGGTACAGACTTCAGGACAAATACAGTAGCGTCCTCAATAATTTAAGCGCCGAACTCTTATTAAAAAGCCATATGGGTCAGGCAGATTTTATTCATATTGGTTTAGGATATACTTTTTAATGCATGAAGAACAGGATTTTGATATTATTCAGTTGTGTATCGGCGATAATTCTTTCTGCCTGCAAAAAACCGGGCTGTCTTGGAAGTGCCGGCTCAGTAATCACCGTTACCCGCAATTTGTCTGCCTTTAACAAACTGGTTCTTGACAGCAAGATCAATTTGGTACTCACACAGAGCACAATGAACAAAATTGAAATTACTGCTCCTAAGAACATTGAGCCAAATATTACTTCCATTGTTAAGGGAGATTCGCTATCTATTAAAAATGAAGGCGACTGTGGTTGGATGCGTAACCCCGATGAAACAGTAACTGTCCATTTATATTTCACTACTCTCAGGGATATCAATTACAAAGGCAGCGGAAACATTACCAATACTGATACCCTGAGGTTGGAACATCTCCAGGTTGAATCATTCACCGGGGCAGGTAATATTGAATTAACTGTTGCTAATGTATACACAGGCATTTATATCATGCTGGAGAGCGCCGGTGTTAAAATGCATGGGAAAAGTGACGTCTGTTTTACCTATACCAATGCACGTGGACTGGCAGATATGCGGGATTTCATAGTAAAGAAAATGGTGATTGAGTATGGGGGATTGGCAGATACGTATGTGCACGTCACCGAAGACCTGAACGCGATACTCTATTACAAAGGAAATATCTATTACAAAGGTAATCCCGTCATCAGCCAGAATATATCTTACAGCTCCGGCAAACTGATCAATGTTCCGTAATTGCTTTCGCGGCCAAAAAACCGCTGGTCCACGCATGTTGGAAATTAAACCCTCCGGTAATTCCATCAACATCCATGATTTCACCTGCAAAGAATAATCCCGGCACTTTTTTACTCATCATTGTATTGGGGTCAATCTCATTCAATTTAACTCCTCCCGCCGTTACAAACTCTTCTTTAAAAGTTGTTTTTCCTTTTATTTCAAGCTCCAGGCTACAAGCATTCCTGACCAGTTTATTTTGAACGGCTGAAGGAAGATCTGCCCAACGCATACCCGGTTTAACCCCTGAATATTCCAAAAGGAATTCCCATAATCTTTGTGGCAGTCCAAAAGCATTCTTATTCTCCAGTAACTGGCTGGCCTTTTCAAAACGCAGAGCCTTCAACTGTTCAGCAAACTGTTGCTCATTGTATTCGGGCAACCAGTTGACCGTGATCCTGAAATTCCACTGAATAGCTGCGAGGTCTCTCGCTCCCCAGGCGCTCAATCTCAATACCACGGGGCCACTCAATCCCCAGTGGGTGATCAACAAGGGCCCTCTCTCTTCCAGTTTGGTCCCAACAATTTTCACCCTTGCCATATCAACTGCCACTCCCATCAGTTTGGTGATGGGATGGCCTGGCATATTGAAAGTAAACAAAGACGGCACTGGCTCTTCAATTGTATGTCCCAGGGCTGTGATCCAGTTAAATTGAGACAATTTGGGAAAACCTCCACAGGCAATGCATACATAATCGGCTTTAATTGCAGAGCCATCCGCAAAATGAACAGCAAAGCCATCCGGATTATCATTAGCTATCCTTTCCACCTCCTTCTTTAATTCAATCCTGACGGCATACTTATCAGCTTCTCTCAATAAACAGTCAATGATAGTTTGCGAAGAATCTGTTACAGGAAACATCCTGCCATCTTTTTCGGTTTTCAGATTTATTCCTCTTTCTTCAAACCATTTAATAGTATCCGTGGTAAAGAATTGATGGAAACTCTTCTTCACAAAATTAACGCCACGCGGATACCGTTTACTCATATCCACGATATCAAAACAGGCATGTGTAACATTGCAGCGGCCACCACCGCTAACTTTTACCTTGGACAATAATTTGTTTGATTTCTCTACCAGGATAACCTGCATTCCCGGATTCAGCCTTCCCGCATTTACTGCGCAAAAGAATCCTGCAGCACCACCACCTATCACAATTAGTTTCTTATTGGGGTCTTTACTCATGGCATTATCATCACGGAAGAAAGGAGTTCTATACCATCCCAAAAATTCTGCAATCGCAGGTTTTCATTTTCTGCGTGCTGATTATTATCGTGATTGGCAATCGGCAATATTATAATACGGGCATTGAGTTTCTTTTCAAGATGCACCAAAGGAAGACTTCCTCCCATGGTGGGCACCAGTAATACTTCTTCTTTGGTAGCGCTTCTAACTGCATTGACCACTACCTTTGCAAAATTATTATCCATTGGGGTACGCATCGCATCATAGCTCGGGCGGCGCACTACTTTGGCGATCTTATCATATTTCAGACGCTCTTCTGAAGTAGGGTCTTTTTCTGTTACGTAATATCCCTGTCGTTGAACATGATCTATTACCTTCTGCTGTTGACGGAATGATTCATTGCCGGGAACCAGTCGCATATCAATACTTGCCGTTGCACTAACCGGGATCACATTGCTGGCTTTATCTCCAATATTCGCGCTTTGCATTCCTCTTATATTCAGTGAGGGCAACATAATGGACTCATAAAGATTCTTTCCTTTCATTTCCGGTTCGCGAATGCCCAATTCCTTTTTCATCTGATCATCTACCGGGGGAAGTGCGGCAATGGCTTTCTTTTCAACTTCCGTGATCGGCTTCATATCGTCATAAAATCCTTTTATCGTCACTTTACCATTATCATCTTTCATGGATGCAAGAAGCTTCGCCAGGCGCATGGCAGGATTAGGTGCCCAGTTACCATAATGCCCGCTATGCAAGGGTCGTGAAGAGCCATAAACAGTAATATCTATTCCGGCATCGCCTCTTACTCCAAATACGATCTGTTTTTTCCCTGTCTGGTGAATCGGGCCATCACAGATGATCCAAAGATCGGATTGCAAAAGCTGTTTATATTTATCAAGGATACTCACGAGGTGTTCTGAACCATGTTCCTCTTCTCCTTCAAAGAAGAACTTGATATTACAGGTGAGTTTGATCCTGGAATTTTTAATTGCCTGGTATGCGTTATAGATAGCCATCACACCGGCCTTATCATCCGAAGACCCTCTGGCATAGATCCTCCAGTTGGGATCGATTGGAGTTTGTGAACGTGGGACTTCTGTTGCACCCTGATCTATTCTTCCGGTAAATATTTTAGGAACAAAGGGTGATAGCCCCTTCGCCCACTGGGCAGGATCTACCGGCTGGCCATCATAATGTGCATAGAATACAATAGTGCGTGTTGCACCCGGAGTTATTACTTCGCCATAAACCACGGGAGGTGAAGGTTCATCTGCCTGCAGCAATTGAACATTGCTAATTCCGCCCTGCATCATCATTTGCGAAAGGAGATTCGCATTCTCGCGAAGACCAATCGTATCCGTGGCAGTATTGGGAACTGATAGTAAATTCAGGAGATCATTGAGAATTTGTTGTTCTTCTTTGATCCGGTATTCCCTGATCTTTAAAATTTCCGGGGATTGAGATTGAGCGATGTGAAAGAATAGCAGTATAGTAATTAGCAGGAGTATTCTATTCATCGCCATATAGAGATTTAGAATTGGCTTATTTCACCTGGTCTGCAAGGGTAAACAGGTTCTGATT
>Ga0207648_10007253_pt1 | contig 10930 bp, 10 predicted proteins | sample KBSMisM32_FD_184310 | JGI IMG/M metagenome (GOLD analysis project Ga0207648, IMG submission 184310) | Miscanthus rhizosphere microbial communities from Kellogg Biological Station, Michigan, USA - KBS Miscanthus M3-2 (SPAdes) (version 2) | ecosystem: Host-associated > Plants > Roots >... | reverse complement strand
CCGCGAATCCCAAACTAAAAACCAGCGAGTATCCGGGGATTCTAGAGTAGAATGGGAGCTGTCCTCGCCGTCGTAAGCCAGAAGGGAGGAGTCGGCAAAACCACCACCGCAGTCAATCTCGCCGCAGCGTTCGCGCGACGCGGGATGAAGACGCTGCTGATCGATGTCGATCCGCAGGGCTCGGTGCGCTACGGCTCAGGCCTCGCTCGCGGACACGATACCGCGGGATTTGCCGACTATCTGAACGGAGACCGAAGTCTCCGCGAGATCATTCTTCCCACGGCCCTGCCGTGGCTGAGAGTCATTCTCGCCGGATCAGTTGCCGATTCGGCGGACCACTCCGGATACGCGGGCATGGTACGGGAGACCAACGTTCTCCAGGAGCTGCTGCACATGGCAGAGCAGCGCTGTCAGGTCGTGGTCGTCGACACACCGCCGGGCCTGGGGAGCATCACCAGAAAAGTGCTGGGCGCTTCCGAACACGTCATCGTACCGCTGCAGTGCGAACCTCTGGCGCTGCAAACGACGCCGCAGATTCTGCGCATGATCCAGGACATTGTGAACGTCAACGACAGGCTGACGCTCGACGGCATACTGCTGACTATGTACGAGCAGAACAATCCGGCCAGTGACCGGGTAGTGGATTATGTGAAGCGACACCTACCTGCCAACATCGTCTTCGATGTCGTCGTTCCCCGCACCGTCGCCACCGCCGACGCCTTCGCCGCCGGACAGCCGGTGGTAGTACGCACTCCAGCCGACGCCGCCGCGCAGGCATACGTCAACCTCGCGACGATATTGGCCGATCGGCTGGTATGAGAAGTCGCGCTGAAATGTTCGTGCAGCTGCACCGCTCGCACCGCGCGCGAGGCCTCGCCGTCGTACTCGCGTTCGGCGCTGCGATTCTCGTCGCCGCTGCAACAGCATGCCACGATCTGAGCGGATCGTCTGCTTCGATTCTCTCGATCCGATTCGATTCACTGCCAAATACGTCGGTCGTTGTCGGGGACACGCTGCGCGATACGACAGGCGCGATCGCACTGCCAGTGGTCCACGCCTTCAACTTCGAGGGCGTAGAGATCCCTCCGCCCGAAGTCCATTTTCTGTCTCCCGATACCGGCGTCACTGTGGACAGCGCGACTGGGGTCATCGTCGGGGACAGCCTGCGCTCCACGCCGGCACGAATCGTCGCGACGGTAGAGGGCCTCCAGGCAATTCAGCGGCTGGATGTCACGCTTCGCCCGGATCTGATAACCGGTCAGAACGTGCTGGACAGCGTTCTTTATTCGATCACCGACACGACGCTCAACGTGTCTCCGGCTGTGACAGTCAAGCTCACCCACGGAACAGCACCAAACGACAGCGCCGTCAAATCGTACATCGTGAGCTTTCAGATTGTGTCGCAGCCGGATCCCCCGCCGGGAGGGCCGCCACTCGGCGAGCTGGTAAACGACGGCGGCAAGGCGTCAATCATTGACACGACCGATGCTTCAGGGATAGCGGGAAGAAAGATCCGGCTGCACCTTGGTGGCCTCACCTCTGGCACGCAGGTCGATTCGATCATCGTCAACGCAACGGCCAAATTCCGCGGAATTCCTGTGACCGGAAGCCCGGTCCGGCTAGTCGTGAAGTTGAAGCCGCGCAGCTAAAGCCCTCGGAGGAAACTGATGGTGCAAAGTGAAGGTAGAGGTGGACCGCGGCCCGCTCCGGGCACGTTAAATCAACTCTTCTTCGATGCCGTAGCGAAGTTCAACCGCCCCGATGCGTTGCAGGTCAAGGTGGGCGGATCGTACAAACCGATCTCCCACTCGGAAGTCGCCGATCGCGTGAGACACGCCGCGCGCGGCCTTTCATCGCTGGGCGTTCGCCGCGGCGATCGTGTCGCGATTCTATCGGAGAATCGACCGGAATGGGCGATCGCCGACTTCGCGTGCCTCACCGGCGGCATGACCGACGTGCCGATCTATCCCACGATTCCATCGGACCAGATCGCCTACATCCTCAAGGACTCAGGCGCCGTCGCAATTTTCGTATCCAACAAGGAACAGGCGGAAAAGATTCGCCAGATCCGCGACAGCGTTCCCACACTCAAGAGCATAATCGGCTTCGACGAGATTCCCGGACTCACCAACATGTCGATCGCCGAGCTCGAGAAGCGCGGCGCGCAGGGCGAGAGCAAGGGTTCCATCGCCTCTTATCGCGAGGACGCGCTCCTCACCAAGCCTGACGACATCGCGACCATCATCTACACATCCGGAACGACGGGTGAGCCGAAGGGCGTGATGCTCACTCACGACAACATCTACTCGAACGTGGCCGCTTCGCGGACCAAGATTCCATTCGAGGGCGACGACACCGCACTCAGCTTTCTCCCGCTCTCGCACATCTTCGAGCGCATGGGTGGCCACTATCTCATGTTCGCCACCGGCACCTCGATCGCGTACGCGGAGTCAATCGACACCGTCCCGGTGAACCTGGCGGAGGTGAAGCCAACGATCGTGCTTTCGGTGCCGCGGCTTTACGAAAAGATGTATGCGCGGATCCTCGAGACCGCGCTCACCGGCGGTTTTCTCAAGAAGAAGATCTTCTTCTGGGCCCGCGGCGTCGCCGAGCGCTGGGCTAACGAGAAGCTCGCGGGGAGAGAGCCGACCGGTCTGCTGGCAAAGCAGTACGGCATCGCCCAGAAGCTCGTGTTCTCCAAGCTCAAAGCGAGGACGGGTGGACGGCTTCGCTATTTCGTCTCCGGCGGCGCGCCACTCTCGCCCGAGATCAACAAGTTCTTCTACGCGGCTGGTCTGGTGATTCTCGAGGGTTACGGCCTCACCGAGACTTCACCCGTGATCGCTGTGAACACTCCCGACAATTTCCGCATTGGCACGGTCGGCAAGCCGATTGATGGAGTGGAGGTGAAGATCGCGTCCGACGGCGAGATCCTCACGCGCGGCCCCCACGTGATGAAGGGCTACTTCAACAAGCCGGAGGCGACCCGCGAAGCAATCGAGCCGGATGGCTGGTTCCACACCGGGGACATTGGCGAGCTCCGCGACGGGTTCCTGGCGATTACCGATCGCAAGAAGGACATCATCGTCACCGCCGGCGGCAAGAACATCGCCCCGCAGCCCCTCGAGAACAAAGTCAAAACCAACAAGTACGTCGCCCAGGCGGTGATGCTCGGCGACAAGCGCAAATTCCCATCGATGCTGATCGTGCCGAACTTCGACCAGCTGGAGAAGTGGGCGATGCGTCACAACATCATCTGGACGGATCGCGCTCAGCTGCTGCGGATGCCAACGATTCAGGCGAAGATCGAAAAAGAGGTCAACAAGGAGCTCGAGGGAGCGGCGCACTTCGAGATCCCGAAGAAGATCGGCTTGCTGGAGCACGATTTTTCGATCGAGAGCGGCGAGCTGACACCGACGCAAAAGGTTAAGCGGCGCACGATCGACAAGAACTACAAGCAGCTGATCGACTCGCTCTACGAAGAAGCGGAGAAGATAGGCGTCACCGACCAGCACGCCATCGCCTGACGCGGCGGTTTGTTACTGAGCCGGGCCAGTCCGCGCGTAGCGCGCGTTGTACCACCAGATGGCTTTGCTCAGTGCGCCGTCAGCGGCAAACTGGAATGGCACACTTACGCCGAGTCCCCCGACGCCTATCCCGAGCAGCACCCCGTTTGCGTGGCTCTTGGAAGCCGACGTCGCCGCCCCTACAGCGCCAACCAGAAGCGCAAGCAACCCGACATCGGTAAATACTGCTCCGATGCGACGAAGTTGAACGGCGCGTTGGGCAGCTACCGCAACCGAATCAGCTCCGGCGTATTTGCCGTCGTTGGCCCCGAGCGCGGCACCGATGTCGTGCGGGAAAAAAAAGTTCAGATTGTCCACAGTCTCGCCGGAAATGCCGCGCACGATTGCCAGGCCGTTCCATCTCGGTGCGATGGTCAGCGCGCAGGTCTGATAGTCACAGGCGCTGCCGCCGACCGGAGCACTCTGGGCATTGCCGACGCGCGCAGCCGTCAGCGTGGCTGCGACGACCGTGGCCAGAAAGATCTTCATCAGCGGCTCTTCATGTTCGCAGATCCGCCGCACCGCGTCGACGTACAGGAACCAATGAATAGGCGATTAGTTCGACCCCGCCTTGTAGACGCGGACGTAATCAACCAGCATCGTCGCCGGGAAGATTGCGTCCGAATTGGGATCGCCATCGAAGTGGCCGCCAACAGCGAGATTGAGAATCAAAAAGTAAGGCTGATTTAGAATCGGTCGGCCGTAATGACTCATTTCGTCGCTCGAAACCGCGAAGTGGGCAACGTTGTCAACGTAGAATCTGACCGAGCCCACGTCCCATTCGACTGTGTAGATGTGGAAATCGTCGGTGAGGTTGGCGTTAGTCTGAACCTGGCGATGCTGGAACGGCGTGTTACCGGAATAACCGGGTCCGTGAACCGCGGAGCTCGAGATCGTCGGCTCGCTTCCTTTGTTCTCCATTATGTCCAGCTCGCCGCAGCCTGGCCACGGAATCGCGGGAAAGTCAGCGCCGAGCATCCAGAAGGCCGGCCATAGGCCCTGGCCCGCTGGAAGCTTGATCCTCGCCTCGACGCGACCGGGCTGGGCGAGCAGCTTGCCGCGCGTGTGGATCTTTCCCGACCGATAGCGACAGGCGCCGTAGTAGCAAGTCGTGCCGGCGGGCGCGATGCGCGCCGTAATCGCCAGCTGACCCTGGCCATTGATCGCGACGTTGTCGGTTGAGGTCGAGTAGTACTCTTTCTCGTTATTTCCCCAACCGCAGTTCCCGCTCTGACAGCCGTCGCCGACGTCATAGTTCCACTTCGTCGCATCAACGGCCGAGCCCGCGGGTCCATCGAATTCGTCGCTCCACACCTGAGTCCAGGTGACCGTGGGCGGAGTCGCCGGCGGCGGAGTCGTCACCGCAGGCGTGCTTCCGCCGCACGCGAGAAGCGCGGTCGACATAGACAAAGCCAAGCCTGCTAAATGATGTTTACGTCCGGTGATTTTCATCCTGGACCGGCTCCAACCCCGGGGATTCGTGATACGTTATTGACGCAACGTTTCCAGCACAAACGCACACAGTCGAACGGGCACTCACATGACAAGGCACGCCAACATACTCGGAACCGTCGGCAACACGCCGGTTGTGAAAATCAACAGGGCAGCGCCGGCCAACGTCAATCTCTACGTCAAGATCGAAGCCTTCAACCCACTTGGCTCGGTGAAAGACCGTCTCGCGCTCGGAATCATCGAAGACGCGGAGAAGAGGGGGCAGCTCAAACCAGGAATGACCGTCTGCGAAGCGACCAGCGGGAATACCGGCATTGGGCTGGCAATGGTTTGCGCGGCGAAAGGATACCCATTGGTTGTGACGATGGCGGAATCATTCAGCATCGAGCGCCGCAGACTGATGCGATTCCTGGGGGCGAAGGTGATACTGACGCCTGCACCCGAAGGTGGCACGGGGATGGTGCGCAGGGCAAACGCGCTCGCAAAAAAGAATGGCTGGTTCCTGACTCGCCAATTCGAAAACGAGGCCAACGCCGATTTCCACTCGAGGACGACAGCGCGCGAGATCATCAATGACTTCAACGGGGAGAGGCTGGATTACTGGGTGACCGGATTCGGCACGGGCGGAACGCTAAAGGGCGTCGGACGTGTTCTGGCCAAGGAGCGGCCCGAGGTGAAGGTAATTCTCTCAGAGCCGGCTGACGCGCCAATGGTGAGCAGCAAGACGCCCCAGGAGCGGAATGAAGACGGATCTCCCGCTGCTCGGCACCCCTCCTGGAAGCCGCATCCAATTCAGGGTTGGAGTCCGGATTTTATTCCAAAACTCACGGGTGACGCGATCGACATGGACCTGGTCGATCAGGTATTGACCATTCCCGCGCCGGTGGCGATGCAGTGCAGCAAACAGCTCGCTCAGAAGGAAGGAATCTTCGTCGGCACATCGGCCGGGGCGACGTTCGCCGCTGCCCTCCAGATCGCCGAGAGCGCTCCGAAGGGAACGACGCTGCTGGCGATGTTGCCCGACACTGGAGAGCGTTACCTCAGCACGCCGCTATTCGCCGACATCATCCCCGAGATGAACGACGAGGAGCAAGCTCTCGCTACGTCGATCTAGGTGAGCGCGAAGCCCGAATCAGGATTTGCGCGGGACTTCGGGGTTCGGCGCGTCGACCTGTTTTTCCCAGGCCTCAATAGCCATGCGAAGCCTGCGAACGACGTCACTGTGTAAAGCGGTGACGTCGTTCACTTCCCCCGGGTCCTTGCGCAGGTCATATAAGTAGAGCTGTTGTCCTTCCCAGAACAACTTCCAGTCACCGGAACGCACAGCGCGCTGGAGAGATGGTCGCGGGCGTCTCCAGAAGAGTTCGCGTGTTACCGTGGATCCGCCGGTCAGCCTTGGCAGCAGATCGATTCCATCGAGCTTGTGAGTCGCTGGAACGACTGTACCAGTGGCGGCGAGGATCGTCGCGGTAACATCCATCGAGATCGCGACCTGTCCCGAGACCTTGTTCTGCGGCAGCACGCCCGGCCAGCGCAGAATCATCGGCACGCGAATGCCCCCTTCCCACAGCGTGTTCTTCCGCGCCTTCAATGGCGCGTTCCGCGACAGCCATTCTCCGCCGTTGTCGTTAGTGAATATGACCAGCGTTTTGTTGGTGAGGCCGCGACGATCGAGCTCGGCCAGAATCTTTCCGATTCCCTGGTCGGCTCTTTCCAGAATCTTTACGTAGTCGGCGCGGGTGGCCGGCTTTTCGTCGTCGGGCCCATCGTAAAGCGACAAATCACTGCTGGCGGGTTTGGCGCGCCGCGAAGAAGCGGGGAGATCCGGTGGCTCGAACGGCCAATGAACAGCGTTGAACGCGACCTCGAGAAAGAATGGCTCGTTGGTGTGACGAGCGACGAAGTCGACTGAGCGGGATGTGATCTCGTCGGTGAGATAGTGCGGATTTTCGACCGGCGTTTTGTTTTCGTAGAGGTCAGGTGCGCCATCACCTCGCCGATGCGTGTAGTAGTCGACGGCACCACTCATGAACCCGAAGAACTCGTCAAAGCCATGGACATTTGGACCGAGTTCGGGCGTGAACCCGAGGTGCCATTTCCCGATGAGTCCGGTCGCGTACCCGTTCTTTTTGAGCAGCGCGGGTAAAGACGCACCGGTGACAGCCAGGCCGCGAGCGGAATCCCCAGCCACCGAGCCAAGCGGCCACTCGATGCCATAGCGCTGCTGGTATTGGCCGGTGATGAAGCCGGCGCGCGTCGGCGAGCAGGTTGAGCCATTGGCGTAAGCGTCGGTGAGGCGGATTCCCTGACGCGCGAGGCGGTCGAGATTCGGAGTGGACGCATCCTTTACTCCGTAGCTTCCGATATCGCCGTATCCCATGTCGTCCATCAGGATCATCACGACGTTCGGGCGTGCAGTCGTGTTCGTCCGCTGCGCGTAAGCCGGCAACGCTGATGCGAGAAAGAGCAGCGCGATGAGTTTTTTCATTAATCCCCGGGCAGAAAGATCAGCTGCCGTTCACTCAACGAAGGAACAGATTGGCCACACGTTGCACCGGCGGCTGCCGGCCGTCGGCGTTGAACAGGAACGCGAAAACCATCCGCTCCTTCGGATATACGATCAGCATTGCAGTTCCGCCAACGGACCCGCCGCTGTGCGAGACCGAGCGACGGCCCGTTGAATCGGTGTTGACCGACCAGCCCATTCCATACCCAGTCGGCTTCCCAGCTGCCGTGCGCTGCGACGTCCACAGACTTTCGATGGTCGATGCCTTCAGGACTTTCTGGTCGAGCATTGCCTGCCCGAAGCGCGCCAGATCCTGCGTTGTAGAGATGAAACCGCCACCCGCCCACTTGTTGCTGTTGTCGACACACGGCGCGTTAACCGTTGCACTCGCGGAGTCGTGACGCGTGTAAAAGTGCGCCCGGTTGCTGATAATCGAATCCGGATACTCGGCGGTGGTGTTTCGCATCCCAATCGGATCGAACACGCGCCGTTGGACGAACTTGAGGAATGGCTCCCCTGCCGCACCCTCGATCACGGCGCTCAGCACGACGAAGCCATAGGTCGAGTAGTTGTATTTCTCGCCGGGTCGGGACAGCAGGGTGTCGTTCGCAAAAATGGCGAGCGGCTCAGTGACGTTGGCGTAGTGCCGGTTACTCAGGAATTCGTCACCGCGATAATGACGGATCCCCGCCAGATGCCCTGCCAGCTCCCGCGCTGTTATCGGCGTCCCCTTGTCCGGGTAACCTGGGACATAGCGCTGAATCGGCGCATCCAGATCGAGCTTGCCGTCCTCGACCAGTGCCGCCATCGCCACCGCGGTAATTGGCTTGGAGACGCTGCCGATGCGGAATTTGGTGAGAGGAGTTACTGCGACCCGGTTCTCGATGTCGGCTATGCCCAATCCCTCGGTCCAGATCTCACGACCGTTGCGCAGCACTGTCACTGAAGCGCCAGGTATTCCCGAGCGTCGCATCCCGGCCAGCAATATCTGTCGCCCGCTGTCGATCGCCGCGCGGTCCGAGAGAACTGCTCGCGCGGGCGCGGCAGCTGGCGCTGCCTGCGACCAGGCGGAGGGTCCGACAAGTACAATCGCCGTCAGGATTTGAAGCAACCTGATGCTCATTCGTGATTTCATGCTCTCGCCTCCGCGAGACTGAAGGGCCACTGTTTGGTTCTCCTCGACCAGATGAGAAATGCCAGCAGTCCGAGCGCGAGCACGCCGAGTCCGAAGAGGATCACTCGCAGCTGGGTCGTGGCAAAAACGAAGACCCAGCCAAGAAATGCGACCAGCGCCGGCAGTGGATAAAGCCACATCCGGTAAGGCCGCTCCATGCTCGGAGCCGCTCTGCGCAACAGGGCCAGACCAACGATTTGCCCCATGAACTGAACCAGGATCCGCGTTACTATCAGCGCGTCGATCACGGTGCCGAGCGAAAAGAAGCCGGCAAAGATCGATAGAATGCCGAGCACGATCACCGACACGTAGGGGAAGTCTTTCGTCGGGTGCAGCCGGCCAAACACGCGGAAGAAATACCCGCTCTGCGCCGCGGCAAACGGAATTCGTGAGTACCCGAGGAGCAGCGCGAACACGGAGCCGAACGCCGTCCACAGCACGAGCAGCGTGAAGATCGTCGCCACCGTGTTGCCGTAGATCTTCTGCATGAAGATCGAGACGATGAAGTTCGCCTCCGGATGCGCATCCGCGGGCACGAACTCACGCCATGGCACCACGCCGATGATCGAGAAATTGATCCCGATGTAGATGAACGCTACCGCGACGGTGCTGATCAGGATCGAGCGCGGGATTACTCGCCCAGGATTCTGGACCTCGTCGCCGATGTAGCAGACGTCGTAGTAGCCGAGGTAGTCGTAGATGCCGATGCGCGAAGCGGCGCCAAGCCCGAGCAGGAACCCGAGCGAAAAGTTGAACGCGTTCGGCGGAAAGTCGAAGGCGATTCGAGGATTGAAGTTGATCGCTCCGGTGACGATGACGGCGAGCACCGTGATCAGCGTTCCGATCCAGAGCGATACCGTGATCTTCGCGATCGAGTGGATCCGGCGGTATAGCAGCGCGATGTTGATCAGGCCAACCACCGTAACGAGGGCGATCACCCACGGCCGCGTCAGCCCACTCCAGAGGAAGCTCGCGTATTGGGCGAAGCCTATGTACCCGGACGCAATCTCGAGCGGGCCGCTCAGAACGAACTGCCAGACGAAGAGGAACGCCATCAGTCGGCCGAACTTCGCTCTGCCGAACGCTTCACGGAGGTACTGAAAGGACCCGCCCGACCCCGGCATCGCCGCGCCCAGCTCGCTCCAGACCATCCCGTCGCATATGACAATCACCAGCGCAACGAGCCATCCCAGCATCGCCTGTGGGCCGCCGAGCGCGGACATCAGCAGCGGGATGGTGATGAAGGGACCAGCGCCCATCATGTTGGTCATGTTGAGCGCGGTAGCGGGGAGCAGGCTGAAGCGGCGGTGAAGCTTTGGCTGGTCCGGCGCGGCAGTCATCGCGCCAGAATATGAGGCCGGTTACCCTCGGGCACTACCTCGAGCGGCTATTTCGTTTCTTGAATGACCCGTCCGTTCACGGGCTGTACCGGCCGCGCATCGTGGGGGTATTTCTGCGCAAAGACCGCGATCTCGCTTCGGGAGATGTGTAACGGAGTCTTGAGGATAAACCACCTGACCCCTTCAGTGCACGGCGGGGTGGTCAACGATCCCGTGAATGTGAAGTACGCGCGCGTGGAAGGCAGCAGATTGCTGACGTCGATCGACACACCCTTCGCGCTTGCCTCCTTACCCCGCTCGGCAGGCAGGTGCTTCCAGAGTTTTTCCATGACACTGTTGGCTGGGCCTTCCGTCAGCAGCACCGCCACCACGGCCAGCTTCCCCTCCGCGTTCTTGTGCACGAGGTGGGCAACCATCGGATAGGATTTGCCGGCAATCATCTCCTCGGCGGGGTGGTGGAAGTGGAACTGCTGCAACTCGTACTTCTGATCGCCGACGGTGATAAAGCTGCCCGGCGCATAGTTCACCTGAATGGTATGGCCGTTGTCGATCAGGCGAAGCGGTGACGGGTGGTAAAAGAATGCGATTCGTGGAAGGTTTTCGGTTTTCGCGCTGCGGATGTCTATCGGCGACTGCTCTTTGCCAACCCCACACGTCTTGTAGGTCTTATCCAGCTCTCCCCAGTGCGCCGGGCCGCTCGCACCCTCGTACTCCCAATGAGCCGCGGTGTGCTGAGCCGCTGCCGGCAGGGAGATCGAAGTCAACGCGATGAAGGCAATCCACGCTTGTCGCATGGGCCTATTGTAGCGGCGAATCGTCATCGACTATAGTGGACTTTCGTCCTAGCAGAGCGGCGAGCCAGTCTGACGCACGTCCGCTTCGCCTTGGCATC
>Ga0207648_10007248_pt1 | contig 10935 bp, 9 predicted proteins | sample KBSMisM32_FD_184310 | JGI IMG/M metagenome (GOLD analysis project Ga0207648, IMG submission 184310) | Miscanthus rhizosphere microbial communities from Kellogg Biological Station, Michigan, USA - KBS Miscanthus M3-2 (SPAdes) (version 2) | ecosystem: Host-associated > Plants > Roots > Rhizosphere... | reverse complement strand
GTGATGTCGGGCGGCGAATTCCAATAGGGGTTGAGCGCAATATAGCGGATGAAGGCGTTCATCATCGGTGTCTGGGCGATCGGATCGGTGCGGCCGGCGACGACTCGCATCGAGTCCACGACCTGGCCGTTTTCATACATGTAAAGCCGGGCCGCGGGCGGGTTGACGATGACGTAGCGGCCGCCACCGGCAGGCAGAGCGCGCGCTCGCTCGAGATTGAGCTGCAGCAGCCTGAGCTCCGCCGGGCTGCGATAGATCCGGCTCGCAATCGCCTGCCGGAGTTTCGCATAGATCGGATTCATCCAGCCAAGCTGCTGGACATAAGCGCTGAGCGATGGAGCCCGCGACGCGGCGGTGAGCAACTCGATCGCAGACGGTGGCGTTGGCTTGAGCTCCTGGTCGACATAGACGACGCCGACGCCTGGGTCGTGCCGGAGGTCGCGGGCGTAGGTGACGAACGCGCTGCTCAGCATGGCCTCCGCGCGCTGGACCGCCGCGGGGTTTCCGCTGCGTGCCTCGGCCGCTGCCCGAGCGAGCCCGCGCACGTCGTAGCGCCGCGGGTTGAGATGATCGGCCTGAGCCGTGGCAAGGAGCTGCACCAGCTGCTCGGCAGCGCCCCCTGAATTCGATCCAAACCACAAGGGTGCACCGCCGCGAGCCCGGTAGAACTCGGCGATCGCGCCGTCGAATGGCACGGCTTTGGCTGTCCGCGCCTCAGCGGGCGCAACAAGCGGAACCGCCGTACCGAGGATGCACAATGCGCTCCCAGTCAGCAGCGCCTTTACGATCAGGGATGAGGATTGCTTTGTCATAGGTGCCTTGAACGAATGAGTTTCGAAAGCGGTAGCAGACCCGGCCCTGACCTTTCGCTGAACCGAACCCACAAGAAAAGAGCGCCGGGGTGAACCGGCGCTCTTCCTGATCAATTGTCCACCGGCTTAGTAGCGGCGGTTGATGCGGACATTATAGACGGCGCCATTGGCCGCGACGTCACAGCGGAACGACAAGTCCGCCTGGTTGGCATAACCATAACCCATCGCGCCATAGGCACCGACGCCATACGGGCCATAGCCGTTGTAGGCATAGCGCCCGCTGCTGGCGAGGCCGCGCACCCGGACCGTCCCGTTATACTGCGGGGCCACTTGGGTCAGCGCGACGACCCGGCCGCTGGTGTTGGTGCCAAGCACGGCGCCGAGAATGCCGCCGATGCTCGTCCGGTTATACAGCCGGTTCTGGACGGCGGCCGAGCACTGCTGCGCGGCGAAATTGGTATTGACCGCATAGGGCTGCGCGTAGCCATAAGTCCGAGCATAGCCGTACGGCTGCGAATAACCGTAATATTGGGCGGTCGCTGGCGCCGCGGCCGCAAGGGCGGCACCGGCCGTCAGCAGTTTGGTGAGAATACGCATGACTCATCCTCCGTCGATGAAAGGTGCAACGTGAAGGATAAAACGCCCCGCGGACCCTTGCAGAGCCGGATTTCATCGCGGTGACTGTTCGAGTCGTCGTACCAAGCTGAACCCGCGCTAAACACAAACGAAGAGCGGCCGCGCGAACCGAAAGCCCGCGCGGCCGCCCCGAAATCGCCTTAGGCGGATTGCTTACTGATATTCCGCGTTCAGGTTGAAGTCGGCGCTGTACACGCCCGCGGCCTGCGTGGCCGTCAGGCCGAAATCGCCGCCGACATAGACGGTGAAGGTGCCAGTCGCACTCGCCGTGCGAGTCAGGCCCGCGGCGTCGACCGACATCGAGTTCACGGTGATCTGGTCGCCAGCCGCGCTCTGCAGCACGTTGCCGACCGGCGGCGTCAGCGTCAGGACGACCGTCTCGAGCGGCGCCGCAAGGCCGTCAAAGCGAGCGGAGGATGAGGTGCTCGGAAGCAGCGTCACGCCACCCGTCGAAGCACGCGCCCCCGCGGCGCTGGCAGCGATCGACACCGTGCCGGGATTCGTACCGTCGGTCGTGACGATGCCGAAGTCGAGGTTGCTCTGGTTGATCAGCGAGTGCTGCTGAAGCACCACGCCACGAGCGGTAGCAGGCGCGTCATCCGACGGAAACGCCTGGGCGAAGGCCGGCGACGCAGCGGCGGCCGAAGCGGCAAGCGCCGCGAGATAGACATGAAAGCGCATCTTGGTTCCCCACTTTGGTAACTAACGAGGCGACCCCAATGCACCCTGACGCCTTCACGGCGATTGAAGGCTTGTGGTTTGCGCAAAATTTACCTTGTTAGGAAGCCATGTCGCGATCCGGCGCGACCCGTGGAGGAACAGCTCAGGCGGCGTTGACGAGGTGAATGTCAGGCACGCGCGCCGTCGCCTCGAGCGCAGCAATACGGTCGTCGTAAAGCCGGGCGAGCTCGCGATGCGCGGCGCGCGCGGCCGTGTTCACTGAAGAGCGGCTCGCGGCCAGCTCTTCGGCCTGGCGGCGCCGGTAGTAAGCGAGGTCCCCGTCCATCATCAGCCTCCCCCGAGGGCCGGCAGAGTGCGGGCGTCCCAAGCGACTCGCACAACCGACTTATCCACATAGCAGTGGACGGCGAATTAACTTTCTAACTTAGGTCAAGCTGTTGATCGTAAAGGCGCCGATAAGGCTGAAGATTCTCGCGGTTTCGAGCGACAAAGCCTCAAAATGCTTCGGCGGGAATCTTCATGAGCGTCTCGGCGCCGGCCTCAATCTTGCGCCGTAGAGCGGTCGAGAGCGGCAGTTCGCGCTCGGCATAGAAGCGCCCCGTGACCAGTTTGTTTTCGTGGAATGCGCGATCAGCGGCGCCCCCGTCCAATGCGCGCTGCGCAGCAGCGGCGATCTTAAGCCACATCCATCCAAGACTGACGAGGCCCATCAGGTCCATGTAGGCATAGGCCCCGGCGCCGGCATTGTCGGGGTCGGCAACGCCGTTCTGGGCGAGCCACATGGTCGCCGACTGAAGGTCCGTGAAGGCCGGCTCTAGTGCCGCGGCAATGCCGCCGGGGTCGCCCGCCGCCTTTGCGTCGGCGATCTCGCGGCCGACCAGCTCGAAAAAGGCGCGAGCGGCGCGGCCGCCGTCCTTGGGCAGCTTGCGGCCGACCAGGTCCATCGCCTGGATGCCGTTGGTGCCCTCGTAGATTTGGGTGATTCGCGCATCACGGACGAACTGCTCCATCCCGTGCTCGCGGATGTAGCCATGTCCGCCAAGCACCTGCTGCGCGTGGACCGCCGCCTGCAGCCCCTTGTCGGTCAAATAGCCCTTGATCACCGGCGTGATCAGCCCGAGCAGGTCGTCGGCCAACTGGCGTTCCGCCTCGTCCTGCGATCGGCGCATCAGGTCGACCTGGAGTGCGCCCCACAGGACGAGCGCGCGGCCGGCTTCGTTCCACGCGCGCGATTCCATCAACATGCGCCGGACGTCCGGGTGGACGATGATCGGGTCGGCCTTGGCCTCGGTGTCGCGCTCGTCCTGGCGGAGCGCCCGGCCCTGCCTCCGATCTTTCGCGTAGGCGGCTGCATTCTGATAGGCGACCTCCCCCTGCGCGAGGCCTTGCAGACCCACGCCGAGCCGAGCCGCGTTCATCATGATGAACATCGCCGCGAGGCCCTTCTCGGGCTCGCCAACCAGCCACCCTTTCGCCCCGTCATAGTTCATGACGCAGGTCGAATTGCCGTGGATGCCCATCTTTTTTTCGAGCGCGCCGCACTGCAGCTTGTTGCGCTCGCCGATGGTGCCGTCGTCATTGACGAGAAACTTCGGCACCACGAACAGGCTGATGCCCTTTACATTGTCGGGCGCTCCGGCGCGCTTCGCCAGCACCAAGTGGATGATATTTTCGGCAAGGTCGTGCTCGCCTGACGAGATGAATATTTTGGTGCCGGTGATCGAATAGCTGCCGTCCGGGTTTTCCTCGGCGCGGGTCTTCAAAAGCCCGAGGTCGGTGCCGCAATGCGGCTCGGTCAGGTTCATTGTGCCGGTCCAGCGGCCGGTGATCATCGTGGGGACATATTTCTGCTTGAGCTCGTCGCTGCCCTTGACCAGCAGCGAGGCGATCGCACCGGCGGTCAGCCCCTGGTACATTTCGAAGCTGTGGTTGGCCGACAGGATATATTCGGTGACCGCCGTGCCGACGACCTGCGGCAGCCCCTGCCCACCATATTCCTCGGGTCCGGTGAGAGTCGGCCACCCTGCCTCAACGAACTGCTGATAGGCCTCCTTGAATCCCGGCGGGGTGACGACCGAGCCGTCGTCGTTGCGCTTGCAGCCGACTTCGTCCCCGATACGGTTCAGGGGCTGAAGGACCTCGGCGGCAAATTTGCCGGCTTCCTCGAGGATCGCCTCGACCAAATCGGGGGTCGCGTTGGCAAATCCGGGGAGGTTTGAGTAGCGGCCGATGTCGAGCACGTCGTTGAGGATGAAAAGGGTGTCGCGCACCGGCGCGGTGTAGGTCGGCATTGCTTACCTCCGTGTCAGTAGGTCCTATGACGAGATGGCAACGCCGACAAGCCGGTCGGTTGACCAAGGGTGCATCCACCGTTCAGCAACAACCGTATATCGGTGGCAAGGAGACTGGAACATGAAGCTGCCGCTGACCGCATTGATCCTCGTCTTGGCGACGTCGAGCGCCTCCGCATCGCCGCGAACCGAAACCGCCGTCCTCGCCGGCGGCTGCTTCTGGGGCATGGAAAGCGTGTTCGAGCACGTCAAAGGCGTGAAGGATGTCGTATCCGGCTATGCCGGCGGCGGTGCCGCTGACGCCAATTACGACGCGGTGAGCTCGGAAGGCACACGCCATGCCGAAGCGGTCAAGATCACTTACGACCCGTCGCAGGTGACCTACGCGCAGCTCCTTCAGATCTATTTCACGGTTGCGCACGATCCGACGCAGGTGAACCGCCAGGGTCCCGACATCGGGACGAGCTACCGCTCCGCGATCTTCCCGCAGTCGTCCGAGCAGGCGCGCTTCGCGAAGGCTTTCATCGCTCGCCTCAACTCGGCGCACATTTACAAGGCGCCGATCGCGACAAGAATCGAAAGCGGCGGCTTCTTCCCCGCGGAATCCTATCACCAGGACTTCGCGCGCAGGCACCCCTATTATCCTTATATCGTCGTCAACGATCGCCCGAAGGTCGTCGCTCTGCACAGGAAATTCCCGGCCTTTTATAAGGCGTAACGCGTCTAAACCGTTAAGATTTCACGTCTTATTCAGCATGGGGGCGACAAGGGATCACCCTCGCCCTATATGGCGGTTTCACGACAGCACTGGCGCGCGGGGACTCGATGCTGACGACCAATCCGTTCGATGACGACAAGCTGCGCGAGGAGTGCGGCGTGTTCGGCATCTGGGGCGCCGACAATGCCGCGAGCTTTGTCGCGCTCGGCCTCCACGCGCTCCAGCACCGCGGCCAGGAAGCGGCCGGGATCACGAGCTTCGACGGCAAGCATTTCCATTCCCACCGGGCGATGGGCCATGTCGCCGGGAATTTCGACCGCGACGACATCATTCGCAGGCTCGCCGGCCGCGCCGCCATCGGCCATGTCCGCTATTCGACCACAGGCGAGACGGCGCTGCGAAACGTCCAGCCGTTGTTCGCCGAGCTCGCGGCGGGCGGCTTTGCGGTCGCGCATAACGGCAACCTTTCGAACGCGATGAAGCTCCGCCGGACGCTCAACCGGCGCGGCTCGATCTTCCAGTCCACGGGGGACACCGAGGTCATCATCCATCTCGTTGCGACTTCGAAGCGCGAGGGGGGCCTTGATCAGCTGACCGACGCGCTGAAGCAAGTCGAAGGCGCCTATTCGCTCGCCGTCCTGACGCCTGAAGGCCTGATCGGCTGCCGCGATCCGCTCGGCGTTCGGCCGCTCGTCATGGGCAAGCTTGGCGAGGCGACCGTGTTCGCCTCCGAGACCGTCGCCCTCGATGTGATCGGAGCAAGCTATTTGCGCGACGTCGAGCCCGGCGAGCTGATCCTCGTCAATGATTCCGGCATCCGGTCCTTCCGCCCGTTCGAGAAGCTCGCCCCGCGTCCCTGCATTTTCGAGCATGTCTATTTCTCGCGGCCGGATTCGATCGCCGAAGGCATGTCGGTCTACGAGGTGCGAAAATTCATCGGCGCGGAGCTCGCTCGTGAGAGCCCAGTCGACGCCGATTACGTCGTTCCAGTGCCCGACAGCGGCGTGCCGGCGGCGATCGGCTACGCCCAGGAAAGTGGCATCCCGTTCGAGCTTGGGATCATCCGCTCGCACTATGTCGGCCGAACCTTCATCCAGCCGAGCCAGGAGGTCCGCCACCTCGGCGTCAAGCTGAAGCACAACGCCAACAGCGCGCTCGTCGACGGCAAGAAGATCGTGCTGATCGACGATTCGATCGTGCGCGGCACGACCTCGGTGAAGCTCGTGCAAATGATGCGCGATGCCGGCGCCCGCGAAGTCCACATGCGGATCGCCTCGCCGCCGACGCGGCACAGCTGCTTCTACGGAGTCGACACCCCCGAACGGGCCAAACTGCTCGCGGCGCAGATGAACGCCGAGCAGATGCGCGATTACATCAACGCCGACAGCCTCGCCTTTATTTCGATCGAGGGCTTGTACCGGGCGCTTGGGCAGGAGCGCGATGCCGCTCAGCCGCAACGCTGCGACGCCTGTTTCACCGGAGCGTATCCGACGACGCTGACGGACCTTGCCGAGAAGGAGGGCGGCGCGCCGCTGTCGTTGGTCGCCAGCCGCTAAGCGGCTAGACGCGGCGCCATGCCTGATTCGAACCAGTTTTCCGGACGCCTGGCGCTGGTCACCGGCGCCAGCCGCGGCATCGGCGCTGCGACCGCAGAAGCCCTCGCCGCGGCCGGCGCGCATGTGATCCTCGTCGCCCGCACCGCCTCGGCGCTGGAGGAGGTCGAGGAGCGCATACACGCCGCCGGCGGATCGGCGACGATCGCGCCGCTCGACCTTACGGACGGTGAGGGCATCGGCAAGCTTGCGGGCGCGGTCGCCGAACGCTGGCAGAAGCTCGAAATCCTCGTGCTCAACGCGGCGATGCTCGGCTCGCTGTCGCCGGTGCAGGATATCGACCCAAAGGAATATTCGCGGCTCCTGAGCCTCAACCTTCTCGCCAACCAGGCCCTGATCGCCGCCTTCGACCCGCTGCTGAGGAAGGCTGAGCGCGCCGACATCGTTGCGCTGACCTCATCGGTAGGAACCGAGCCGCGCGCTTTCTGGGGCGCCTACGGCTCATCCAAGGCGGCGCTCGAAACGTTGCTCGGCTCTTATGCCGACGAGGTCGAATATACCGGCCGGCTGAAGGTCCACATCATCGATCCCGGTGCGACGCGCACGAGGATGCGCGCGCTCGCTTTTCCCGGCGAGGAGCCGGAGAGCGTCAAGCCTCCCGAGGTGGTTGCGCGCGGCATTGTCGAGCGCCTCACCGCTGACGCTCCGACAGGCGAGAAAGTGCGTATCGACGCCTGACCGGCAAACTCCGCGGCGATGTAATATTTCTGTCAACAAGCCGTTGCCCAGCTCTCGGTTAACTCGTATTGAACAGCAGCGGCATGAGGAGGCCGCGTTGCGGCGTGACCCAGGCGCCCGAGTCGAGTTCAGATGCTCCGTCGAGCCGGGTCCGATTGACCTCCGTGAGTTTCGAATTGCTCGGTGCAACGTTGCCCCTGTGCCGAGCACGGGTGAGCCCTGCCAAGCTTTCCAGGCCGGCAGAGCTCACCCGACTTTCTTAGTGGTCAGCGCTTCACCATCGTCACCTGGGCAACGTCGATCGCACCGCCGCGGAAACCGCCCTCGCTATACATGAGGTAATAGCGCCAGAGGTTGTGGAACGGCTCTTCGAAGCCCGTCAGCAGCCCGCGCGCGACCGCCTGGTTGTACCGCTCGCGCCAGCGTTTGAGGGTCTCGGCATAATCAAACCCGAAGCCGAGGCGGTCGTGCCATGAAAGGCCGCGTTCGTCCGCCAGCGCCGCAAATCGCGGCTCGTCGAGCAGCATCCCGCCGGGGAATATGTAGGTTTGGATGAAATCGGCATTCTCGGCGTAGCGCTCGAAGATTCGGTGATCGATGCTGATGAACTGCAGCGCCGCGCGGCCTCCCGGCTTGAGATTACGCGCGATGCTGTCGAGGTAGGCGCCCCACCAGCGGCGTCCCACAGCCTCGACCATCTCGACCGATGCGACCGCATCGAACGGCTCGGCCGTGTCGCGGTAGTCCTGGAGGCGGATCTCGACCCGCTCGGCGAGCCCGGCCTCGGCAATCGCCCGCTCGGCCCAGTCCTTCTGCTCGGTTGAGAGCGTCAGGCCGACGACCGAGGCGCCGCGCTTTGCCGCCTCTATGGCCAGCGTCCCCCAGCCGCAGCCGATGTCGAGCAGCCGCTGGCCGGGCTTGATGTCGAGCCGGTCGAGCAAGGTACGAACTTTGCGCAGCTGCGCCTCCTCGAGGCTGTCCCCGTCAGACGCGAAACGCGCCGAGCTGTAAGTCATCGTCTGGTCGAGCCAAGCCGAATAGAAATCATTGCCAAGGTCGTAGTGGGCGGCGATGTTCTTCCGCGCCTTTCTCGGTGCGTTGTCGCGCAGCCGGTGGGCGACCGCATTGACCCAGCGGAATGCTCCCTTGGCGCGCCCGACCTGGCCGAGCGGCACCGCGTTGACCGAGAAGAGCTCGAACACCGTGACCGGGTCGGGGCTCGACCATTCGCCGAGCGTCCACGCCTTGTACCAGCCGACCGAGCCCGAGGTTGCGAGGCGGACCAGAGCGAGCCAGCTCGACAGCCGGACGACCGCCTTGGGCCCCTTTTCGCGGAACCCAAGCCGCCGTTTGTCGCCGCCGGGCAGAGTCGCCTCGATTCCACCCCTGACGAGACGCACGTCGATCTGGTCGAGGACCTTGGAAATGGCCGGCACGGTGAACCGCGCAACGAGGCCGCCGCCGGTCGCGAAACCGCGGTCCGCGCGAACCAGGTGCTCGCCGCGCGTACTCATGCCGGCGCAGTTATGAATTCGTTGACCGTTTGTCGAGCTAACACCCTTTTCCGGGCGCCGGAACGACACTCTCCCGCGCCAGCCGCGAGCGACGGCCCTCGCCATAACGTGCATCGCCAATTGCAACGCGGACGGAGCAATGCCCGCGTGTCACGTCGGCCTGCGGCATGACCGACCATTTGAGGAACTTCTGGAGGCGCGGGTCGCGCCGGATCGCTTCCCGGACGAGCGGATCCTGCATGTTCGACGGCGCGCACGAGCCGCCGGCATGAAAACCACCGCCGAGCGGGTCGTAGCGGGCGCGGCAATACCGATCGCCGTCGCGCCAAACCAGGTCGCGGCGCCAGGACAGGACCGGCGGCGGCGAAGCGAAGATCGCCTGCGCCTGCGGATCGGCCGAGCGGACCGCCGCATATGCCGCCTGGCTGATCACCAGGTTGGCCGCGATGTAACCCAGCAGAATCGCGATCGCCGCCTGCGGGATGCGCCGCCACTCGCGCCCCCGCTGCTCGCGCCGTTTCGAAATGCCGATCGCGATCGCGAGCAAGAGCCAGACCCAGATGTCGATGATGAACAAGGCGTCCGAATGATACCAGGCGCTCGACAGCGGCGAGAAAAGCTGGACCGAATAAGTAGTGAGCAAATCGAGGAACGGATGCGTTAGCGTTCCGAGAAATGCGAGTGCGACCAGCCACCCGAAACGCATCGGCAAACCGCTCTTGAACTCGCTCCCGCGGTTGAGCTGCCAGCGGTCGAGCAGCCACAGCAGGCCGGCGAGGATCGGCGGCATCACCAGGACGCCTCCGAAAAGGCCATGAGTAAAGCCGCGGTGGATCGCCAGCGGATCCCACGGCGCGTGGCCGAGGAAGACATCGATGTCGGGCATGTTCGCGCCGAGGATCAGAGCAGCGAGACCCTTGCGGGTCTCGGTCTTCAGCCCGGCCTGGCCAAGCGACCAGCCGGCGAGCGAATGGGTGAGGTTGTCCAATCAGAAGCCGCGGATCAAAGCTTGTGCGGCTCCTTTTCGACCATCCAAGTCTGGCCCTTCGCGACCAGCTTCTGGAGGTCGGGCGTCTTGCCCGAGGCGGCGGCCTTGTTCTGCTCGACGACCGCGCTTTCGAAGGTCGGGGCCGGGTCCTCGTAGATCACACCCAGCGCAACCGGGAAGCTGTCAGGCATTTCGATCAGCATCGCGGCGATGCCCTTGTTCTTCGGGTCGTGGACGATGACCGCCGGATCGTCGCCGGCAACGACCTTGAGGCAGAGGCGATCGACGTCGAGCGCCAGGCCCTTCGATCCGCCCCCGAACAGCATCTTCTCGCCCGCCTGCAGCCACAGCTGCTTGTCCCCAGCGGTTTCGCGTCCGGTGAAGGAGCCAAAGACGTCGTCGTTATAGACGATGCAATTCTGGTAGATTTCGACGAAGCTTGCCCCGCGGTGCGCGTGCGCGGCCTTCAGGACGTCGGGCAAATTCTTGTGGACGTCGATTCCGCGCGCAATGAACCGCGCGCCCGAGCCAAGCGCGAACATACAGGGCGTCACCGGCCGGTCGACCGAGCCGAACGGGGTGGACGGAGAGCGTGTTCCGACGCGGCTGGTCGGGGAATATTGGCCCTTGGTCAGGCCGTAGATCTCATTGTTGAAGAGCAGGATCTGGCAATCGAGGTTGCGGCGCAGCACGTGCATCGTGTGATTTCCACCGATGCTCAATGCGTCGCCGTCGCCCGTGATGATCCACACGTCGAGATCGGGATTGGCGAGCTTGACCCCAGTCGCGATCGCCGGCGCGCGGCCGTGGATCGTGTGGAAGCCGTAGGTCGCCATGTAATAAGGAAAGCGGCTCGAGCAGCCGATGCCGCTGATGAACACCGTCTTCTCGCGCGCGACGCCGAGGTCGGGCATGGTCCGCTGGACGGCTTTGAGCACCGCATAATCACCGCAGCCGGGGCACCAGCGGACCTCCTGGTCGCTCGCCCAGTCCTTGGCGGTGGT